>ENA-UPWK01001623-UPWK01001623.1-human-gut-metagenome-genome-assembly--contig:-NODE-1623-length-14374-cov-4.124502_pt1 | contig 14374 bp, 15 predicted proteins | sample MGYA00250048_ERZ773373 | MGnify/ENA primary metagenome ERZ773373 (study PRJEB29103, sample SAMN06112059) | human gut metagenome | biome: human gut; feature: ankylosing spondylitis patient; material... | reverse complement strand
TCTCCTATCTGGACGGCTGAAGGCGGGAGGGAAAAATGGAGGATTCGTATTTTGTCGCCCTGGGACTGCGGGAGTGCGGGGAAACCATCCATGCGGCGGTGACCGACAGCATCACCGGGGAGCTGGTTGACCACTATGAGCTCACCCACCCGGGCGGCGGCACCTGTGTGGTGGCGGTCTATGAGAAGCACTACTACCGGGCGGGCAACCGGCTCACCCGCACCGTGGTTCTGGCCGACTTGCCCGGCCGAACCCGCGTCCACTGTATCAGCGGCGGCGGGGGCGAGGGGCTGTTCCGCTTCGACTGGGGGGCGGCGGAGTCCTTCGAGGGAGTCGTCCACGACGCGTTGAGCCACTATCGGCTCTGAGGAAAAGGATATGGCTTATACAGAAGTGTTCTACCCCAAGCTGCCCATGGAGGGCTGTGCGGACCGCATTCAGGATGTGATCGTGCGCAGCGGGTTCAGCAATGGACAGGTGTCGGAGCGCTACCGGCTGGAGACCCCCGGCGGCTCGGTTCTGGTTCTGGTGTTGGTCAAGTATCTTCACAGAACCGGAAGCGAGATGGTGGTGACGGCAGTGCTGGACGAGCTGGAGGGGCGGCTCCGTCTCCATCTCACTGCCGCCAGTGCGCTGGGCGGCGTGGGAGATGAGTGCGGCGAGGAGAAGCATATTGTCTCCAAGCTGGAAAAGACTCTGGAGGCATGAGAACAATGGATTTCAGATTCAGAGGTGCAGTAAAGCGATGACAACCGTCTATCTGATCCGCCACGCGGAGGCGGAGGGGAATCTCTACCGCCGGGTACACGGCTGGTACGACAGCCTGATCACCGAAAACGGCTACCGGCAGATCGCGGCCCTGCGGGGACGGTTTGCGGACATACATATCGACGCGGTGTACTCCAGCGACCTGTTCCGTACAATGACTACCGCCAAAGCGGTCTACCTGTCCCACGGTCTGGAGCTGCACACCGACCCGGGCCTGCGGGAGATCAGCCTGGGCGCATGGGAGGACAAGCCCTGGGGCGAGCTGGAGCGGTGCGACGCCATGAATCTGATCCGCTTTAACCACAGCTCCCCGGACTTCCGGGTGGAGGGGGGAGAGACCTTCGCCCAGGTACAGGCGCGGCTCAAGGGCACGGTGCTCCGCCTGGCGGCGGCCCACCCGGGCCAGACGATCGCCCTGTTCTCCCACGGCACCGCCATCCGCTGCCTCCAGGCGGCCCTGCGGGGGCTGGGACCCGGCGAGATGGACGGTTTGGGCCACAGCGACAACACCGCCGTCACCTGCCTGGAGGTGGAGGGGGAGCGCACCCGCATCGTCTTTGAGAACGATAACTCCCACCTACCCGACGAGATCTCCACCCTGGCCCGCCAGCGGTGGTGGAAGGAGCGGGATGGAACAAGCGGCGATGCAAACCTGTGGTTCCGGCCCCTCAACCTGAAAAAGGAGGGGACGGTGTACCGGACGGCCCGGCATGAGGCCTGGCAGGATGTGAACGGCCCGGCGGTACCCTTCGACGGGGACGCGTTCCAGAGGGACGCCCTGCGTTGCTGGAAACGGGCCCCGGAGCGGGCGGTGATGTGCGCCATGCAGCGGGACGAGACGGCCGGCCTGCTCCAGATGGATCTGGACCGGGGGGCCGCCGAGGGTGTGGGCTATATCCCCTTCCTGTACATGGACCCCGCCCACCGGCGCCAGGGCCTGGGGGTGCAGCTCCTGGGCCAGGCGGTATCCACCTACCGGCCTCTGGGGCGGGACCGCCTGCGGCTGTGCTGCGCGCCGGACAACGGGATTGCCCAGCGCTTCTACCAGAAGTACGGCTTTGTCAAGATGGGAGAGGAGCCGGGTGCCCGCGGCCCGCTGGATGTTCTGGAAAAATACATTGGATTTGAAGCCAAGGAATCATGAGGAACCTATGAATCAATTTTTGACTGTCACCAAAGCGGATCTGGCGGAGCGGGGCTGGGAGGAGTTTGACTTCCTGGTCATCACCGGCGACGCCTATGTCGACCACCCCTCCTTTGGCCCGGCCATTATTTCCCGGGTGCTGGAGGCCGAGGGCTACCGGGTGGCAATCCTGGCCCAGCCGGACTGGCGCAAGGCTGGCTCCTTTACAGCACTGGGCCGCCCGCGGCTGGGTGTTCTGCTCTCCAGCGGCAACATCGACTCCATGGTGGCCCACTATACCGTGGCCAAAAAGCGCCGCCATGACGACGCCTATTCCCCGGGCAATCGGGCCGGCCTGCGGCCCGACCGGGCGGTGATCGTCTATGCCAACAAGGTGCGGGAGGCCTTTGGGGACATTCCGCTGGTGATCGGCGGCCTGGAGGCCAGTCTGCGCCGCTTTGCCCACTACGACTATTGGGAGGACAAGGTGCGCCGCGCCATCCTCTTTGACAGCCAAGCGGATCTGCTGGTCTATGGCATGGGAGAGCGCGCCACCCGGGAAATTGCGGCTCGTCTGGCCTCCGGAACGCCCATCCGGGAGATTACAGATGTAAAGGGAACTGCCTTTATTGCCAAAGATCCTTCTGCGTGTGCCTATCCAAAGGTGGAGTGCCCCTCCTTTGAGGCGGTATCCACGGATAAGCGGGCCTATGCCCAGGCCAACCAGATCCAGTATGAGGAGCACGACCCCGTCCGGGGAAAGGCCATCCTCCAGCGCCACGGCGACCGGCTGCTGGTGGTCAATCCGCCGGCCATGCCTCTCACCACTGCCGAACTGGACTTCGTGGCCGAGCTGCCCTACGTCCGGGAACCCCACCCCATGTATGACGAGATGGGGGGCGTGCCTGCCATCGAGGAGGTGCGCTTCTCCGTGGCCCACAACCGGGGCTGCTTCGGGGCGTGCAACTTCTGCTCCCTGGCCTTCCACCAGGGGCGGATCATCACCTCCCGCAGCCATGAGAGCGTCCTGCGGGAGGTGGAGGCCCTGACCCGCCACCCCGGCTTCAAGGGCTACATCCACGACGTGGGCGGCCCCACTGCCAACTTCCGCCGCCCCGCCTGCAAGAAGCAGATGAAGGCGGGAATGTGCCGTGGCCGGGCCTGCCTGGCCCCCACGCCTTGTCCCAATCTGGACGCCGACCACACCGACTATTTGATGCTCCTGCGCAAGATCCGGCAGGTGCCAGGGGTGAAGAAGGTGTTCATCCGCTCCGGCATCCGCTTCGACTATATGCTCCAGGACAAGAGCGGCGAGTTCTTTGCCGAGCTGGTGAAGTATCATGTCTCCGGCCAGCTCAAGGTGGCCCCGGAGCACTGTGTGAGCGGCGTACTGGACTATATGGGCAAGCCCCATATCGAGGTCTATGAGAAGTTCAAGGGTAAGTACGAGCGGCTGAACCAGAAGTACGGCAAGGAGCAATACCTGGTGCCCTACCTCATGTCCTCTCACCCGGGCTGTACCCTGGACGACGCGGTGCGGCTGGCGGAGTGGATCAACCGCACCGGCCGCCAGCCGGAGCAGGTGCAGGACTTCTACCCCACGCCGGGTACCCTGTCCACCTGCATGTACTACACTGGCATTGACCCCCGCACCATGCAGCCGGTGTATGTGCCCCGTGATCCCCACGAGAAGGCGATGCAGCGGGCGCTGATGCAGTGGAAGCGCCCGGAGAAGCGCCCGCTGGTGCGGGAGGCCCTCCACCGCACCCACCGGGAGGATCTGATCGGCTACGGCAAGGGCTGTCTCCTGCGGCCCAACGGCCCCGCCAGGCCGGGGGATCAGCCCTCCGGCCGGGGCAAGCCCGCGCCCGCCAAGGGCAAGGCCCAGCCCACCCGCTCCCGCCCCGCCAAAAAGGTGGGCTGGGCCGTGGCTAAGCCCAAAAAGAACGCCCGGCCGAAGAAAAAGAAATAAGAAACGAGCCTCAGACGCTTGTGTCTGAGGCTCGTTTTTTAGGGAAGCACCACCCGCTTCAGCCGGGGGCCGAGGCGGGAGAGCAGCTCGTTGGTGATGGTACCCGCCGCCTGGGCGGCCTCCTCGGCGGTAAGGACGGCGTCCCCGTCCCGGCCAATGAGAGTGGCGGTATCGCCGGGGGCGACGCCTTCCATATCCGTCACGTCCACCAGAAGCTGATCCATACAGATAAGTCCCACTATGGGGGCCGTTCGGCCGTGGAGGAGCACCCGGCCCGCCCCGTTGGAGAGGGTACGGGGCCAGCCGTCGGCGTAGCCGATGGACAGGGTGGCCAGCACAGTGGGCCGATGGGCGGTGTAGGCCCCGTCGTAGCCCGCCGCCTCTCCGGCGGCCAGGGTGTGAAGCTGGGATACCCTGGCCCGCAGGGAGAGCACCGGGCGGAGGGGGAGGACCGCCGTGGTGGCGTCGCCGGGGGCGCTGAGGACGCCGTACAGGGCGATGCCGGGGCGGGCGCAGCCGCAGGGGAGGCCGGGGTAGTTGAGCAGGCCGTAGCTGCCCTGGAAGTGGACGGTTCCGGGGGCGTGTCCGGCGGAGCGCAGGCCATCCACCGCTGCCCGAAAGCGCCGGAGTTGCTCTCGGGTACGGGCTTGGCTGGCCTCGTCCAGCCGCTCCGTGTCGGCCAGGTGGGTGAATACGCCGGTCACCCGCAGATGGGAACAGCTGTAAGGGGCGGTCAGGCTCTGGGTGTCGTCCCAGGGGATGCCCAGACGGTGGAGGCCGGTGTCCACCTTGAGGTGGACGGCCAGCCGCCGGCCGCATGCGTCCAGCGCCCGGGCGTGTTCGGTGCTCACCACCGTCTGGGTCAGGCGGTACCGGGCCAGCAGGGGGGCCAGCTCCGGCCCGGAATAGCCAAGCACCAGGATCGTCCCCCGGACGCCGCCACGCCGCAGGCGGACGCCCTCGGCGGCGGTGGCCACGGCAAAGGCGTCCGCGCCCGCCCCGGCGCACAGCCGGGCGATCTCCAAGTCCCCGTGCCCGTAGGCGTTGGCCTTGATTACCGGCATAAGGCTGGCCCCCGCCGGCAGAAGGGAGCCCAGGGCGGCCAGATTGTGCCGCAGGGCGGCGGCATCCAGCTCGATCCAGGCCCGGCTCCGGGGGGAGGGGGCGGGGCGGATGCGGGCGAAGGGGAGGGCCAGAAGGGCGGAGAGCAGGACCACGGCCAGATAGTGTACAAGACAGTTGTCCACCAGCAGGCCGGTGAGGCCCACCACCCCGGCGCCGCCCCGGATGAGGACGATGCACCAGGGGTGGAGGACATACACCGCCGCCGCCCAGCCCCGGAGGGCGGGAGCGGACGGGAGGGACAGGCGCTGGAGCCACCGCAGGAGGAACCCGACGCACAGGGGGAGGGAGAGGTAGAGGGCGTCAAAGCGGGCCAGGGCAAGGCGCTGCACCAGCAGGCCCTCCGCCGTCAGCAGCGCCAGGGAGAGGAGCAGTCCGGCCCCGTACCAAGCCGCGCTCCGGCGGGCAGGCCTCAGGGCCAGCCAGCCCCCCAGCAGCAGAAAGACAGGGGGGAAGAACAGGCCGTTGCGTGTGTAGTCGAAGAGGAGGAACAGGGCCTCGTACCCGGCCCGGAGGGGCGGCAGGGCGGCGGTGAGGCCGAAATAGCTGTCCCCCAGCAGCCCGGCGGCATAGAGCAGAAGGGCGGGAAGCCACGCCCAGCGGGGCCCCAGGATGCGCAGAAGGCCGTACACCAGGCAGGCCCCCAGCACCAGGGCGGGGAAGTACCACAGGTGGTAAAAGGTGCCGTTGAAGAACACGTCTCGCAGCAGGGCGAAGCCGCTCTCCTCCAGGGTATGGTTATAGAGATTTAGAGGGAGGTAGAGCAGGGCGGCGGCCCCGTAAAGCAGCAGCAGCTTTTTGACAAAGGGGATCAGGGCGGCCCGCCCCTCCCGGAGCAGACGGGGCACCAGGAACCAGCCGGACACCGAGAAGAAAAAGGGGACGGCGATGCGGGCCAAAATGTCGGTCAAAAGGTAGTTGGCCTCCCCGTTCAGGGAGAGCAGAGGGCCGGTATGGATGGCGATGACCAGCAAGGCGGCGGGGACGCGGAAGCGGTCAAAGCCACCGAGAGACTCGGTTTTCATCCCGCATCCCTCCACAGGGTGAGCACCACGCCGCCCTCGTTGGTGTCGCAGCGCTGGCAGGGGACGTCGGCGGGCAGGGTGAGGGAGTCCGCCGCCCAGGCGGGCAGGTAGTAAAGCTCAAACAGACGCCCTAGCCCCCGGAAGCGCAGAGGTTCCCCTCCCAGCGGGAAGTCGTGAAGCCACTCCAGATATTCCTCCAGCACCAGATGCTTCTCCTCCATCAGCTTGGCGTGGGGCCAGCCCACATACCGGAAGTGCCACGGCTCGTATCCGATGCCGGTGACATTCTCCTTCCCCTTGGGGTAGCGGAGGACAAAGCCAAAGTCGGCGGCCCGGCGGCGCAGGGCCCCGCAGGGGCCGGAGTCGGGGAAGGCGGGGCAGAGGAAGTCCACCTCCGGCCCGTTCTCGCCCAGATCAATGGCCAGCCCGGTCTGGTGCTCGCTGCACCCGGGGCGGGCCACGTAGGTCTCGGTGAAGGCTTTGCCGTGCTCGGCCAGGGCGTCCTCCCAGATGGCCTGCTGCTCGGCCCGGGGCCGGTAGCCGCTGACCGGGACGATCGCGCCCACGCTTCCCACGGCGGCGAGAAGCTGATCCAACATCACTTTGGCTCGCTGGTGGAGACGCACCTCGGTTTGACCGGAGCGGACGGAGGCGAGGTCCTCCGCGGCGGGCTCCTCCGGCAGGGGATGGGCGCGGTTGACCAGATACAGCGTACCTTTCATGCGTCCACCGCCAGTCCGATGAGACGGTCCAGCAGAGGGCCGAACTCCAGGCCTATGCTCCGCATCATGTTGGGGTAGCGGCTGTGAGCTGTGAAACCGGGGATGGTGTTTACCTCGTTAAAGACAATGCGCCCGTCCGGCGTGAGAAACAAATCCACCCGTGCAAAGCCGGAACACTCCAGCGCCCGGTAGATCAACTGGGCGGTCGCCTGAATTTCTGTTTCCTTCTCCTGGGAAATTCGGGCGGGCATGTGGATGGCGGAGGTGATCAGATTGTACTTCTCCGTATAGTTGAAAAAGCCGCCGGAGAGCTCGATCTCGTCCACATGTCCCACTGTCAGAACCTCATTGCCCAGTACGGCGCAGCCCACCTCAAAGCCGGGCACGGCCTCCTCAATGACCACCTTGCTATCGTGGGCCAGGGCGGCGGTGACGGCTTCGGCCAACACGCCGGGCTCCTCCACCTTGGTGATGCCAAAAGAGGAACCCGCCCGTGCGGGCTTGACAAACAGGGGATAGGTCAGGCTGGCAGTGCGCTCCGGCAGGGTGTCCAGCCCTTCTCCGGTGCGAAAGAGGATGGAAGGGGGCACCGCTACACCGGCGGCCTGGACCAAGCGGTGGGCCACGTCCTTGTCCATGCATAGGGCGGAGGCGAGCACCCCGCAGCCCACTACGGGGATACCTGCCAGCTCCAGCAGGCCCTGCACCGTGCCGTCCTCCCCGTTTTTGCCATGGAGTACCGGAAAGGCGGCGTCCAGATAGCGGGTGGAGGGCCCAGCGGGGGCGATGAGCAGCAGGCCGTGGACGCCGCGGTCGGGGGAGATCACCGCCGGGACGGTATGGCGGGCGTCGGTGTGCCAAGTGTCGTCCAGCAGGGCGTCCACCGGCCCCTGGTAGAGCAGCCAGCGCCCATCCCGTGTGATGCCCAGGAGGACGGGCTCGTACCTGTCCCGGTCCAGATGTGTGAGTACCGCGTGGGCGGACTGGAGGGAGATCTCATATTCGGTGGAAGAGCCGCCGAACAGGACGGCCAATGTGATTTTTTTCATGGGGAAACACCTCCGTCAGAATGGGCTCTCGCCTGTTCTTTTATTATAGAGGGAGTATATCAGGCGTTTCTGACTTCCAACCGACCAAAGGCTTACAATCCTCTGAACCAAATCTTAAAAAAAGCAGACAAAAAGCGGTATGGTCTCAGACCATACCGCTTTTTGTCATTTTGTGGCTCGCTTTACACCGTTGCCGATGTCTTTGGCGGCGTCGCCAACGCCGTCGACGATGTCGCGGGCTGCATCGCCCACACCGCGGGTTACGTCCTTGGCGGCATCCCCGGCATCCCGGACCGCATCACGGGCGGTCGAGCCGCCGTCCTTCGGGTGTTCGGTACCCTCCGGGGCGGGCGTGGTGGTATTGGGGGCTGCGGGGGTGTTCTCCGGCATGGTGCTGGGCTGGGAGGTGACAACCGGCGAGGGAGTCGGAGTCACATCAGGGGCTTTATCGCGGGTACAAGCGGTCAGCGGCAGAGCCAGAGCGAGCCCGATGCCGAGCAGAGTCCATGTGCGTTTCATATGTGTTCCTCATGTTCCTTCCAATGGATTTCGTTCAGATGGATTCACCCAGCACCTAGTATACGTTATTCCACGCTGATTACACGCGGGAAGAAGTGTCAGAGAAAAAGGGTTGCAATTTCCAGAAAGATCTGCTAATATAATAATAACAGTAATAGTTACTGTTTATAATGTGCCGAGAAAAGAGGTGGCTCATGAACGGCAAGCGCTATTCCCGGCAGCGGGAATTGATCTATGAGGCTTTGCGGCAGACAGAACAGCACCCCACGGCGGAGATGATTTATCAGTGGCTGAAGCCGGCCAATCCCAGCCTGAGCCTGGGAACCGTTTACCGGAATCTAAACCTTTTGGCAGATGAAGGTGCAATCCGCCGGATGGCATTTCCGGTGGAGCGCTATGACGCAAAGACAATGCCCCACCCTCATTTCTGCTGTGACCAGTGCGGAGCGGTTTACGACCTGCACCTTCCCTACGATGCGGAGCTGGACCGGCAGGCACTGCTGGCCAGCGGGCACGATGTCACGGGCCATGAGGTGGTTTTTCACGGAATTTGCACAAAGTGCAAACAACTTCATTGATCTTTTCTTAAAATATGATAAGATGTGACCATCAAAATTAGAAAGGAAGGTTCTTAAAAGGGCATTTAAGATGTCTCGCTGTGCACACTGCGGCGAAGACATTATCAACTCGGTCAACAAGGGCGTTCCTGACATGAGATGCGGCCAGAAAATGGAGGAGTTCGTCCCAAACACCACCGATGGTGCTATGGAGAAGCATGTCCCTGCGGTGGAAAAGACTGCCCATGGCAGCGGCTATTCCGTCAGCGTGAAGGTGGGCAGTGTGGAGCACCCCATGCTCCCCGAGAACTACATCTCCATGATCGCGGCGGTGGATGGGGACACCGTCACCATGAAGTTCCCCAAGCCCGGCGAAAAGCCTGAGCTGAAGACCTTCTGCCGCAGTGAGAAAGTGGAGGCGTACGAAATCTGCAATCTCCACGGCTTCTGGAAGGGCGAGGGCTGAGAAGGCCCGTATTTCACTCAAAATCTGATTTAGAAAGGAAGGCTGAGCATTATGGAGCTGAAGGGAAGCAAGACGGAGGCCAATCTGTGGAAGGCGTTTGCGGGAGAGAGCATGGCCCGCAATAAGTATACTTATTTTGCCAGCAAGGCCAAGAAAGAGGGCTTCGAGCAGATCGCGGCCATCTTTGAGGAGACCGCCGGCAATGAGAAGGAGCATGCCAAGCTGTGGTTCAAGGAGCTGGGCGGCATCGGCGATACCGCTGCCAACCTGAAGGCTGCGGCGGCGGGTGAGAACGAAGAGTGGACCCAGATGTATAAGGAGATGGCCGAAACCGCCCGCGAGGAGGGCTTTGAGAAGCTGGCTTTCCTGTTTGACGGCGTCGGCAAGATCGAGAAGGAGCATGAGGAGCGCTACCTGACCCTTTTGAAGAACCTGGAGGAGGGTGTGGTCTTTAAGCGCGGTGACGAGTATGTCTGGAAGTGCCGCAACTGCGGCCACATCCACTTCGGCAAAACCGCTCCTGAGGTCTGCCCCATCTGTGCCCATCCCCAGGCCTATTTCGAGATCCGCAGCATCAATTACTAAGAAGAGACGTACGACAAGCGCTGTATAAAGCGGGTCCGACCTGACGGTCGGGCCCGCTTTGGCCGTCAAAAACCTTATTTTAACAGATAGACTGCCCCGCCGGAGACCCGGCGGGGCAGTGTGCTTTTACTTTAGCAGGCGGATCCACTCGCTGTTGTAGAGCTCACGGATTTCAGGGGAGAGACAGGCAAAGCTCTCCGTCTTGGCATATACGTCGTCGGTAGGGTAGGCATAGGGATCGTTGGCGGTCTCAGGGTCCAGCTCCTCACGGACACTCAGCAGAGGGGAGGAGTACCAGATCTCCTCACAGTTCTTGAGGCCGGCCTGAGTGGAGCACATGAAGTTAATGAACTTCTCGGCGTTCTCCTTGTTCTCCGCGCCCTTGGGGATGCACATGGCATCCACGTAGAGATTGGTGCCCTCCCGTGGCAGGGCAAAGGCCAGGTCAGGGTTGTTCTCCTGCATGGTAAGAAAATCGCCGTAATAGTAGGCGCCGATGAGGGCGTTTTCACCCTCCAGCTTGTCGAAAATCTCGTCCATGACGTAGGACTGCACCAGGGGCTTCTGCTCTACCAGAAGGTTGGTGGCCTCCTTGACCTGGGCGGGATCCTCAGTGTTATAGGAGTAGCCCAGCTTCTTGAGGGCAATGCCAATGGCGTCGCGGGAGTTGTTGAACATCAGAATGTCGCCGGAGAGCTCCTCATCCCACAGAATGTCCCAGGTTTCCACATCCTTCTCCGCAGGGTCAATGTAGGCGCTGTTATAGATCACGCCCAGCAGGCCCCACATGTAGGGGACGGAGTAGAGGTTCTCCGGGTCGTACTCCGGGTTTTTCAGATTGGGGTCGATGTCGGCAAAGTTGGGAATATTGTCAAAGTTCAGCGGCTCCAGCATGTCTTCCTCGATGAGCTGACCGATCATATAGTCTGAGGGGATGATGACGTCGTAGCCGCCGGCGCCGCCGGCCAGCTTGCCGTAGAGCGCCTCATTGGACTCAAATGTCTGATAATTGACCTTGATACCAGTCTCCGCCTCGAAATCCTCCAGAACGGACATATCAATGTACTCGCCCCAGTTGTAGACGTTGACCACGCCGGCAGTGCCGGTGTTGCCGCTGGAACTCTCGCCGCCCGGTGTCTCGGCTGTGCCGGAAGGCGATCCGCCGGTACAGCCGCTCAGGGCCGCCGTGCTGAGGGTTGCCAGTGCCAGTACAAGTGCAATTTGCTTTTTCAATTCCTTTCGTTTGCCCCTTTCAAAAAATAATATTATATCAAGGCGGGCTGCCTTTGATATCCGTCAGTTCCCATGAACCATGCGGCGCTTGTCCTGCCGGGTCTGGCGTACATTGACGATGACCAGCAGGGTGACCACCACCACGAAGAGCAGGGTGGACAGGGCGTTGATCTCCGGGCTGACCCGCTTCTTGGCCATGGAATAGATGACCATGGACAGGGTGGAGAAGGTGGAGCCGGCGGTGAAGTAGCTGATCACGAAATCGTCGATGGACATAGTGAAGGCGATGAGCAGGCCGTTGATCACGCCGGGCATGATCTCAGGCAGGATCACCTTTCGGAAAGCCAGAAAGCCGGGAGCGCCCAGATCCTGGGCCGCCTCATAGATATTGGGGTCAAGCTGCTGGAGCTTGGGCATGACGCAGAGGATGACGTGGGGAATGTCGAAGGTCAGGTGGGCGATGAGCAGGGTGACAAAGCCCAGGTTCCACTTGATGCCCAAGGCAGCTCCCAGTGTGCCGTTAAAGACGTTGACCGCCAGTACAAAGAACAGCATCATGGACACGCCGGTGATGATGTCCGCGTTGGTCAGGGGGATGTTGTTGATGGTGGTGACCACCGTGCGGCTGCGGCGGCGGAAGTTGGTGAAGCCGATGGCGGCTGCCGTGCCAATGATGGTGGAGATCACTGCAGCCAGAATGGAAACCGCCAGTGTGACCCACAGGGCGTCCAGGATCATGGAGTTCTGGAACAACTCCTTGTACCAATCCAGGGTGAAGCCGGACCACACCGACCGGCTCTTGGACGCGTTGAAGGAGAACACGATGAGCACGAAGATGGGCAGGTAGAGGAACAAAAAGACCAGCAGCATAAAGAAGCGGCTGCCGATGCGCCGGGACTGTTTCACAGGAACGACACCCCCTCTTCTCCCTCGCCAAAGCGGTTCATAATGGCCATGCAGACCAGGACGATGACCATCATTACCAGGGCGATGGCGGAACCCAGCCACGGGTTATAGGTGGTCCCCATGAACTGCATCTCAATGAGGTCGCCCAGCAGCAGGCTCTTGCCGCCGCCCAGCAGACGGGAGATGACAAAGGTGGACACCGAGGGAATGAACACCATGGTCACGCCGGAGAGCACGCCGGGCAGGGAGAGGGGGAAGGTCACCCGGCGAAAGACCGTGAAGGAGTTGGCGCCCAGATCCTGGGCGGCCTCGATCACCTTGGGGTCGATTTTCTCCAGAACGGAGAGGATGGGCAGAATCATGAAAGGCAGGAAGTTGTAGACCATGCCCAGCACGATGGCCCCCTGGGTGTTGATCATCTGGAAGGGGCCGATACCAAACAGGCCCAGAAAGCTGTTGATCAGCCCCCGCTTCTCCAGCAGGAACATCCAGGAGTAGGTGCGCAGCAGGAAGTTCATCCACATGGGCAGCATGATGAGCATCATGGCCACCCGGCGCACCGCAGGACTCTCCTGGGCCAGCCAGTAGGACAGGGGATAGCCGATGAGCAGACAGATGAACGTGGCAATGATGGCCAGTAAAAAGGAGCGCCCGAACACGCCGGTATACTGGGCCATGGTAGAGAAGTTCTCCAGCGTGAAGCCGCCGGCCTGGCTCGTGAAGGCGTAAAAGACGATGATCAGCAGGGGAGCCACCACAAAGATGGCCATCCAGATGACATAGGGAACGGCGATGCCCTTACTCTTCATCCTCGATTCCCTCCTCCGGGCCCTCATTCAGCTCGTCGTACTCTGAGCTGTAGGAGCTGTAGTCGCCGAACATACCGGAGTAGCGGCTCTTCTTCATGATGTGGAAGCCGTCGGGGTCGATCTTCACCCCAATCCTGGCCCCCACTGGGGAGAAGTCGGTGGTCTGGATGAGCCACTTGAAGCCCTTGAAGTCCACGATGATGTCGTAATGCATCCCCTTGAAGGTGACCTCGGTGACAGTGCCGGTGAGCTGGCCCTGCTCCACGGGGACAATGTCGATGTCCTCCGGGCGGATGACCACATCCACAGGCTCGTTGGGCTGGAAACCGCCGTCCAGACAGGGGAATTTCTTGCCGTACATCCCCACCACCCTGTCCTCATGCATGATGCCGTCGATGATGTTGGACTCGCCGATGAAGTCAGCCACAAAGGCGTTTTTGGGCTCGTTATAGATATCCTGGGGGGTACCGATCTGCTGGATACGCCCTTCATTCATGACCACGACCGTGTCGCTCATGGTGAGGGCCTCCTCCTGGTCGTGGGTGACATAGACAAAGGTGATGCCTACCTGCTGCTGGATGCGCTTGAGTTCGATCTGCATATCCTTGCGCAGCTTGAGATCCAGCGCACCCAGCGGTTCGTCCAGCAGGAGTACCTGGGGGCGGTTGACAATGGCACGGGCGATGGCAACCCGCTGCTGCTGGCCGCCGGAGAGGGAATTGACCGAACGCTTGCCGTACCCGGCCAGGTTGACCAGGGCCAGGGCCTCTTCCACCCGCTCCCGCAGCTCCGCCTCGGGCACTTTGCTAATGCGCAGACCGAAGGCCACGTTTTCAAAGATGTTCATGTGGGTGAACAGGGCATACTTCTGGAAAACTGTATTTAACTGGCGTTTATTCGGCGGTGTGTTTGTGATATCTTCGCCGTCAAAGATCACCTGGCCTTTGTCAGGTTTTTCGAATCCACCGATGATCCTTAAAGTTGTGGTCTTTCCACAGCCGCTCGGACCGAGCAGTGTCACAAAGGAATTTTCCTTTACGGAAAGGCTCAGATCATCAAGGATCAGATCCCCGTCATAGCTCTTCCAAATATGGGACAAATCAATGAGCGGATGCTCCATTCTTTTTTCCTCCTGAATGTAAAAATATTCAAACGTCCTACTGCTTTTCGACGCAGAACAGCACTAAAAATGATTGTACGACAAGAATTTCATCTTGTATATTTACTCATGATTTCCCTGTTCTGTCAATAGATTTCCGCCCCCGTTTCAAAATAAAATCTGAGGTATGTTTTTTCTTTCGTACGATTCCCGGAGTTTTTCAGATTTCGATTAACAAACGGGGCAGATTATGATAAAATGAGCATATCTATGAAATTCCGAAACATTGCCGGACGAGGCATTTTCGGAGAATCGAAAGTAAAGGGGAAATTACCTATGACTGGAAAATACATGGCCTATGTGGGGTCTTATTCCTACACGGGAAAGGCAAAGGGAATCACTGTATATGATGTGGATGT
>ENA-UPWK01001621-UPWK01001621.1-human-gut-metagenome-genome-assembly--contig:-NODE-1621-length-14382-cov-5.369731_pt1 | contig 14382 bp, 18 predicted proteins | sample MGYA00250048_ERZ773373 | MGnify/ENA primary metagenome ERZ773373 (study PRJEB29103, sample SAMN06112059) | human gut metagenome | biome: human gut; feature: ankylosing spondylitis patient; material... | reverse complement strand
GAAATTTTATAAAGTAGATAAAGCCAGAACCAGAGAATATGGCGGCAGTGGTGTGGGACTGTCCATCGTGAAGGCAATCATGGATTCCATGAACCAGCCTTACGGCGTGATCAATTACACCAACGGTGTGGAATTCTGGTTTGAATTAGAGACAAAATAATGATTTTAAAAGGATATATTTTATATGAGGGAAGAACAGATGCAGGAGGCACCGGTAAAGGTGCTGTTAGTCGGTGTGGACATCGGGGAAGAAGCGGATTTTGAACATTCCATGGAAGAACTGGCAAGTCTGGCAGAAGCCGCGGAGAAGGAAGTCGTGGGCCAGATCGTACAACGGCTGGATCATGTGAACAAAGCATTGTATATCGGAACGGGCAAGGTGGCTGAGGTACGCAGACTGGCGGAGGAGAGAGGTGCGCAGGAGGTTGTATTCGACAATTCCCTGACGCCTTCGCAGGTGAGAAATCTAGGGAAAGAGCTGGAGCTTACCGTCATTGACCGGACGAATCTGATCCTTGACATATTTGCCATACGTGCACAGACCAGAGAAGCTAAACTGCAGGTGGAGACAGCGAGACTGCAATACATGCTTCCGAGACTGGTGGGCATGTACGATGCACTGAGCCGTCAGGGCGGCGCCAGCGGCAGCATGAGTAACAAGGGTACCGGTGAGAAGAAGCTGGAGCTGGACAGACGTAAGATCGAACACCGGATCACGGAACTGAAAAAGGAACTGGAGGATGTCAGCAGGACCCGGGATGTGCAGCGTAGGAAAAGACAGCAGTCCCGGACTCCGCAGGTGGCGCTGGTGGGCTATACCAATGCGGGAAAGTCTACGATCCTGAACCGCATGGTGGAACAGTTCGGAGAGCTTCCGGAGAAGACGGTCATGGAAAAAGATATGCTGTTCGCCACATTGGAGACCAGCGTCCGTAGCATAGACACAGGGCATAATAAGCCGTTTTTCCTGACGGATACGGTTGGATTCATTCATAAGCTGCCTCACGGTCTGGTAAAGGCATTCCGTTCGACTCTGGAAGAGGTAAAATACGCAGATCTGCTGGTCCAGGTGGTGGATTTTTCCGATGAAAATTACAGACAGCAGATGCAGGTCACTGCCGATACTCTGAAGGAACTGGGAGCAGGTGACATTCCGCAGATTGTGGTGTATAATAAGGCAGACAAATGCGGCATGGAACCGCTGCCGCAGAAGAGACAGGAGCACTGGTATCTCGCCGCAGGGCAGAATACCGGTATCCGTGAACTGGCAGAAGCCATTGAGCAGCAGGTCTATGCGGACAATGTGGATTGTACTTTCCTGATCCCGTACAGCGTGGGGAATGTAGCTTCCTATCTTATGGAAGAGGCGCAGGTTTTTTCTACGGAGTACAGGGAAGACGGTATTTTGATCCATGCGGACTGTCACAGACAGGACATGGAGAGATACAAAACATACATGACGCAATAGATCATACAATACGGGAGGATATTATATGGAACAGAATACACAGCAGGACAGAGCAAAGCTTTTGGAACAGCAGGCAAGGGAATACCTGATGCGTTCCAACGATCCGATCTTTACACAGTATGTACAGCAGCTGATCCCGAGAATACAGAAACAGCCACAGTATGTGGAGCAGTTACAGGCAGAGCTGGATAAAAGCGTGGAATACTGGCATCAGAGACAGCAACTGAATGCGGAAAGAGCAGAAAGTGCTGCCGCAGGGCAGATACAGGAGTCCGTACAGCCTTCTACACAGGAGCCCATGCAGAAACAGCCGATAGGGCAGGCTGTTGGGCAACCGGCAGGACAGTTCACTGGGCAGCAGACAGGACAGTTCGCTGAGCAACCGAGAGGACAGTCCACTGTGCAGCCGGCAGCAGAGCCTGTAGTACAGGGGACGAAGAAAAAGCAGAATGCGGAATATCTCATTGGAACCATAGCTCTGTCGGTGGTGGGAGGCGTATTTATCCTGACAGCCCTGGTGCTGATGGGAATGTATTTCATGAACGGATGGATCAAGGGAATCTCTCTCTATGTGGTATCCCTGGGCGTAGTGCTGCTGGCAGAGCTGTTGATCCGGAGAAAATTACCGAAGCTAGCACAGATATTTTCGGCAATCGGCATGGCGGCTTTGTACCTGTCCACCATGATCAATACGCTGTCCTTACATAATTTCGGGATGCTTCCCGCGGCTTTGATCATTGGTGTGATCACCGTAGGCACGGTATTGCTGAGCCGGAAACGGGATTCGCTGATCCACAGACTGCTGGGAATTGCTTCCTGCTGGCTCTGTGCTTACCCACTATCCATGTCCTCCGGGTTATCGATGGCGGAGGTCCTGATGGTAATGGGATTGATCCTGATCCTGAGTATATTGTGTGCCTGCGTACCGGTGCACAGATTCCATACGGCATCACAGCTGATCCTGTTTGCCAGTACCACAGTGCTGTTTCCGACGGTTGTAGGCTGCATCGTGTGGACACAGGGCATGTCGGTTGGTGTTGCGGTTGTAGCTTATAGTGTGTTTTTCCTGATAGCACATCTGGTAATTGTCGTACAGAACCGTTATGCGCAAATAGAAAAGCAGACCGGACATGTGGTGAAAAGTGGAGGATTGCTTGCTATTTACATTGCATTTATTCTGGTATCCGGAATTATGACGGGTGCCGGTATGGATGATTATTGGAGAGCAGCAGAGACGGATGGATATATAGGCATTTTTGCCCTGACCGGAATCGCATTTGTTATCACAATACTGACTGTGATCGCTTTGCGGAAGGCGGAAAAAGGATGGCAGAAATGGCTTCCGTGCTATTTCTTTAGTTTCGTGACTTTCTGTGGATTTTCAGTGATAGAGAATGATTGGGGAATTGTGATCTGTGCTACGGTATTGCTGATAGCAGTAAAAGTACTGTCACGCCTGGCAAAAGGGGGCCTTGCGGCACTGGATGCCATCCTTACTACGGTATATTGTATCCTGCTTCTGATGAACGGGAAGGAGATCCCCTATGCTTATGTGCTTTTGGCAGGAACGATCCTCAGTATGTTCCTTGTGCATGAATGGAGTACCTACCAGGAGATCGTGCTGACTTTTTCACTGGCATTTTTTGCTCTGTCGCATTTGATGCCTATGATAAAACTGCCGGCATTTTCCGGAATTCTCTTCGTGAGCATTCTGCTGTTCAATAATGTGAATTGTATGCGGGGTAAGGGAATCCTCGTATATAACGTATTCGTACTGATCGGACAGGTCGGAGCACTGATCGGTCTGGCAGACCCGGTATATCGGAATTCCTACATTACTTATTTATGTATGTTTGTGTTTGTGCTGGCTTATCTGGTGCTGACCCTGCAGGAAAAATATTATAAGAACTTTAAACACAGAGAACTGATCCTTGTGATATTCCTGACCTATATGGCACTGATCGTCAAGACAAATATTCCTGTGATCAACAGTATTCTGATCATGCTGATCGCGCTGGTAAGCGTGACTGCAGGTTTCGTGAAAAAGGATAAGCCCGTCAGAATCTATGGTTTAGTGCTTTCTTTGTGTACTTGTGGTAAAATAGCTTTATATGATTACTGGGGCGCACCGATCCTGCAGAAGACCATACTTTTCTTCGTGGTAGGCGTAATTGCTCTTGTAATCGCCGGAATCTATATTATACTGGAAAAGAAATGCAATGAGTGATGCAACGGACAGGAAGGAAGAAAAGGAATAAAATTATGACAGGACGTAATAAAAACATGGTGTGCGGAGCCTTATTATGTGCAATGATGTTATCCATGACAGCCTGCGGCAACGAGATCCCGGATCTGACGGAAGAGGAATCCCAACGGATTGGAGAATATGCGGCAGTGACACTGTTAAAATACGATGCCAATAATCGCAGCCGCCTGGTAGATCCCGAAGTGGTGATCGCCAAATTGGAAAAGGAAGCGGCAAAGGAAACAACAAAAGCATCGCAGGAAGAGGGAAAAGCGGAAGAGACGGGTAGCGCCGGTACCACGGAAGTGACGATGCCCACGGCGCAGGAAGAGATTACTGCCAGTATGGAAGATTTTTTTGGCCTGCCGGAAGGTGTCAGCATTACCTATGAGGATTATATGGTAGCAGATTCTTATCCCGAGGACGGGGTTGAGGATGACTATTTTGCACTGGATGCATCCATGGGGAAGAAATTGCTGGTGCTCAGATTTCATCTGACGAATGGAACAGAGCAGGTAGAGTCGATCGATCTGCTGAATACGAACTCCAGATATATTATTACAGTGAATGACAGCATCCGGGCAAATGCACTGACTACCATGCTGCCGAATGACATGTCTACTTATGCGGAGACACTGGAACCCGGACAGACACAGGAGCTGGTATTATTACTGGAAGTAAACGAAGATGTGGCAGGTGCTGTACAGACGATAGCACTTCGCCTTAAAAATGCATCAAATGAATATACAATTCAACTATTGTAGATATTTTTTGAAAAAAATAAAAAACAGTGTTGACAAGTGGAAGATAGGGTGATATACTCAGTTTCGTTGTTGCGGCAGTGCCAAGACAACGAAACAGCTTCCGATAAGACTTAAAAAGTTTTGAGAATTGCAAGTAATATTTAGACAGATATTCATTTTTGTTAATTGTGCACAAAAGAAGAGTGCTTTTAGAAACCGGATCAGGCGCTAAAAGTACTCTTTTATTGTGCAGATTTACAACAGCTTTTGCATAATCTGTTTTTCTGTCAAATTTTTGGTACAGATTTTGGTACCATTCCTACCCCCTCATAAGACTATCTAAGTAATCAAAATACGATTACTAAGATAGTCTATATGTCCCCCGCCCATCTCCCCGGGGGACAAAAGAAAAAAGGGCATCAAAAGAAAAGGCAAGTTTTCATGCCTTTCATCAGGTGCCTGGTTAACCTACAAGATCGGAAGCGGACAGACCGTTAAACTGTCTCCTGGGGTAGTGATTCATCCAATCCTGGATAACTTGTATCTCTGCTTTTGAATACAAACCAATATCATCACCTTTTGGAATCCACCGTCTGATAAAACGGTTACTGTTTTCATTCGTTCCACGTTCCCCAGAGCAGTACGGATGGCAGAAGTAGACCGTTGTACGGTTCTTCTTAGTTCTGCAGCTTCTTTCGATAGACTGCCAATCTGCGAATTCCATTCCATTGTCGCAGGTAATTGTCTTAAACTTTCCCCTGAATGCCGGAGAACCTATTTTTCTTTCGTACTGATCCAGTGCCCTGATCACAGATTTTGCAGTTCTGTCCTTGATCTTAAAAATCAGTTCATCACGTGATTTTCTTTCAGATAACACCAACAGACACGTAAGATCATCCCTGGAACTGTAAACTGTATCCATTTCCCAATGACCGTATTCTTTACGTTCCAGGATCTCCCTGGGTCTCTCTTCGATGGATCTACCCCGAAAAAATTCTCTTTTGGTTGTTTCTTCCTCATTCTTTTTCTTTTTCCTAGGTTTCGCATAAGGTAAATTATTAACAGTTACACCCTTAATCCGGTGAGCATAGACATAATTGTATATGCTCTTCACGCATAACTTGTGATCCGGGAGCGCATACAGTGCAGCTTCCGGACTATACTTTTTATTCAGGATCAAAGCAGCCACGTCAGAAAGAAAAGGATCATCAGCAGATAATTTTCTTTTCCGACCTCTACGGCTCATATTTTCCTTATGGATCCGCTGTCCTACATCATAACCATAGCGTTTTTCATCCTGCCACAACTTACCCCTTGCAATAAAAGTACCTCTTTTAATTTCATTGTAGACAGTAGCTCTACAGCATCCGATCATCTCCGCAATCTTTGCTACCGGTGTCTTTTCCTGGTGTAACTTTTCAATCAGGTATCTGTCTTTCTCCGTTAGGTATTTCATGACTGAACCCCCTTTCATACTTCGAGGGTATCAGGATCACAGATATATTTATCAAGGTTAAAATGAACAGCTGCGCTGACCTTGACAAATATATCTGATCCTGATAGTCCAGTCAGTCGGGATACGGAAGGAAACTTTTCAAAGGTCACTACGTTCCCAATGAAAAGAATTAAACACCCCCAAACCCCTCAAGGGGCTTTTTTCTTCCTGGTCTTTCCGGTACATCTCCTTTTCAATTCATTTTCGATGTGTCTTGTGCATCAGTCTGAATAATAATTTTTCACCTGGTCCAAGTAAAGAACCGTAAAAATTCAAAGTAATGAATTTTTATCTAACTATAAAAATCGAAAAAATAATTTTTATAGTTTTCTTGACTTTTCCCAGGAGAAAAATTTTCCATTATTCAGACGCCCAAGACAGATACACCGAAAACGAATTTATAAGAAAAGGAGATGATGGAAGCAGAAAGACCCAGGAAGAAAAACTAAAACCAACAACCCAGAGCAGAAACCCAAAAACGTGATAGGCTCCGCCGGAGCCGGAAAGGTAACAAAATGAAGAAAGCCAAAAAAGAAAATTATAGGATCGTAACAGAAAGCGGAAAACAGTTATTTAACCAAAATTACACAGAAGCAGGAGCAAACAGAATATGGGAAATGTACGACGGGATCTACACCGATGACAACGGAAACCAAGAATATATCTACGTAGAAAAAATATAAATAATTGCTGACCTATCGGCAGGACGGGGAGAAAGAGGAACAACATGACAAAAAAAGAACTGGAAATCAGATGTGAAGTAATGAAAGAAAGTCTCAATAGAATCAATGAACTATGCGAAGAATTTACAGACTTAGACAAGGCATTTGAAACCATAGGCGCAATAATGACACACTGCGACCCTGATTTTTTAGAGAAGCGTATCAGTTGGAAAATGTAATATTGACAAACAGAAAGGAAAAAACCTATAATATCCCCAAGAAAGGGGTGCAGGTTATGGATGAAGAAATGACAGCTATTGAAATGCAGAGATTTTTAAATCAGCAATACGCAGAGGGAAAAACAGAACTGGAAGCATACAGAAATCTGATGGCAATACTGGGGCTGAGTTACCCACAGAAAAGCGAAAAGGAAAAATAAGAAGAGGGGCGCAAGCCCCTCTAAACTTTTACACCATAATTCTTACGGAACCAATCCACAGAATCATCAAGTGGCAACCATCTATTTTTCAAAAAGTCATCATAACCCTTATAATCAAACTGCGATCCGCTCCGAAACTCTTTAATCAGATCAAACCGCCTACAAAAAGCATTCCAGGTACTGGCATCTTCTGATTGTACTGTTCTGTAAAGCTGGTCAAAAGAAATGTTACTTGTAAAATATATGTGCGTGAAGCAGGCTTGTTTATTATTATATCGACACGGCAGTTCAAGAGGGTAAATATCCAGCCACTTAAGCAATATATTGATATCAAAATCGCAAGCACGGAAATCATCAAACAAAATAACATCTTGCCCCTTATATCCATCCCAGGGGTTCCGGTTATCAGTCACGCGATAAACTTTATCGTATCCGCCATATAATTTATATACTCCGGAAGTCTTGCCACTTCCCGGATCACCGAACCAGTATTCCACATGCATCTCACGAACTATATTTTTAAACTGTTCATACCGGAGTATTTCCCGGCACCGTTCCACCTTCTCCAGCTGCATCATATAATTTGGATTATCTTCAAGGATCTCATAATTACTTTTTCCATCTTTGATCATATCATACAAGGCAACTAGATCATTCCGTTGTCCCTGGTGCTCATCCGGAACAATGCCGGACTCTTCAAACGTATTTTTTAAATTTGTTTCTTCTTTCGCAGTACCTTTATATTTTCCCTCTTTACGAATGTAATCCCTTGCTTGTTGCAATGTACCCCGGAGCATATCAAGCTGTGATCCGGGGGGAAACATTTTCTGTAAAGTACTAAACCGAAGAGCACCGCCCCGATGAATAACAATGTGTGTATGTAAAGTGTGCTTTTCATTTCCAATCTCATCACACATAGCCCAGTAGTCAAGATTGCGGATCGTGGAAAGCACGTCTTTAATTTTATCATGTGAAAAACCTTTATCCAGCGGATTGTTAATTGTTATCATCCACTTACGAGATCTTGAATCAGACTTGTCACCCATGTGCTTCTCCTTTTTGTCACAGAAGTTGTCTTGTCACAGCCATTTGTCACAACTTTGTCACAACAAAAAACCTAGTAAATATCATGCTTAGAACCACTTTGTCACATGTCACAAAAGTTGCCTAGGGGTAATACTAACCCTAGGCAACGCCCTTGACGGCAGGAACCCGGCACCCCGGGACCTTTGCGCCCAAGGACGCGCCCCGCTTCGCTTGTGGGCGCTGTCCCTGGTCACAAGGCTAACCGGGTGCCCCCTACCGTAAAGGGTAAAGTGCACGTTGCAAGCTACAAACGGTTGCACAACTCGTTCTGTATTTCATCGATTTCCTCATCAACGTGTTTTAAATGATCAGACAAACAAGAGAGATTGCTTGCATTGACTTCCTCGATCGAATTAAAACGATCCACCGAAACACGTAATAAAGAAATATCTTCATACACGTCCTCCAGATTCTGTTCCCTTTCACGGACACGACATAACATATAAGTCACTACAATCACAGTAGCGCAGATTACTAAAACGATAGCAAGAGCCATACTTACACACCGCCTTTCTTCCTGGGACACCACCGGGGAGTAAATTTACAAGGTACAATACTATCACACTGACCGGTATAACCAATAAAACCAGGCATAGACCGGATACCACGTTCAGAAAAATACTGCATGATATATTCTTGATCCGGGTGATCACAGCAACAACTTTGCCGATTACCATACCGGGAATGATAAAGTTTACAATATTTACATTCAGAGCATTTTATTTTATCCGCCATACTGCACCTACTTTCTCAATTTTTTGCTGGCACGTTTTAACTTCCTGGAGGGATTAACAATACCTTCAATATTCACTGGGTTATTCCGCTGCAGATCAAGAATCTGCTCTTCAGTTAACATGTCACCTTCCTTGCATGACTTCGTAAGATTGCCAACACAAGCCAGGGTATCATAAGCGTTAAAAGCAGCATCCTTGATGAACCAACCGAAACGTCTTTTCGGTTTGATCAGTGTAGGATCTGATGCGTTTTCCAAGTCAAAAGCATCGTACTGTTCATGTACCATGATTCGCCATATCTTATTACAGGTATAGACATAGCTGGTCACCTGACGGAGCAGAGCATCTACATGATTAAACCTCTGTGACGTATAGATCAGGCTAATATGATGGTGACGGCAGGTCAAAAGAGTATTCAGAAACAAAGGATCAATATTACTTTTGAAGCTCCTAGAATTAAGCTGAACTGAAAATTCATCACCCAGCACAATGGTACAGGTAAGTGTATCATTCTTTTCATCCACGGCACGCATACGATCAGCAACAGCCACGATCTGCGCCATAGATACAAAATCCTCATAAGGGATAGACAACGACACGTTAGAGATAATATGTATCTTCTGGGTAACCCATTTCTTACGGTTAAAGTCGAAAATCCGCTTATCATTGTACCGCTTATACAAAGATACAACCTTATGCACTGCAGACAAGGTTTTACCCTTGCCAAACAAACCAACATAGCAGGAGATCGTACCGGTAGCACATTCATCCCACCGATGGAACCGGAAATACTTATACAGATCAATTACACCATACCGCACGGTACTGATCGGATGCGTCACAATGACACGGACGCAGACCGACATGATGCAAGCAAAAACAATGATAAATAATAACAATTCAAGCATACGATCACCGCCCAACCTTTAAGCAGTTAGCAGCTATGGAGCTGATGCTTTCAAGAACCATACAGAACACGATCAGACCGACCACCACAGCCGGAGTAAATTCATTCGATCCATTACAGATATAATTAATTATGTTTTCCATTCTTTATAATCTCCTTTGCATAACGACAACTATTAACCAGGTAACACATTTTACACCGCTGGACATCATCCCCGGCGCGGATCACACGACAACCAACAAGATCATGACAATGGTTATCTTCATTGATGCAGGATCCTTTTAACCTGCAGGTAAAATTAGCGCACGGACTCATCTATCTAACACATCCTTCCTGCCATCCAGGCTGCGACCAGTCATGTTAGCAACTGTAATTTTTATCCTTTTGATCACCCAAAAAGAGAGCAGCAGGAAAATAATGGTATCCAGCCTGTAATTTATTGCCGAAAAATAAGGCTCAAGATCGTCTGCAGATAAATTTTGTACTTGAACTTGTTCCGTCGCAGGTTCCGAAACAGCGACAGTAAAAGGTATATAATTACCATCACTATCCATAACATAGACATTTGTTCCGGATTCTCCCGGATCCACGGACTCAGTAGGGGATTCTTCCGTAACAGATCCGGCATCTTGTACCATATCGGATTCAGTACTAACGCTATCGGATAATACAGGATCATCAGCTCCAGGAACATCCAAGGAAGTTCCCTGATCATCATTTTCAACAGTTTCAACAGTCTCGATATTTTCATATTCATTCATTTTAACAACCTTTCTTGATAGATCCCCCGGTGTATGGTAGGATAAAGAAAAACACCATACGGAGGGGAAAACAATGAGCGTAAACGATATTATCTTTGCATCTTTAGGGACAGCACTTTTTATAGGATTAATTATATTAATTCTAATCTGGTTGTTTATTTATACTGCAGTAAAGGCAGCCACAAAAAATGCAATAAAAGAAGCTTACAGAGATATTAAAATCATGCCGGAAATAAAACATATTACACCGGAAGAAGAACTAAAAAAGGAAATGGAAGGCTGGAATTAACGAAAAATTCTAAAAAGAAGGTATAAAATTACAAAACCAACCAAACCATAAATAATAACATTAGCTAAAGTAAAATGATAACCGTCTATATTAAGATCAATAGAGAGAACACGGATACAAAAATCAATAACAAGCTTTAATTCTTTCAAAGTGATCACCTACCTATAAACCTACAAACAATGACAGCACCAATAGCAACAGCAATAAGACCAATAAGCCAAGGCGGTAAAAAACCAAACACAGCAGCCACCATGGATGGAAATTGACCCAACATAGTACCAAAATTTTTCAATAGGTCAAAGAAGTTCATGGTAGCATTTTCCAAACTGGAATAATCATAATTATTTTTTGGCACAGCATCTAAATCATTTCTTGAATTTCCGCCATTCTCGAGATCAGATAATTCATCATCAGTTAATCCTTTATCTGACTGATTTTCAGAATACATATTATCGAGATCATCAAGCCTAGAACCTGACGAGCCGTCAGAATCAGCAAGATTATTATAAAAATGTGTCCATTTAGAATACTGAATACCGCCATTTTCATCATAGCGAAAATACCTAACATATACTTCATATCCATTAAATAAAGAATAAGGCTGTTTTAGTAACATCTTCAAAGTTTCTAAAGCATCACTATACCCAGTTATTTTATTAAAGAGATTATAAGAGCCACCAATATAATTTCTATCATCAACCGGATACGATGAAAGCAAATTATCCCAGGACGATTTACCCAAAACATCAAACTGAAATCTTCCAACAGAAGAACGATTATCTGAAACAGAAACCCACGTGGAAAGATTATTTTTTAATAAAGTAGAATACTTATATTTCCAGACTAATTTATCACGGTATAAATCAAAATCATTAGTGGTATACCATCTACCTTTCATTTCAAAAAAATAATCACTCTGGGCATTATTAAATTCAAAATAAGAATAATCAGATTCAGTAGGATTACCATTAGCAGCTTCATGAAGTACTATTACAGGTCTTTCCATATCAGTTGAAAGTTCACCTTTTATATAAGGAGCATCAATTCTATCAATACTACCGTCCTGATTAAAATAAACATACGAAGATTCACCGTGGTAAAAATCACCCCACGCACCTAACCCGGCTTGCCTATAACACGGTGTGATTCTTATGTACCGCAGAAACCAATTCTCATCATCAGGCTTCAGACCTGACACATCAATCGTCAACGTTTTATCTGCAGTAGCAAATTCATCCGGGTATGCATCCGCCTGCTTTATTGTGTCCTGCGCTTCCTTATCCGCAAAGTAATAATTTACCCTTACATACTCCTCAACTTCCTGATCTTGCAGGTAGCTCCGCTCCGTCGTTCCAGTCCAGGTAGCTGTCATTTTATTGTTTGCAGTGAACCCAGTAAAAGCATATGCCGTATCTTCAAAGTCGGGGTTATCGATAGAGCCACCATTAAGAATACCAGTTTTATCACCAGTCTTAACATATGAAAGAGCATGCGCATAAGTATCAAAAACCGGAATATTAGTTTTATATGATACTGTCATTAAACCATTATCTGTATTATAAGAACCATAATTAAAAGATGTAAAAAAGTGATTATTTACATTATCATCTTCATAATTTAAATTAGGAGATTTAAAATAAGTCATCTTAGCATGCCAGTTACATGTTTGACTACTCAATGAATACAAAGCATCATCCTTTTGATTATATTCCCTAATCGAAAAACTATAATAATCACCACTAACATGGTTAGAAATACCAACTATGCCTCTACTCGATGTAGAAAAATTAAAATTTAATTCGCTATATTTTTCGCTCGAATAATTAAAATATTGATCTACATAAAAAGTCTGCACAGAAGAGGATTCTGCTGCATGTACCGGAAGATAGCCATACAAAACAAGCAGCACAGCAAGAGCAACAATAAGACACCATTGTATAAAACTACCTACTAGATCAAAATTACTTTCTTTTTCCATATAAACCCTCACTTTCTTTTGAGTAAAAAAATACCAGGTAGATTTTCTCTACCTGGTAAAGATTCCACGATAACCTTACTTCGCAGCACCCTTGGCGGCTCTGAAGATCCTGAAACCTACATATACCAGGGATGCAATCAGAAATACGTTAAGCGGGAAAATGGTGAATAGTCCACATACGGACTTAACCAGGCTAATCAGTTCAGTGACAAGCGCGGTGTCAATTACTGCCTCTGCAGCAGCTACCATAGGAGTTAACATAAGCCATACCGTCCTTTCCGCATTATCTGTTAGATTGCGACTCTCACAAATATGCAATTTTTATATAATCAGCTAATTAAATACTAGGAGAATGGGGAGACCGGGTCTCCCCTGCACATACAGTGCATGTATAATGAACAATTAATGCCATTACCTTATTTGAATGGTGGAAAATCTCCATCATCTGACTTAACCTTGGAAGCAGGTGCAGCCTTGATAACCTTAACACCGGTTAAAACTGCTTTACCCTGGAATCCCTTGGAGTAGAGGAACTCTACTTCGTCGCCTACATGAATACCAAAATCCTCACGGGCAAATTCCATACCGGTCTGCTTGCCGTAGATTTCAACAGCACTTTCTGTATCATATTCAGAAAATGCCTGCTCATAAAAGATGTTCCAGTAGAACACATCTGTTGTGTCTTTCTTTAATGTTTTCTTGATACCAACGATTTTTACAATTTCACTCATTTTTTTTCTTCCTTTCTTTATCTGCTTTTTTACTGTTGGTATACACTTGTATGTAAATTCTCCTGCAGCTGATCGGCACGACCCTCTGTCTAAATAAATTTTACATACAACAAGACTTAAAAAGTTTTTGAAAAAGCTGTTGACAGATACCGACAAGGTATGATAAGATATCGATTGTCGCGAAAAACGAAAGTTTTTCAAGATAAAAAAGTTTTTAAAAAAGTTGTTGACAAACGAAAGCGGTCATGATAAGATATCAGAGTTGCCGCTGAGAACAACAGCAACAAAAGAATCACTGATCTTTGACAAATAAACAGTAATGCAACCCTGAAAATTCCAAGATTTTCAGAAAAATGAATTGCGAGATTCAAGAACAAGCAGATCGATGAAAAAGATCGAGAAGCTACCCGAATTAACAGTAAACAATGCCAGATAAAACTGGCAGGAAAAAACTTTTTAACATGAGAGTTTGATCCTGGCTCAGGATGAACGCTGGCGGCGTGCCTAACACATGCAAGTCGAACGGAATTTACATGAAGCCTAGCGATTGTAAATTTAGTGGCGGACGGGTGAGTAACGCGTGGGTAACCTGCCTTGTACTGGGGGACAACAGTTGGAAACGACTGCTAATACCGCATAAGCGCACAGCTTCGCATGAAGCAGTGTGAAAAACTCCGGTGGTACAAGATGGACCCGCGTCTGATTAGCTGGTTGGTGAGGTAACGGCCCACCAAGGCGACGATCAGTAGCCGGCCTGAGAGGGTGAACGGCCACATTGGGACTGAGACACGGCCCAAACTCCTACGGGAGGCAGCAGTGGGGAATATTGCACAATGGGGGAAAC
>ENA-UPWK01001618-UPWK01001618.1-human-gut-metagenome-genome-assembly--contig:-NODE-1618-length-14425-cov-9.232297_pt1 | contig 14425 bp, 12 predicted proteins | sample MGYA00250048_ERZ773373 | MGnify/ENA primary metagenome ERZ773373 (study PRJEB29103, sample SAMN06112059) | human gut metagenome | biome: human gut; feature: ankylosing spondylitis patient; material... | reverse complement strand
AAATTTAAAACAACTTCAGAAGGATAGGAATACCTACCTTTTATTTAGTAAGATTCCTTAGCCTGACGGCTATGGGGGTAGTGTGCCCTCATAGGTTCCATAATAATTTCTACTTTCGGTATTGGCTGTATCGGCGACCATAGTGGCGCTTTCTTTTTCCCGCAGTGTGGTTTTCTTCTGTGATCTGGCACAGCCTAACATTGCCATTATTATCGCTGTTGTCAGCAATGAAAAATTAAATCTGTTAAATCTCATAATCCCAAATGTTTAATAAATTAAATTTTATAATTCTCTAAATCAATTTGTTGTGATTGTAATCCTTATAGGAGAACTATAGCCAGATAGCCCCTCCTTCAGTATCTCCCGCCTTATAGGTATAAGTTATGAATTCCTCAAGCGCTTCTTTCCATGTAAGGTTAAAGGTTTTCATAATGGAATGCACGGTACGGTTGCTTTCTTCATCAAGACTATCTTCTTCGATTTGGTTAACATCTGCATCCGGTTCTATGTCAAGATATTCATCACGACTCCAGAATACCACTATAGGAATACTTAAGTTGATATCCCATGTGCCACGCTGGATCAATATTCCTGAAGGCTTGTAGAACGGATCAAAAGTACCTGTTTCCGGATTGGTCTTGGATTTGTAACCGTGATAAAGACGAATTTTCAAGTCAAATTCCTTACGATCTTTCAAAAAACGGATGACACCTTTCAACCCGACAGGATTGCTTCCTCCTGTTATTTCAGCCTCCTTATCATGTCTGGTCTTGTCCCAAGGGGTAGTATCTACATAAAGATAGTCCACTAATTTTTGCGGATCATTGTCATCAGCTTCCGGCTGCCCGTCAAAGGTAGGTTTTACATTTTCCGGCGTAAAGAAATGTTGATGTATTTTATCCTGTCCATTTTCTATAAACTGGTTATTCATCAACTCTCCCTTACTATTGTAGTAATAAATAAACATCAGATAAATGGGGGCTGGAGTAAAGTTGTCTCCATTTTTATATTCTCCGTTTTTCTGTACGTAGAACTTGTTTTGACTGCCTTCGGCAAGTGTCCAGCCCTGGCCGGTCTTCAGTTCGTAGGTTATTTCTTGAATACGTTTCATGTGTCTGGCTGGAGATTCCGGATTCTGATGAGGACCACCGACTTTCTGTATTTCATTCCAATCTGCATGCAAGTGGCATTCCACAAGACGGATTGTCATTTGGGAAGGATCTTCATGCAATTTGTTTTTTGTCTCATTTTCAGGAATCACAGGATCTTTGCTGCATGAATTAAATAATAGGGTAAAAGATGCCCCCATCAGGAGCATTAATGCGATTTTACATACATTTGTTTTCATTTTACTTGTAATTAAATAGGTTTGTTGATTATGTCTCCTTATAAATCAAAAGCTCCAACTCACTCCGCAACGCACATCGCGCCCCATGTCGTGCGCATAGTAACGCGAACGGTTGGTGTATTCTTTATATTCCTTGTTCAGGATGTTGTCTGCCGATATCATGAACCGTAATATGTGCCCACATCTTACGGGACATTCCAGATCCACATCGGCTCCAAAAATATGGTATGCCGGAGGAGTGTACGGGATAAGATCCGTATCCGGGTCAAACCGGGTCTGTTTTGCCACGAAACGGTGCCGGACACCCAGACGCAACCGGAAATGCGACCGGGTTCTGTGGTTCCATGAAAGCTCATGGTTGAGACGGAAAGGGGGGATATAGGGAAGATAATTTCCTGTTGTCCGTTCGTTTGCCCGTATAAAGGAGGCGGTCAGATGGTAATCCCATGAATCTGCAGGCATGAAGTGAAAGTCAAAGTCCATTCCGCGGAAGAAAGCCGGGGTCTGCCTGTATTGGAATATAGGATATGCCCCTGAAATGACAGTAATGTTCTCTTTTTTGGGCTCATCATAGATATAACCGCTTATCCATTGCAGATAACCGTCCGCATAGACGCTGAACACCTTGCCACTGTAACTGATAGAGGATATCCATTTGTAGCTTCTTTCGGAATGCATGACCGAATCCCCTCTGACAAACATTCCTGATCCGAGTTCATTCCCATTGCTGTACAGCTCATACACGTGGGGGGGCCTCCAAGCCATCCCGAAATTGGTGGTAAGTTTCCAGTGCCCGGAAAAAAGGTGATGGGCTCCCAGACTGTATGATATGTTATTGAACTTTCTTGTTCCCCCATAGGGATTTCCAGTCCAGTCATAGCCGCTGGCACGGGTTTCCTGCCCGTCAAAGCGAACACCCGCTTCAACTCCTCCCTTGCTGTAATTATACTTTCCAATGCCATATATTCCTGCCTGTGTCTCCGTGTAATTGGGAATAACAGGAACAACACCTGTCCCTGCCCGGCTGTGATTGTCTATGAACATGATTTGTCCCCCAATCTCCGTTTGCCATGAATTATAATTCCACTTCCACCGGAGGGAGTTTTGAAATGAATACAAGTGCAGGGAAACAGCCGGGATGTCGGATCCCAGGCGGCGGATACGTTTTTCCTGCCGGTCATCCTTTTGCCAGGAACCCTGCCAGTAAAGATTTCCAGCATCCCACATGCTGAATCTTATTTTGCCAACGGCTGTCTGATGGGTGACCTCCTGATATGGATATGTGATACTTCGGGCGAAGGGGTCCGTATGCAGGGGACGTCCCAGCCGGATACGTTCCGCCAGCAGATCCTCACTTCCCATCTGGGCACTGAGCATTACCCCCATGCGGTTGTAAAAGCGGCTATAGAACCCTTCTATTCTTAAACGGCCATGATCATAGCCGAGTGAAGCGGAGGTATGCAATTCCCTGGTTCCGGTATTGTTAAGAAGATAGTTCGCGGTAGAACGGTCTCCTGAATTCGAGCAGGTTCCCTGTACACGCCAGGCAATGTCACGGAAAAAAGGGAAGGTTCCCTCCATCTGTCCGGTAAGGACAAAACGGCGTCCGTTACTGCCATAAAGCATGGATCCCTTTCCTTTTAAGGACTTTGTCCGGAAAGGCAGGGCGGCCTGTTCCATGATAATAATCCCCCCCAAAGCCTCTGAACCGTACCGTACCGCATCGGATCCTTTCACCACCTGGATGGAATTGTTACCGTTCATGTCCACTTCCGGAGCATGATCGGCCCCCCATTGCTGCCCTGTCTGGCGGGTGCCATTGTTGATGATCAATATCCGGTTGCCATACATCCCCTGGATGACGGGTTTGGCTATTGCCGTCCCCGTACTGATGGAGCTTACACCACTGACCTGTTCGAGCAGGGCACCCAGGGAGGTCCCCAACGCATGATTGATTGCAGGGGATGGGATTTGCCCGCTCACTGCATTCCGGGTTATTCCAGAACGTTCACCGGTAATGATGACTTCCCCCAATGTCGTCATTTCCGGAGAAAGACGTATCGTATAGGTGTTCTTTCTTTTAAACACATCCTTCAAGGATATATATTGAGATTTATACCCCAGACTCTGTACAAGGACTGTATCCGTGGAATTCCTTGAAGGAATAGTTACCGTTCCTTCGGATAAGCAGACAAGCACCTGCCCGCCGACTAATACACCGGCTCCTTCGATAGGGTTTCCTGTTTCCCCGTCTATAATCAGCAGAGTCCTGGTTGTGTCTGATCGCTGCCGGTATTCCTGTGCATGCATATGTGCAGAAAATACCATATACAGACAGGTAAGGAACAGACACACATATCGGAAATATGCATGAAATGTCATATTTTATAAAAGCGTTATAAATTGTTCAGGATAGTCAATAGGCATAACAGCCCTTTACATGTCATCACATAGTGCATGTAATCCATAGAGAATTATGACATCCGGACAGGAGGAGCGCGAAGAGACAAAAGGAGAACAGTGACAGTGACATCCTGCTCCTCCAAAATAAGATATTTAACAGGCTTTACAGTCAAGGTCTGGGTGTATTCCAAACTTTCCGCTTCGGTAAATAAGGATAAAGTGAAAAGACAGATAGCACATTCATCTGCTGAATCATGATGAGGGAGCTGTTGCCCGTCATGAATACATGCACGCTCCTTATGAACATGAAAGGCTTTCACAAAAAAGAAAGGTATCATGCTCAGTAACAGCAGGTATGCTACGGCTATTCTATTTTTCATTATTCCACTCATATTACAAAGATAGTGGATTATACAGCTTCATGCAATACCTATAAATAGGTATTTTCCAGTTTTTTTTATATGGTCGGCAACGGCATGGAATATAACCACAGTCGTCATAAGCCTACCATACATTTTATATCCGTTCATCCGGGGGAGACGGTTGCCTCAGTAAAATAATGCCGTTTATTTGATGAATGTTCCATTTCTTAATTCTCTAAAAGCTTCCTCCAGTTCCTCCCGGCTATTCATCACTATGGGACCTCCCCAGACAATAGGTTCTTTCAGAGGAGGAGCCGACAACAAAAGGAAACGTGCGCCTTCCGGTCCGGCTTTCACCTCTACCGGTTCGTCCGTATCTTCTCCGGGAGCGGGAACAGAATACAATACGGCACACCCCTTACTTTCCTCTGGCTGATGTTCCACTTCGGGGAAAAGAGTGCCTTCCAACAAATAGAGAAACAGGGTTTCATCGTCACGTGCTTCGTCGTACTTCCATGAGGCGTCAGCAGGCAAAGTTACATCCCAATATGTTATCTGGACATACGAGCTGTCCAGAGCCCCCGTATCCTCCGGTGCTGCCTGATAAGATTCGGACGGTTGCCTTGTCGGACATCACTACGGGGGTGTCATCCGAGGGAATGTCCCTATATGCCGGCGGAACCATTTTTTTGCAGCGGGTAAATTGTCCCACAACTGGCATCTGAGTATCCTTTCCGATGGTTACGACATCTCCTGGTGGAGTATTCTTGAACCGGCTGTTATCCATTGGCATCCCATAGACTGGATCACTCCCTTGTTTCCCAGGCTGTCCCATGCCCCATTGTTCCGCTGACAATATAGGTTACGGTTTCTATCCCGCAATGTGGATGCTAGGGAAATCTCTTTATATAATCCTGCGGGTTGCTGGAGTCAAAACCGTCAAGCATCAGAAACGAATCAAAGTCCACCATTGTCTGCTCTCCCAATATCCGGTGCAGATGCATACCTGCTCCGTCAACAGTGTTTCTTCCCTTCACAATTTGTGTCACTTTTGATATTAATTACTTTCCATGCAAAATGGTTTGTACAATATAATTATCCCGAAACGGACTGCCTCCGGAATATATAATAAAGTCGGTATCGCCAAATATTTCCGGTACAGATGCCATCTATTTTTGACTATATATCTAATTCACCCTGCCTTGGTGAGAATTCACAGTCTACGACAACATGTACGTTATCCGAGATCGTAGTGGGAATATATTTGGAACCTAGTTGGAAGTCCGAGCATCTGATTGCATCCCTGAAGACGAAAACCTGCCGTATCTTTATCGGACACCGGGCTTTCCTTTCTGCCAATTAACATTACATCAAACCGCACCTTTTTAGTAATTCCGTGGAGAGTGATCTCTCCATATATTTCCCCTTTATCTGTACCCAGCATCTTCATACTCGTACTTTTAAACGCCATTATGGGGAATCTCTCCACATCAAAGAAATCGGATGAGCGCAGATGTTTATTTCTGGCTTCTACTCCAGTGTTCACACTTGCTGTCCGGACTTCCACCCGGATATCCGTATTCATGCAATCACCATTCTCCTGCCTTACGGCAATGTCAAAGTCTGAGAAATATCCGCTGACAAAGGGGAGCCCCGCATGCTTCACTTCAAAACCGATACAGGTATGCTTGGGATCATCGGCCCACATGACTGTCTGTGTATTGATATACTGGTGGCTGTCATAAACAATAGGAACTATAAAATATCTTCCATAAACGATATGTCAGGAAGGAGGTTGTGTCATTTTGACACAACCTCAAAAAATAATCAAAAGAAACGAATACGGTCGCTACGCTCCCTATTCTTGGGAAGGACGAACCCCAACCCCGAGTGCACGATTGGCTCTACTATCCAGAGAAATACTCGACGAGAAGAAGCCCAAGCCCCCACCGTAGTACTGACTTCTTGGATTCGCCAACCAATAGTAACCGTAGCCACCAACGTAGCCCGGGGCGCCAAACGAATAGTAGCGATACCCCGACGCAGAGAAGAAGATGGTTTTACTTTTTGAGGAATCAGTGTAGAAATTAAACCCCTTCAAGGAGCTGTCCCACATTCCGTTGATTTCAGAGAACGTACTTGTATTTCTTCCGGTTGTTGTGAATCCCGTAAAAGCCTTGCCGTCAGGAAGTTTGAAGCCAACAGGGCTAGGATCATAAATCGTTTTCACAACCAAATCATCATTATAATAATTATTATTATTATTGATATCCCAAAGGTTCAAATAAAGATTATCGCCAGAATGTTGCTCCTGCATTATATTAGGGTTAAGAATATAGTTTCTAATACAAGTTGCACCGGTATAGAAATGCTGTGTTGCAGGATTGCCTGTGGAAGAAACACCACTTTTGTCGTACCAAATTTTACTGGTATCATTTAATCCATTCGAAGGCAGGAATGGATCTTTGCGTCCCCATTGATAATAGGGGTTATTACCACCGACTGTAGTAATTGAAGCAGAGACTTGTTTGATGGCTATTTCTTGACTTTGGTTTCCAGCAGTAAATCTTACTTTGCAACTACGTTCGGTATAAATTGTGACAGCACCATCGCACCAGCCAAGATTAACAGGCATAAATTTATATTTTTTACTTTGGCGATTGGTTATCTCAATAGTTTGGTTGATATCTTCATCGGTAACCCAAATATGCCAGGACCAGAGGACGTTGTTATTGGCATCTTTGATAGCAATAACAGCATTACCCTGTTGAATAGTATTCTTGTTCACACAGAAAGAGATGTTTCCGTTGCCTATATTGTTATATTTTATATTGGTAACCAGATTCATTGCATCCTGCCATATCAGTTCGGCTTTAACGGGAGTACAATCAGCATTCTTGCTTATGTAAGGGTCGGTAATTGCATTGCCTGTATGGTTAATGAAATTACTAAGAATATTGGGCCCGGATGGTGCCGTAGAAATATATGCGGAAAAGTTAGTTGCACCATTTTTGATGGCGTTTCCATATACCAGAGGGAAAGAATAGTATCCCGGAGCTCTGACAACGTAGCAGTTGGCAGTATTCTCGTCTACCATACCGCCATTGGTCTGGTTGGCGAGATTGAATGGTACATTCTCTGTGCCTTTCTCTGTAGCATTCTGTAGAGCGGATGTATGGAAATTATTATCCATACCGGTCTGTGCGAGAACTGTTGCATTGTATGCCTGTACAGTTTCTCCACCAGTTCCGCTTACGGTGAAAACAGTCAACCAGTCCGGTCTGTTGTCTGTCCAGGAGTTTCCGCCATCCACAGAATATTGTGCACTCCATCGGACAGGTTCTTTATCCCCCTTGGTGTTTTGACGGTAGCTGGTGACACTGTATTGTTGTGTACCGCCGGTATAGGTAAAGTCGGCTGGTCCGGAGACGGTAAACGTATAGGTCCAGTTGATAGAACTGCTGGAAATTTTATAAGTGACGGTCTTGCCAATGGGCCAAAATTGACCTTTGATGTCAGCAATTAACGTGTGGTCGACGCTGGAATTGTCAGTGAATACAACTTCAAGTTGTGCACCATCCGGAAGAGTCTGCGGAATCATCATGAAGGTCTGTGTAGCAGTAGTGAGCGCTTCGTTTACTGTTCCCGTGGTGGACTTGTTCAATGTCTGCGAGAAAGTGACAGGCGTATCCACGTTGCTCCATGACTGTGTCCCCATGTTGTAAATCCCCTTGGAACAGACATTTTTCAAACTGACGCTCTTTACGGTACCTCCTTGCATGTCATCCCCGCATACGAACCTGATGGCGGTAAGGGCATGATGAAAGGTTAGCGGCACGGCAGTGTTGGTGTTGCCGGCCAATTCATCCGTCTTTGCCACAAGAAGGTCCTTCTGGTCATCAACGCTGCCCGGAATGGTAACGCTGATAGTAGGAGAACCGGAGTGCGTGCTGCCGGAAAGTACGTACTGCCCGTTGTCTTCCGGAGCATAGGCAAAGAACTTCATTTTGTATGAAGCACCCGGCCAATAATAGATAGAGGAAAGGTTGTAACCGCTACCGGACTTGCTGGCCGCAACATTGTAGAAATAGTTGGGAGTTTTGCTTTCATCCCAGGAGCCTATATAGGAGTAAGCGGAGACACCGAAACTATTGTACATATTGTCATCTTTTATGGGAGCGGAACGGGTAAGAATGACCGTATCCGGACTACTATCCGAAAAGGGGGATTCGATGCTGTCGGTGTAAAGCGTATGCAGGTAAAGAGGGGTGCTGCCGCCCTGTAAGGTGGTGACAGTACCTTGCAAAGCATCAGCATTGGTAGTAGAACGGGTGGATGGAGTCCAGGAAGAACTGATCTCGGAGGTGAAAGAGACGTATGAGGAAAGTGACGGACGATCCATATCCTCCTCGCAGGAGGAAAGGCAAATACCGCCGGAAACAAGTGCCAAAAGCAGATGATGCAAAAAAGTGTACCTGTCGGAAAATGATGTAAAATGAGAAAATTTCATATATGTTACTTTAATGAATTAATCATACCGGTAATAGAAATCATACAGTCGTTAAAAAAAGATTCCCAACATAGGAACCCCTGAAAGAACATGCTGGGAATATACTCTGTAAAGTGCCCGGGAAGGAACAGGCAGGGTGGACAAAGTCGTGAATCCGTCCCTGCCCCCGGTATGGGGTAACGCCGGTCCAATCCCGCCCGGGCTGAAAAGTCAAGTTACAATCGGGAATGAAACCGGATGATTCAACCCACTTGACAAAACTTACATATTGATATCCGCCGGCTGGTCGGTCCAGTTGTCAACAGTCACAGTGAACTTGATGGGATTGCCTAAAATAGGATCACCACCATTACCACCGGGTATCGGAGTTGGATCAATTGTCGGATCGGCAGGATTAGTCGGATCAGTAGGAGTCGGATCAATCTCACCGGCACCTCCACCATTATCGCAGAAATTCAGCGTGTAGATGTATTTCTTTCCCGGGTCCCAGTCGGTGTCAATACCTACGGCAGAGAATGCATATTTGCCGGCTTTATTGTCAATAGTTGTCGGTTGTGGATAAAGCAGTGTTTCATTGCCACCATCTAGGCTGTAAATACGACAGAGTACCGACAAGTAAGCACCGGTAGTTGCGGTAGTACCATTCCATTTCGTCAACTTCTGTGGGATAAGCATGAAGTTGTTGTCACCAAACATGACAGATTGGGCGTCAGCAGTCAGAGTAACAGCCTGCTGTCCTTTGATCATGTAAGCTTTGGTCGGATCGTCTTTTTCTACCCAGTTGGACCATTGGTTTTGCTGCAAGGCAAATCCTATATTGGTTTCCGTTTCCGGGAAAGCAAAGTCAGCTTTTGCAGCGGCATTCACCAGTTTAACGCCCATGACCTCGATCTTTATCTTGTCATTGGAACATTTGGCCTTTACCTCGATCTGAGAAAGGGCGTGCTTAAAGTTCATGGCGACACCGGAATTTTCATTAAGAGCCTTAGTCCCAGTGTTATAAGAAATCACAAGGTCCTTTTGATCTGTAACGGCTTGAGCGGGAGAAAAATCCGTTATCTTCTTTGCCACATTCTCTATGCTCACAGTACCGCTGGGAGTTTGAGGGGCATAGGCAAAGAAGGCAAGCTGATAACTTGGCCAGTAATAAGTGGAAGCCGTTGTCCAGTCTGCACCGTTATTAGCAGAAGTAACACCCAGATTAGTGAAATAACTCTTGCCATCACCGATGGCGGTCACATTGAATGCTGCCAGATTCTGCAAGTTTGTTGCATTGGCACGGGTAACGGCCTTATCCAAAGAGGTGCGGAAAGAAATGCCGCTGCCATTGTTTACGTCAACGATATCATCGTTGGAACAAGAGGTCAATACCATTATTGACATTGCTGCGAATAAAAAATTTTTCTTCATAAATAAAATATAAAAATTAAAATATAAAAATTAAACAGATTAATCATTCATTCTCGTCTTTATACAGTGAAACATGGAGAGCATAGTTTGCAAATCACATGGGAATATTCACATCGACATTCTGCCAGTCGTCAACCGTTGGCCGGAAACCACTGCCGTTGACGATAGGCTTGGGCAGAGGAAGTCCGTCCAATAGGATATGGACGTTATGGGGATCGGCGGCTTCATCAACCTGACGGGATACGTCAAACGTGTAGTAATTCTTACTACCGTCAGACATGATCACATAGACAACCAGCTTGTGTACGGGATTGACCGGACCGTTCTGTCCGAATACCAGGAAATCAGCTGTCAGCGTGGAGATGCCGTCGGAAGTTATCCCGAAAGGAACGGTCACAGGAGCAGACGTGAGTTCGTTACGGCCTACCAACAGCCCTCCGGACATACCGGAAAGAGCACCGGAAACACCATCAGCAGAGATGTATTTAAGGTTGGACACGTTCATTATCGTGACCCGGTAACGGCATACGGAGAGTTCAGGATAGAGGATTATTGTCTGATCCTTTGTGGAAACTTCAATCGTGACATTATCAAGACGCCCGCTGTAAAGGCGGTCAGGAGATTTGATGACACGTTCTCCGGAAGTACCTTCCGCACGGGGAGCCAGAGAGGACTTCACGTTCAAAACTCCGTCGGGAGCGTAAGCCTCGAAACCGTCGAACGAGCTGATGTTGCGGTAAAGCACGGACTCCGTGTCTGAATTGACGCACAGGGCTTTATAACGGCCGGCAGGTACGTTGACAGAACCGCCCCGGTAATCGGTGAATTCATACGCCTGAGGTTTGCTCCCATCCACGGGGAATAGGTAAAGGCGCATGGTTTCAGGAGTGGCATCGGGGGCATTCTTCCAGTCGAAAATGACTTGTATTTTACTAGTATGGGAATGATCATAGCACAAATCCTTATGTTCGCAAGATGTTGATAGCAGGATTACAAAGGCTGAGACCATTTGTAGTATATGATGTATATTCAATATTCGTTTCATTTTGCACCTCCTTTCTCGTTGCAGTAGTCCCGGCCGATCAGCCACACGAGTGAGATTTCCGCTTTTGTAGGACCGAACCAATGGCGCTGCCGGGTCTCTTTCCGGACATAACAGTCGTCGATGGGGGTATATTTATGATATTCACCGCCCCAATAACCCAAACTGATGACGAAATCCAAGTTCAGACGACGGGTGACAGGCAGTGAGTAGCCATACTCCAGACCCACGGCATAGTTCATCTTCTCCCAAAGTGTGCCGCCCGGTTTGCCACCCATGTAACCCGTCCCCCCGGTTTCGAAGTCATAGGTGAACAGTTGTCCGCAAAGACCCAGGTGATGTCCGGTAAGCGGCTTTTTAGCGGCATAGTGCCCAAAATATTTGCGAATATCTAGTTCGCCTCCGTAGAGACGCCAATAACGATGGCGGTGGTCACGTTTCCACCAGGCGTACATCCAATTGCCGCCAAGTGACCATCCTTTGCCAAGATGGAATTCCATGCCAATATTCGGTACAAGAAAAACATCATAAAGCAGATTAGTCTTTACTGCCATTCCAAAAAGTTTGTGGATTTTAATAACAGAAGGAACATAATCCGTATCGTGAAAAGGCGGAGACATCGCTATTGTGTCATATGGAGAAACAGGTTCCATAGCCTCCGTTCCTTTCCTTTCACTTTCTTGAAGGGAAAGGCGAACCGGTTCCGATCTATAAACGACAATGGAGCAGCTGCGCAGTGCTGGGAAGAAATGCTTCGCCATATAACGCCAAGGTTTACCCTGACCGAGTGCCATGAGTTGTCGCTTGCGAGAGTCAACCACCAAATTTTCTCGTGTGACCCATTCAGGGGTATCATGAAGAATGCGCAATACCTCCTCACGATATGGCATGTCAGAATCTTTGACCAGACAAGCAAGGATACCCCATGCTTGTCCCAAAGAAGAGATTCTAAACACTGAATCTGGCAGACAAAGGTGTTCTTGGAGATATGAACGTACAGTATCGCAACGTTTGTCCGACAAAGTGAAGTTCAACCTTGAATTTCCTTCCGGAGAAGCGCTAGAGATTAAAGAAACATGATGAAGCACGTCTTGGTTTTGAAGGGCACTGACATGGGATAATAAAGAGTCTAAATGTAGGCTGTTTTCACTGACGGACAAATCCAAAGAAGAACTGCCCACTTGGAAATAAATCCGACAGAGAAGACTGTCTTCAAGGCAGAAGCCATAGGAGACCTCTATAAAAAAACAATATAAAAATATAAGAATCAGATACTTTTTCATAGATGTTTCATTATCTATATATAATTAATAATATTACAATAATTTTCTTAGTTAGAAAAGTTGACGCCATAAAACGACAAGAAGCCGTGATAAATGTGAAATTGAAAATAAAACTTTTCCCATGCTCCTTATTTAATTTTCACTTTTGACATCCTTTCATGAAAAATATATTTTTATCGAGCGCAAAATTACAAGCAATAAATCAATTATCTTTTGTATATAAAAGACTAAATATTCTATATAATCGACAAAATTTAACGACATGCATTGTCGTGCCATTCCATAGTCTGTTAATATGCTGATTGGAAAAAAATTATGGATACCGCCTCCTGTTTTCATCGAAGTCACTCCCCTCTATCTCAGTTTGGTTGGGATATACGGGACATACCTATGATTTTCTCCATCAATTTTCCACACCATAGAAACTATGGGCAGAAAAGCTGTTTGGTAGGACTTTCCGGTAAAAATGATATTAACGAAAATATCGCTGATATTATCACAAGCTTTTAAAATTTCCGTTTGAACAAAATTTGGTATATTCTTTTGTTTTTTTTATCTTTGCAAAAATAGCAGGCAATAATCTACTGTTTTTAGCACATAAATTCTATGTTTTTGCGCATCGGATATTTTTCATCCTCTCTTAAAAAACTACACAGAACCTGCTTTAAGGAAATCATTTTATAAACCATTGTGGGGTATTGGACAAATATCCCTGTCAAAACGTGACTTTATGCGATATAAAGAAAGTTTGCTGTTGCCATTCTTTGGGGCAATAATCGCCGTTTCACCTTTGGCGGCGCAGGAAAAACCAATGTTGAAGATAGGAGGCGCACTCCGTTTCAACTACAATTACTCGGACTGGAAGCCTGAAAACCGGAATCGTGGCGGAGAATTCGACTTCGACGTGTTCCGTCTGAACGTGAACGCTTCTTACAAGAAATTTGATTTAGCGGCGGATTACCGCTTCTATCCCTCCTCCTCGGGAGGCGGGATGCTCAGAGAGGGCTGGATAGGCTATCGTTTCAATGATTTACATCGGTTACAAATAGGCCTGACAACGGTCCCTTTCGGTATCCTGCCTTATACGGGAAACAATTATTTCTTCAACCTGAACTATTATGCCGGTCTTGAGGACGATGCGGACATGGGGATAAAATACCTCTTCCATAAGGACCGCTGGGAATTATCGTTCGCCTATTTCCAGAACGCCGATCTTTCCGGGACTGGCGGAGACTCAGAACTGTCTGCCAGCCGTTATGCCTATGACATTGCCGGACATGATAAGGAGGCGCATCAGGGCAATGTCCGGGTGGTATATCATTTCGGGAACTTGTGGAGACAGCAGCTCGGAGGTTCGGTACTGGTGGGTGGGCTATATAATATGGACACACGGAAGACGGGACTCCGTACCGCTTTTGCCCTGCACTACGTAGCCGACTATCGACGGTGGAACCTTAAAATGCAGTATACCAACTATAATCTCAGACCTGTGCGGGCTCCAGGGGAAGACAGACATGTGGTGACGATGGCGGCTTACGGATCGTCTTACCGGATCGCCTCCAGGGCGGATATATATACGGTGTCATTGTCCTACCGGATTCCCGTGAACAGGTTGTTTCTGGACGATATCTGCCTGTACAATGATTTCAGCCTACTCAACAAACGCGTCGCCTGGTTTAATGACAGTTTGGAGAACGTGACGGGGTGTTCTTTGGCGATGGGAAAGGTCTTCGCCCACATCGACTATGCCGTGGGGAGGAATCACGCATGGCTTGGCGATGTATGGCACGAAGCCTTTGCCGATGGAACGGAAGACAACTGGAATGTCAGATTCAATATAAATATAGGATATTATTTTTAAAGGATTATGGATAAGAACAAAATTGAGATCAGGGATTTGTATCTGATTTTCGGCTCTGAAAGAAGCAAGGCTTTCAGGATGCTGAAAAAAGGAAAGAGTAAAAATGAGATATTGAAGGAAACCGGATGCACGATTGCCGTGAACAATGCCAGCCTCTCTGTCCGGGAGGGTGAGATATTTGTGATCATGGGACTTTCGGGAAGCGG
>ENA-UPWK01001597-UPWK01001597.1-human-gut-metagenome-genome-assembly--contig:-NODE-1597-length-14623-cov-5.301320_pt1 | contig 14623 bp, 10 predicted proteins | sample MGYA00250048_ERZ773373 | MGnify/ENA primary metagenome ERZ773373 (study PRJEB29103, sample SAMN06112059) | human gut metagenome | biome: human gut; feature: ankylosing spondylitis patient; material... | reverse complement strand
AGCTACAGAAGACTTGAACAAGGCCAAAGAAGATATCAGCATTTCTGTCACCTCTGCCTATCTACAAATTCTTTTTATTGCGTCAGCGGAACAAAGCACAGGTGCATATGTGGGTTGCGCTCATCCATGTGGACCACGGCGGAAAAGATGTTCGCTTCTCCAACCTCTGTCTTGAAAAAGTCCAGCGCCCGTTCAAAGTAGCGGCGCACCTGTTCCAGCGGAAGGTGATCCAGATACTCCGGTGTGGCTGTTACGATGGTGTCGATGAACTTCACGCTGTCCCTGCGCACCTTGCATTTGGGATTCTCCCGCTGGGCACGCTCGATGCGGGACTGGATCTCAGCGTAGTACTTGTGCTGTGGCTGGATGAGATGGTAGTTGAGATGGGAGCGGTCGGTGTCCACATCCGGGTTGCTGGCATACCGCTCCTTTTTTCGTTCGTGGTGTTTCTCAATGGCGGAGGCCGGTCCGCCTTTTCGTTTCTCAAAGCGCATAATGGCGTAAGGCATCACACAAAACTCCTTTCGTTGAAATGGTGGGGCTGCGACGGACGAGGGCTTTTTCACATACCGCCCTGCCATGTGGAACCCGCCGCAAGGAAACTGCTGCTGAACCCAGCAGGCTGGCGTGGCGGCGGTTTCCCCGCCCACGAGAAATGCCCGGCCCCTACAAGGTGGGCCGGGCATTTTCGCGTGCGGTTGTCAGGGCGGTATAACGCACTATACCTTGCCGCCCCGTGGGGGCTGCAAGGCGTGCACCCGGGGACACCCCGGGACCCCATTTTGCGGCTTCGGCTGCGCTGGAAACGGGCCTTGACCGGCCCGCAAGCCTGCGCCCCTTTGCCGCCGTTTTTGCCGCCCTTCACTGGGGGTAGGGGTAGTACCCCTCCTGGGCGGCAAAAACGCGCCTGCGGGCGGACGAGGGACGAAGGACGGGGGTTATTGCAGAGACGAAAACAGCGTCTGCGATTCTTCGCAGACGCTGTCATACACGGGATGTTATTTGTTGTGAGTACCTGTAAGAGTGTCTGGGTACTCCCGTCAGGTATCCAAAAGAAAGTCTGTCAGTTTAATGATCTTGATACCGTCTTCCGTTATGGGATGATTGCAATTTCCGGCAATCACAATCTTCTCGTAGTTGTCCCGGATCATGCGCAGAGGAGCCAATTCCCGCTCGCGGGTGGTTGGCTCGTTCATGGACTCGGTCACCTGGATGTACCGCTTCTCCTCCGCATTGGTGGCGATAAAGTCCACTTCCTTGTTGTCCACCTTGCCGATGGACACATCGTATCCCCGGCGGAGCAATTCAAAGTAAACGATGTTCTCAATGATGTGTCCGGTATCCATGTCCCGGAAACCCAACAGATAGTTGCGCAGGCCAATATCCACGATATAATATTTGCCCAGAGTGCGGAGATACTCCTTCCCCTTGATGTCGAATCGCTTGATCTCATAGAAGATATAGGACTCCAGCAGTGCGCCTACATAGGCCTGAATAGTGTGAACAGAGGGATTTCCCTTGCGGCTTTGATCCAGCAACTTTTCGTTTACGAGAGTATTGCTGATGGATGTAATGGAGGTGCTGTTGCCGATATTGTCGGCCAGGAACATGATAATCTTCCGCAGCAGATCCGGATCGGTGATCTGCCGTTGGCCACGGCGGCGCTCCCGTTCCAGAATGTCCCGCACCACGACCGTGGAGTAGATCCCGTCCAGCAGGGTCAGCGCTTTATCGGTATCCAGCCCCACATCTGCAATGCCCGGCATCCCGCCAAAGCGCAGATAGGCATCCAACAGTTCCTGGGGCTCGTAGCCCTCGCCGTCAGCGTCATAGATCCGCTTCCGCATTCCTCCGGCGGGGCTTTTGCTCTCTTTGACCGTGTAGCCGTGGAAGTCCAGGAACTCCTGGAAAGAGAGAGGAAGTACCTTGATCTCCACACTCCGTCCGGCCAGGTAGGTGGCGTACTCAGAGGACAGAAGATAGGCGTTGGAGCCGGTCACATAGATGTCGCAGTCGAAATCCACCCGGAAGGAATTCACCGCATCCTGCCACTGGTCAATGCGCTGGATCTCGTCGAAGAACAGATAGGCGCGCTTTTTCTCCGGCAGCCGCTCCTTCACATACCGGTACAGTTCCTCCGCAGTCATTCGGCGGAAGTCCATGGATTCAAAATTCATCTCGATGATCTGATCATCGCTCACTCCGGTCTGACGCAGATGAAGGACCATCAGTTTCATCAGACTGGATTTTCCACAGCGCCGGATGCCCGTGATGATCTTGACCGGCTCGGTATCCTGAAACGCGATCAGTCGATTCAAATAAAGATCACGGCGGCGCAGTTCACTTCCGCTTTTCAGCATCGTATCACCTCTGGTTGAAGTGTAGCATAAAGAGAGCAGAAAATCAAGTTTGTGCTATCAATAGCACAAACTTTTTTAAAAATCGATATTTTTGCTCTGATTTCGACACTCCCAGAAATGGACTCCATACAGAGTCAACACGGTTTGCGCTCACAAAACGCTAACAAAATGCTCACACTTTTCCGGAAATTCTGCTTTGACGGGAAAAATTCTCAAAGCCTTGTGCTGACAGTGAAAACGACGGAAACCCCAGTAAAATCAAGGGTTTCCGCCGTTCTGAAAGGCGCAGAGAGGCGCTCAAAATGCTCCAAAAGACACCCGCATCCAACGACTCGAAATCAGTTTGCGAGCAATCGCACGAGGGTTCGAATCCCTCCCGCTGCGCCAAAATGAATGACCCTGCCTGATTTGGGCGAATGCTTGGCGTTATTTTGGGTCAGGCAGGGTTATTTTAAGTATGAACCCCTTGCATTGCAAGGGGTTCATACTTTCTTGTATTAAGCACTTATGCTGCAGGCAAAGTACAAAACATTGAAATGATAGAGGTCAAATCCCTGTTATGCCACTGAAATATGGTCCACAAAAGAATTTTCTAAGGCAGAAGATATGATTTGTGAACTTGGCCTGAAATAAGTGTGATTTGCGGCACAAGGACTCCCTATACCTGCGGTTAATTTGAATGTCTGCATCCTTCTTCCCTGTTCTTCGTATGCCAACCCTCAGCCATAGGAGATCTGATGGATTTTTCAGAAGAGGTTGAGAACATCTGCGGGTTCTGATATAATGGAAGAAACAGATGTTCGACAGGGAGGACGCCACGATGACTGATTTGCTCTCCGGCCTCAACGCTGCCCAGCGCCAGGCTGTGACCGAAACCGAAGGATTTGTCCGTGTCATTGCCGGAGCCGGCTCCGGCAAGACAAGGGCGCTCTCCCATCGTTTTGCCTTTCTGGTGAACGAGCTGGGCATCCTGCCGGGAAATATCCTCTGCGTCACCTTCACCAACAAATCCGCAAATGAGATGCGCCAGCGCATCCACATCCTCACCGGCGACAATGACACGGGCTATATCAACACCTTCCACGGTTTCTGCGTCTCCGTGCTCCAGGAGGACAGCTACGCCGTCCAGTATCCCAAAAGCTTTCTGGTGCTGGACAACGCGGACATCGACGCTATGCTCCAAATCATCTACGAGGAGCGGGGATTGACGCTGCGGGATATGACCTTCTCCGCAGCCCGGGACATGGTCGAGATGCAGAAGCTGTTCAAGCGTCCGGACTACTATCTGGATATGATCGCCATGCCTCTGGACACGCTGAAGGAGAAGTATGACCAGGCGGACACCCCGGCAGACATCATTTTCTACGGCTATCTGTATCAGGAGAAGAAGTGTTTCGGACTGGATTATAACGACCTGATCAAGTTCTCCCTGTATATTTTCCAGCAGCATCCTGACATTCGGCTCAAGTGGCAGCAGCGGCTGGAGTACATCATGATCGACGAGTTCCAGGATATCGACCAGCTTCAGTACGAGCTGATGGAGGTTCTGTGCGGTTACCACAAGAACCTCTTCATCGTGGGAGACCCGGACCAGACCATCTACACCTGGCGGGGCGCCGACGTGAAGTACCTGCTGGACTTTGACAAGAAGTTTCCGGGGACAAAAACGATTCTAATGATGGAGAACTACCGCTCTGCGCCGGAGATTCTCTCTGCCGCGAATTCCCTGATCGACAAGAACCGGACTCGTATCAAAAAGGAATTGCAGCCCACGCTGCCCTCCGGCAGTCCGGTCATCTGCCACTTCGCGCAGACCCAGGAGGCGGAGGCCGAATGGATAGCGGGGGAGATGAAGGAGCTTCACGAGGCGGGCACGCCATACCGGGACATGACGGTGCTCTACCGGGCCCACTATGTGACCCGGGCGGTGGAGGAAGTCCTGCTGGGAGAGAAGATCCCCTATACGATTTACAGCGGCGTCCAGTTCTTTGACCGTATGGAAATCAAGGACGCCCTCTCGTACTTGCGGATGATTGCCTACAAGGACGACCTTTCCTTCCGGCGGATCGTCAACGTCCCCAAGCGGAATCTTGGGAAGCGGCGGATGGCATTTTTGCAGGAGTACGCAGAGAGGCAGGGCCGCTCCCTGTATCAGGCGCTGCAGGACAATCTGGAGGACCCACTTTTCAAAGGAACAGGCGCCGGAAGGTTTGTCGGCCTGATAGAGTCCTTTGCCGCCGGATATGGGGGGAGACCGGTGTCCGAGGTGCTTTCGGCCCTCCTCAATGAGAGCGGCTACGAGAAGATGCTCCGCACCGAGGGCAGCCAGGAACGGCTGGACAATCTGGCGGAGCTGAAGCAGTCGGTATATGAGTACGAGACCACCTGCGGGGAGGAGGTCACCCTGGAGCACTATCTGGCCCATGTGGCTCTGTTCACCAATGCCGACACGGCGGAGCAGGGAGACAAGGTGAGGCTGATGACCGTTCACGCCGCCAAGGGCCTGGAATTTCCCTATGTGTTCCTCTGCGGCATGAATGAGGGGATCTTCCCCTCCCGGAAGGTGCGGACGCAGCAGGCCATGGAGGAGGAGCGGCGGCTGGCGTTTGTGGCGCTGACACGGGCGGAGAAGGGACTGTACCTCTCCGAGGCAGACGGACGGAACTTCGACGGCACCCCCCGGTATCCCTCCCGCTTTCTTCTGGACATCGACCGCAATCTCCTGGCCTTCACCCGGCCGCCGGAGGAGGGCTTGATCCGGGCGGCCCGGGACTATATCGGCCACAGCCAGACCTATCTGCCGGAGACCGACGGGAACATGGCATTCTCCGTGGGGCAGCGGGTGAAGCATATTCTGTTCGGCTCCGGTACGGTGCTGGATGTGGACATGGACAAGGGTGCTCATGTGGTACAGTTCGATGAGATGGAGACGCCCCGAAAGATATCCTTCCGGGCGAAGCTGGAACGGATTTGACAAATCCTGGGAGGGATGGACGGGGGCTCCTGCCGCAATGCCGATCATTGGCGGGCCCGGGTGGAAGGAGCCCTGCCTCCAAAGCAAACCAGGCTCTCCGGAAAGGGAAACAGCTCCCGCTTTTCAAACGAATGGCTTGAAAAGCGGGAGCTATTCTTTTCGCTTCAGCACGGCGGAGTCTGATTTTCCATACTGTCCAAATCACAGCCGCCCCCCCTCTTCCTGGGATCACGAGGCCTTTTCAAACTGGCTGTTGTACAGGTCGGCGTAGAAGCCGCCTTTGGCCAGGAGTTCCTTGTGCGTGCCTTGCTCGATGATATCGCCGTCCTTCAGCACCAGAATCAGGTCGGCGTTTTTGATGGTGGACAGCCGGTGGGCGATGACAAAGCTGGTGCGGTGCTCCGTCAGCCGGTCCATGGCCTGCTGGGTGATGAGCTCTGTGCGGGTATCCACCGAGGAGGTGGCCTCGTCCAGAATCAGCATGGGATTGCTCTGAATCATGGCCCGGGCGATGGTGAGCAGCTGCTTCTGCCCGGAGGAAATGGCAATGCTGTCATCCAGCACGGTATCAAAGCCGTGGGGCAGGGTTTCGATGAAGTGATAGATGCCGCAGGCCCGGCAGGCCTCATCCAGCTGCTGGTCCGTGACCCCGGTCTTGTTGTAGACCAGATTTTCCCGGACAGTACCCTCAAACAGCCAGGTGTCCTGGAGTACCATGCTGAACAGGTCGTGGACGCCCTCCCGGGTCATTTCAGAGGTGGGCACGCCGTCGATTTTGATGTTTCCGCTGTTGATCTCAAAGAAGCGCATCAGCAGATTGACCATCGTGGTCTTGCCCGCTCCGGTGGGACCCACAATAGCCACCTTCTGCCCCGGCTGAATATGGGCAGAGAAGTCCTTGATGATGATCTTATCCGGATGATTCGGATAGCTGAATCGGACGTGTTCAAATTCGACTTCGCCCTGCACAGGAGAGAGTTCGGGGCGCTTGCCGGTCTCATCGGGCAGCTCTTTCTCGTGGAGAAAGTCGAAGACGTGGTCGCCGGCGGCTGCCGCCGTCTGCATCTGGGTCATGCCCTGGGCCAGGGTGCTCAGGGGAGAGGTGAACAGCCGCACATAGAGGATGAACGCAACAATGACGCCGAAGGAGATCTCTCCGCTCATGGCCAGGGCGGAACCCAGGACGCAGACCGCCACATAGCCCAGGTTGCCGATGATAGTCATCAGGGGCTGCATGATGCCGGAGAGGAACTGGCTGCGCCACTCTGCGTCGTACAGAACGGCATTCATCCCGCCGAAGGTCTCTTTTACCTGCTCGTTGGCCCGGGAGAGGCGCACCACGTCGTGGCCGGAGTACATCTCCTCAATATAGCCGTTCAGGGTGCTCAGGTTCTCCTGCCGGGCGGTGAAGTACTTCTGGGACCGGAGCATCACCGTAGCCATGATGAGGAAGCCCAGTGCCGTGACGGCAATGGCTGCCAGCGCCATACGCCACTCAGTGACAAACATCATCACCAGACAGCCGAGGAATTGGGCCGCTGCGCTGATCATGGAGGGCAGGCTGTTGGCCAGGGCCTGCTGCAGAGTACTTACGTCGTTGGTGATGCGGCTGAGGATGTCACCATAAGACACCTTGCTGAAGTAGCTCATGGGCACCCGGTTGATTTTTCGGGACAGGTCCTGCCGCATATCCCGGGACAGCTCCAGGGTGACCGTAGCCATGATGAAGTGCTCCACATAGGTAAAGACGGCACTGAAGCCGTAGATCACCAGCAGGATTACGCCGGTGCGGCCGATGGCGGCCAGATCGATCTCCCCGTCCAGGGCGTCGGAGATGAGGTCCGTGATCCGACTGAGCAGGCTGGGGCCGATGATGGTCAGCACTGCGCCGGCCACGGCGAAGCAAAAGGCCGCAACAGAGGGCGCTTTCAATTTGTTGGAATAGGTGAACAGTTTTCTGAGCACACCGCCGATGCCGCGCCTGCTCTTTCCCGGCGCGCACATTCTGTTCTGCATCATCTTTGGCATCTTGGTTTCCTCCTTAAGCCCCCAGCTCTTCCTGGGAGAGCTGGGACCGGGCGATCTCCTGGTAGATCGGGCAGGTCTGCATCAGTTCCTCGTGGGTACCCATCCCCACCATCCTCCCCTCGTCCAGAACGATGATCTTGTCCGCGTTCCGGATGGTGCCGATCCGTTGAGCCACGATCAGTCGAGTGGTATCCTTCAGCTCCCGGTCCAGGCCGGCACGGAGCCTGGTATCCGTCCGGTAGTCCAGGGCGGAGAAGGAGTCGTCGAACACCAGGATCTCCGGGCGCCTCGCCAGGGCCCGGGCGATGGAGAGCCGCTGCTTCTGGCCGCCGGATACGTTGGTGCCTCCCTCGGCGATGGGGGCATGGATGCCTCCGGGCATCCTGTCCACAAACTCGCTGGCCTGGGCCAGCTCCAGAGCCTTTTGAACGTCCGCATCGGAATCCTTGCCCCGGCTGGCGCCGAACAGCACGTTGCCGCGGACGTCTCCGGAGAACAGGATGGCCTTCTGAGTTACATAGCCGATGCGGTCATACAGGGCGTCGAAGGTGTAGTCCCGAACGTCCACCCCGTCCACCAGCACAGTGCCCTCCGTGGCATCATAGAACCGGGCGGCCAGGCTGACCAGAGTGGTCTTGCCGCTGCCGGTGGCGCCGATAAAGGCCACGGTCTCCCCCCGCTTGGCCTGGAAGGTGATGTGCTCCAGGACATTCTTGTCCGAGGAGGGATAGTGGAAGGAGACGTCCCGGAACTCCACAGTACCGGTTTCCAGGGCATCGATGCGGGCGCCCTGAGTCAGGCTGTTCCGGGTCTCCAACACCTCATTGATCCGCTGGGCGGACACCTGGGCCGCCGGGAGCATCATGATAATCATGACCATCATCATAATGGACATGATGACGTAGGTGGCGTAGGTGCCGAACACCACGATGTCGCTGAAGGCGGCCAGCCGTGCGGCGGTGTCCGCGGCAGGGACGGCGTTCACGATGGAGGCACCCACCCAGTAGATCACCAGAGACAATGCGTTCATGGCCAGGGTGACGCCGGGCATCAGGAAGGCAAAGGCCCGCTGGTTGAACAACTGCGTGCGCATCAGTTCCTCGTTGCCCTTCCAGAACTTGGCGTTCTGGTAGTCCTCAGCGTTGTAGGCGTGGACAACATTGATACCGTTCAAGTTCTCCCGGGCCACCAGGTTGATATGGTCGGTGAGCTTTTGCACCCGGCGGAACCGGGGCACCACCACGCCGATGATGACCGCCATCATCACCAGCAGGGCGGCCACAAATCCGGCGGTGATAGCGGAGAGGGTCCAACTCTTGCCCACGATTTTGATGATGGCCCACACTGCCATGACGGGGGACTTGATTAGGATCTGCAGGCCCATGGCCGTCAGCATCTGCACCTGGGTGATGTCGTTGGTGGTGCGGTTGATGAGGCTGGGGACGGAGAAGGTCATCATCTCCTGTTGGCCGAAGTCTGCGATCTTATGAAACACCGCCTCCCGGATGGAAAAGCTGAACCCGGCAGCCACCTTGGCGGTCAGATAGCCGCAGATGACGCACAGCACCGCGCTGGCCAGGGTGCAGCCCAGCATTTTCAGGCCGGTATGCAGGATGTCCGACAGGGTGCTCCCCGGCGTTTTAATCAGAACGGTCAGGCTGCTCATGTAGTCGGGCAGCGCCAGATCGAAATAAATCTGCCCCAGGATGAGCACTGCGCACACGGCGGCCATGGCCCACTCCTGCCGCCGTAGGTTACGAAGTAATTTCAGCATATAAATCCTCCTTGTGGTATCATCAATTGCTGTTTTGCCGCCAGAACCGGCCGGAGAAGCAGGCGCGCAGGATCGAGGCCGCATCCTGAAAGATCAGCAGGCTCCCGCTGAGGATGCTGAGGTGCGGACGGCCCGGAGAGGGGCGCAGACCGGGAAAAATCCGCCCGCTGCCAATAGAAGAACCAAGGCGGTGCACCGGCCCCGGCCTGGTCCCTCCGGCCGCTTCAGATTAAAGGAGCTGACAAGTTTGCTGAAGCCCGGGTACAGCAGCCGCATTCCAAAGAGATAGGGGAGTGCCGCGGCAGAGATCACGTTATCCACCGAACCGGAGATCATGCCGGATCTGCGTGGCGAAGAATCCCAAATAGGACCATATTCAGCAGTTCGCCTGCGGTTTCCAGCATGGCATGGAAATCCTGCGCGGGATGTCCGCCCTGATAACTCACAATCATATTCTGGAAAAGAGACTCGATGGTTTCCAAATAGCGGGTCACCATTTCAGGCTTCAAATCCGGCCGCAGCGGCATTTTGTCTATGAGCCCCTCGATAAATTCCTGATTCAAGCGCCGCATCGGTGCGCGCAGGGCCTGAATTTGCGCGGCCAGATGTTTGGGCGGACGGAGCATGGCGCTTTCAAAAACGAGCTTTTGCTGGGGATGAAGCTGGAAAAAGCACTCCCGGATCATGAAGAAATCTTTGACTGCGGCTGCCGTATCCTCCCCTGACAGATGGGCCATATCCCGTTCCACATGGGCCCTGAGCTCCTGGAAGGTGCGTTCGACGCACAGTAAAAACAACTCGTCCTTATTGGAGTAGTAGTGGTACATCATGCCCTTGGAGATCCCGTGGTTCCCACAGATCCGCTCCATGTTGACCTTGTCGTAGCCGTAGGTCCCGAACTCCTCCAGGGCGGCCTGATAAATCTCTTTTCTGCTGCGTTCCTGGCGCTCTTTCTGCGTCATGCTGCATATCCTCCTTCTGCCTGATCCAAAACCCCCGGCCCTGCCAAAACCCGGAACCAGGGAGACACCCGGGCGGGCAGCGGGAAAACGTCCGGACGGACAGGCCATTTTGACGTCCGACCAATTCCGCGCCGGTATGGGACCGGACACACGCCGTCAGGTTTGCAACCCGCGGCGGCTACTGCCTGAGGATTTTACAGACGATCTCGTCTATACTTTTGGAAGTATACTACTCCCGGATGGCCTCATCTATGTTTGCCTCGTGAACGGTTCATGAATTTTTTGAAAACGAGCCGGAGAGGCTGAGGCCGGGAGCGGCTGTCTGCCGCGGGCACGGCTCCCGGGCCCTTGATCGGCAGGGAGGCGCTCTGCTCCCGCGCACAAAGAAGCCGTAAGTCTGCGGAGAACCGCTCACAGCAGCGGTGCCAGCAGCCGCAGAAGCCCTTGAAACAGGCGGAACAGCGGTCCGCGACGGCAGATTGCGGCGGCTGCCTCCTGGCAGACGCCTTTTATTCCCCTTGCAGGACTCTGATTGAAAAAACATACGGGAAGTTACCCAATTGAGCCCACGGCATTGGATATAAGGAGAATGAAGTCAGCCGCTATTTAAAACCCCCAGGGACCGCTGCGCAGCAGTTCCTGGGGGTTTTAAATCTTTGCGGCAAGATGCGTGCAAAAGGCGTTCCTGCACACGCTGTCGGCAATGTTTGGAGCCATCGCACCAACAGGGACACACGCCGATGCGGACAAACTGCCCTGTGGGAGGCGGCACGCCGTTTATCCGGAATAGCGCTTGTGCAGGCGGTCAGTCAGATAGCGAATGAAGTGCTTCTCTCTGGGGCGGAGCGTAAATGTCCGGGAATGCAGCAGGGCCACGGCCATGGGAGCGCCATCCGCGATGGGACAGCAGACGCAGTTCATCCGCCGGGCATCCTCCTCCGGAATGCTGATGCCGATGGCGATGTAATTGCCTTTGCGGACCGCGTCGAAGATCGTGCCGCGGTCGCAGATGTACAGCAGGTCTGTGTGGCTCTGGAGTCCCAGCACGTCCAGCGTATCGTCCGGATCGATGTGCGCGTCGGCGATGAACGGATACCCTGTGAGATCCTTGAGCGAGACACGGGAAGAGTTGGCCAGTGGATGGGACTTGGACATCAGCGCGGTGACGGGAATGGAGCGCTGGAGGACCGTCATCTCCAGATTGTACTGGTCCGCCAGATCCATGTACTTGGGGATGACCTGCTCGAACAGCACCAGGATGCCCAGCCTGCAGTTCTGGGCCACGACGTTTTTCAGATTTTCCCGGAGGCCGGCCTCCAGAAATTTGTCGTGGGTCCTGTTCAGGTTGGGGAAGCAGTTTTTGTAATCAAAGAAACACTGGAGCACAAAGGCGGAGCGGGCGCAAATGATGGAGAGGCTGTCGCTCTCGGACATGGATTGCGGGATCTTCTGGATATTATTGCGCTCGGTGACGATCTTCTCAGCGTGGCTCATGAAAATCAGTCCCTCCGGCGTAGCGGTGATGCCGTTGGCCGTCCTGTGAAACAGGGGATAGCCGATCTCCTGTTCCACGTTCTTGATGATGGTGCTGAGATGGGACTGGGAGATATAGCAGTTTCGGGCGGCTTTGTTGACGGAGCCGCACTTGTACGCCTCCAGGATATAGACGAGGTGTTCTGTGTTCATGTCGCGCTCTCTTTCTCAAAACGGCGGAGGGACCTAATCCCAAATAGCGAAGGCTTAACAAAATCCCCTATAATCCGACAGCCAGGGGAGCATGTTATAATCGTAACAGGCAAAACAAAGGCGCCCGGTCAGAGGGGCGTTCAGATTTTATCAATCATTATAGCGCCAATTTTCAAAGAATACAAGATCCGCACCCGGCGGTGGAATGCGGATCAAAATGAGGGAAAGGAAGAGAGGCATGGCAGAGAAGAAGCGCGAAAAGTCCGTTGACGTGCTGGACCGGCTGTTCTGGACGGTGCAGCCACCTATGGGGCTGGTAAAGGGAGACTATTACCGGGCTGAGAATTGGTTTGCCCCGCATTTCCCAGGGGACAAGGGGTATCACGGCATTCTGGAAGTGGTCCGGCGGGACGGAACCCTGCAGATGGTGGAGTTCAACGAGATTAACAACCCCACCTATTACATCAGACGGTACCAGGGCGTTTCCAAGCGGCTGTCCGACTACGGCTTTCTGCAGGCCACCAAGGAGCGGACCGCCAAGTCCGGCGTGGTGCTGGTAAACGGTCTGACCCATCTGGAAGAGCAGATGGTGGCGGAGAACCGCCTCACAGGCGAGTTTGACCTGCTCACCGGCGCCTCCAACAGCATCAAGCGGTCTATGCTCCCACTGGCAGAGGAGATCGCGGGGCGGCTGGACAAGCCCTCCGGCCAGGTGTATTACGGCCTGTCCCAGGCGGTGGAGCCCGGCGTCACCGGGCGCTTGCAGATCGTGCTGGAGGCGGGAAAGATCATCTCCTGCGCCTACGACGAGATCTTTGCCGACCGGCAGGAGGAGATTGAGGACCCGGAGCTCAAGCCCTATTACCGGCAGTCCAAATACCACTGCCCGGACTACATCTCCACCATCGGGGCCGGGTTCAACAGCATCTTCGACCTGCTCAGCGCCCGGGTGCTGGAGACCCAGAGCCTCACCGACCTGACCGGGCTCCCCTTCACGGAGGAGCCCAAGCGAGCGAAGGAATGGGACAACTATCTGGAGCTGGCGAGGCGGATGGAGGATGCTCTGGCGGCCGACGGCCTGCGCTGAGCACACAATCAGGAATGTGACCGCCGGGGGCGGTTTCAGAAATATATCACCACCACGTCAGGAGGAGTACGATGAAGAAGAGAGTTTTCGCACTGTTCACCGCAATGTTCCTGCTCTGCGGGATGCTGGCCGGCTGTGGCCCCACCGGTTCCAGCTCGACGACCACGGACGGTTCCGACGATGGCGCCAAGGATACCCTGATCGTTGCTATCCCAGAGTCCCCCACCTACATGGACCCCATGGTGCAGGCCTCCATCGGGACCTATCGTGTCACCACCCAGATGTTTGACCGTCTGGTGATGATGGACAACGACATGAACCTGGTGCCGGGCCTGGCGGAGAGCTGGGAGGTTATCGACGATACCACCACCGTGTTCCATCTGCGCCAGGGCGTCAAGTTCCACAACGGGGAGGAGATGACCTCCGAGGATGTCAAGTACAGCCTGGAGCGCTGCATCGCAAACCCCGGCGTGAATTACAACTACCTCATCATCGAGAGCATCACCTGTGACGACGACTACACCGTCACCATCAAGACCTCCGCGCCCTTCAACGCGCTGCTGTACCGCCTGAGCCTGGACGCGGCCTCCATCATCTGCAAGAGCGCGGACACCAGCGCGGAGGAGTTCAACAAGAACCCCGTGGGCACCGGCCCCTTCAAGTTCGTCTCCTGGGAGCTGGGCGGCGACGTGGTCCTGGAGGCCTTTGAGGACTACTGGGGCGGCGCTCCGGCCGTCAAGCGCGTCATCTTCCGCACGATTCCCGAGGCGCTGAACCGCACCATTGGCCTGGAGACCGGCGAGGTGGACCTGGCCTATGACCTGGGCATCACCGACCTGGAGAGCCTGGCGGACAACGCGTCCGTCACCACCCTCACCTCCCCCAGCACCACCGTGTGGTATGTGGGCATGAACGTGCAGAAGGCGCCCTTTGACAACGAGAAGGTCCGGCAGGCCGTCGCCTACGCGCTGGACCCCCAGGGCTACATCGACCTGGTGTTCAGCGGCGAGGCCACACCCGCCAACTACACCATGCTGCCCCCCAGTGTGGACGGCTACGTCTCCGACTGCTCCGACTACTCCTGCAACGTGGAGAAGGCCAAGGAGCTGCTGGCCGAGGCCGGCTATCCTGACGGCTTCTCCACCACTCTCTGGTGCTCCGATACCCAGGTGATGCGGGACTCCGCCGTGGTCATTCAGGAGCAGCTGCGCCAAGTGGGGATCAACGCCGAGGTCAAGACCCTGGAGAGCGGACAGTTCCAGTCTGAGACCGGCAACGGCGCCCATGATATGTTCATCATGTCCAAGACCTCCATTGACCCCGACTCCATGCTGCGGTCCATGTACCACACGGAGGCTCTGGGGCCCTCCGGCAACCGCTGCTTCTGGACCACGCCTGAGGTGGACGCCTTGATCGATGAGGCCAGCACCACCACCGACACCGAGCACGCCATGGAGCTGTATGCGGAGATCCAGGGCAAAGTGGCGGAGGCCGCGCCCCTGGTCCCCATGGCGGTGGAGCACCTGAACGCCGGTATGCAGTCCAATGTGAAGGGATTCGGCCTGTATCCGGGCAAGTCCCACTACATCAACGGCACCTATTTTGAATAAGCGCATTCAGGCATTCCAGTGAGCGGGCGGCGGCAAAAGCCGCCGTCCGCTTGCGCGAATTTGCGTTATGGAAAAGGAGAGTGACAGATGTACCGTTTTATTCTCAAACGGCTGCTCATGCTGATGCCGTTGCTGCTGGGTG
>ENA-UPWK01001586-UPWK01001586.1-human-gut-metagenome-genome-assembly--contig:-NODE-1586-length-14731-cov-25.015422_pt1 | contig 14731 bp, 8 predicted proteins | sample MGYA00250048_ERZ773373 | MGnify/ENA primary metagenome ERZ773373 (study PRJEB29103, sample SAMN06112059) | human gut metagenome | biome: human gut; feature: ankylosing spondylitis patient; material... | reverse complement strand
CCCGTTTAAATATACGTAAAGGCCGGATTTAGCTCCGCCGATGTGTAAATAAATATCCCGGTTATCCCAACTTGCGGGTATCTCGATGTCTCTGCGGTATACGCCAACCGGATTCGCTTCCGGCAATAACGGAGGTTGGGGATTTCTTGGTTTAAACTCGTAACCATGATTCGTATAAATGGCTACGCCATGTCCTTGTACTTCCCAGTTTCCGGGAACGGTTATATCATCCCATGAAGAGGTATTAACGGAAGGATCTGTGATATTTTGAGGAAGATCTTTGTAAGAGTCGACAAAGAAAAATTTCCAAGTACCGTTTAATAGGGAATAGTACGGGCTTTTCTCAAATCGAGAGGTGAGGGCGGTTTCTCGGTCCGCATAACTCATGAAGGAGCTTCTGGGTTTTTCCTTGTTTACGGCTACGACTTGAATGTCTTGCCAATAAGGTTTTACGGGTTGGGGTGAAGAACCGTCCGCATAAGCCATTCCGGAAATAAGGCAACCTAATGCTCCGGAAAGCATCATTTTTTTGATAGAGTTCATATTCATCGTATTTTATTTAGATTAGCACTGGGGAATTGAAAATTGAGAATTGAGAATTGAAAATTAGAAGTGACTCTACGTAATTTTCAATTCTCAATTCTCAATTTTCAATTATTTAGCTGCATAGTAAGAATATCCGTTAGCTACTTGCTGGAATGCTAAAACCCCAGATTGGCTTAACTCGACATTCATTTCTTTTCCGTCCGGTAGGTACATGACAACTTCGTCATTGCCATTGAATTTTAACAATTTTGTGCTTTCACCGTCAGCCTCTACATTCCAGCTTTGGTCAGCCTCGTTGAAAACTAAGTCAACCGCTTTCTCGTCGCCTTCCTTTTGGATATGGTATCCGTCAACTTTTGTTTCTACGGTATAAACGCCGTCTTTACCATCGATTGTTTTAACGTTACCTACATCTGCTACAGGATTACTTCCGCTCCAAAATTCGATAGAGTTGATCACAAGGACATCAGCCAAAGCGGAAATCTCGTAAACCGGGACAATCCAGAAAGCAATGAACACTAGCTCATTAACAAACTTACTGTCGATGCTTCTATTCCACGTTAAAAGTTTGTTTGTTAAACCAAAAGATCCTATACAGGACGAAAATAGGATACTACTTGCCACCGTAGTCGCTAGTAATAAAGTTAAGCTTTTCTTTTTCATAATTTAATAATTAGTTATTACAAGGGACGAAGATAACAACTTTTTCATGATAAATAGTGGTTATAAAGGAATAAATGGAATAAGTGCCTTAATATTAATCAAGCTTCTATTAAGTACGTAGTTCTGGCGGAACTCCGTTTATTACTCATATACACTAACTTTATGTTTGAATTTCAAACCATATACCTCTTTGATGTCCATAGCTCCATACTAAAAAAGATTATGGTTGGAAAGATTGTTTGTTAAATATTTTAATAACTAGATGGTGTTGTTTTAGATTCGTATGCGAAAAATTAGTCTTTTTTGTTTTATAATTAAAAATAGTGCTATATTTGCTGCGTCTAATGATTATAAGTTCCGCCAGAACGATGAAGAAGTGCTTTCATGGTAGTTAACCGAGGATTTATAATTATACATTAATGATTTAGAAGAGTGAATATTATAAGAAACGAGATCTAAAATAGTATGCCTTAAGTCTTATAATAGTAACAGCTATTTAATAAACAAAAAACGATTCTTATGTTGAAAATTGTAAGACCTGTCAGTTTTGTTCTATTGTCTGCAGCGTTTTGTTCCGGGGGTGTGGTTCATGCTTCTGATCGTGCGGCGATAACTCCGAGGGTAGGTATTTCCCAGCAAGAAGGTAGTTTGAAGGGAACGGTTAGTGACAGTTTTGGCCCTGTGGCTGGAGCGTCAATAGTTGTAAAAGGTACTACGAATGGTACTGTAACCGACATGAATGGTAATTTCGTGTTGGATGTGAAGAAAGGGGATGTGATCCAAGTATCCTTTATCGGTTATCTAACTCAAGAATTCAAATATAATGGAGAGCCTTCCATCAATGTGTCCTTGCAGGAAGATACCCAGAAATTAGATGAGGTGATCGTTGTCGGTTATGGTACGCAACAGAAGGCGAACTTGTCGGGAGCGGTAGCCCAATTGGATAGCAAGGAGTTGACAAGCCGTCCTATCTCCAACGTGTCTTCCGGTCTTCAAGGTATGATGCCGGGTGTAACCGTTACCTCGGGTCAAGGCCGTCCGGGACAGGATGGTAGTACGATCCGTATCCGTGGTGTCGGTACTTTGAACTCTGCCAGCCCATATATCTTGATCGATGGTATCGAGAGTGGCTCCATGAATGATATCGATCCGAATGATATTGAGAGTATTTCTGTATTGAAAGACGCTTCTTCCGCCGCTATTTACGGTTCGAAGGCTTCTAATGGTGTTATCTTGATCACGACAAAACGTGGTAAGACGGGTGCTCCTCGTATTTCTTATAACGGATATGTGGGTGCCTCGAAAGCTACTTCCATGATTGATCGTGTCAGCTCAGCCGATTACGCACGTTTGTGGAATCGTTTCGAGCCGGGACGTTATAGTGACGAGGACATCCGGATGTTTGAAGATGGCTCTGATCCTTACGGACATCCTAATACGGACTGGAATGATGAGGCTTATCGGACAGGTTTGTTGCATAAGCACAATGTTAGTATTACAGGAGGTGCGGAGAACGTGAAGTATATGGCTTCGGCCGGATATTTAGGGCAGACGGGTATCCTTCCTAACTCAGATCGTAAACAGTTTAACGGACGTACGAATCTGGATATGCAGTTGACGAAGAAACTGGCTGTTCGGATGAACATGTCTTTTATCAAGAATGACTTCTCGGATCCGAATGCTAGCTATTATGGTGGTTCTTCCGACCAGATTATCCGTCAATTGAATATTATTAGCCCGATGATCCCTGTCAAGGATAAGGATGGCAAATACGGACAAACTAACGATGGTAACCCTATCGCATGGTTGGATTCCGGGCAGACGGTGGATAATTGTAACCAGAATTTTACGGGGGCACTTTCTGTTGATTATGATATTATTGATGGGCTGAAGGTTACTGTGACGGGTGCCTACGTAAACGAGGACCAACGTCATACGGAGCGAGTCCTGAGCATACCGGATGATCCGGCATCTGCGTCTCGTACCACTTCCTTGGTTGAACGTTTCGTGAATTGGAAACGTTATAATTTCGATGCTTTGCTGAATTACAGCAAGAACTTTGGTCAGCATGGCTTGAAAGTGATGGTAGGTTATCATGCGGAGAAGTATGAGGTTAGCAAGAATCAGATGCAGAGGAATAATTTCCCGAGTAATAGCCTGAATGATATGGATGCCGGTGGGGCTTCTACACAAACAAATGATGGTTTGAGCCGAGAGCTTGCCATGCTTTCCTATTTTGGGCGTATTAATTATGATTTTGCGGGAAAATATTTATTAGAGGCAAACTTCCGTGCGGATGCTTCCTCTCGTTTTGCTCCGGGACATCGTTGGGGATATTTCCCTTCTTTCTCCGGTGCTTGGCGTATCAGCGAGGAGGAGTTTATGGAAAGTACGCATGATTGGTTGAGCAGTTTGAAGATTCGTGCTTCTTGGGGTATGTTAGGTAATCAAGACGCCTTAAATAAATCGAATCCTTGGGAGAACCAATATTATCCTTGGATGCAGACTTATAATTTGGATGGTAATTATCCTATGGGAGGCAACTTGACGACGGGATATTATCAGAAAGCCTATCGTATCGAGGATTTGTCATGGGAGAAATCTACGACTTGGGGTATTGGCTTGGATGCGGTTATTAATCATGTGACTTTCACGTTTGATTACTATGATCGCAAGACTACGGATATCATCATGGAGGTACCGGTCCCGACTGAGTTTGGCTTGGATCCTTATTTCGACAACGTGGGTTCTATGCGTAACCGAGGTGTCGAGGTACAGCTAGGTTATAACAATAAGTGGAATGACTGGTCATTGAATGTGATGGGAAATATGGCCTATAATAAGAACAAGATCGAGGATTTAGGAGGTGTAGACCGTATGACAAATCCTGATGACGGTGATTTGTGGCGTTTTGTTGGAAAGCCAATCGATTCTTACTATGTATATAAGGCTGATGGCTTTTTCCAATCTGACGCGGAGGCACAGCAATGGATGGATACCTATAAAGGAAAAGACGGCTACCCGTTCGGACAGGATTTCCAAGCCGGTGATTTACGTTATGTAGATACGAATGGAGATGGAAAGCTGGATGCGGATGACCGTGTATTGTCTAAGACTATCAATCCAGTTGTTACATTTGGTTTGAACTTGAATGTAGGCTATAAAGCATTTGACTTGACTTTGAACTTCACCGGTGCGGCTAATGTAGGCCGTGCGTTTACGAAAGAAGCGTTTGGTGAGTTCTCGGGTAGTGCCGGACATCCTTCTACTGCATGGCTGGATAGCTGGACACCGGAAAATACCAATGCAAGTATGCCGCGTGTAGCGGAGTCTAGAAAATCTCCGAGTGAGGCTTCTAACGTGATGTCTGATTTCTGGGTAATTAATACCAGTTACCTGCGTCTGAAGACATTGCAATTGGGATATACGCTTCCAAAGAGTGTGCTGAACGCTATCGGTTTGTCGAATGTACGTGTTTATTATTCTGCGGAGAATTTGTTTACGATAGATTCTATGCCATTGAACGTAGACCCGGAGACTGTTAGTTCCCGTTTGTCTAGCTACCCATTAGTGATGACAAATTCTTTTGGCGTAAATGTGACATTCTAATTAGTTAAGACCATTTAAATAGAAGATTTTATGAAACGATTATCAATATATATGTTGGCGGCTGGTATGGCTGCGTTATCTACTTCGTGTTCAGATTTTCTGGATACGGTGCCTAAGGATCAGTTGGCTCCTTCTACCACATGGCAGACAGAGGCGGATGCGAAGGGCTTCATAGTAGGCTGTTATAAGGATTTGCTAGATGGAAATACGTTGCTTTATCTGGATTGTGGCTCAGATATAGGCTATAATAATTTCCCTTGGGAAGGATTCCGCCCGTGGGGGGATGGGTCATTGTCTAGTTCTAATCCTGGGCAGATCCTTTATGATTACAAGTCGATTCGTAAGGCGAATACATTCTTGGAGAATGTAGACAAGGTGACGTTTTCTAGTGACGCTGTAAAAGCTAATTATGTGGCTCAAGCTAAAGCGATCCGTGCTTATAAGTATTTCTTGATGAATTGGTGGTATGGTGGTGTGCCTATTATTAGTTCTTATTCAAGTGCGGACGAGGCTAAAGTGGAACGCAATACGGAACAAGAGGTACGCGATTATATAGCTAAGGATTTAGACGAGGCCTTAGCTGGGATCGCGGAGGCTCCGGAGGCTCGTGGCTATATCGCTAAAGGTGCTGTTTTAGCTATCAAGATGCGTGAGGCTTTGTATTATGGTGATTGGCAAAAGGCAAAAGACGCAGCTAAGGCAATCATTGATTTGAAGCAGTATGAGTTGGATCCGGATTATACGAATCTTTTTAAGGTATCGGGAGTGGATTCTAAAGAGATAATCCTAGCGGATCAGAATATTGAGACGTTGGACGGATTGGGAACCATCGGGCAAATGTACAATAATGTAGACCAAGGCTGGTCTTCTATCGTCCCGACCCAGAATTTGGTGGATATGTATGAAATGTCTGATGGATTGACGAAAGAAGAGTCGAAGACTTATGACGCAAAGCATCCGTTCGCGAATCGTGACCCTCGTATGGCCATGACCATTTTATATCCGGGACGTGACTGGAGAGGTGATGTCTTGAATACTTTGGACGAGAAACTTCAAGATGGTACTGTCAACAAGAACTTCCCGACTTATACAGATAATGCTTCCAAGAGTGCTTTGACTTGGGCGAAATACTTGGATCCGATGGATCAATATGGAGATGTTTGGAGCTCGGGAGCTTGTCCGATCGTATTCCGTTATGCGGAGGTTCTATTGACGTATGCGGAGGCTGCGAATGAGTTGAGCGGTCCTTCTGATGAGATCTATGGTTATTTGAATCAGATCCGTCAGCGTGTAGGAATGCGGGAAGTGGATAAGGCTAAATATGGGACGAAGGATAAACTTCGTGAATTGATCCGTCGTGAGCGTACGGTAGAGTTGGCCGGCGAAGGCTTGCGTCGTGCGGACATCGTCCGTTGGCAGGAAGATGGAAAGATGCTTGCCGAGAAAGTCCTGAATGGTGATTTGTTACGTGTTACAGGAACGATTAATTATGGGGAGTCTGAGCCTACTAAACGTGCGGAAATCACGGGTACGGCTGTTATTGAGACTCGTCAGTTCTCTTCTCGTAACCGTTACTTGCCGATTCCTCAAACAAGCATGGATAAGAATCCAAACTTGAAACAGAATCCGGGGTATTAGTTTCCTATGAGATGTTAGATAAAAAGGGGGGGAAGGCCGAGAGGTTCTCCCCTTTTTTAGTTACATTTGGCGAATATTGAGATTGTATGTCTCATGTGCTTAAGTATATAAATTGATTCCGTTATGAAAAAGAAACTGATAGTTTTTGCCTGCTTTCTTCTCGTATCCTTGTCTTGTTTGCCGCAGTTGCCTGTACGGTTGAACGAGCGTTCGGTGGTGTTAAATACGTCTACCGGGGCATTAAAAGGGAAGATGGTAACTCCCAATCAGGAGTCCGGTTATCCTGCGGTATTGATTATACCCGGTTCCGGCCCTACGGATATGGACGGGAACTCCGCCGCCTTGCCGGGTAAGAATAACTCCCTTAAATACTTGGCGGAAGGGCTAGCGGGAAAAGGTATCGCTTCCTTGCGGTATGATAAACGGGGTATCGCCTCCAGCGCCTCAGCGGGAAAGGATGAGTATTCCATGCGTTTCGAGGACGGGATCAAGGACGCACGAGGCTGGATCGATTATTTGAGCCGGGATAAACGTATTTCCGGAATCTATGTGTTGGGGCATAGCGAGGGAGCGTTAGTCGGTATGGCGGCTTCGGTGGATAACCCGAAAGTGAAAGGATACATTTCGGTGGCAGGTGCGGGGCGTCCAGCCTATGAGATCGTGGAGGAGCAAATGGCGGGTCAGCCGGAAGTGATCCGGGACATGGTAAAGTCGATAAATGCGTCCTTGAAGGAAGGGAAGCTCGTACCGGACGTGCCGATCGGCTTACAATCCTTGTTCCGTTCGTCGGTACAGCCTTATATGATCTCATGGTATACGTATAATCCGCAAGAAATCATCAAAAAATTAAAAGTGCCGGTGTTGATTTTACAAGGGGATAAGGATATGCAAGTATCCGTAAAAGATGCCGAACTGTTGAAGCAAGCCCAGCCTTCGGCGGATTATCATTTGATTGGAAATATGAACCATCTGATGAAGACCTGCGATACGATGGACCAGCAGAGGCAAATGGCTACCTATACCGATCCCGCCCTTCCGTTGCATAAGGATGTGCTGATATTAATTGAAAAGTTTGTGAGTAAACCTTGAACTGTTGTATCTTTGCGGTCATAAATTAAAGAGACAGTATGATTTCGGTTGAAGGACTAACAGTTGAGTTTGGCGGTTTTACGCTTTTTGATGACATTTCATTTGTAGTAAACAAGAAGGATCGTATCGCCTTGGTAGGTAAGAACGGTGCGGGTAAATCGACGATGTTGAAGATATTCGCCGGTTTGCAATCACCCACTTCCGGAACTGTTAGCGTACCGAAAGATGTTACGATCGGGTATTTGCCCCAGCACATGCAATTAGTTGATACCCGTACGGTGCGGGAGGAGGCGGAATGCGCTTTCGAGCATATCCATGAGATGGAGGAGGAGATCAACCGCTTGAATACCCAATTGGCGGAGCGTACAGATTATGACTCCGAGAGCTATCAAAAGCTGATCGATCGTGTCACGTACCTATCCGAGCATTTCCAGATGATGGGAGGAAACAACTACCATGCGGAGTTGGAGCGTACATTGGTCGGATTAGGCTTTAGCCGTAGCGATTTCGACCGCCCGACGTCTGAGTTCAGCGGAGGCTGGCGTATGCGTATCGAGCTGGCAAAGCTCTTACTCCGGCAACCGGACGTGTTGTTGCTGGACGAGCCGACGAATCATCTGGATATAGAATCCATCCAATGGCTGGAGAACTTTATCGCTACCCGTGCCAACGCCGTGATCTTAGTCTCGCACGACCGTGCCTTTATTGATAATACGACTTTCCGCACCTTGGAGATCGAATTAGGCAAGGTCTACGATTATAAAGTGAAATATTCGGAGTACGTCGTACTTCGCCAAGAACGCCGTGAGCAGCAGCAGCGCGCTTATGAGAACCAACAAAAGAAATTGGCCGATACCGAGGCGTTTATCGAGCGTTTTCGTTATAAAGCCACGAAGTCCGTACAGGTACAATCCCGCATCAAGCAATTGGAGAAGGTGGAACGTATCGAGGTAGACGATGTGGATACAGCCATGCTGCGGCTGAAATTCCCGCCCGCTCCCCGTTCCGGTTCCTATCCGGTGATCTGTGAGGAGGTGGCGAAGCGTTATGGCGATCATCTGATCTTCGACCATGTGACCTTGACGATCAATCGGGGCGATAAAGTAGCTTTCGTCGGAAAGAACGGCGAGGGTAAATCTACCTTGGTGAAATGTATCATGGGAGAGATTGCCGATTTCACCGGAAAGCTCCAATTAGGTCATAACGTGAAGATCGGTTACTTCGCCCAGAACCAAGCGCAGCTATTGAACGAGAATCTTACCGTTTTTGATACGATCGATTACGTAGCCCAAGGAGATATCCGCTTGAAGATACGGGATATCCTAGGCGCTTTCATGTTTGGCGGCGAGGCTTCCGATAAGAAGGTGAAAGTCCTGTCGGGTGGCGAGCGTACCCGTTTGGCGATGATCCGCTTGTTATTGGAGCCGGTCAACCTGCTGATTCTTGACGAGCCGACGAACCACTTGGATATGCGTTCGAAAGACGTGCTGAAAGACGCCTTGAGGGAGTTCGACGGCACGGTGATTCTGGTTTCCCACGACCGTGAGTTCTTGGATGGCCTAGTCGATAAGGTCTATGAGTTCGGTAACCAGAAAGTCGTCGAGCACTTAGGCGGCATCTATAATTTCTTGGAGCATAAGAAAATGGATAGCTTGCGTGAATTGGAACGTTCTACCGGGACGAGCACTTCCACATCCGGTACCGGTGAGGCTCAGGTATCTCAAAACAAGCTCTCCTATGAGGCAAGGAAGGAACTGAGTAAAGCGATTAAGAAAGCGGAGAAAGCAGTTGCCGAGGCCGAGGCCCGTATCTCGGAGCTTGAGAATGGCATTGCCGTTATCGAGGCGAAGCTGGCTACGCCGGAAGGTGCCTCCGACGCTTCTCTCTACGGTGAATATTCTGCCCTAAAAAAAGAACTTTCCGATGCGATGGATCTATGGACCGAACGGACAATGGAGTTGGAAGAGCTGAATACGCAGGATTCATGAAAAGGCTGCTAGTCAGTGAAAGGCTGCTTATCTGATCTTTTTGATCCAAATACTCCTGTTTTCGTGACAAGCGCTTGCCGTTGATGACGCAAAATAGCGGAAGGGAGAGTACGAGAGCTGGCTTTTAAAGGGGAGAATATCCCTTTTCTCATGCGTGATAGGCTGCGTTGGGCTACGCCAGTACTGCCATCGGCCGATGCGTATGCCGCCGTTGGGCATCGTGACTACTCAAGAATAGGGTTATGACTACTCGTGAATAGGCATTCTTACCCTGCTAGAACCCTATTGTAACCCTATAAATGATACCAATCTTTCCCTTTGATATGAATTAGGATGAATTGATTTCGCTAGAATAAAAGGCTATTTTCGGGTATAGAGTTGGCTATTAGTTGTTTGCTGAAATTTTCTTTCGGATTTGGAGGCGAGCAGTACTTAGGCCCGGAATATTCGGTTCTCCGGAGGTTCGGATTACAAAGTGTCATTTTGATTATTCCTTGAAAATAACCTTTAATAGCTTACCCGTTTTAAAAAGAAAGTCCTTAACTTTGCTATCCAAAAAAACGCGAAAGCTTAAAGCACATATCATGTTAACACAGATCATTAATGGAAAGATTCTTACCCCGCAAGGCTGGCTGAAAGACGGCTCGGTACTGATAAGCGACGGTAAGATTTTAGAAGTAACAAACTGCGACTTAGCGGTAGTAGGGGCAACCTTGATAGACGCCAAAGGTATGTATATCGTCCCCGGGGGTGTGGAAATTCACGTGCACGGAGGTGGAGGCCGTGATTTTATGGAAGGTACCGAGGAAGCTTTCCGTGCGGCGGTAGCCACGCACATGAAACACGGTACGACCAGTATCTTCCCCACCTTATCCTCTTCTACCATCCCGATGATCCGTGCCGCCGCCGAGACCACCGAGAAACTGATGGCTGAGAAAGATAGCCCGGTTCTGGGGCTTCACTTAGAAGGACATTATTTCAATATGAAAATGGCTGGTGGACAAATCCCGGAGAACATCAAGAATCCCGATCCCGAGGAATATATCCCTCTGTTGGAGGAAACGCATTGCATCAAGCGCTGGGACGCCGCTCCGGAACTTCCGGGAGCGATGCAGTTCGGTAAATATATCACCTCGAAAGGCGTACTCGCCTCGGTAGGGCATACCCAAGCCGAGTTTGAGGATATCTTGACCGCTTATGAGGTAGGTTATACCCACGCCACCCATTTCTATAACGCCATGCCGGGCTTCCATAAACGCCGCGAGTATAAGTATGAGGGAACGGTGGAAAGTATCTATTTGCTCGATGATATGACCGTCGAGGTCGTTGCGGATGGTATCCATGTGCCGCCTACGATCCTTCGTCTGGTCTATAAGATAAAAGGTGTGGAACGCACTTGTCTGATCACGGATGCCTTGGCTTGCGCCGCCAGTGATAGCCAAGTCGCTTTCGATCCCCGTGTCATCATCGAGGATGGCGTGTGTAAGTTGGCCGACCGCTCGGCCTTGGCGGGTAGTGTCGCCACGATGGACCGCTTGATCCGTACGATGGTGCAAAAGGCCGAGATTCCCTTGGAGGATGCCGTGCGTATGGCCTCGGAGACTCCCGCCCGTATCATGGGCGTATCCGATCGCAAGGGAACGTTGCAGCGGGGCAAAGACGCGGATATCGTCTTGTTGGACCGTGACTTGAATGTCCGTGCGGTTTGGGCGATGGGTAAGTTGGTTGAAGGTACGAATAAACTATTCTAAACAAGAACGATTATGTTGACACAGATTATAAATGGCCATATCCTTACGCCGCAAGGATGGATGAAGGATGGTTCCGTATTGATTAGCGACGGGAAGATCTTAGAGGTTACAAATAGCGATTTAGCGGTGATTGGCGCCAAGGTGGTGGACGCGAAAGGAATGTCTATCGTCCCCGGTTTCGTGGCGATGAATATCCATGGCGGTGGGGGCTTCGACTTCTCCGAATGTACGGAAGAGGCTTTCCACGGTGCGGTAGCTGCTCATCAGAAACATGGGGCCACGACGATATTCCCTACCGTGTTGGCTCCAGAAATCGGGGTGATCGATAAGGCGGTAACTGTATGCGAGGAGATGATGAGGAAAAAAGACGGTCCTATCTTAGGATTGCACATTGAGGGACCGTATTTGAATCCGAAGATGGCGGCGAGTTTATTTATCGATAAGGAGAATCCCGCCGACCCGAAAGAGTATAAAGAGATATTGGAACGTACGGATTGCATCAAGCGTTGGGATTCCAGCCCGGAGATACCGGGTGCGCTTGAGTTCGCCCAATACTTGAAGTCGAGGGGAATCCTATCCGCTATCTCGCATACGGAAGCGGAGTTTGATGATATTAAGACCGCTTACAATGCCGGTTTCACGCATGCGGCTCATTTCTATAACGCTATGCCCGGTTTCCATAAGCGTCGTGAATATAAGTACGAGGGAACAGTGGAAAGTGTTTTCTTGATGGACGATATGACGGTAGAGGTGATCGCTGACGGGCGTCATTTACCCTCTACGATTCTCCGATTGGTCTATAAGCTGAAAGGAGTGGAACGTACTTGCTTGGTTACGGATGCTCTTTCTTGCGCAGCCAACGAGGGTAAGCCGTTATCCGATCCCCGCATTATCATTGAGGATGGCGTATGCAAGTTGGCGGATCATTCCTCATTGGTGGGAAGTATCGCCACGATGGACGTACTGGTACGTACGATGGTGCAGAAGGCCGATATTCCTTTGGCCGACGCTGTCCGTATGGCTTCCGAGACTCCGGCCCGCCTGATGGGGGTAAGCGATCGCACCGGAACCTTGCAAAGAGGGAAGGACGCGGATATCGTGATCTTGGATCGTAAGTTGAATGTGCGTGCGGTATGGAGCATGGGAAACTTAGTTCCGGAGACAAATACATTGGTCTAAGCTCGTTAATAATATAAGGAAGGGACTGTCTTGGCTGGCCGGGACGGTTCTTTTTTATTTTTAGGCGATATAGATCAAACCTTTCGGCTAATAAATTTGTTCTATCAACGTATGGCGAAATCAGTACTTATTTCATATATTTGTGATTCAAGTAAGATTGTAATACTAAATCAATAATTAAACATGAAAACGAACCTTAGTTCTCAAATTACTCTGACGCGTATACCGTTGCGGTATTATCGCCCGGAAAATGCTTTCGAGCATTCAGTTTTAACTCGTTTGGAAAAGATTCCGACAAACATTTACGAATCGGCCGAGGAAGGTTCTTTCGCTATCGCTAAAGAGATAGCAACACAAATCCGTAAAAAACAAGATATTGGTAAGCCCTTCGTGATCGCTTTACCCGGCGGACGGTCTCCGCTAAGCGTTTACAAGGAGTTGATCCGTATGCATAAAGAGGAGAAATTAAGTTTCCGCAACGTGATTGCTTTCGTGGAATATGAGTTCTATCCATTGGCTAATCCCAGCGCCGGAAATCTGGCTCGCCTAAAAGAGGAGTTATTCGATCAGGTCGATATCGATCCTGCGAATATCTATTGCCCGGACGGAAGCATGCCGAAAGACGCTATCCTAGATTTCTGTCGCCAGTATGAGGAGACGATCCAATCCGTGGGAGGTATCGATTGCATGTTGCTAGGTATCGGTAACTCCAGCAATATCATGTTCAACGTGGGTGGAACGACGATCAGCTCGCGTACCCGTATGGTCTTGTTGGAAGGCGTTTCCCGCAAGGAGGCTGCCCGTACGTTCCCTTCGCAGGAGAATGTCCCGGCAGGTATCATCACGATGGGTATCTCTACGATGATGAACGCCCGCAGCGTGATCTTGATGGCTTGGGGCGAGGATAAGGCTAGCATTGTCGCTAAGACCGTTGAGGGCAAGGTTAGCGATGCCGTTCCTTCCAGCTATTTGCAGAATCATCCGAACGCCAAGGTCGTGATTGATCTTTCAGCCGCTTACGACTTGACTCGTATCAGCCATCCTTGGTTGGTGACTAGCTGCGAGTGGGATAATAAGTTGATCCGCCGTGCGATCGTTTGGTTGTGTCAGTTGACGGACAAACCGATCTTGAAATTGACAAACAAGGATTATAGCGAGCACGGATTGGGTGAGTTGTTAGCCCTGTATGGTTCGGCGTATAATGTAAATATCAAGATATTCAATGATATCCAGCATACGATTACCGGATGGCCGGGTGGCAAGCCGAACGCCGACGATTCCAATCGTCCGGAGCGTGCTAACCCGTATCCGAAGAAAGTGATCGTATTCAGTCCGCACCCGGATGATGACGTGATCTCCATGGGCGGTACCTTGCGCCGTTTGTGCGACCAACATCATGATGTGCATGTGGCTTACGAGACTTCCGGTAATATTGCCGTAGGCGACGAGGAGGTAATCCGTTATTGCGAGTATTTGCGTGATGTATGTGAGAAATACTCTCCCGACTCGGCCGTGAAGGATAAAGCGAACGAGATCATCAACTACCTGCGTTACGAGAAGGTGGAGAACGGCGAGCCGGAGAGAAAGGATGTCCTCTTTATGAAAGGAACGATCCGTCGTGAGGAAGCCCGTCACGGTTGCCGCTACTCGGGCGTGAAGGACGATCATGTTCATTTCTTGGATCTTCCGTTCTACGAGACCGGATTAGTGAAAAAGAATGATTTGAGTGAGGCCGACAAGGATATCGTAAAGGCGCTGTTGCTCGAGATCAAGCCGGATCAAATGTTTGTCGCCGGTGACTTGGCTGACCCGCACGGAACTCACAAGGTTTGTCTGGATGCCGTACTGGCCGCTATCGACGAGGTGAAAGACGAGGAATGGATGAAGAACTGCCGTGTATGGATGTATCGCGGCGCATGGGCAGAATGGGAAATGGACCATATCGAGATGGCCGTACCTATCAGTCCGGAGGAGTTGCGCTTCAAACGTAACGCTATCTTGAAGCATCAATCGCAGGCCGAGAGCGCTCCGTATCTAGGTGACGACGAGCGTTTGTTCTGGCAGCGTGCCGAAGATCGCAACCGTGCTACTGCGGAGTTGTATCGTCAATTAGGTTTGGCTTCTTATGAGGCGATCGAGGCGTTTGTACAATATATCCCGTTGAGATAATATCTAGCGATAGAATAATCTGAAAGGGGCTGTCCAAAAAGTCGGATAGCCCCTTTTGCTATTGTTTATTTCGGTAAAAAGTATTATCTTACCGTTGCA
>ENA-UPWK01001581-UPWK01001581.1-human-gut-metagenome-genome-assembly--contig:-NODE-1581-length-14810-cov-6.288468_pt1 | contig 14810 bp, 16 predicted proteins | sample MGYA00250048_ERZ773373 | MGnify/ENA primary metagenome ERZ773373 (study PRJEB29103, sample SAMN06112059) | human gut metagenome | biome: human gut; feature: ankylosing spondylitis patient; material... | reverse complement strand
GTCGAGCAAATGGCCCGCTGGTTCACAACCTTCACACTGAACGATCATTTGACGGCCATTGAACAGGAGCTTGAGGCCAAGCTGTTCCGGGACGGTTTCTTTGCCGAGTTCGACGAATCCGAGCTGACCCGTGGCGATACCAAGACGCGGGGCGAGTTCTACCGTATCGCCCGAGGTTCCATGCAGGAGCCGGGCTTCATGACCACAAACGAGATCCGGGCCGCCGAGGGCCTGCCGCCCATCGATGGCGGCGACGAACTGCAACACCCGGTGAAAAAGGACGAAAATGGACAGACTGTTGAAACTCCTACGCGACAACGCCCGGAACAGGACGGCGGCAGGCATCCCAAAAGCTGAGGAGTCCGGGGAATCCACGCTGTACCTTTATGACGTGATCGTTTCTGACGATTACTGGGGTGGCGTGGCGGCGGAAGCCTTTGTGAAGGAGCTGAACGCAACCGCCGCGCCGACCATCCACCTGCGGATCAATTCCCCAGGCGGCGAGGTGTTCGCGGCGCGGGCCATTGAAGCGGCCATACGGAACCATCCGGCGCGGATTGTCGCCCATGTGGACGGGTACGCGGCAAGCGCGGCTTCCTTCGTGGCCGTGGCCTGTGACGAGGTGGAGATCGCGCCCGGCGGGTTCTTCATGATCCACAAGGCATGGACGTTCACGGCGGGCAACGCCGATGACCTCCTGCACACGGCGGAAATGCTGGAAAAGCTCGACGCCTCGCTGGTGGACACCTACGCGAAAAAGACGGGGTGCGCGCCGGAAGCGATCGCCGGATGGATGAAGGCCGAAACGTGGTTTTCCGCCGGAGAATCCGTTGAACACGGTTTTGCCGACCGCGTGGCCGAAGCCGCTCCGAAGGCACAGGCCGACTGGAACCTTTCCGTCTACGCCAACGCTCCGGTTGTTCCGGCTGTGGCGGCTTCCATCAACCCTCAGAACCGCGAACGGTACGAGCGTACCGCCCGCCTGCTTGCCGTGACCCGGCACTAGGAGATTTTCATGAGCAGCATTCAGGAATTGCGCGAGAAGCGCACGGCCAAGGCCCGCGAGTACCGGAACCTTCTGGACAGGCATCCCGAAAGTATCCCGGAGGAAGCGGCCAACCAGTTTGACGCGCTGGAAACCGAGATTTCCGCCCTTGATGATGCCATTGCCCGCCATGAAAAGGCGCTGGCCATGGAAGCCGACCGTCTGACGGGGGAACCCCGCGACGAACGGGAAAACACGACGAACGCCCTTTATGACAAGTGGATGCGGAACGGCCCGCAGGCGTTGACGCCCGATGATTGGGCCGCCGTCCGCAATACCATGAGCACCGGGACGGATGCGCAGGGCGGGTATACCGTACCCACGGAAGTCTCCGGCGCCATCATTGAGGCGTTGAAGGCGTTCGGCGGGATGCGTTCCGTGGCTACCGTGATCAGCACGGCCACCGGCGTGCCCATGACCATGCCCACCAGCGACGGCACCACCGAAGAAGGGGAAATCCTCGGCGAAAACACGGCGGCGACAGCTGCCGATCCCTCGTTCGGCGTCGTGAATCTCGGGGTGCACAAGTACAGTTCCAAGACGGTCGCGGTGCCCATCGAACTGCTTCAGGACTCCAACGCGGACATTGAGGCCTTCGTGAACAACCGTCTGATCACCCGCTTGGGGCGCATCACGAACAAGCACTTTACTGTTGGAACGGGCAGTTCTCAGCCTTCCGGCGTGCTGACCGGCGCCACGCTCGGCGTCACCGGCGCGAAGGCGCAGGTCGATTCCGTGACCTACGACGATCTGGTGGAACTGGAGCACAGCCTTGATCCCGCCTACCGCGAAGGGGGGCGGTGCGCCTTCATGTTTGCCGACGCCACCCTGAAGGCGATCAAGAAGCTGAAGGACGGGCAAGGCCGCCCCCTGTGGCTTCCCGGCATCGATGTGAAGGAACCCGCGAGCATTCTTGGCTATCGGTATGTCATCAACCAGTCCGTCCCGGCAATGGCGGCGACGGCCAAGTCCGTGCTGTTCGGCGATTTCTCCAAGTACGTCATCCGCGACGCCATGGGCATCACCATGTACCGTTTTGCGGATTCCGCGTTTGCCCAGAAGGGGCAGGTGGGGTTCCTCGCCTTCATGCGCTCGGGCGGCGTCCTGACGGATGCGCAGGCCGTGAAGTTCTTCCAGCACGGCGCGGCGGCCTAGCCATGACTGTACGCCTGATCACGCCGCCCGCAGCGGAACCCGTCACGCTTGAAATGGCCAGGCTGCACACCCGCGCCGAAGCCGTGGAGGATGATGCCCTGTTGACGGTGTTGATCACGGCGGCGCGCCAGCAGGGGGAGGGCGTCACCCGCCGCGTATTCGGAGAATCCGTCTGGGAGGTCGAAACAGGCCCCCTGACGTCCCCCTTCCGGCTTCCCCTCGTGCCCTGCATGGCGGTGGCGTCCGTGACCGTGGGCGGCGAGGCGGTGGACGCCGGGCTGTACGGCTTCACGCCGTCCGGCCTGTCGCCGCAGGAATCGCCGCTGCGGGCGGCCTTCATCCCCGGCCCGGATTTCCCGCAGGGGGAAACCGTGCTGACGGTGAGGGCGGGCTATCCCGCCGAGAGGTTCCCGGAACCGATCCGCCAGTGGATGCTGGTGCGGATCGGGACGCTGTACGAACAGCGGGAGAGCTTCGCCGTGGGGTCGAACTTCAATGAGTTCGGGCGGTCATTCGTTGACTGCCTGCTTGATCCGTATGTCGTCACAAGGGGGTTCTGATGAACGCTGATGAAGTGAAGAGGTTCAAAGAGTTCAAGTGGACAAAGAGAAAGGTGTTGCGGCTGTTCGCCAACTGTCTGTTGTGGGTTTGTGGCCCTGCCTACCTTTTTTGTTCCCTTGCCGCGTGGAACCTCAATTTCGCCGTTTGGCACTGGTTTCTGCGGGGGGTGTTCGGGGTTTCGCTGTTTTTGTTTGTCCCTTTGGCGGCGCTGTGCGTCGCCGTATGGATTGAGCTTCGACGGAAAGACGCCTTGTTGAGATCCGGAGGAGCGTGATGCGTGCCGGTTCCCTTCGCCATCGGGTGACCATCCAGCGGTATGAGCTTGCCGTGGACGAGTACGGCGCACCGTTAAGGCGGGAGTCGTGGAAGGACGTGTCCACGGTGTGGGCGTCGGTCGAGGCCGTGAGCGGGCGGGAGTTTTTCGCCTCGCAGCAGGTGCAGTCCGAAGTCACGCACAAGGTCACGATCCGCTTCCGGCCCGGCGTGGCGGCGGACATGCGGATTGTGCACGGCGGCAGGGTATTCGGCATTGTCGCGCCTCTGCCTGACAACAGGGGCACGCGGCTGGTGCTGATGTGCCGGGAGGTGAGCGGTGAGCAATGACGTCGTGGTGGACATCCCGATTGAGGAAATCCGAGCCGGGGTGCGGGCGGAAATCGACTCCGATCTTGGGGGGATTGCCGCGCAGGTCTTTGAAAAGGCCAAGGCTTCGACGGCGTTCAAGGACAAGACGGGGAGGCTGCGGCAATCCATCTGGATTTACCGCTCGAAGTATAAGGACGGCGGCTATGTGGTCTATGTGAAGGCCCCGCACAGCCATCTTGTGGAGTTCGGACATGATTTGGTTGTGGAAAAAGACGGTACGGTTGTGAAGCATGTACCCAACTATGTCACTGGAACACACTTCCTGCGCAAGGCCCGCAACGCCGTCCGGCGAAAGGTGGATACGATGCTTCAGGACATGATGGGGGACCCGCATTATGGCAAGCGCCGTTGATTTTGAAATCGTCCTGTTGCGGACGCTGCGGGAGGATGCGGGCTTGTCCGCGCTGGTTGGGAACAAGGTTTTCGCGCTGGTGATCCCGCAGGGGACAAAACTCCCATGCATCACGTTCCAGCGCATCGGCGGGATGCCCGCAAATACGCTGTCCGGGCATTCCGGCTTGGAAGAAATCGACCTTCAGATCGACGTATGGGCGCGGGACTATGACGAGGCAAAAGCCATTGCCAAGGCCGTTCGTGCCGCCATGCCGCCAAGCGGCCCGCGGTTCAGCGCGCATCTGATCGAGGATCAGGATTTGTACGAGGACGGGACGAATTACTTCCGCGTGAACATGGAGTTCAAGGTCTGGTTCCTCGAAACCGAATAGGAGATTGAAACATGCCCAACAAACAGATTGCGGTCGGCGCCAGAACCAAAGTCCTGATGGACGTGGAAACGTCCTACGGCGTGGCTCCGACTACGCCGGGGGGTGTCCTCCTCCCCATCAACTCGTTTTCCCTGAAGCCGTCCCGCGCCAAGAACACCCCGGGGACGCTGACGGGCCGCTATGACCCGGCGGAACCCTTTGACGGGAACCTTGAAGTGTCCGGCGGCGTTGTCGTCCCGGTTGACGCACGGGCTTTCGGCCACTGGCTCAGGGCCATGTTCGGCGCTCCGGCCACGACCGGGACGGGAGAGCCCGCCGCCGCGCCGTTTACCCATGTCTGGAAGTCCAACAAGGACATGCCGTCCCTCGTCATGCAGGCCACCTATGGGGACATCTACGGCCAGTTTGTAGGCTGCAAGGTGTCGTCTCTGGCTATGCAGGCGGGCGGCGACGGGGAATTGACCGCCACGGTCAACATGCTCGGGCGCGATGCCGATTATGTGGATGCCGACTACAACGCCGGCGCCCCGTCCGTGGCCATGAAGCGGTTCAACAATTTTCAGGGTTCCCTGTTGAGCGGCGGCGCGGAGATCGGCGTGGTTACTGATTGCAGCCTCAATATTGATTTCGGGCTGGATTCGAGCATCCGCAAGCTCGGCGATAAGGGGCGGGTCTATGATCTGCCTCAGGGCGTCATGGCGGTTACCGGCAGCCTCACCGTGTTCATCACGGACAAGACCCTGCTCATGAAGGCCAAAAACAGCGAGGAACTCAGCCTTGATCTGTCGTTCGCCATCGATGAGGGCAACAAGCTGACGTTCAGCGTCCCGGAAGTGCAGCTCAGTTATAACGGCCCGACCGTGGACGGCCCCACGGGGATCAAGATGGATCAGAGTTTTTCGGCGTACTTCAACGACAACGCGGACAACGCCTCTGTCGTCGTTACCCTCGTCAATGACGTGGAATCCTATTAACCATCAATTTAAAAGGAAAACACCATGCGTACCGTTACTCTTTCCGGTCAGGACTTCATCGTGAACCCGCTTAAAGGCAAGGACATCAAGGCGCTCAAGGCGCAGGGCTTCGACCTCATGGGCGGGGGGTATTCGATTTCCGAGGGCATGGACGCGGTGTTCGCCACCGCCGGATTCGACGCGGCCACCACTGACGAATTGCCCTTCCCCGACATCCTCGCCCTGCACAAGGCCATTGTGAACGAAACCTTCGGCGTGGCGGAAGAAGAAAAAAACTAGCGGCGGTCTGGGAGTGGCTTTCCGGTGAGGGTGCGGAATACTGCGACGCCTGCCGGAAGGCCGCCCGGAACCGCGACGATCTGGATTGTGAAGAGTGCGAGGGGCGTTGCCCGGATCTCATGCCCGACAACGCCGCCGCATGGGAACTGCTCCAGGCGGGCGCTACCCAACTCCGCATGTCCGGCATGGGCGGCCCGGTGGGGTTCGACTACAACGCGCTGGCGCTGGTGGCGGAAGCTTTCGGCATCGAACTGACGCCCGGCATGTGGCGGAAGGTGCAGGCCGTGGAAGCGGTCATCCGCCGCAACGCCGCGAAACAGGCTGAAAAAACGCAACAGGCTTCCGCATCCACGCGGTGAGCGGTTCATTGACAACGGCATAGCGATTTTTGCGGATGGAATGGGCCGGGATGTGGGGTCCCGGCCCGGTTTGTTTAGTGGAGCTTGCGGACGGTTTCGGCCATCCACAGGATTTCATGTTTTGTGGCTTGCCCCATGAAGAGGAAGGGCAGGGCGTTACGGGTGAGGTGGAAGAAGCGTTGCCGGTTTCCGGCGGCATTGGTCTGGGCATCCGGGATGAAGGCCGTGACCGCGAAGTCCGGCGGGAGGATGGAGCGGAGCCGGTCTATGTCCCGCAGGAGCTTGGTGTGCCTGCGCTGCATTCCCTTGGCGGCGTCGAGGGTGGTAAGGCCGCTCATTGCGCACCCCGCCTCATGAGTTCTTCCCCGGCGATGTGGGCGGAAGCGTACCGTTCCATTGCTTCCATCGTGTGGCAGGTGGCGCAAAAAAGGGACTGGATGCCGTAGTTCATGCCGTTTGCGAACGGCTTCAGGTTGTCCGGCATGGCGTTGCCGGGCATCCAGTAGGCATCGCGCAGGCAATGTTCCAGTTCTGAACCGACCTTGAAGAACTCCCGTTGGAAGGTACGGAAGCGTTCCAGCGCGGCGGTTGTCTGCTCCTGTCGTGTCGGTTGGGGTACGGCGAGCAGGGCGGCCTTCGGCTTTTGGTTCAATTCGTCAATTTTGCTTTGCACCCATGCGAGGGCATCTGGGAGCCAATTGGTGGGCAGGTCGTCGATGCGGCCAAGCTGGAAGCGGGCGCGCACCTGCGGCCACAGGTTTGAAGGGTGCACGCCGGAGAGCCTTGCCCAGACGTTGACCATATCGCGCAGGGGCTTTCGGTCGTCAGGCGTGGAAGGGGCGAGGGGAGTGGGGCATTCAACAGGCACCCTGTCGCCGTACTGTTCGATGACATCGAGGCACCACTTGCGGAACGCCTTGGCGACGGGCGTACGGGCGAACATGGCGAGGGCGTAGCAGCCGCGTAGGGAGAAGATGCGGGCACGGACGGTCAAATTGACCGTGTGGAGGTTTTCAACCACTTGCGTCATGTTTTCGGTGAATTCATCGGCGTTGCGTTCGTAGATGCGCCGAACAGAATTTTCATCCTTGTAACCAAGCGCGCGGGCAAGTTCTGATGACTTGAACCAAGGCTGGCTGTCACGGATGACGGGCGAGAAGGTGAACTCATTGAAGCAGAGAGAAGCGGTCATAATGACCTCCTACAGAGTTGGGATAAAAACAAAAAAAAGGCGATCACAACGCTCCCCAGCTCTGTAAGCTGCCGGGGCCTCACGGACACCCGGACGTTGTGATCGCCAATATCTGCCTGTGTATAGCAGTAGGCTTCTTGATGTTTAATCTACATAGCCTCGGCCTTGGGAGCAGAGACAGGCGGTAGACAACGCCTTACAGAGTAGGGAACCTCAGAAAACACAAAACGCGGGCTAGTGTCAAGGCATGGTCTTTTTCGTAATTTCAAAACCCCATCGTTCATTTGATATTGTATTTATAATGTAAACTTTGAATGTTTTTTCTGGAATTCCATTTGGAATATCACAGACCAGTATGTTTTCCCATCCATTATATCCGTCACTATGTGCAACACCAACAGGACCATTCCGTCTTGATATTATGTTGCCAATATTATCTTGAACGATAATTTCCCATCCACCATAGCTAACTGAATTTATGCTTATGTCATATATATGTGCATAAATGTACGAACTTCCGACGGCATCTTTTAGCTCTTCTATTTCTTTTTTTGATAAAAGTCTTGCTTTTCCATGTGTTTCGATATCGTTTTTTTGTTTTTCAGGATCTTCAATTTTATATATATTTATGTTTAGATCAGGATTTTCACATGCAACGACTCTATAACCACCAATAAATTTATCGAAGGCGGCGGCTTTTTCTGCCGCTTCTCGTTGATTGTAACGATCAACAACAGACATATACCCATCAGGGTATCCGCATCCAACCATCCCTCCACACACCACCACAGCCAACGCCAAAATAAGTTTTCGCATAATCTAATCCTCCTACCTTCCCCACACCACAGGGTAGCGGGAAAGTCAAGGCGCGATACGAAAGAAGGCGGCTCCGAAGAACCGCCTTCTTATCAGCATTATGCTGAAACAGCCCGCAATTTTACATTAAGGCCCGCCAAGATTTTGGCGATGGTTTCATAACGCGGCTTCGCACCGGGGCGAAGCGTCTTGTATAGGCTCTCGCGGCCTAGTCCCGTGCTTTCCGCCAACTTCGCCATGCCTCTGGCGCGGGCGACCGTGGCGAGAGCTTCCAAAAGGACATCGGGGTTGGGGTCCTGCATGGCCTCGGAAATGTATTCGGCAATAGCCTCTTCGCTGTCGAGGTATTCGGCGGCGTCAAAAAGCTGGAATTTGCTTTCGTCCATGTTTATTCCTCCATCATCTTTCTGGCTTTGGCGATGTCTTGTTGTTGGGTGGACTTGTCGCCGCCTACAAGCAGGAAATATACGATTTCACCTTCCCGCGTGTAGTAAAGCCGATAACCGGGGCCGTAATGGATTTTCATTTCCGACAGTCCACCGCCCAACGCCTTGGCATCACCGAAGTTGTCGCGTCTGGCATTGTCAATACGTGAGAGGATTTTGATTTTCCCCTTGGTGTCGCGTAGCTTTTTGAGCCATTCGTCAAAGTCTTCGGAGCGTTTGATGATGTTCATGTGTAGAGTGTATCCATAGGGATACAGAAAGTCAACCTCCATCCGCAAAAATCGCCGTGCCGCATCAAACAGGAAGTGAAGCATGGCAAGAAAAACACCCGGCATTTATATAGCGATCCGTGGTGATTACTCGGCGTTTAACACCGACATGCTTAAGGTAAAGCAGCTTGCCAAAGCGCAAGCTGAAGACATTGCCAAAAGCATCAATAACGCGGTTTCGGCGGCGGATCTCTCTAGCGGAATTTACAAGATCACGCGGGAATTGAAGACGGCGCAGGCCGCCTTGTCTGCCGGTGCGTTCGAGGGGCAAGTTTCAGGGTTGGAAGAGATTGCCAAGGCCGCCGGGGTCAGCTCGAAGCAGCTTGAGGGCCTGACCAACTCCATGCTCAAGTCTCAGGCCGCCGCGACTGCGAACCGGGCTTTCGAGTATTTGCAGAAGAACGCCGGGCTATCCACGCTTGAGCTTGCTAAATTGCGGGTGCAGTTGGGCGATACATCCGGGGCTATGTCTACGCTTTGGAGCGGCGCGAAGGCCGCCGCCGTTCCGGTCATGGCCATCGGCGCAGCGGCGATTTATGCCGGAAAAGCTTGTTTTGACGCCTCGCTGCAAATGGACAGGCTAGTCAAATCATACACCACCATTGAAGGCTCCACCTCAGGGGCCGTCTCCCAACTCGATTACATCTATGAGATCAGCAACAAGCTCGGGCTCGAATTCCAGTCGACAGCAGAAGCGGCCAAGGGGTTCTTTGCCGCAGGGAAGGGGAGTGCGCTCCAAAAAGATCTGAACGGCATTTTTGAAGGCGTATCCCAAGCCGGCGCCGCTTTGTCCCTGAGCACAGAACAGATGGACGGCGTATTCCTCGCGTTGGGGCAGATGATCAGCAAAGGGAAGGTACAGGCTGAGGAACTGCGCGGGCAGTTGGGTGAACGCCTTCCCGGTGCTTTCAATCTTGCGGCCAGGGCAATGGGCGTCACCACCGCACAGCTCGACGATATGCTCAAGAAAGGGCAGGTCACTGCGGAAGATATGCTTCCCAAGCTAGCCGCCGTTCTGAAGGATGAGTTCGGGCCAGCGGCGGAACAGGCCGCACAAGGTGCACAGGGGGCGGTGAACCGCCTGAGCACGGAATGGAATTTGTTCAAAGCGACGGTGATGGACAACGGCCCTATCATCACGGCTATTAATGCTATTACAGATGCTATGGGTAAGGCCAATGCCGCACAACGAGAACAAGAGCTTGAGAAAAGGATGGAGGCTGCGGGCTGGGAAAAGGCTACGACAATGCCCATGTGGGGTGTCCCATTTGGTGAAACAGTTAAAAAGTATACTGAAGAACAGAAAGAAATATTCAGAGAATACGAAAAAGTTGTTTTAGCAGATGCCCAAAAAATGAAATCAGTACAGGAGGAAGCGAATAAAATTCTTGCAGAAGGGGAGGCTAGGACGGCAGATTTTCTTAAGAATACTACTGAAAGTAAAATCGCCGCATTGAATAAAGATTATGACGAAACGGTGTTAGCTCTTACCAAAAAAATGATTTTGTACCAGCAACAGGGACAGGATTTTTCTGGTCTTCAAAAAGAGCTTTTGAAGGTTGACGCAGAATATGATCGTCAGCTCGAAGCGTTGAACAAGAAAGGCATGAAATCCGCTGAAGATGCCGCGAAAAAAGCGGCATTGTCGGCCACCAATCTTGATGAGCTGCGGAAATCCGTAGAGGCGTTGGAGGCCGCGAATATCCCTGCCGCCAAGTCCTTTGACCAGATGGCGGAGAAAATCCGGGAGCAATCCAAGCAAACTCAAATTGCCATTGAAGCCGATGCCGCCCGCATGGTGGCCACCAAGAAACTCACCGTTGCGCAGGCGGAAGAGTGGAAGGGCCTCAAGTTTCGTGAGGACGCCGCAAAGACGACTCAGAAGCTGGCTGAGGTGGAAGCCAAGCGCGGCGAACAGGATAAAAAATATGCCGATCTCCGTCTCGACTTCGAGAAGCGATATGCCGACATGGTGGGCCTGTCGTCTGAAGCCGTGTCCAAATCCATCTCGAAGCAGGCGGAAGAGTACCGGAAGGCCATAGAAGCCGGAGAGAACGCCGCCGAGGAGCTGGTACGCCTTGAAGAATGGAAGCGTGACCAGATCCAGCGTGCCAGCCGCGAGGCGATGGACGGCGCACAGGTGGCCTTGCGCGACTATCAGGTCGAGGCCTCGAATCAGGCCAAGTCAATGAACGACGCTTTCCGTGGCCTGTTCTCCGGCATGGATTCCGGCTGGAAATCGGCATGGGAGCAGATGATCGAGACGGGCAAGGTGTCCCTGTCTTCGTTCCGCTCCGCGTTCGCATCATTCCTTGCCGATTTGATGCATATGGCCATCACCCGGCCCATCACGGTTCAGATTGCGGGCGTGGTGTCCGGTATGCTCGGCACGGGCGGCGTGGCGTATGCGGCGGGGGGCTCGGGGAGTAACGGCGGCGGTACTGGCGGACTTCTCGGTAACATTCCGTTTTCTAGCATTCTGCCGGACTCGTGGACGTTTGGCGCGACGGGGCTCTTTTCCGGTATAACCGGGGGGATCAATAGTTTTGCCTCAAATTTGACGGGTGGTTTTTTCGCGTCTTCGGCAACTGAGGCTCAATTCAATGCATTGGCGAATAGCATTACAGGGGGTTGGGGGGTAGGAGGTTCCACGCTTCTCGGCACGCTCGGCGCGGCTGGCGCTGGTTTCGGCCTCGGTTCTCTTGCGGGCAGCCTGCTTTTCCCCAACCAGCCAAACATCAGCACAGGCGCGGGGATTGGTGGCGGGCTCGGCGCGGCCATCGGTTCCGTCGTGCCCGGCATCGGTACGCTCCTTGGCGGTACAATCGGCAGCCTGCTCGGTGGGGGGATTGGTTCCCTCTTCGGCGGCGGACGGCGGACGCACGCCAGCGTGTACGGCAAAATGGAGGACGTGGGGTTTTCCCGGGATCAGCAGACGTACATCGACGCCTTTATGGGCGGGGCTTGGTACGACCGGGCCGGGAAGAAGGAGGCCGAGCCGTTCGCGCAGGGTATCGCCCAAGTCGCCAGCCAGACCGCCGGGAGCCTTTTGGACATTGCCGGGGCGTTGCCTGAGCAGATCCGCCAGAACGCGCTGTCCGGTCTGGAAACTTCCACATGGTCCGCCGGACGGGGCGTCTCCGATGCGTCGTGGAACTTCCAGTGGTGGAAAGAGGGCATGGCCGAGGAGCGGCTTGAGGAAGCGGCGCAGGACATGCGCAACCAGATGACCGCCGTGGCGCAGCAGGTTTTCTCGAACGCGGGCATCTCGCAGTTCTTCGATACGTTCGACGTCACCACCGACGAGGGGTTGCAGAAGGCGTCCACGGCGCTTTCCGCCATCAGCGCGGTGAGGAGCGCGACCGACGCCATCAAGAGCCCGCTGTCCGAGATGGAGCAGCAGGCGCAATCCGCCAAGGCGCAGCTCGACGCATGGACGCAGGGCATGAAGGATTCCGGGGTGAACGCGCAGTACGCGGCGGGGCTCATCAATGAGTACCGGAACGCCTTCATCAACGACTACATCAAGACGCTGGACGAGTCGCTGCACCCGCTTTCGGCCTATGAACAGGCCATAAAGAACGCCAATGAGGCCGTGGATCAGCGCAAGAAGGCGCTTGAGATCATCGGGGCGACGGAATCGCAGCTTGCGCAGGTGGAGGCCATGCGCGCCGAGGTGGTGCGGCAAGCAACGGAGGAAATGCTGCGCTCGTTCGACCAGTCCGTCGCGCAGCGGTGGGCGGCTGTGAACGGCAACAGTGACGAGGTGGGCCGGGCTATCTCACAGTCCAACGAGTTGCGGGAGACGATCCAACAGTTCGGGGAAGGTTCGGCGCAGGTCGCGGAACTGTTGAAGCTTCACGCGGCGGAGACGGCGAAGGCCGCGCAGGATGCCGCGAAGTCCGAATACGATTCGCTCAGGGCGCAGATGGACGCGCTGGAACAGCAGCGGGTCCAGCTTCAGCAACAAGCGATACAGGAGCAGATCAACGCCATCAACGAACAGCTTTCCGCCGCAAAGACGCTCAAAAACACATGGGAAGGGCTCGACAAGAGCCTTGGTCAATCCCGGTACAACCTGTTTGCCGGGAGCGCCAACCTCGACGCGGAGAACCGCCTCGGCACGGTGCAGGCCGAGTTCCGGCGGCTGTCCGGGCTGGCGCTGGGCGGCGACTCCGACGCGGCGGGCCAGCTTGCGGGCGTGGGCACATCCCTGCTCGACATCGTGAAGCAGACGGCGGGGACGGAAGAAGAATACCTCGACGCTTTCTGGGCGGTGAACGCACAGTTGAAGGCCGCGCAAGAGGCGGCGGGTGCGCAGGTGTCCGCAGCCGACAAGCAGCTTGAAGCGTTGCAGGGCCAGCTTGATGTCCAGAACGCGGCGCTCAAGCAGCTTCAGGGCCAGAGCGCGACGCTTGAGGAGATCGAAAAACAGATTGCGGAATTGAGGCCGCTTCTGGATGCGGCCGGCGACAAGGCCGGAGTGAAGGCGTTCGCCCGGGGCGGGCTTGCCATGCCGGGGTGGGCGGTGGTGGGCGAGGAGGGGCCGGAACTGGTGAACTTCTCGCAGCCGGGGCGCGTCTACACGGCGGCGGATACGGCGGCGCTGTTCCGCAGCGCGACGCCCCGGGCGGCTGACACCGATTCGGGAAGCGATGCGGAGGTCAAGGCGTTGCGGCGGGAAGTCTACCAGCTTCGCCGGGACATGCTCATTTCCATGTCCGAGATCGCCAGATTTTCCCGCCGCACGTCCGACATGGTTGAAGCGTGGGACGCCGAGGGGATGCCGGGGGTGCGGGCATGAAGCTCATAGAGCCGCAGGCCATCCGGTTGCTGTCCAGCACCGTGCCGGAAAACGACGCCCCGGCGTGGAACGCGGGCACAGCCTATGAGATCGGGGATTCCGTCATCCATGAGCATAGGGTCTACAAGGCCGTGACCGCCAGCACGGGCAAGCGGCCTGACCAGAATTGCGAAGGGACGGATGCGGCGTGGCGGCTCATGGGGCCGACGAACCGTTACGCAATGCTCGATCAGTATGTCTCAACGCAGACCGTTGCCCCGATGGGCGCCGAGACGCTGACGTTTACGGTGACGTTCAACCGCTGTACGGCGTTCGCACTCCTGAACTTCAAGGCTACCAGCATCCGGGCCGTGGTGAAGGACGGCGACGGCCTCGTCATGTACGACCGCACGGTGAATACGCTGAAAGACGTGGACGGCTACTGGAAATACTACTTCCTGCCCCTTGAGCGCATCGTGGATCAGGCCGTGACCAACATTCCCATGTCGCCCGTGGCCACGCTTGAGGTCACGCTCACGCAGGAAGGGGGCCCGGCGCTCGGGCAGGTCATCGCGGGGCAGGCGTGGCCTATCGGTACGACGCAGTACAATACCCGGCTCGGCATCCGGGACTATTCCAGAAAAGACACCGACGAGTTCGGCAACACGCGGCTGGTTAAGCGGGCCAACGCCAAGCGCACGAGCCTGCTCTTGTACCTGCACCCGTCCCGGCTGGACAGCGTGCGGGAAATCCTCGCCCGGATGCACGGCCTTCCTGCCTTGTGGCTCGGGGACGACAACGAGGGCATCGGCTCCTACCAGTCGCTGACTGTCTGGGGTTGGCTTGAGGATTGGAACGCAACCGTCATCGGGCCGAATGAAGTGAGCATGAACATTGACGTACAGGGGTTGAAGTAATGGCAGTAAAGCAGCTTCCCAAGATTTCGGATCTCCCGGAACCGCCGGACAGACTTGTGGGCGATCAGGAACGGTTTGACGTGCTGACGTTCAACAGCCTGAAAGCGCAGAAGAAGATGGTCAACGATGATCTGAACAAGACGCTGATCCCCGCGCTGAACGAATTTGCTGTGGATGTGAACGCCAGCGTCGACGCGGCGGCTCTGAGCGAACGGAACGCCCACGACTCGGAAGAGGTGGCGAAAAGGAAGGCGGGTGAAGCCTCGGGCTCGGCGGGGGCCGCAAAGGTTTCGGAAGACAACGCGAAAGTCAGCGAGACGAACGCCCTTGCCTCAAAGAACGCGGCGGCCCTTTCCGCCGAATCCGCCGAATCCGCCCGCATAGCGGCGGAAGCGGCCCGCGACGAGGCGCAGGACCTCGCCAATGTCGGGTATGTGTCGGAAGGCCACGCGGGGCTGGCGAAGGTCGACGGAAAGACCACGCAGGCCGACGCGGGCGGCGTGATCACCGCGAAGGACGTGGCGATTGGTGGGGATCTCGGGGATCTTGCGAGTGCGCGGGGGCAGGTTGGGGACAATATCCGGATCAATACAGCTTCGGATCTGAACGCGTATACCAAGGCTGGCAACTGGCTTTTTTCGGAT
>ENA-UPWK01001577-UPWK01001577.1-human-gut-metagenome-genome-assembly--contig:-NODE-1577-length-14850-cov-73.371692_pt1 | contig 14850 bp, 10 predicted proteins | sample MGYA00250048_ERZ773373 | MGnify/ENA primary metagenome ERZ773373 (study PRJEB29103, sample SAMN06112059) | human gut metagenome | biome: human gut; feature: ankylosing spondylitis patient; material... | reverse complement strand
AAGTGGAGTACGTGGATCCCCTCCGCCAGCCGAACAAGGCCCGTGAAATCTCCAATATCTACGGAATTGAATTCAAGAAGAACCTGGTCATCATTGATGCCCGGGAAGATACGGAAAAAGCACTCAAGACGTTTGAAGGCACCCAGGCGGACGCCGCCCACGTGCGCATCCTGCCCGGAGACGCCTTCGTAGTGTACGCCCCCGGGCCGGACGGCAAAAGCATGAAGGCGGTGGCGCTCCAGATTGAAGACATGATGACTGCCGGCATTTACGGAGCGGCCAACGGCGAACCTCGTAAAATCTATATCGCGGCGGACAAGAGCAACTTCAACGAGACCCTGAGCAACAACCAGGAGGAAAGCATTTTCACGACGCTGGGCAAAATCTGCCGTTCCGTCAACCTGCAGCTTGTGCCCATCCGCATGAGCGGTCTGGAAGAGATTCCGGAAGATGCCGCAGGATTCATGATTGTCGGTTCCAGGTATGATCTGTCCCCGCAGGAGGCGGAAGTGCTCCAGCGGTACTGGGCGCGACCGAACGCCGCCATTCTAATCATGCTGGAACCCCAGAATGACACCCCCAAACAGCTTTACCGCTTTCTCCGCGAACAGGGGCTACGGCCCCAGAATGACCGCGTGATGCTCCGCAACAGGAGCAACCGTTCCGTTTTTGAAATTAACTCCATTTTCGCCCCCTCCCTGAATTGCACCCGTGAATTCTGGAATTCCAGCACCGGACTGGAAGGGGAGAGCATCTCCCTCATTCTGGATTCCGACAACGCGGCCATGGAACAGAAGCGCATTACGCCGTATCCCCTTCTGGTGACTACGGAGGATTATTACGGAGAAACCAAATACAACCAGTTCCCAGCCAAGTTCGACGCAAGGGAAGACAATCCGGGGCCTCTGATGATCGGCGCGGCCCTTATCCGGGGGAATGCCGGAGACGTAAATCAGAACAAGACTACCGGACGCCTGGTTCTGCTTGGCAATACGGACCTGCTTCAGCCCCGGCAAATCAAACCGGAGCAGAGGGATTTCATGCGCACGCTGATCGGCTGGATGACGGACCGTGAAGAATTGCGCGGCCTCGGCTCCCGCCATGACCTGACCGTCAAGCTGAATCTGGACCGCAACGCCCTGGGCGTTTTGGAACTCCTGACGAATATCGGCCTTCCCCTGCTGGCGCTGCTGATCGCCCTGATTATCTGGAACACGCGCCGTCATTAACCCCATCCACGCCCATTTACCGGAAGCACATGCGCACATTCCGCTTTATCCTTCTCATCCTCATCACCCTCGCTTCTGTCGGCGCGGCGGTGCTCCTCACTATTGACGGCAACCTGTCCCGCATCATCGGGCGCACCGCCTTCAGTTCCGGAGAACGGCTTTTCCCGTACACCCGGGAAGAAATGAACGAGGTTTCCTGGATGCGTATCAATTGCGTGGGGGATGTCGCGGAATTCCGCCGCAAGCCCAACGGCGTCTGGTGGTGCGAAAAACCCTGGAACGACCGTATGGACCCTCGCGCGGCGGCGGCCATTCTCCAGTACACGTATTCCACCAGCATTGTGGACGCGCTGCCTCTGCACAAAATTGATTCCGCTTCCCTGAAGGAATTCGGCGTAAAGACCACCCCCGTTACCATCACTCTCAAGGAAATGAGCGACGACGGAAAGCGTTCCTCTACCGTAGCGCGCTATACGCTGGGTTCCCCGGCGCCCTGGCTGGTGGACGATCCGGAGAACAAGACCACGGATGACACCACCTATATGCAGACGGATTTCTACGGACGGGACACCCGCATTCTGGTGGGCACCGGCAACATCCTTCCTCTGTTCAAATCCGGCATCCGCCAGCTTCGGGACCATCGTCCCCTGCTCCTGCATCCGGCCATGCCCGCCTCCATTGAAATCAACAACCGGGGCCAGCGCATCGCCCTGAAACGCGAGACTCCCGGCTCTCCCTGGAAAATCACGTATCCCCTTTCTCTGGATACGGACCCGGCCATGATGGATGTGCTGCTGGGCACGCTCCAAAAGCTGACCGCCGTTCGCGTGTACAACCCGGAGGAAACAAGCGTACCGGACATGACGGATGATCAGATCACCTCCGTTTCCATCAGGAATTTCACAGGCCGTCTTTCAGAAGACGGCAAATCCCTGCAAATGGAGGAACAGCCCGTCACGCTCCGGATTTACCCCCCCTCCGACAACGGAAGCCTGTCCGAACTGGTCAAGGCCACCGTTTCCGACCGCAAGGCCGTCTTTGAACTGGCTCAAACGACGGAAACCAACAAGGAAATTCCCGGCGTACGCAATATTCCGCTGGATCTGGGCCTTTTGCGTTCCAAGCAATTGACGGACATCGGGGATTACAAAATTACCGGCCTTTCCATCCGCAAGAGCTTTCAGGATTACCCCACCATCGCCCGCTTCATTCAGGGGGATGAGAAAAAAGGCATCAAGCCCACCTGGCTGTACACGGCAGAGGGCGCCCGTTACCAGGAAGCGAATCCGGAACATCTCATTTCCCTGCTGAAAACCGTTAAACAGGGGAAAGTGGCCGGATTCGCCTCGGACAAGGCTACGGATCTTTCCGTATACGGGCTGGATAATCCCAGAATGACGCTCACCATGTCCCTTCTGCCCAAGCCCGGTGAAGAGCCCCGCCCCCCCGTGACGGTATTTTTCTCCAAGGGGGCGGACGGTTCCTGGTATGCCCGCCAGGCCGGAAAACCCACCGTTGCCATACTGGACAACGCCTACATGAAGGATTTGCTGACGGATGCACTGGCCTGGAAAAAAAAGAGGCTTTTTTCTTTCAGCAGGTTTGACCTCAGAGAAATGCACCTGGAACGCATCGGTTCCGGAGGCCCCCTGGTCCTGAAATTCGACCGTCTGGACGATTCCTGGACGGCCTCCAAAGACGGAAAGGATGAAACCCTGAATATCAACCCGAACCGCGCCAACCGCTATCTGGACGAACTGGAAAAAATGGAGGTAAGCGCCTGGCTCCCCTATACGGACGCCACAGCGCATGAAGCCCTGAAAAATCCCGTTTTCCGCCTGAAACTCATCCTCCAGTCTTACAAGGAGGCGGCCCCCGTGCAGGCCCAATCCGGTTCCAGCGACATTACCTTTGCCCCGGAACCGGAAACGGAGGACAAAGCCATCACGCTGGAAATCGCCCCGGCGGGGGAGGCCGGATACAGCAGATTTTATTACGGCAGAGTCAATACAACTCCGAATTATTTTATCCTGAACATGGACGCCGTACGTTTGCTCGGCGCCAGCCTTTCGGAAGACAACTAACCATTCCTCCCGCATGAGCAAGATTGAGCTGCACACCGCCATCTCCTTTCTGGACGGAATCCTTTCCGTGGATTCCATTCCGGACGCTCCCCGCGCCCTGAACGGCCTTCAACTGGAAAACGAGGGCACCGTTTCCAAGGTGGCCGCCGCCGTGGACGGCTCAGAAAAGGCCATTCATGCGGCCTTGGAAACAGGGGCGGATCTTCTCCTTCTTCACCACGGCATTTTCTGGCAGCCCATGCAGCCCATTACCGGCATCGCTTACCGGAAGCTGAAAGCCGCCATGGACGGAAACCTGGCGATTTACGCTGCCCACCTGCCTCTGGACGTCCACCCCGCATACGGCAACAATGCCCTGCTGGCGAAGGCCTGCGGCCTCCGTCCAAATTCCAATGAAGGGCTGGACTACCACGGCGTTTCCCTCGGTACCCACGGGGAATTTTCAGGTACATGCGCGGAATTGGAGCAAAAACTGGAAACCGTCCTCGGCGCGCCCGTGCAGGCCTTCTGGAAAGATTCCCCGGAGGCTCCGGCCGGAGATGTCTTCATCTGTACCGGAGGCGCGGGGGACGATCTTGCCCAGGCAGCGGCCCTCGGCTGCCGCACCTACGTGACCGGGGAAGGCTCCCACTGGAACATCCCCCTGGCCCAAGAACTGGGCGTCAATCTGGTCTTCGGCGGCCACTACTTTACGGAGACGTTCGGCGTAAAGGCCCTGGGGCTTCTTCTCAAGGATGTTTACGGGCTGGACTACACTTTTATTGACTTGCCGCCCTCCGCCTACAGCCATTGACCAAACGCCACGGAACATGAACCTGACAACGGACGACGCCGACGGGAAAATCCGTCTGGACCAATACCTTGCCGCCCACCTTCCGGAGCTTTCCCGCTCCAGAATCCAGAGCCTGATCAAAAGCGGGGACGTATTGGTCAACGGCTCTCCCGCCAAGCCTAAAAACCCCGTCTCCCGCGGTGATTCCATCACCGTCCGCATTCCGGAACCGGAACCGGCGGAAGCCCTGCCTCAGGATATCCCCCTGGACATCCTGTATGAAGATGAAGACGTGGTAGTCATCAACAAGGAAAGCGGCATGGTCGTGCATCCTGCGGCCGGCAACCCGGACGGCACTATCGTAAATGCCCTGCTCCACCACTGCGGAGATCTCTCCGGCATCGGCGGAGTGGAACGCCCCGGCATCGTCCACCGCCTGGACAAAGACACCTCCGGCTGCCTGGTTATCGCGAAAAATGACGGCGCCCACCAGTCCCTGACGGCGCAGTTCGCGGCCCGAAGCACGGAAAAGCGTTATCTGGCCGTCGTCCAGGGTATTCCTTCCCAAAGTTCCGGCACGGTCTTCACCCATATCGGCCGCCATCCCGTCAATCGCCTGAAAATGGCGGTAGTCAATCCCGGTTCCGGGAAAGCCGCCATTACGGACTACGATTTGCTCTGCGCGGACCCGGCTACGGACTCATCCCTGGTTCTGTGCACGCTGCACACGGGAAGAACCCACCAGATACGCGTGCACATGCTCCACCTGGGCCATCCGCTCATCGGGGACCCCATTTACGCCAAACCCGCCCGGCAAAAGGCAAAACCCGGCAGGCTCATGCTCCATGCGTGGCGACTGGGCTTCGATCACCCGCGCACGGGAAAACGCATGGAGTTTGAAGCGCCCGTACCGCCGGAATATACGCCGTGGCTCCAACTCTTCCCCAACGGGCTTTACGGGGCCATTCCGGAGCAGCGTCCGGTACGGGCAGACGGGGGGAGAAACTAAAGCCGCCCTGCCATTTCCCGGCAGCGAAAGCCGCGCCAACGGACAAAATACGGGAATGGGCCATATTCGTTAAGGAGAAATGGACCTGCCCGGCATCTTCCGGGCATGCAGGAAGAATCCGCAGCGGAGGCCTCCCCTTTAATCTTGATTTGCCCCCCCGGAACCGCTACCCTGACACGGCTTTAACCACACAGCTTTCACAGAGACATGGAGACCACGCACCACGGGGAGGATGCCTCTCCGGACAATTCCCCCAGGCAGCAAAAAAACGGAAACACGGATGAACAGACCATCGCCCTGACAAAGGCGCGCCTGGCCATTGACGAGGTGGACGCCCGGATTGTAGAGCTGTTAAAAAAACGTGCCGAATGGGTGCATGAAGTCGGCCGCATTAAAAAGGAAAAGAATTCCCCCATCTTCGTTCCCGAACGGGAAACGGCCCTGCTCAACAAATTGAACCGCCTGAATGCGGGCGTGCTGCCGGAAGCCGCCCTCCAAGCTATTTACCGTGAAATCATTTCCTGCTCCTTCTTTCTGGAAGGCGGCCTGACCATTGCCTACCTGGGCCCCAAAGGGACCTGGAGCCACCAGGCGGCCCTCAAGCAGTTCGGAAAAAGCTGCGAACTCATTCCGTGCCAGAGCTTCAAGGACGTGTTTGACATGGTGGACCGGGGGAAGGCCCAGTACGGCGTAGTTCCCGTGGAAAACTCTTCGGAAGGCTCCGTCACCGCCGTGATGGATCTTTTCGTCACCTCCCCCCTCAAAATCTGCGCCCAAATCAATCTGAACATCCGCAACAGCCTGATGGCGGATATTCCGCGGGGACACATCCGCATCCTGTACTCCCATCCCCAGGTTCTCGGCCAGACGCGGAACTGGATCCAGCGGCATTTCCCAAACGCGGAACTCGTGGAAACATCCTCCACCACGAAAGCCAGCATTCTTGCCAAGGAGAACGCCGCCATGGGCGCGGCGTCCCTCGGCTGTCCGCTGGCTGCGGAATTGTTCGGCCTGAACATCCTGGAAGAAGACGTGCAGGACCAGTCCTGCAACACCACCCGTTTTGCCGTCATCGGACGCCAGGAAACGCAGCCCAGCGGCAGGGACCGCACCTCCCTGCTCATCCGCATCCAGCACAAGCCCGGCACCCTGGCGGAAGTAATCAACTGCTTCCAGCGGCACAACAACAACCTGATACGCATTGAATCCCGCCCGTCCAAAGTCATCAACTGGGAATACGTCTTTTACATAGATGCCGTCGGCCACATTCAGGAATCCCCCCTCCGGGAGACCCTTCCGGAGCTGGAGCAGCACTGTTCCATGCTGAAAATTCTGGGCAGCTACGCGGATACGGACGTCATTTAAGCAGGTTCAGCCTTCCCCCCAGCCTCACACCATCCTGAACAACCATGAACATAGCCACGATTGCCGCCCTGGCTGTCACTCTGGGACTTCCCGCCCCGGCCCAGCAGTCCGCCACTAAAATCATTACGGAAAACGGACAGCCCGCGCTGGCCCTGGACGAACAGTTCGCGGCCCGGCTGCGCGACGGAGGAATGAAGCAGGGCTCCCCGGCCACCGTTCCCGCGGAATTTTCGGCAGCAGCGCCCGGCCTCCCCCTCCCCGCGGACGCCAACCATGCCGCTGTCAGGGAAACGGCGGAGGAACGCAACCGGCGCATGGAATGGTGGAGGGACGCCAAATTCGGCATGTTCATCCATTACGGCCTGTATTCCGGACTGGCCGGGGAATGGAAAGGCAGGCCCGGAGGTTCCGAATGGATTCAAAAAAACGTGGAAGTGGATACGGATACCTACGCCGCGGAAGCCCTGCCCCTGTTCAAGCCCAGGGAAGGCATGACGGAAGAATGGGCCCAGCTCGCCCGGGATGCGGGGTGCCAATATATAGTGCTTACCAGCAAGCACCATGAAGGCTTCTGCCTGTTTGACAGCGCCTTGACGGATTACGACGCCAAAAGCGCCGTGAACAGGGACATCATCCGCGAATATGTGGACTCCTGCCGCAGGCGCGGCCTGAAAGTGGGCCTCTACCACTCCGTCATTGACTGGCATCACCCGTCCTATGACAACACCATCTGCCCGGACCTCTGCTACCCTGCGGGGCAGGCGGCCATGCTTAACAGGAAAAACATTCCCCGCGACCACGCCGCCTACCAGAAATACCTGCACGCCCAGGTCCGGGAGCTGATGACCCGTTACGCGCCCATCGACATCATGTGGTGGGACTACTCCCAGGGAACCATGGAAGGGGCCAAAGGCTGGAAAGCGCCGGAACTGATGGACATGGTGCGCTCCATCAATCCCGGCGTCATCATGAACAACCGCCTGTACGCCTATTCCGGCCTGAATAAGAACCAAGCCGGAACGCTGGACCTGCGCTGCGGGGACTATATTACCCCGGAACGCTTCATCCCCCGGCGCGGATATCCCGGCGTGGACTGGGAATCCTGCATGACGGTGAGCGACAAATGGGGCTACAACCGCTACGACACCAACATCAAGTCCCCGGAAACCATCATTGAAAAACTGGTGGAATGCGTTACCAAGGGAGGCAATCTTCTGTTGAACGTCAATCCCATGGCGGACGGCACCATTCCGGAAAAAGTGGCCGCCACCATGCGCGGCGTAGGCCGGTGGCTCAACATCAACGGTGAAGCCGTGTACGGCACACGGGCATTCATGCAGCTGGACCAGCCAGCCTCCATCAATCGGCAGGGGGATATCTTCGTCTTCCTGATTCCGCCGCCGGACAAGGGACCGGTTCAGCCGCCCAGCGAAGGAACCATGAAAGAACTGACGGCGGGCGCGGAACACGCCCGCATGCAGCCGCTGGACGCCTCCGGCTATGAAGATGACGGGGGAACAGCCGTCATCCTGCCCGCCGGCTATTCCAAAGCATTGCTTCTGGGGGATAACACCGTCCTTCCCGTTGTCAACGGAACGGTTCTGTTCAAGGCTCATGAACACTCCAAAACACCCTGTTCCGTCATCAAACTGAGCAAATAGCCATTGTTCCCACTCATTTTTCCTATGGAGGAAGACCTTTTTTCCCTGGCAGCCGGCAAACGGCCTTCACAGCAGGCAACAAATGAAACGGCATCCCGGGCTGGGGAGGCGCGGGAAAACGCCGGCGCCGGCCACCCCGGAAACGCGGAGGAAACCGCTCACCGCCGCATAGACTACCTGCGTTCCGAACTGCGCCGCCACAACCGCCTGTATTACGAACAGGCGGAACCGGAGATTTCCGACGCGGAATATGACGCCCTGTTCCTGGAGCTGGAAAAACTGGAAGAAGCCTACCCCGAACTGGCGGATCCGGACTCCCCCACGCGCCGCGTAGGCGGCGCCCCCCTCCAGGGCTTCAACCAGATTAGGCATGCGGTGCCCATGTTGTCCATTGACGACATTTTTGAGCAGCGGGACGCCCCCGTGCCGGATGAAGAACTGGCGGAATTCTACCATAAGCTGGCCAGGGCGCTGCAAACGGAGAAAGTGCCCGTCTCTGTGGAGCCCAAGATTGACGGAGTGGCCCTCTCCATCATGTACCGCAACGGTCGGCTGGCTTACGCAGCCACACGCGGAGACGGAGACGTGGGGGACGACGTCACGGCCAATGTCCGCACCATCCGCAGCGTCCCCCTCACCCTCCCCGCCGGAGCGCCGCCCGTGCTGGAAGTGCGAGGGGAAGTCTTCATGCCCAATGAAGCCTTCGCCAAACTGAACGAAGAACGGGACGCCGACGGGCTCCCCGCCTTCGCCAACCCGCGCAACGCCACCGCCGGAACCCTCAAGCAACTGGACCCCCGGCAGGTGGCCGCCCGCCCGCTTGCCTTCCTGGCCCACGGATTGGGCGCATATGAAGGCCCGGAACTCAGGGACGTAAAAGACTTCTGGGACATGCTCCGTCATTGCGGCATCCCCTGCAATGAGCCGGTGTATTACACGGACAGCCTGGAATCCACCCGACAGGCTGTGCGGGATATTGACAGCCTCCGCCATACGCTCCCTTACGGCACGGACGGCGCCGTGATTAAAATCAGCTCCACGGCTACGCGGGAGGCACTGGGAGCTACGGCACGTGCCCCCCGCTGGGCGGCGGCGTATAAATTCCCCCCGGAACAGAAGGAAACCACCCTGCTGAATATCATCGTGCAGGTAGGCCGCACCGGGGTGCTGACGCCTGTGGCGGAATTGCAGCCTGTGCTGCTGTCCGGTTCCACGGTAGCGCGGGCCACCCTCCATAACCAGGATGAAATCGACCGGAAGGACGTTCGCATCGGCGATACGGTGCTGGTGGAAAAAGCGGGGGAAATCATCCCCGCCGTTCTGAAAGTGAACCTTTCCAAACGCCCGCAGAATGCCAGGCCCTACAGCATCCTGGAAGCCACGAAGGGACTGTGCCCCGCCTGTGGCAACCCCATCATGAAGGAAGAAGGTAAAGTAGCCTGGCGCTGCACCAACTTCACCTGCCCCGCGCAGGCCGTAACGGGCATCACCCACTTCTGTTCCCGCTCCGCTCTGGATGTGGAAAGCATCGGCTCTTCCGTGGCGGAAGCGCTGAGAAGTTCCGGACTGGCTTCCTCAGCGCTGGATCTTTTCTCCCTGACGCCGGACCAGCTCGCCGACCTGAACCTGGGCACGCCGGAGGAACCGCGCCGCTATGGGGACAAAAATGCCCGGAAAGCGCTGGACGCCCTGCAAAACGCTCGCGAGCTTCCTCTGGAGCGCTGGCTCATCGCTTTCGGCATTCCCCTGGTGGGGGAAGTTGTCGCCAAGGCGCTGGCGGACACGCATCCCGACCTGAAGCATGTGGCGGATTCTCCCTACCTCCGGGACATCGTCCGCCTGGATGAACTGGTGGAACATGCCGCAAAAACCAACCCCAACACCCGCGAAAACAAAAAGGCGGTGAAGGAAGGCGCGCTTTCCGCAGAGACGGTACAGGAACGCCACCAGGAACTGATGGAGGAAATTGACCGCCTGACCGCACCCTATCTGGCAACGGGCTACCTGCGTAAAAACACGGCCAAATTCAGCTATGGCTCCGAAATCGGCGTGGCGGCGGCTAAATCCCTCCGGAGCTTTTTCTCTTCCGCTGCGGGGAAACATACCATGGACGTCCTGAACGGATTGGGCATCAATCCCCAGACCCAGTCCTACCGGGCCAACTTTCTGGAAATCCCGGCGGGATCCCTGTCCGGAAAAACCTTCGTCATTACAGGAACGCTCAGCCATCCGCGGGGTTACTTTGAACAGATTATCGCCTCCCACGGTGGAAAAGCCACCGGAGCCATCTCCAAATCCACCTCCTTCCTCCTGGCAGGAAACGGAGGAGGCTCCAAGCGGGACAAGGCCCTCAAGCTGGGCGTGCCCGTCATTTCCGAGGAAGACTTCTACAAAATGATCGGAAATTAATTGCCGCAAAACAACGGGAAAGGGAAGCAGAAACAGAAGCGCACGCATCATGCGCCCGGTTGCCTGTATCTTCATATTCCCTTCGCTTTTTTCCGTGCGCCGTTTTCCGGAAATTTCATTCCTGAATCCAGCAAAAAAGCTTGCTACGGGCTGCCATCTGCCCCCTAATAAATCGCGTATGCTGAACCTGCCCAATACCATTACCCTGACGCGTATTGCCCTGGTAGTCGTCTTTACTGCAGCAGTCAGCGTCGCGGATCAGTATTCCTGGGGATACCTGGCCGCACTGGTCACATTCATTCTGGCTGCCTGCACGGACTGGCTGGACGGCTACCTGGCCCGCCGCCTGAATCAGGTCACCACCTTCGGCAAGCTGATTGACCCCCTGGCGGATAAAATAGCCGTCTCCGCCGCCTTCATTTACCTGACGGGGGAAGGGCTCTGCCCCGCCTGGATTACCATTCTCATCATCAGCAGGGAATTCCTGGTCACCGGACTGCGCCAGATCGCGCAGGATCATGGCGTCATCATCCCTGCGGGAACGTCCGGCAAATGGAAAACCGCCTTCCAGCTGGCCTTCTGCATCGCCTGCCTGCTGGCTCTGACATGGACGCATACGCCGGAATACCTGCCCTCCATCGCGGACCGGCTGGCCGCGCTCTGCCTGTGGCACGGTTCCGGCGCTTCCAACTTGCTGTACCAGGTTACGCTGTGGGGCTCCGTCATCCTGACCGTTTATTCCGGCGCCGTTTACTGCGCGGGCGCCCGCAAATTTCTGCAGCGCTGAAAATTGCCTTTTTCCATTCATCAGGAGGGAGGAGACTGCATTTCTCATTTTCCGGAACATGTCGTATCCCGGACGCATTATTTCATTCCGCCAGGGTTCCGGATGAAAGAACGCACACGCAAAACCTTCCTCCATTGATCTTCGTGCACATGCAGAAAAGTCCCTAACCCTTTAAACCATTCATCCTTTTTCCAGGGAGATGAGCGCCTTTACAGGCCTCAGGACTCTTTACTTATCCCTGATATGACGTTCCTCAAAAATATTGAGAGGATCATCGTGCTTGGCAGTGGGTTTGCCTCCGGTACCGCCTGATTTTTGTTTATCGGCTTTTTCCCATAATCTTTCCAGGGAAACAGGAGTTCCGTTCAAGTCATACCGGCCAAGAGCAAACCGTTTACTGCCCCTGTCAAAATAGTAATTGTAGCAATCCTTTCTTGGATAACAGAAAGACTTTTTGTCCGGAGCGGAAGCAAAAAACTGCAATGATCCCTCTTCAGAATTATAAACCGAAATCTTTCCATTTTGATCAACGCAAAGAAAAAGCGAATAAAAAATACCCTTTCGAGCATCATAACTGTGCCATCGGCTCCAAGAGTCACCCCTTCCAACTTCTCCCCTGATCCCGCCAAAAAGAAGATCTCCGTCCTCTCTCCGCTCAACAAAAGTTTGCACAATATATAAATAATCTCTGCTGTCTTCCCTGTACCACGCAACATATTTTGAATCATTCTTTCCCTTTCTATCGACACAAACGCCAAAAACAACCTTTTTTTCATCATTGCCGGAGTACAGTGTATCTTGTTGTTCAATATTTATATACCTCTCGTCCAATTTGTAGAACGATTCCTGCATGACACTCTTCCATTGAGGTTCATTGGAATATAATGGGGTGGGCAGATACTCTCCGGTAAAAAGGTTTGTACGCAGGGAAATAGATTTTCTTTTTTGTAAAATTTTCTTTAAATATTTCATATTGAAAGAACCATCTTCTTTCACAAAATCCACCGGATATTTATAATGATACTCGCTTGCCTGTTTAAAAAGGGCATCAATAACATTTTGATAATATTTTATCCCTTCCTCAGGAATAAGGCGTTTTTGTTTCGCTTCAGCAAGAAATTTGACAAATGGATGCTCCCTGCCATTCCTGCCGGAATCCGAACAACCGGCTTCCCCGCCCCGTTGTTCCTCCCGCGCCAGATGATCCAATAACCGCTGATCAGCCTCTGAAAGTTTTTCCAGTAAAATGGTTTTTACCTTTCCCCCATTCACGACCAGCTGAATTTTGTTACCCACCCTTCCCTCATACGTTGCTTTTAACTGATGGCCCGTCACCGCTGTCCAAATCCGGGGCTTATTTAAATCCCACCTCTCTTCCGATTGAAAATCCGCAAAGAGAGGGCTTCCGCAACATACGACCAACACGGAAAAAATGACTATTCCATTCTTTATTTTTGTTTTAAGGGTCATAACTAATTTAACATGGTTTATCCAATGAATAAATATACGGATAAGGAATCCGCTGATTGGAATATGTTGTCTCTAATATGGCAGCCTGCATCCCTGATGCAGATGAAACCTGAATTGGAATAGGAACAGAACTTCTTGGGCGCTCCCCTAAATTGTTCACCAAAAATGAATCAGGCCATTCATACGCAGAATTTAGGGTTGACGGCGGATTCCTTATCCGCTTCATCCAATAATTCATTTATACTCAGTTTTTATAAAAAAATTATGACAACAACTGTTTCTAAAGCAGAGGAAAGGCGCTTCCAGGATCCAGCCGCGTGCCGGAATATGGAGCCCCGACAGAACAAACGTTTTTATTTTTCTTGACAGATGATCTTCGCCGTGCTCTGAATGGGGCCATTCCAGCCGAATGGTGTTTGGTTGTTGATAGTCATTTGCGGTTGGCGGAATACGGGCGTCTCCGTCTTGATCTTTTCAGTATCGCTCCTGCGGGCTTTTTTGTTCCGTTATTGCCGTGATTCCGTCAGTTCATTGCAGCCGGGACGCATTCACAGACACACCCACAGACATGGCATCAACTACACTCAGGGAGCTTGGTTTGTCGGCTCCCATTCTCCGCCAACTGGAGAACCTGAAGTACACCCCCACTCCCATCCAGGCCGCCTGCATCCCCCTGTTGCTGCGGAAGAAATCGGAAAAACCATGAATGGGCACAAGCTGTTGGGACGCCCCATCTCCGTACACGCTTCCAGCGCTTCCGTTCCGGATGAATTGCATACGGTTCCAGGCGCATGCAGGAAAAGGATCCACTCCATGCAGGAAAAACATTTCTCATCCCGCAGGGAACCGCGGAAAGGATACGGAAGACGCAACTCCCCCCCCCCCGGAAGGCACGGCAGCCGTACGGAACCATGATTTTAATCATTCAAAAAAACTTTTGAACGGAATCGGGGGCTGCCCGGTCTCAATTGCTACAAACGGTTCGCCGGACCGTTCCAGCCGGGAAGCTTCAACCGGAGTTTCAATCATGAAAATAACCTCGTTCATCATCAGGACACTGTGCGTGGGCACCGTCGGTTCCCTCGCCTGCCAGGCCGCCATGCAGGCTTACGCGGATGACGTTCCCTCCACCTTCGTGGAAGGGAACTATTCCCCGGAAGTAGCCCGCTACGTGCAGAGCATCGCAGGCGTGGCGCTGGCCTCGGGCATTCATGATTATGACGAAAACGCTACCAGCAGTTATCAGGTTCTGGCCCAGGTTCTCAACAGCGGCAATGTAACGGAATTGCCGGAGGATCTGAAACGGGCCATTGGGATGCTGATCAGCTACGTCCCCGACCCGAACGAGATCATCCAGCCGGTCCTGTCCAAAAAACAGATTGAGAGGATGAGGAAGATGGCGGACCGCATCGGAAACCTGATGGAGGAAAAATACGGAGTAGACCTGGAAGACTGCATGAACATCATGAAGCATGCGCTGGCCCCGTCCATCCCGGACATCCTCCGCTCCTGCGGCATGGAAGGCGCTCAGCTTCCCGCCGCCACCGCTTTCCGTCCCAGGCTGGGCAAGGCTCTGAATGACGCCTATGCCAGGCTTGCGGTGCCAAAACTTCCCGCCGCCGGCATGGCGCAATAACCGGACCATCTACGGATGACCGGGAAGATGATCCCGATTCCACGGCATGCGGGCCCCTGCCAGGGCCCCCTGGATAGAAGCCGCGGGAAACGGAATGATCTTCCCCGTCGCCGGGAACGGAAACGGCAGCCAGCGCCGGCGGCAACAAACAACACCCTCCGGATGTCCTCCGATGCAGGGCCGATCCTTCGGAACGCGGAGCGGCGATACGCTCGCTCCCCAGCTTTATTTCCCAAGCAACGGCATGCAACATCGGCACAACCGGATGATGCCCTTACAACCCCCCGTCCTTCCCGCACCGCGGCAGGATGGGGGCTTTTTTTTGTCCGGAATTTTCAAAGGCGGCGGCTTTTCTTCCTGATTCCCTCCCGGAATCAGGGATGTTCCGTTTTTACAGCGGAATGCATTTTTTTCACCGTCTGTGAAAG
>ENA-UPWK01001565-UPWK01001565.1-human-gut-metagenome-genome-assembly--contig:-NODE-1565-length-14965-cov-139.555817_pt1 | contig 14965 bp, 10 predicted proteins | sample MGYA00250048_ERZ773373 | MGnify/ENA primary metagenome ERZ773373 (study PRJEB29103, sample SAMN06112059) | human gut metagenome | biome: human gut; feature: ankylosing spondylitis patient; material... | reverse complement strand
AAACTCTTCTCGCCGGACGACAAGATACTTGTGGCACTGAGTGGCGGGGCGGACTCCGTGGCGTTACTGCGCCTGCTCCTCAGCCTGGGATACACATGCGAAGCCGCCCATTGCAACTTCCATCTGCGCGGAGCGGAATCCGACCGCGACGAGCACTTTGTACGCCAGCTCTGCCTGGAGCACCGGGTGACGCTGCACACCGTCCATTTCAACACAGAGCGGGAAGCAAAGGAACGGCATATCTCCATCGAAATGGCTGCAAGGGAATTGCGCTACGCGTGGTTTGAAAAAACAAGGGAAGCATGCAGTGCAACCGTCATTGCCGTCGCCCACCATCAGGATGACAGTGTGGAGACATTGCTGCTCAATCTGATTCGCGGTACCGGCATCAACGGATTGCGGGGCATACGCCCCCGAAACGGACATATAGTCCGTCCCTTGCTCTGCCTGGACAGAAAGGAAATCACCGATTATCTGGAAAGTATCGGGCAAGCCTACGTGACAGACAGCACCAATCTGCAGGACGAATATACCCGCAACAAAATACGCTTGAACCTGCTTCCCATGATGCAGGAGATAAACCCCTCCGTCAAGGAAAGCATCCTCAAAACGGCAGAGCATCTGGACGATGCGGCCTCTATATATAATATAGGTATAGAAGAAGCCAAACTGCGGGTCAAGACATCGGAAGGCATAAGTATCAACGCCCTGAAGCAAGAAGCGGCATCGGAAACGGTCTTATTTGAGATCTTGCATCCGCTTGGATTCAACGCCGCACAAGTAAGGGACATCTGCCGGACATTGGACGGACAGCCCGGCAAAGTCTTTACTACCCCCGGCTGGCGTGTTATCAAAGACCGCGGCTCGTTGTTGATAGAACCCGTACAAGAAGCCGTAAAGCCGCTACTGGAAATAAAAGAGCATCCCTATACACCGGATTTCATTATTCCACGCGACAAAGCCACCGCCTGCTTTGATGCCGACAAACTCAAGCATCCCCTCTCGCTGCGCCTTTGCAAGCAGGGAGACAGTTTCGTGCCCTTCGGCATGAAAGGACGGAAGAAGGTAAGCGACTACCTGACCGACCGCAAGTTCTCCCTTCTGCGCAAAGAACGGCAATGGGTACTTTGCTGCGGAGATGACATCATCTGGCTGGTGGGAGAACGGGCGGACAACCGTTTCAGAATAGACGAAAAAACCCGGAAAGTGCTGGTTGTATCAACCACCGGCCAGTAGCCATCACAGAATGATTCTGTCCTCCTTCTGTTTCTTGAAGCAATCGGAAAGCAATACGGCAAACGGCGTGTCATACGTGCGCGCCTTCTGCGGACAGCCTTTCACACAAGCACAACACTTGATGCATTTCTCTGCAACCGTGTTACACTCGTCTCCTTTTATAATGGCTCCTGCAGGACAATGCTTCACGCAATATCCGCAATGCGTACAACGTTCCGCATCCACTTCCGGAGTGCGGGGCATAGGCACCCCACTCTTACGCAACTTGACGACTCTGCGCAAAAAGCGTAGCAACGGGAAGAAAGGCTGGCGCGGGCGCTGGATACGGGCCACATCCACTCCATACAGTTTCTCCATATCTTCGGCTGCCGCAATTTTAGCACGTATCTTTTCACCAAAAAGCTTTGCATACTCCAAATCGTCCGCATCCGGACGTCCGGCCGCTACCGGGTATTTCTCACTGCTATAAGAGTGCTCGCCTACAAACGTAGCGCCTGCAATTACCTTGAAACCCAACTTCGTGACAAAAGCATCCAATTCCACCAAAGCCTTCTCATAGGCCCGGTTGCCGTAAACCACCACAACCACGGCAGGTGCACCGTCAGCACGAAGCTCCTTCATTCGCTCCAATGCCAAAGGAGCCACATGACCGCCATATACGGGCACCGTGATGACCGCCAAAGCATGGGAAGGCACCTCCCTTTTACCCGCCGCTTCCAAGGTGAGGTCCACTTTGGAGACAGACGAAATTCCCGTTCCGTGAACAATTGCCTCTCCCACTTGTTTAGAGGTACAAGTAGGTGAAAAAGTTATCAACTGCACTTCATCTATATTCATAAACCAATCCTTCATGTTGTTGTTAATACAGCAAAGATAAAGTTTTAAATTTAAAAAAAAGATGATTTGTTTATGAAACCAAAAATATTTATTACCTTTGCACCGTTGAAACATTCTGCGACTTCTTGCTGTGGCGAGAATTGTTTATCAGATTTCCGGTTCAATAATAAATATCCCATATAAATCATATATCACAAGGTAAACTTGCCCAAGTTGCTTCCTACAACAACTGCAATTGTGCACTTATGCCTTTCAATAAAAGTAAATTTTAAACCATTCACATATATACTGTATGTATAACATCATTCAACTGAACGACAAAAATTTGTCGGAACTACAAACTATTGCCCAAGAACTGGGTATAAAAAAAACAGACTCACTCAAAAAAGAAGAACTTGTTTACAAGATACTTGACGAACAAGCTATCGCAGGCGCTACCAAGAAAGTTGCCGCCGACAAGCTGAAGGAAGAGCGCAAAGGGGAAAAACAAAAACGCTCGCGCGTCACTGTAAAGACCGTAAAAAAGGAAGGTGCCGACAAAGTGTTCTCAGCCAATAAAAACGGAGACCTCACCAAAGCCAAAACTGAGGAAATACCGGCTGCGAAAGAACAACCCAAAACTGTGGAAGCACCCCAAGAACCGACCATAGAAGCTGCAACGCTGGCGCCAGCCAAAGAAGCCGCCCCCCAAAAACGCAAACCGGGACGTCCCCGCAAGGTAAAGGAAGAGGCTGCCGCACCCCAAGCAACAGAAACCCCGAAGGTTGCCGAACCGGAACTGAACTTCGAGGCTAAAGCTCCGAAAACAGAACCTCAAGCGGAAGCTAAAAAAGTGGAAGCTAAAAAAGCCGTGAAGAATATCGTACCGGACGAAAGCCCTATTCTGGCCGAGGCGGCAGATGACTTCATCCCCATTGAAGACCTCCCCACAGAAAAGATAGAGTTGCCTTCCGAACTTATCGGTAAATTCGAAGCGACCAAAGCAGAAACTCCCGCAACTCCCACTCCTGCCGTTGCCCCTGCCGAACTGCAACCGCAACAGCCACAACGCCCACGCCTCCGTCCCCGTGACAACAACAACCCATATAATAATAACAACAATAATAACCGTACCGGTGGCTATAACCAGCAGCGCCCCGTACAGCAGCGCCCTGCACAACCGTATAACAACGGAGAGAACTATCCCGCCGCTCCGGAACGCAAACCTGTAATAGAACGCGAGAAGGCGTACGAATTCGACGACATCCTCACCGGAACCGGTGTACTGGAAATCATGCAGGATGGCTACGGCTTCCTCCGTTCCTCCGATTACAACTATTTGTCCTCACCGGACGATATTTACGTATCACAATCACAAATCAAATTGTTCGGCCTGAAAACCGGTGATGTGGTAGAAGGCGTAATCCGTCCCCCGAAAGAAGGCGAAAAGTACTTCCCGCTGGTAAAAGTATCCAAAATAAACGGACGTGACCCGGCTTTCGTACGCGACCGCGTACCGTTCGAGCACCTCACCCCCCTCTTCCCGGACGAGAAGTTCAAACTTTGCAAAGGCGGATACTCCGACTCCATGTCTGCCCGTGTCGTAGACTTGTTTGCCCCCATCGGTAAAGGCCAGCGTGCCTTGATTGTGGCACAGCCCAAAACCGGTAAGACCATCTTGATGAAAGACATAGCCAACGCCATTGCCGCCAATCATCCGGAAGTCTACATGATTATGCTGCTCATCGACGAACGCCCGGAGGAAGTTACCGACATGGCTCGCACCGTCAATGCGGAAGTAATCGCCTCTACCTTCGACGAACCGGCAGAACGCCACGTGAAGATTGCCGGCATCGTCCTTGAAAAAGCAAAACGCATGGTGGAATGCGGACACGATGTTGTCATCTTCCTCGACTCCATCACCCGCCTGGCACGTGCCTACAACACCGTATCCCCGGCTTCCGGCAAAGTGCTTTCCGGTGGTGTGGATGCCAACGCATTGCATAAGCCCAAACGCTTCTTCGGTGCAGCACGTAACATCGAGGGCGGTGGTTCACTGACCATCCTTGCCACTGCCTTGATTGACACCGGCTCGAAGATGGACGAGGTTATCTTCGAAGAATTCAAGGGTACGGGTAATATGGAGTTGCAGCTCGACCGCAACTTGTCCAACAAGCGTATCTTCCCGGCTGTCAACATCGTTGCCTCCAGCACCCGCCGCGACGACCTGCTGCAAGACAAGCAGACACTGGACCGCATGTGGATTCTCCGCAAGTACCTTGCCGACATGAATCCGATAGAAGCCATGGACTTCGTAAAAGACCGTCTGGAGAAGACCAAAGACAACGACGAATTCCTGATGAGCATGAACAGTTAACAATAACTGCATACAGATATTGTACAAAAGCTTCCATTTACGTCCATAAACGTAGGTGGAAGCTTTTGTATATCCGTTTTTTCATACATAGAAAATAAGTAAAAAGCCCTCAAAAAACAGAATAATATAGATAATTATCAGTGCCCTGACCGGCACTTCCATTCTTTTCGCCCATCCACTGCAAGTCTTCAATAATATTCTGCTTCAAAAGAAGGCAGTTAAAGGGATTTTTTGTACTTTTGCGCCTCAATAAGAGTAATTTGTAATTTAGTAATTGTAATTAGATACTATGTTCGATAATTTAAGCGAGAGACTTGAAAGGTCGTTTAAAATTTTGAAAGGTGAGGGCAAAATCACCGAAATCAATGTTGCGGAAACCCTGAAAGACGTACGTAAGGCACTTTTGGATGCCGATGTGAACTATAAGGTAGCCAAAAACTTCACCGATACCGTTAAGGAAAAAGCCTTGGGACAAAACGTGCTGACAGCCGTTAAGCCCAGCCAGCTGATGGTAAAAATCGTGCACGATGAACTGACCCAGCTCATGGGCGGCGAGACTTCTGAAATAAACCTCGACTCCAAGCCTGCCATTATCCTAATGTCCGGTTTGCAAGGCTCCGGTAAGACAACTTTCTCCGGAAAGCTGGCCCGCATGCTGAAGAGCAAGAAGAACAAAAAGCCGTTATTGGTGGCTTGTGACGTATACCGTCCTGCTGCCATCGAGCAGTTACGCGTACTGGCTGAACAGATTGGCGTACCTATGTACTCGGAACCGGACAGCAAGAATCCGGTAGCCATTGCCCAAAATGCCATCCAAGAAGCCAAAGCCAAAGGCTACGACCTTGTAATTGTCGATACAGCCGGTCGTTTGGCAGTGGATGAGGAGATGATGAACGAGATTGCCGCCATCAAGAAGGCCATCAATCCGGACGAAATTCTGTTCGTAGTGGATTCAATGACCGGTCAGGATGCAGTGAACACCGCTAAAGAATTCAACGAACGGCTCGACTTCAATGGTGTAGTATTGACCAAACTGGATGGTGATACCCGCGGTGGTGCCGCCCTTTCTATCCGTTCGGTGGTAAACAAGCCCATCAAGTTTGTAGGTACCGGTGAAAAGCTGGATGCCATAGACCAATTCCATCCCTCACGTATGGCCGACCGTATCCTCGGTATGGGTGACATCGTATCTTTGGTGGAACGTGCACAGGAACAATATGACGAGGAAGAAGCCAAACGCCTGCAAAAGAAGATTGCCAAGAACCAGTTCGACTTCAACGACTTCCTGAGCCAGATTGCACAAATCAAGAAAATGGGTAACTTGAAGGAACTTGCCTCCATGATACCGGGCGTAGGCAAAGCCATCAAGGATATAGACATTGACGACAATGCCTTCAAGAGCATTGAAGCCATTATTTACTCCATGACTCCGGAAGAACGCAGTAATCCGGCCATTCTGAACGGTTCACGCCGCCAGCGCATTGCCAAAGGTAGCGGTACGAATATTCAGGAAGTAAACCGCCTGCTGAAACAGTTTGACCAGACCCGCAAGATGATGAAGATGGTCACTGGCAGCAAGATGGGCAAGATGATGCCGAAATTAAAAAGATAAGATAATAGCCTATGACACTGATTGATGGAAAAGCAATTTCAGAGCAAGTAAAGCAAGAGATTGCAGCAGAAGTAGCCGAGATAGTGGCTCGTGGGGGTAAACGCCCGCATCTGGCCGCCATTCTTGTAGGACACGATGGAGGTAGCGAAACCTACGTTGCCGCCAAAGTAAAAGCATGCGAAGTTTGCGGATTCAAGTCCTCCCTTATCCGTTACGAGGCAGACGTTACCGAAGAGGAACTGCTTGCCAAAGTACGCGAATTGAACGAGGATGCAGATGTGGACGGTTTCATTGTACAGCTTCCCTTGCCCAAACATATCTCTGAGCAAAAGGTGATTGAAACCATCGACTACCGTAAGGATGTGGACGGTTTCCATCCCATCAATGTGGGACGGATGTCCATTGGTCTTCCCTGCTATGTATCCGCTACCCCCAACGGTATCCTTGAACTGCTGAAGCGCTATCAGATAGAAACTTCAGGCAAGAAATGCGTGGTATTGGGACGCAGTAACATTGTCGGCAAACCCATGGCTGCCCTGATGATGCAGAAAGCTTATCCCGGCGACGCCACAGTAACCGTATGCCACAGCCGCAGCAAAGACCTGGTAAAGGAATGCCAGGAAGCGGACATCATCATTGCTGCGTTGGGACAACCGAACTTTGTTAAGGCGGAAATGGTCAAGGAAGGTGCTGTCGTTATTGATGTAGGTACTACCCGTGTGCCCGATGCCTCCAAGAAATCCGGGTTCAAGTTGACCGGTGATGTGAAATTCGATGAAGTAGCTCCTAAATGTTCATTCATTACCCCCGTACCGGGAGGCGTAGGTCCGATGACCATCGTTTCCCTTATGAAGAATACATTGCTTGCCGGCAAGAAAGCAATCTACCAATAACAACGTAATGAAAACGCTCGTCGTCTTCATGACTGTCTTACTGTATAGCGTAACCCTTTCCTCTCAGGAAAGGATTACGCTATTATTTGTCGGTGACCTGATGCAGCACCAGGCACAAATAGACGCAGCACATGTATCTGAAGGAAAATATGACTACTCCTCCTGCTTCTCCCTCATAAAAGAGCAAATATCCCAGGCAGACCTCGCCATAGGAAATCTGGAAGTCACATTGGGGGGCAAGCCCTATCGGGGCTATCCTATGTTCAGCGCCCCCGATGAATATCTTCAAGCCATAAAGGACGCCGGATTCGATATTTTACTGACAGCCAACAACCACTGTCTGGACCGTGGGAAAAAGGGGATGGAGCGTACCATACAATTGCTCGACTCCTCCGGTATTCGTTACGCAGGCACCTACAAGAATCTGTCGGAGCGCAGGCAACGCTATCCCCTGTTCATCAACAGAAACGGCTTTCGCATTGCTCTGCTCAACTATACTTACGGCACCAATGGTATCAAGGCTACCTCTCCCAATATCGTAAACTATATTGATAAGAATACCATCCTGCAAGATATCCAAAGTGCCAAGGCACGCCAACCGGATGCCATTATTGCCTGCATGCATTGGGGAAAGGAATATCAGTCCCTTCCCAATCGTGAGCAACGCGAGCTGGCCAACTGGTTGCTCCAACAAGGTGTAACACATATTATCGGTTCACACCCTCACGTCATTCAACCGATGGAACTACGTACCAACGGTACCGAACAGCACATCATAGTCTATTCCTTGGGAAACTTCATTTCCAATATGAGCAAGGCCAACACTGACGGCGGCCTTATCTTCACTTTGCAGTTGGAGAAACATCCTCTCCCCCAACCCATCCGTCCCTCTTACAGCGGTCAGAATCAGACGCCCCTACCAGACTCCAATCCTCTGCCTTTTCCATACTGTCGTGTTTCCTATTGTGGATATAATCTGGTCTGGACCGGCCGGCCGGGACTTACTAAAGAAAAAAATTACATTCTTTATCCTGCCAGTTTTCCTACAGAACATTTAACTCCGGAAGCTCGTAAACACCTGGAAATCTTCGTCAAAAGCTCTCGAAAGCTGCTCCAGCAGCACAATATAGATATCTACGAGAAGAAAAAATAATGCAGAAATCTCAAAAAATTTCGTCTCATTCTTTGCAATATTAAAGATTATCCCTATCTTTGCACCGCATTTAAGAAATGCACTAACATGGTGGCTGTAGTTCAGTTGGTTAGAGCGTCAGATTGTGGTTCTGAATGTCGTGGGTTCGAGTCCCATCTGCCACCCGCAAAGAAGAGGAAATTCGAAAGAATATTCCTCTTTTTTGTTATTGTCCAAACAATTCCCCTCAAAGGGAGGCAACGTGGAATCAATGTAAAAAATTGTAGGGATACTCCTCACAGAGTATCCCTACATCATAGGAAGGAATCAATTACCTAAACCAGTTCTTGTACAAAAGAGTTTACTTTCTCAAAATGTTCAAAATAGCTGGAAACTTATTCCGATATTTTGCATTCTGTATCAATCACACTTAATAGCACTTCCTTCCTTACTTTATCAAGCCAGTGATAAGATAATCCGTTATCACCTTATAGAAATAAGAATACAAAAGAAATATTTCATCTTTCAAAAAACATTCTATACCAACACTCTACTATTTTCGATTTCCGTCATGCAAATATAACCCTTTTTGTTTATACGAAAAGCAAAATCAGTTATCTTTGCAAAGATGAAACTCAATTAAACATGAAAATTCTTTGGATAGACCTCAATAGCTCGTATGCACACTCTTCGTTGGCACTCCCTGCACTGCACGCACAAATAGCAAAAAACAATTCCGTAAAATGGGAAATCGTATCTGCCACCATCAATGAAAACGTAGGAATGATTGTCGACGAAATATACCGGCACCAACCCGACATCATTGCCGCAACAACATGGTTGTTCAACCACGAACAACTGTTGCACATCACGGCGAGATTAAAAGCATTGCTTCCCAATAGCTGCTTCATCTTGGGCGGACCTGAATTCTTAGGAAACAATGAAGACTTTCTGCATAAAAACCCTTTCATCGACTGCGTATTCAGGGGAGAGGGAGAAGAAGCATTCCCCCAATGGCTGTCTTGCTGGAACCAGCCGGAAAAATGGAACAGTATTCCGGGACTCTGCTATATGAATCCTCAAAAGCAATATATAGACAACGGCATAGCCCGTGTACTTAACTTTTCACGGCTCGTACCACCGGAAAACAGCTGTTTTTTCAACTGGAGCAAACCATTCGTACAACTGGAGACTACCCGAGGCTGTTTCAACACATGCGCATTCTGCGTCAGCGGTGAAGAAAAACCGGTGCGCACACTGTCCATTGAAAGTATCCGTGAACGCCTTCAAATTATCCACAGCCATGGAATAAAAAACGTACGCGTCCTCGACCGGACCTTTAATTATAATCCGCGCCGTGCTAAAGAATTACTGCAACTTTTCCTGGAATTCAACCCGGACATATGCTTTCACTTAGAAATACACCCTGCACTATTATCCGAAGAGCTGAAAAATGAATTGAAAAAGCTACCTCAAGGATTGCTCCATCTCGAGGCCGGTATTCAAAGCCTGCGCGAACCGGTCCTCCAGAAAAGCCGTCGGATGGGAAGTCTGGAGGATTCACTGCAAGGACTTCGTTTCCTATGTTCCCTACCCAATATGGAAACACACGCCGACCTCATTGCCGGCTTGCCTCTATACCGCCTATCCGAAATATTTGAAGATGTGCGTACACTTGCCGGATACAATGCCGGCGAGATACAGCTTGAATCCCTGAAGTTACTTCCCGGCACAGAAATGAGAAGAAGAGCGGAAGAACTGGGCATCCGATATTCTCCTCTCCCTCCTTATGAAGTGCTTCAAACAAATGAAATCAGCGTCAACGAGCTTCAAACAGCCCGGCAACTGTCACGTCTTCTGGATGGATTCTATAACACAACTGCTTGGCAAGCCATCACCCGCAAGCTGATTCTGGATGACAACGACTTCCTACGTCGCTTTCTGGAATTTTTAATCGATAAAAATCTTATAGACCAGCCCATGAGCCTGGAAAAGCGAGGTCTCGTACTCTATGAATTCTGCAGTATGCATTATCCGGCCTATAAAATCATGGTCACCATTGCCTGGATAGAGGCTGGCATGTCATTAAAGAAAAAACCAGCAGAGAAAGTCAAGACCAAGCGCCAGATGCCACCGGAATATTGGGAAGTCATCTATGGAAACTACAAAGAAAGCCTCCGCTTATGTTTTCTACCCATTGACGACAATACCCAAAATGGTTATTGGTTCGGCTTCGAATCGGAAATACAAAAAGCAGAACCAGTATTCAAAGCCAAAGGAATAATGGAGAGGTGTCAAAATACACAATCACCGCAGATTAACACAGATAAAAGTTCCTGATTATCAGAAATTCTATAGCAATCTGTGTAACCTGCGGTGAGTTATGCCCTCATTTCTTCTCCTATCCGCAGTGGAAATACTTCTCGACCAGTTTCAGCATCTCCTCCGGACTGTCTTGTATCTCTGCACGCAAGGTTCTATCCTCGTAAGAACGCAGTTTAGAGATAACCCCATCAACCATTGCAGGACTGAACACATGGTATTGTTCAAAGACAGCACGCTGTCTTTCCAAGCAATCGGCAGAAGCGGCACAACTATCAGGAAGCTGTTCCAGTTGTTTCAACTTATCTTCATTTTCTTTCTTGTGGATATTTACATTGACATATGTTTTTTCTGCAATTCCTAAAGCATCGTCTATCTCAAATCCATAACGGCAAGCTACAGCAAGTCCGGCAATCAATTGATACAAATCGGCCGAACCGTCAGGCGAACGCATTTCCACCGTCTGTTTCTGTGTAGTATCATAATGACTTGGGGTCTCCAACGGATTTGCCAACATGCACATATCCGTTTTTGCCGACCAGCCCAACGGAACGCGTACCAATACCGAACGGTTGCGGTCGCCCCAGCAAATGTTGGTCGGTGCTTCCTGATGAGGAACCAGACGAAAATAGGAAGTAGGATTTGTATTACCGAAAGCCGTAATGGAAGAAGCCAGCTTCATCATGCCCGCAATGGCCTTACGGGCTGTTTCAGAGAGTGCCCCATCTTTCAGCATCTGGTTCTGCCCGTCCTTCATGACACGCATATGTATATGCAATCCGGAACCGGCTTTTCCTGCCGTGATTTTCGGTGCAAAAGTAATGTTATATCCATACTGGCTAGCCAGATTACGAATAACCCATTTTGCTATCACCAGTTGGTCAGCAGCCTCCTCGGCACGCACCGGCAGGAATTCTATTTCATTCTGCTCATAAATCTTATCGTCCAGCGTAAAATTACCGACTTCAGAATGCCCATACTTTATCTGTCCGCCTGCCTGCGCAATATATGACATACATTCCGTACGGAAATCATTGAACTTGGCATAAGGGGCCGATTCGTGATAACCACGCTGGTCGGTAGCCGGGAACAATCCGTCATTTTCAGAAATGACATAATATTCCAATTCTCCCATAGCCTGAAATTCCATCCCCGTAACCGTAGTGAATGCCTGACATGCCTTACGCAGGGTATATTCCGGAGAACTTTCCAGCGGTTCACCATCCTTATTGAAATAAGAACAGAGCATTGACAGTGTGGGCAATTCAGAAAAAGGGTCTATAAAAGCAGTCCGAAAACGCGGCACTACATACAAATCACTGCTACCGGCCTCTATAAACGGAAACAAGCTGGAACCGTCTACGCGTTCACCACATGTAAGTATGGCATCAAGGTATGCTTCATTATTGATGACAAAGTTCAGTGTCTTCAGTCTCCCGTCTGCCGCAGGATACATGAAGTTCACCATACGAATGTCGTTCTCCTTTATATAGGAAACAATGTCTGCTTTCGTAAACTCGGAAGCCGGTTTTTGAAGGGCAGCCACCAATAGATTGGGGCTCATGGATAATTCCTGGTTCATAATACGCTGATTGTTTTTAGTTTTCTATATGGTTAACAAAACACATGCAATTTTCTGTCACAATAAAAAACTGCTGTTTCGCAAAGATACTAAAAGTTGTATCAGAAAAAAAACAAACAACCTAAATCTTATCAGAGAGCCTCAACCTTTTCCGTCGTATCCCCACTTCACGTAAATAGCCCCCCAAGCAAATCCTGCTCCGAATGCTGTAAAAACCAGTTTATCCCCCTTTTTCAGCTTATCCTCGAAATCCCATACGCACAATGGAAGCGTGCCGGCACTTGTATTTCCATACCGTTCTATATTGACCATTACCTTTTCGGGAGATACTCCCAAGCGTTGCGAAACAGCAGTAATTATACGCATGTTTGCCTGATGGGGAATCACCCAGTCAATGTCCTCCTTCGTCAAGTGATTCCTCTCCATGACCGCCTCACAAGCATCCGCCATATTGGCCACAGCATATTTAAAGACTGTACGTCCTTCCTGATAAATATAATGCATCCGATTGTCCAGTGTATAGTAAGATGGAGCACATACGGAGCCTCCCGCTTTGATATGTAAAAAAGGCAGACCTTTCCCGTCTGTTCTCAATACGGCATCCATTACTCCCATATCCTCCCGGGTGGGTTCCAGCATGAAAGCAGCAGCACCGTCACCAAAAATAGGACAGGTAGCGCGGTCTGTATAATCAATCACCGATGACATCTTATCAGCTCCTACTATGACAACCTTCTTATATTTTCCGGAACGTATGAAATTCGCCCCCGCCTCCATTGCATACAGAAATCCACTGCAAACAGCCTGCATGTCAAAAGCAAAAGCATTGTTCAGGCCCAATTTGTCACATAAGATGGACGCGGTAGAAGGAAAGTGATAATCGGGAGTGGTAGTAGCTACGATAACCAAGTCAATGTCATTCGGGCTGGTCTTTGTGCGCTGCATCAGTTGTTTCACAGCCTTACGAGCCATATATGAAGTTCCAAGCCCCTCCTCATGCAAAATGCGTCTTTCCTTTATACCAATGCGCCCCATAATCCATTCATCATTGGTATCCACCATTTTAGATATTTCATCATTAGTCAAGACATAGTCCGGAACATATCCTCCAACTCCCGTAATCACTGCATTCAAATTCTCCATTAATCCTATCCAGTTTAGTGTAAAATCAGGAATAACCCTATTATAAATATGCTATCAGAATATCACACTTTTTTCAGAATAGTCGTGTGACAATCTTTAATTAATGGGCGCAAATATACGAAAAGAGAATAAAAATCAATGAATCTGACAACAAAAGACATTAACTGTCTACAAATAATAACACTTTAAAACACAACGGGATTCACTACTATCCGAGCCCTGCAGGAATACTTCCGCATAACCTTTCTGCAAATAAAGAACAAAAAATCCGCTACCTGCAACGATGACGCACGATTGGCCGCACAACCGGGCACATTTCCTTTTCCAGCGAATGGAGCATCGCAGGCGGTTGGATGGAAGTTTTGATTACTCACATACTCATAACCGCCATACGTCCAATGCGTGTCTACATTCCCATTATCCGGGTCTGGCATATCCCACAAAGAAACACCAAACCGTGTATACCGGCGGGGAATGGGGAAGAGGAGATAACCTTTCTTCAGTATCTCCGTTGTCATGGGGCTCATTTCTTTTTCCATCTTTGTCTATTCTTAATTCGATAACATGACAAAGGTAAGGGACCAGCCAAGGGGATACAAATAAACAGTTAGAATCGGCTAAAAATTAATGAAATAAATAAGATGGCGGAAGAGGGACTCACCTCATCCTCCACCACCCTATATAATAATATACTAAAATAATCAGAATGTATTAGAAATACATTCTCTATTTTGCATATTTTTATTAATAAAACATGTTGCAAAGTTAGAATGGGAGAGACGTTGGCGGCTGCCATGCCATGAAGGATAGCACCCTCAAAGTTACTTTTCAATTCACTAATGATTTCACCTTTATAGGTAATACAATCCTTTTTAAGACCAAGAACTTTGCCAAACAAGCAATTGTCTTCTTCACCGTATTCCACGCTACCGAAATGTCCTTTGTACTTTAACTGTCCTATACTATTTTGTTATCTTTTGTTCTTTACTTTATTAATATTTCTCAATCAGTCTATTCTCACGAATATAAGTTAGTAATTGTTCATCACATCTCCTTTCATTATATTCGACGGATGCGGCTTATGCATTATATACGAATTTTTCCATCCGAACTAACCAATTTACTTCCTACCCCCAACTCCTCCCCTTCCTCCTTGAAGTAGCCCAGCACCTTGGCTGGCGTGAGACGGCAGCGTTCCACGCTTTTCAAGCGGCTCTGAAAGATGTAGCGGGAGCGCAGCATGAGGTATATAGTTCAAGCTACGGTGCAAGCGGTGCTGAAGGCAGGCTCTGACATCTTCAGCGGAGAGTTTCATTCCTTTGTTTGGGGTTGCTTTCATTGTAATGGTTATTTTAGAATTGACTGTTGATGTGACGGATTTGCAAAACGCATCATCCATCTGTGCCGGATGCATAATGCACACCGGGCAAACGGATGATGCGTTGGGAGCAAATGCACGTTGCGTTTTCGCTGATAAAGCCTTAATGAGCATTAAGGGTTGTTATATAATATAATATTAACCGCTGCCGGTTTGGAGGTTAGCGGAAAACATGTACATTTGTAATGTGTTTTTCATAGTATTAGATTTAAGGTTAACAAAAGATTGGCTGTCTGGGATAGATGGCCTTTTTTATGTTGTTTTCTGACCTGCTTCGTAGGATTAAGTTTTTAATAGATAAATACTTTAAGGCAGGCACAAGGGGATAAAAAAAGTCCCACAAATCATTGGATTTGTGGGACTTGTGTGTTTACTGTCCGTTTTTTCCGGTTAATTCAGCGGAGAGACAGGCTCTCGAACTTATACTTTCACAGAATCTCATAAAACCGCAAACAACTGATAATCAAGTGCAAA
>ENA-UPWK01001555-UPWK01001555.1-human-gut-metagenome-genome-assembly--contig:-NODE-1555-length-15077-cov-5.456000_pt1 | contig 15077 bp, 13 predicted proteins | sample MGYA00250048_ERZ773373 | MGnify/ENA primary metagenome ERZ773373 (study PRJEB29103, sample SAMN06112059) | human gut metagenome | biome: human gut; feature: ankylosing spondylitis patient; material... | reverse complement strand
GGTCGACAACCATCGACACCACATCGCAGGTGCCCAGATCCACCCCCAGCCACAGCGGAGATTCCGTCGCGGCGGGTCAAAAGTTGTTTTTTCCACGTGGCGTCATGGCGCTCCGACGCAAGACCCACACCGTGACCCCCATCACGAAACGGCCGGAAAGGATCAAAGACTGCCGGGCAGGAAGGAACCCTTCCTGCCCGGTCTTTTTTGCTCGGAGTCACAGGACCTGTTTCATAAAATTACCCATCTTCTCCGCCGCCTGTTCCTGCATCTGCCGAGTGGTGTGGGTGTAGGTGCGGAGGGTAAACCCGGCGTCGTAATGGCCCAGCATGGAGGACACCGTTTTCACATCCACGCCGTTCTGCAGGGCCATGGTGGCAAAAGTATGCCGCAAATCGTGAAATCTAATGTGATCCAGGCCGGCGTCCTTCAGAATCTTCTTGTGGAGGTTTACCACGCTGTCCGGGTGGTACATTCCGCCGGTGAGCGGGGAGGGGAAGATATAGGGATTCTCCGGGTGCTTTTCGTGCTCCCGGACCAGCAGGTCTACGGCCTCCTGGGGAATGGAAATCTGGCGGATGGAGTTCTCCGTCTTGGGTCGGTTTACCACCAGTTCCTCCCCCAGACCGCCCAGGGCCTGCTTGCTCACCGAGATGGTGCGGTGCTCCGCATCCAGGTCCTCCCAGCGCAGGGCTACCAGTTCTCCCTTTCGGATGCCGCTGACCAGCTCCAGGTAGAACATGGGCAGGACGCCCCGTTTCTCGGCCGCCTCCAGGTAGGATTTCATGTCCTCTGGGTGGAGAATTTTCATCTCCTGCTTCTGGATTTTCGGGATGATGCAGTCCTCAGTGGGGTTGCGCAGGATGAGCCGTTCTTTCACCGCCCGGTCCAGGGCGTTGTGGAGCATCATGTGGATGCCCCGGACAGTGGTGCTGCTGAGTCCCGGCTGCTTGCTCTTCTGGGCTTTTCGCAGCCGGCCGTTTTCCATCAGGTCTTTGTAGAGCTTTTGAATGTCCCGGCCGGTGAGCTTGTTCAGTTTGATGCAGCCGATCCGGGGGATGATGTGCAGTTCCATACTGCCCTGGTAGGACCTGGCGGTGGTGGGGCGGATATTGGGCTTGGCGTAGAGTGCATACCAGGTCCGCAGCCACTCCGCCACCGTGTAGTCGTCGGACCGGACAACGTCCACTGCCTTGCAAGTCTCCATCGCCTCGGACAGTTTCCGCTTGACCTCCGCCTGGGTCTTGCCCAGTACATTCTTGATAATCCGCCTGCCGGTTTTGGGGTCGTACCCGGCAGTGTAGCGCCCCTCCCACCGGCCATCTTTTCTCTTTCGGATATTGCCTTCTCCGTTGGCTCGTTTCTTTCCCATGGCATCCGCCTCCTTTTCAACGACACAACATACCATAGAAAAGAAAAATAGCCAGGGCCTATGTCCACTGTTATCAGAAAGTTAAGAAAGAGCTGCCCACGGCAGCCCCTTCTCTTTGAATATGCGTATCAAATTTTGACCTGGAGACACCTCATCTTCGCCCTCTCTGTAGCCCGCTTTTCTTCCTCGTCCTCAAAGCAATACCGTTCCATCTCCCCGGCAATCCCCATACCCAACTGAAACCCGGCGATGAAGGAGGTCAGGGAAGTTTCCTCCCGCAACTCATTCTCCAGATCCGCCAGCTGCAGCAGGGTCTCCTGATCTTGCTGGCCTAACCTTGCCTTGATTTCTCTGTATACTTGCGCCAATTCTTCCCGGGTTCTCCGAAGCTCCGGTTCCCGGCAGAACCGTGCGTGCAGGGCTCTCATATAGTCGTACATTGTGCCGCCTCCTGTCAGCGACTCAACATACCACGATGCAGCCCCAATAGCCAGAGGATCTGACGCCTATTATCAGAAAAGTAACAACTTGGCCGGAAGCCTTATCTTTGTTTTATGCGGTGCAAATTTTGAGCTGCCTGGACGGAAAATCAGGCCCCGGGATTTCCCGGGGTCTGATTCTGTTCAGAGCAGCTTCTGTCCTTCTTCGGGAGCCTCTTTCCACTGCCCACTTCGGCGCCGCCGCTCTTTTGCCCACGCCTTGCGGTCCATGTGAGCAGAGAGAGACGTACTGTCCTGCACTGGCACTTCCTGCCCACCGCCCTCCAAACGGGCCAGGAGGTGGATGATCTGCCCGGTTACAGCAGCACCCGCCACATCAGGACACTGACCACTGCCGACACGATGCCCGACGCCAGGAGCGTCAGCAGGATCTTGCCCTGGAAGCGGGCCGAGGCCTCGTCCCAATTCCGGCGGAACTGGGATTCCAGTTCGGAGAGTTTCCTCATAAACTCGTCTTGCCGCCTCCCATCCTGTTTGTGTTCTTCCTTCATCTCCTGTACCGTCTGACGCAGGTCCCGGCAGATCCCCTGATGGATGCTGTTGGTCTGATTCAGCCAGTCTACCAGCTGCTGGCCTGTGGCCAGCTCCTTCAGATTTTCCCTGGTGGCCAGTCTCTCCGTATCCGCCCGGATGGCCTCCTGTAAGGCCAGGGTCCTCCGCAGGACTTCCTCCAGCCGCTCCACCGTCGTCATCGGCATGGTGTAGAGGACGCTGGGCTGCTGGTCGGTCAGCGTAGGCGGCGTCCGCTGTTTCAGCCTGTCCAAAGTGGTGTTGCGCTGCGCGTTGTCGGATTCGAAACTCATCTTCCATCTTCTCCTTCCTGAATTTTTCCTCGTGGAGCTTATCGCCCCGGCACCGCATTCCCGAGGGGGTGACATAGGTGATGCTTTTCCGGCCTTCCTCCCATCGGGCATCGTAGCCCCGGCGCCGCAGCTCCGCCAGGAACTCCTCCCGGCTGCCGGCGCGCTCCATGGCCGCCTCAATCACCGCGATCAGCTGGAACTTCCAGCTCTGTCCCCGCATGGCACTGCGGTACTCCCCCGGCCGGAGGCCCTTGACCTGTTTCTTCTGGCGATACGGCTTCAGGGTGGTCAGCCCATGCTCCCGGCAGATCTGGTCGCTGACCAGCCGCATCCGCTCCAAGGTCCGGGGCGTGAAGTGGAGCTTTTCTCCGGTGTCCGGTTTCACGGAATTCACAACCAGATGGGAGTGGAGGTGCTCCCGGTCGATGTGGGTAGCCACCAGCACTTCGCAGTCGGGGAAGAACCGCTTCGCCAGTTCTTGGGCGATCTGATGGGTCTCCGCCGGTGTGACGTGCTCCTGGGGCGAGAAGGACTGAACGTAGTGATAGAACCAGGTACCGCTGGCCTTGCCGTACAGGTTCTTGGTAGTCAGAAAGCTCTGGTAGGCCAGATCCGCCGCACAGTTGACACCGGTGAGATAGCGGGTGCCGTCTGTGTCCACGGTTTTCTGCTCCTGGGCCACGTACCGCAGGACGCCGCCCATGGCACCGGCGGTCTGTTTCTTCTCACGGATGAAGCTGCACGTCGCCATGGGATACCACCCGCCCTTCCTCTGTCAGTAGCTGGTTGACCGCCCCGTAGACTCTGCCCAGCATTTCTGTGGCTTCTCGCAGATTGGCGCTCTCGATGTGGCCCTGATGGGCCAGCACGGTCAGCTGGTTCAGGTTCCGCCCCCAGGCCCGCAGCTCGCCCAGGAGCGGTTTCAGGTCCTCCACCACATGAATGGGCGTTTCAAGGGCGGCGTGGAGCAGATATTCCTGCTGGCGCAGTCCCGACTGCCGGACTTTGGCCTCGATGTTCCTCCGCTCCGCTGGTGTCACCCGGAAGGCGATGACCCGGTTTCTTGTTCTGGTCTCCATGTCTCAGCCTCCTCTCTCACATAGAAAATCTGGTATGGCGTAGCCGGGAAGCACACCATACCAGAACATTTCCTGGAAAGCCAGGGGTTATGGGAAGAGTTATCAGAACATTCATAACTGCCGGAGGGTATAGGGGAGAGGGGAATTTGGACATTTCCGCAAGGGCTGCCCACAGCGCCGAAAGGGAGGCGACAGGAGCGCGGGTGCCACCCTGCCCCTCTTCGCCCGACACAGCGGCTCACAGCGCCAAACGGGAGCGGAATTGTTAGGGCCTCAATGACAGAGAAAAAATGGCTTCTTTGTCAACGGCATATCAAAATCCAGCAAGCCGCAAAGTCTATGGCCGGGCAGCGCCCGGTTTCTTTCCATGCCCTTCAGCCCTCGGGCCGCAAAAAGTGGGTGTGGGCGCCAGCCCGCAAAAAGCGTTTGGCTGCCCGTGGCAAGCCAAACGCTCTGCTTGCCCCACCCGAGGGTGGGAAATCGAACCTAAACCTGTTACTGCTAAGAGTTTCAAATGGCGCTTCGTACTGCGGAGAAGTGCGTAGATCGGCATACTTGGACATGGAATCTCTCCTCATCGGAATGGAATATTCGCCAGTTTCATTTCCTGATCATAGCGGCGGAATATGATTTTAGAAAAAGGCGGGAGCATCGCTCCCGCCTTTTTGCGTTGGGTCTTGGGGGAGCTTACTGCTCCTCGACGTCCTCGCAGATCCCTGTCTGCACGGTGTACCACTTCATCCGTTTGGGATTGAACATCCGCAGGTGCGAGCCATCCTGGGCAAGCAGCTGGTTCACGGATTCCGCATATGCGTTCATATCGCTGTTCCAGTCGAAGCAGGCATCGTGGTGCATGGGCACGACCAGCTGTCCGTTCAGGGCTTCGCAGTCTTTCGCGAAGGATTGCGGTGTGGCGTACACCAGCCGCTGGCGCAGCAGTAGGTCCGGGCCGTTTACCTTCCAGGCCTCCGCCATGGTCTCCACGTCCACGCCGGCGGCAAACCCGATCCGGTAGTTGTTCGTCAACGTGAACAGGAAGCTGGTGTTAAAGAGGCACCCGTAGGAGTTCAACGGACCGACTACTGGGTTGGCCGGATCGGCAAACATGGCACCGCTCAAGTCACTGACTGTTCCGATATCATTGTGCTTGCCCTGAACTGTGTCCAGCCGAAAGCTGGGGAACTGATAGGACATCCCCGGCACAATGGGGCAGATATTGTACTCCGGAATCTGATATGCAGCGGACAGCTCTCGGGCAAAGATCCGGTCGCAGATCACGACAGGGCTGCTCTTTTGAAACACGTCTGCCAAGTTGGCGGTGTGGTCAAAATGGGAGTGGTTGATGGTGATATAGTCCACCCGGCCCAGCGTCTCCACGTCCAGCATAGGGGTGTCCTCCCGGGTCCATGCTTTGGGGTTCTGGGGGAAGAAGGGGTCCGTCATCAAGACCTTCCCATCGGGGAGCTCGAACTGGAAACACTGTCCGTGAATCCAGCGGAAGCGCAGGGTATTGGCGGAAAGCCCATTCTGATAGGGCGTCTGTGGGAAATCGTTGAGTGCCTGGATTGCATTCAAATCAGTTGCCATGTTTTGACCCCTCCTGTTTTACAGCAGATATCCGAGAATCACAGTAGTGATGGCCGCGCAGAGGGAGAATACCAGGAGTATGACCGCGCCCTTTTTCAGAGCCCACGCGCCGCCGTCTCCTTCGAAGGCGGGCTGTGCCAACATCATAGCGGCAAAGCCGGAGCCGCCGGCGGTCATAATGGCGCTCATACCGCCCTGTAGAACGAACGCGGGGATAACAGAAACATTGAATCCCTGCTCAACAAACAGAGGTAGCATTGGGGCCAGCACAGAGCTGATGATAATGATGGTAGCCATATTGGAAAACACCTGGGTCAGATAAGTGGCGATCAGGAGGAATACAATCAGCACGACAGCCAGCGGCAGGTCCGCTACCACAGAGCTGATCACAATCTGGAGCCAGGCATTGATTCCGGCAGCGTCCGAGGCTACGGCACCGGAGGCAACAGATACCAGGGCGTAGGCGGCAATCGCGCCCCACATGATGTCGCTGCCAATAAACTTTTCCACGTCGTAGAAAGGTTTGCCATCCTTGTGAAGCAGCGCCAGGACTGCTACAGCCAGGCCCATGAACATGGGTTGGCCAATGGTGTTGAGGGTCACATAAATGCTGGACTCCTGGGGCAGGGGCATCAGGAGCACGGGATAGATGTACGCGACGATCATGATCACCGTGATGACCGCCTGCTGGACATTCAGCTTGACGCTGTGGCCGTCCGTCAGGGCCGCCACGTCCATCTTTTTCAAGGGTTCGGTATTCAGCTTGAAGAGTTTTGTGACAGCAAATGTGAAGGCCAAGACAACCAGCGCACTGGTGATCACCACCACAGCACAATAGGTTCCACGGCTGACGGTAGTACCTATCTCTGCTGCATATCCATCAAAGATGGCAAGGGACATGGCGGGGTACCCCTGGAACGGCAGTAGCACACCGGCTGTGCCGCCCACCATGACGGTACCCGCGATCATGAAGCGACACCAGTCGTCTGTGATCTTATAGCCGACGACTTTGGCGATGCTGGTGATGAGAGAAAAGCCCAGCATCATGCAGGCCACCACATTGGTGGTCAGCGCCCCCAGAACCGTCATGGCAGTCCACCAGATCAGCATGAACAGGGCAGGACGGCCGTTAAGGGCTTTGCGGGACAGCGCCCAGCGGACGATGACCTCGCCTGCGCCGCTGCGGGTAAAAGCACCGGTCAGCAGGAAAGCATAGGCGAACTGGAGCAGACCGGCACTGCCGAAGCCTGCGGCGAACAATTCTGCCGGGGACTGATAACCGCACAGTGCCAGGGCAAAGAAGCACAGTAGGGACGCGATTACCATGCCCCTGCCAGCAATCACTAGGATCAGCCAACCGACGAAAGCGCCCAGGACCTGAAGGCCCAGCCGGGTCACCGTGGACCATGTGGGGCAGATATACCCGAAAATGAACATCATAAATAGGGCAACGATCACGGGAATATGCTTTTTCATAGAGACCCTCCTAAAAAGTATATTTACTTCAGCACCGCGCCCTCGTCGGCGGAGGACACCAGTTTCCGGTACCGGGCCAGCCAGCCGCCCTGGACCCAGGACTCCGGCATGACCTGCGTCTTGCGGCGCTCAGCGAACTCCTCGTCGGTGACGCGGGCGTGGATGGTGTAGTGGTCCATGTCGATATCGATGATGTCGTCGTCCCGCAGCAGCCCGATCTCGCCGCCGGCGGCAGCCTCCGGGGACACATGGCCGATAGACGCGCCTCGCGAGGCGCCGGAGAAGCGGCCGTCGGTGATGAGGGCCACGTCCTTGTCCAGCTTCATGCCGGCCAGGGCGGAGGTGGGCACCAGCATCTCCCGCATGCCGGGACCCCCCTTGGGGCCCTCGTAGAGGATCACCACAATGTCTCCGGCCTTGATCTCGCCGCCGTAAATGGCCTTGACCGCCGCATCCTCGCCGTTGAAGACACGGGCCTTGCAGGAGTGGACCCGCATTTCAGGGGCCACGGCGCTGCGCTTCACCACGCAGCCGTTCCGGGCGATGTTGCCGAACAGGAAGGCCAGGCCGCCGGTCCTGGAGTAGGCGTTCTCCACGGGCCGGATGACCTCCGGGTCACGGTTGACCGCGTTCTGGATATTCTCGCCCACGGTCTTTCCCGTGACGGTCAGCAGGGAGGTGTCCAGCAGGCCGATGTCCGCCAGTTCCTTCATCACGGCGGAGACGCCGCCCGCCTCGTTGAGCTCCTCCATGAAGTGCTCGCCGGCGGGGGCCAGATGACAGAGGTTGGGGGTCTTTTCGCTGATCTCGTTGAACAGCTTCAGATCCAGCTTCAGCTTCGCCTCATGGGCGATGGCCGGCAGGTGCAGGGCGCTGTTGGTGGAGCAGCCCAGAGCCATGTCCACGGTAATGGCGTTTTTCAGCGTCTCCATGGTGACGATGTCCCGGGGCTTGAGGTCCTTTTCCACCAGCTCCATGACCTTTCTGCCGCTCTCCTTGGCGAACTGGACCCGAGCGGAGTAGGGAGCGGGGATGGTACCGTTGCCGGGCAGGGCCAGGCCCAGGGCCTCGCACAGGCAGTTCATGGAGTTGGCGGTGAACATGCCGGAGCAGGAGCCGCAGGAGGGGCAGCTGGACTGCTCACACTTCCGCAGACCGTCCTCGTCGATGATGCCTGCCTTGTAGGCCCCCACCGCCTCGAACATCTGGGAGAGGCTGGTCTTCTTCCCATTGACCCTGCCCGCCAGCATGGGGCCGCCGGAGCAGACGATGGCGGGGATGTTCAGCCGCAGGGCGGCCATCACCATGCCGGGAACGATCTTGTCGCAGTTGGGGATCAACACCAGGCCGTCAAAGCAGTGGGCGGCAGCCAGGGTCTCCACGGAGTCGGCAATCAGCTCCCGGGAGGCCAGGGAGTAGTGCATGCCCCGATGGCCCATGACGATGCCGTCGCACACGCCGATGGCAGGCACCACTACGGGGGTGCCGCCGGCGGCATAGACGCCGGCCTTGACAGCGTCGGCCAGCTTGCTCAGATGGGTGTGGCCAGGGATGATATCGCTCTGGGCGCACACCACGCCGATCAGAGGCTTTTGCAGTTCCTCTTCCGTAAATCCGGCCGCGTAAAAAAGTGATCTGTGGGGCGCCCGGTCCGCCCCCTTCGTGACTTGGTCGCTGCGCATGAAATGATTCCCTCCTCAAAGATGTGGACGCAGAGTCAAGATTCAGGGTACTTGGTTGTTGCGTTTTCTGTGAATCTTCCCAAAAATTCCGACTTCTAGAGCTAAAATATGATATTTTTCTCCAAATGTAAACCGCTTTGGGGAAAATGCACGAATGATTCTTCACAGGGAACGCCTTTTTGCGCTCTGCGCAAAAAGGTGCCAGCGGGTTTGTGGGCTTCTTGAAAAAGACCGTGGGATATGGTAAAATTTTTGTGCATACTGGAAGGGGAGGGAGAGACCATGGAAAAGGCGGATTACAACATCGCGTCGGTAACTAAGGCGCTGCAACTGATTGACTTGCTGTCCCGGAAAAACGGCCAGTTGAGCGTGCAGGCTCTGGCGGAAAAGCTGGATGTGTCCCCCTCCAATGTCACCCGGCTTCTGCAGACCATGCGGGACGCCGGTTTTGTGGAGAAAAGTCCAAAAACGAACCGCTATCTGCTGAGTAACAAGTTCTATGTGGTCACCAGCAATATGCTGTACAGCAACGAGTGCATTCAAAAGTATCTTCCCGTGGCCCAGCGAGTGGTTGCAAAGCTGAACGCCACCGTGGCTCTGAACTCTCTGTACGGGAAAAACGCGGTGATGCTGGCACGGGCGGGAGGTCTCTACCGTTCAGAGGATTTCAGCGTTGGGAACCTGCGACCGGCCTACTGCTCCAGTGCCGGCAAGGTGATGCTCTCCACTCTTTCGGAACAGCAGATGGCCGTGTTTTGGGAGGGGCTGGAGTTTGAGCAGTTCCAGAGCAACACCATCATGGACGCCGGCCGGCTGCAGCGGGAGCTGGAGCAGATCAAGCGGGACGGCTACGCTGTGGACCGGGAGGAGCGGTACATCGGCCTGGTCAGCGTGAGTTTTGCGCTGACGGAGTTCGCCCAGCCCTATGCGTTTACAACAATCATGCCGGCCAGCCGGCAGCGGGAGCTGTTTTCCAACGAGACGCTCTCGTATATCCGCAAATGCCTGCAGGAGGCGGAGTGAGGACGGAGCAACGAACAGGTTCACCGCCGTATGGAGAAGTTGGCGAAGCCTGAATAGGGCATCGCTTGATTACACAGCCAGCAGCCTGTTATTTGAATAGGCGGCGCAAAATTTGAAGGCGTTCTTCTCCTGACCCACACCGTGACCCACACGGCGAAACGAACCCGTGGAAACAATGGACACAAGCATGCCAGAGAGGATGCGCCGGGGGAGCGGAAAGGGCGGAAAATGGCTGTTTTGAGGCATTTGGACGGCTTGCCCGTGCTTCGTAATCAGCAGGTCGTGTGTTCGAGTCACATCATTAGCTCCAAAAGAAGCCCTGAGGTCCAACGGCCTTGGGGCTTCTCTTTTTCTGGAAATGTTGTATAACGGTGGTAATATGGTAGCAACTGTCATTTTAGCTTGTGCATCTCCGGCTGGAGGCGGCCCGGATCGTTGTTATTGACGAGCGCAGAACCTGTGCTGCCTAAGGCATCTGCGCGCACTGGCGGCAGGCCGGGGCTGGTGAACGAGAACCCCGGCCATGTGCGGCCTGCATACTGCCAGAGGGCCTCTCGGAGGGAGGATGCCCCTGTGAGCGGCTGGAGCAGAGAAGTTCAAAACGCAAAGAGGAGACGGAAAACCGTATGGCTTCCTTCAAGCGAAAGAGGGCCCCGGTGCGGAATCCGCACCGGGGCCCATGAGGTTTTCAATGTCCGTTTCGACCGGAAGCTCCACGGCTTTGCGCGTGCTTCCTGCCGCGCTCCGCCGGGAATCCATGCACCTTACTTATAATAAATTCCCAATAGCGCCTTGTGAGGCTCTGTGAATGCCCCCAGCCGGATCTCCATGCTGATCTCGAAGGCCCGGTCCCAGGGGAAGCCGTATCCCGTCAGCTCCACGCCGCCCCAGCCCCGCTCGGCATACTCCCGGGTGGCGGAAAGGGAAGAGATGAAGTTGCTCCGCTCCAGGTTTTCGATCACCGGGGCCACGGCCACTGCCATGCCGGCCTCCAGCCGCTCCAGGATGGCCACCCGGTCGATGTCCGGCATCCAGAAGTTGTCGGCATTGCCCGACAGGTCGTTCCGGACAAAGCTCAGAATGTCGTTGCGCACGATGTTCTTGTAGCAGAAGTCCTTCAGAATGCTGTCCGCCAAGGTCCGGACAAATGCCTGTTCTGTGGCATCTGTTTGCTCACCGTGCTGGAGGAAGGCATACCGGGCCACACCATGGCTCAGGACCGTGCCGGTGACGATGGCCATATCCAGAAAACCCGCATAGCTCAAAAGCCAGCCAAGCTCTGCCTGATCTGTCAGCGCCTTATGGAAGGCGGTCCCGTAGGTGCCGTTTCCCGCGTCGATGAGGATGGTAGGCAGCCCGGCAGCCCGGTTGTCGTTCAGACACTGGACCAGTGCGTTGATATACGTCTCCTGGGCTGCCGGGTCTGCCGGCTGGGTCAGCACCAGCATTGCCAGTTCCTCGCCGCCGGGTTCCGCCATCGTCAGGTCGAAAAAGTCGAAGTGCTCTGCCACGATGGCCTCCAGAGGCTGGTAGTCATAGGCGCAGGCGGGTTGGTCCTCAGTACCGCCGAAATACTGGACGGACACCGTAGCACCTTCCCAGCCGTACTCCTCCAGGCAGAGCTTCGTCACCGCCTTAAAGGCCAGGTCGTCCACACCGGAGAGCAGGGCGTCCCCTTGGCGCAGCTGCGCCCGGAGATAGGCGATCTCGTTTTTCTGGATGCTGTCCTCCTCCGAGGAGTCGTCGATGCCGATCAATACCCGGAACTGCCCGTCCGCCGTCTCCTCCAGAGCTTGGAACATGGCGTCGCTAAGCCGCAGCTTCCGCTCCCGGGAGGCCAGATAGTTCTCCACGGCTCCCTCCGGCAGCGGCTCCTCCGCCTCCACCGGGACGGGGGTTCCGTCTGCCCCCAGGGGGTAGTCCGCCACAATGTTCCCGATGGTCAGATCCGTGCCCTCCAGGTGGGGACGGGGTGCCATGCCGTAAGTCCGCAGGGCATTGTACTCGTTGAGGCCGAACCCGCCGTAGCCGGTGGTGGCCGCCAGCCGCATGACTGTGTCCAGCAACCAGATCCGGTTGTTCTCATCCGCTGCCAGCAGGTCGATCACCGCCGTCAGCAGCTCCGCTTCCACCAGTGTCTCTCCGGAGGAAAGCGTCACCGGGTTCTCCCCAGTCATAGCCCGGGAGCTGACCAGCCCGCCGGAGAGCAGCTGATCCAGGGACAGGATGTACCGGTCACACCCGGCGGCCTCCTGCTTAGCCACCCACTCGTACAGTGCTCCCCGGTCCCCGTACTGGGTCCCGTTCTCATTCGGGGGCTGGCCGTCCAGCCGGGTGCGGTACAGGTCCCGCTCCGGCATGGCCAACTCGTAGCCCAAGGATTCCGCCAGGTATACCACCCGCTCGGCGTTGTCTGGCCGGTCATCCAGAGGTACGTAGGCGATCACCGGCGCACCGGCCCGGGGGGTCTCCTGTTCCACAGGCTCCGTCCGCACCGGCCCGCACCCTGCCAGAAGCGTACAGGCCAGCGCCGCTGCCAACATCCGTCTTCTCATGGTATGTTCTCCTGTTTCCAAAAGAGCGGAGCCATCGGCTCCGCTCCATCTGTTCTGTCCTGCCCCACACTCTCGGGACGGGAAAAGGGGCAGGGGAAAACCTTCGGTTTTCCCCAGTTGATCTGCCTCCGGCAGCTCAAGAATCTGAAACCATTTTCGGCAGGATATGCGCCTGCCGAAAATACATGGACTCAGCCGCCTTGGGCGGCGTCTCCAGTGACCGCCGTGGTGGCTCGGAGGGGAGCCTGCTCCCCTCCGAATTCCCTCACAGTCCGAATGCTCCCAGGTCCAACCCACCGGTGGCCTGCTCGATGCTCTTGTCCATGGCCTCCCCGGCCTGGCGCAGGGCCTCATTTACAGCGGATACCACCAGGTCCTGGAGCATCTCCACATCCTCCGGGTCCACGGCCTCCGGTTTGATGGTAACGGCCAGCACTTCCTTTTTGCCGTTGACCTTGGCCTCTACCACGCCGCCTCCCACGCTGGCGGTGAACTCCTGGGCCTCTACGGCCTCCTGGGCCGCATTCACCTGCTCCTGCATCTGCTGGATGCGGGCCTGCATCTCCGCCTGGCGCTGAGCGCCGGTCATCTTCATGCTGCCGTTGGTAAATCCACGGCGTGCGCTGTATCCCATAACTGGTCTCTCCTTTGTATTACTTGATCTCGATATTATCGAACTGACTGCCGAATTTCAGCAGGTTCTGCAGATTTTCCCGGGGCGTGGCCTTGGGGGGCTCTCCCACCTGAAAGACCAGGCGCACCGTCACGCCGCCGCTGGCGGCTTCCTCCATCAGGGCATTTCGCACCCGGTCATTGTCCAGACGTCCCAAGGTAATGTCATCCGGGGCATAAACCGTCAGCAGGCCGCCCTCCAGAACACCTGTGCACATATCCAGAAACACCCGGTACATAGGCGGCAGGCGGCCCTTGCAACCCTCTGCCAGCGCCCGCCACCAACTGCCCCCCACAGCGGATGCCGCAGCAGGGGAGGGGGCGGCGGGCTGCGCCTCCGGTACGTCGAACACCCGCGCTCCGGGCTCCTCCGGCAGAGGCGGCTCCTCGGGAAGCGGAGGGCGCTCCTCCCGTGCCGGCGGTTCTTCCCGAGGCGGGGCATCCTCCGGCGCAGGTGCCGGGGGCGGTACGGGGCCGGAGGACAGCTTCACCGTGCCGCCGCTTTCTGCGGCGGCCGCCCGCAGAAGCTGCCCCCGTTGGGCACTGTCTTCCAGCCGCTGGACCCGGGCCTCCAGGGCCGTCAGGTCCCCAGAGAGGGACTCGTCGCACAGCCGCAGGAGGCAGAGCTCCGCATCCGTGCGGCGGTTGGAGCTGTAATAGAGGTCCGCCGTGGCCCTTTGCAGCGTAGTGGCCAGGTAGATCAGCCGGGTAGCGGGAATCTCCCTGCCCAGCCTGTCCAGCGTGGCGCTGTCATAGCCGCCGGAGAGCAGGGCTGCCCCCCCCTCCGGCGCCGTACGCCGCAGCAGCAGGTCCCGGACCAGCGTGCTGAGCTCACCCAGCACCGCGCCTACATCCTTGCCACCCTGGTACAGCTGGTCCAGCTGCAGCAGGGCGCCCTTGGCGTCCCGGCTCAGAATAAACTCCATCAGCTGGGCCGTCTGCAGGTTTCCCGCCAGGCCCAGCGCCTCCAGCACGGCCCGGCTGTCCACGGTCCCGCCTACGGCGGCACACTGGTCCAAAAGGCTCAGGCCGTCCCGCAGAGCGCCGTCCGCCAGACGGCTCAACAGCTCCGCGCCATCCGCCGTCAGGTCGATCTGCTCCTGTCCGGCCACATACAGCAGCCGCGCCGCGATGTCCTGAGGCGTGATGCGCTTGAAGGAAAACCGCTGGCACCTAGAGAGGATGGTGGCGGGCACCTTGTGGAGCTCCGTAGTGGCCAGAATGAACATCAGGTGCTCCGGCGGCTCCTCCAGAATCTTCAGCAGAGCATTGAAGGCCGGGGTGGAGAGCATGTGGACCTCGTCCACGATGTACACCCGCTTCTTCACATTGGCCGGGGCGTAGATGGCTTCGTCCCGCAAGGCCCGCACTTGGTCGACACCGTTGTTGGAGGCAGCGTCCAGCTCCAGTACATCCAGAAAACTGCCGTTTTCGATGCCCACGCAGGAGGGGCACTGGCAGCAGGGATCGCCGTCCATCGGGTGCTCGCAGTTGACGGCCTTGGCCAAGATTTTGGCACAGGTGGTCTTGCCGGTGCCCCGGGTGCCTGTGAAGAGGTACGCATGGGAGGTGCGGCCCTCCGCCACCTGCTTACGCAGAGTCTGGGTGATGTGGGACTGGCCGATGACATCCGAAAACGTTTTGGGCCGCCATTTGCGGTACAGGGCCTGATACAAGAAATCACCTCCAAGCGAAAAAAGTCCTCCGCATGCAGCTGCGGAACCGGCGCCCTCGCGGCACATGGAACATCCCGCTTAATGCTGCTCGGTTCCCCGCCTGACATGATTCGCGGGCATCCATTGCGCGAGACCGGCTCCGCAGCTGCATGCGGAGGACTGTAACGTTATAGCTTATTTATTTTACTATATCCTCTGCAAATTGGCAACAAAAAATTTTCCGCTTTCTGAAAAAAATAGTCTTTACAACAGAGAAAATTATGGTATAATATTATCTGCCGTTGCATGGCAGGGATGATGGACTCATAGTTCAACGGGGAGGGCGCTGCGTTTGCAGCCATATAAAACTACATCCCGCAGCGCTGGTTCTCCTCCCATTTACTAGTCTGGTTTTCCGTGATTTCTCCTCAAAACCGAATATCTCAAAAATCTGTTTTTCATAACTTTTTTCGATGGAAAATGGCCAATATGGGCCCATAGCTCAGCTGGGAGAGCCAGCGCAACATAACACGGGCCCGGCCAGAACAGCAAACTGCACAAACAAATCGAGCAAAAATATACAAAACAACCAAATATGGGCCTATAGCTCAGCTGGGAGAGCGTACGGTTCGCATCCGTAAGGTCGTCGGTTCGATCCCGATTAGGTCCACCA
>ENA-UPWK01001544-UPWK01001544.1-human-gut-metagenome-genome-assembly--contig:-NODE-1544-length-15168-cov-3.824531_pt1 | contig 15168 bp, 18 predicted proteins | sample MGYA00250048_ERZ773373 | MGnify/ENA primary metagenome ERZ773373 (study PRJEB29103, sample SAMN06112059) | human gut metagenome | biome: human gut; feature: ankylosing spondylitis patient; material... | reverse complement strand
ACCGTGCCCGGCATCATTGCCATGATGACCCCGGTGGTCTCAAAACTGTCCGTGCCGATACGCACCGTGTAGTCCCAGACCTGGTCCCGTCGTTCTACAATTTTCCCTTCCTTCGTAGGACATACGATTGCTGTTCATGATGGTAGAAAGCATGTTCCCGTATACGTTACTGAGGATATGGTAGGCCACAAGCTCGGTGAGTTCGTTGCAACCAGAACCTTCAGAGGCCACGGCAAGGACGAGAAGAAATCCAAGGTTAAATAATAATTTTATTGACCTGGAGCTAAAAATATGCTATCTTATATAGATGGCTGGGAGAGCTATGCGCTCTCCCGAGGGTCTTCCCTCGAAATTATATATTAAGAGGAAAGAAGACAGGATATTTTTGTGCGCAGCACTTAGGATACACACGGGTGCGTTGCGCGGTTTCAGTTTGAAAGGAGGACCAAATCTATGGCTAAAGGACATAGATCCCAAATTAAGAGAGAAAGAAACGCTCAGAAAGATACAAGACCTTCAGCTAAGCTGTCTTACGCAAGAGTATCTGTTCAGAAGGCTTGTTTCGTATTAGATGCCATCAGAGGCAAAGACGTACAGACTGCACTTGGTATTCTGGAGTACAATCCCAGATATGCTTCCAGCCTGATCAAGAAGCTGCTTGAGTCAGCAATCGCTAACGCTGAGAACAATAACGGTATGAATACCGAGAACCTTTACATCGCAGAGTGCTATGCAAATAAAGGACCTACCATGAAGAGAGTAAAGCCCAGAGCACAGGGCAGAGCTTATAGAATCGAAAAGAGAATGAGCCACATTACCATCGTTCTTGATGAGAAGAAGTAGGGAAAGGAGCTATTGAAAAGTTTATGGGACAGAAAGTTAATCCTCACGGCCTGAGAGTCGGTGTTATTAAAGATTGGGATTCCAAGTGGTACGCTGATGCGGAGTTTTCCGATTATCTGGTAGAAGACTACAACATCAGAAAGTTCCTGAAGAAGAAATCATACAGTGCAGGTGTTTCCAAGATCGAGATCGAAAGAGCATCTGACAGAGTAAAGGTTATCATCTATACTGCTAAGCCCGGTGTTGTGATCGGTAAGGGCGGTGCTGAGATCGAAGTAACCAAGAAAGAGCTCTCCAAGTTAACCGATAAGAAGGTTATGGTTGACATCAAAGAGATCAAGAGACCTGACAGAGATGCACAGCTGGTAGCTGAGAACATTGCTCAGCAGCTGGAGAACCGTGTATCCTTCAGACGTGCAATGAAGTCCTGCATGGGCAGAACCATGAAGTCCGGTGCTATGGGTATCAAGACCTGCTGTTCCGGCCGTCTGGGCGGTGCTGATATCGCTCGCGCTGAGTTCTACAGCGAGGGAACCATTCCTCTGCAGACCCTGAGAGCAGATATCGACTACGGTTTTGCTGAAGCAAACACCACCTATGGTAAAGTTGGAGTTAAAGTTTGGATTTATAAAGGCGAGATACTTCCTACAAAAGGAAATCAGATGGAAGGGAGCGATAAATAATGTTAATGCCGAAGAGAGTAAAACGTCGTAAACAGTTCCGTGGATCCATGGCCGGAAAAGCTTCCAGAGGTAACACCCTGGCATATGGCGAATTTGGTCTGGTTGCTACAGAACCCTGCTGGATCAAGTCTAATCAGATTGAGGCAGCCCGTATTGCGCTTACCCGTTATACCAAGCGTACCGGTAAAGTATGGATTAAGATTTTCCCCGATAAGCCCGTAACTGTAAAGCCTCTCGGTACTCGTATGGGTTCCGGTAAAGGCGCTGTAGATTGCTGGGTAGCAGTTGTTAAGCCCGGACGTGTAATGTTCGAGATCGCTGGTGTTCCCGAAGAGGACGCTCGTGAAGCATTACGTCTTGCTATGCACAAGCTCCCTTGTAAGTGTAAGATCATTGCTAAGGCAGATGTGGAAGGCGGTGTGACAGAATGAAATCAAATAAATTTGTAGAAGAATTGAAGACAAAGTCCGATGCAGAACTGGCACAGGAGCTGGTAGCTGCTAAAAAAGAACTTTTCAATTTGAGATTCCAGAACGCAACCAATCAGTTAGATAATACTGCAAGAATTAAAGAAGTAAGAAGAAACATTGCACGTATTCAGACTGTTATCACCGAGAAGGCTAGAGCGTAACGCGTGGGTGCGTAGAAAGGAGATCAAACCGTGGAAAGAAATTTAAGAAAAACACGTACTGGTAAAGTTATCAGTAATAAGATGGATAAAACTATTGTAGTTGCAATCGAAGAGCATGTTAAGCATCCCCTTTACAAAAAGATCGTAAAGGACACCTACAAGCTGAAGGCTCATGACGAGAATAACGAGTGCAACATTGGCGATATCGTAAAAGTTATGGAGACAAGACCCCTGTCCAAGGACAAGAGATGGAGACTTGTTGAGATCGTAGAGAAAGCTAAATAAATTAGTTTGTAAGAAACCGTGAAAGCGGTGAAGGAGGAATAACATGGTTCAGCAGGAAAGTAGACTGAAAGTTGCTGATAACACCGGCGCAAAAGAGTTACTTTGCATTCGTGTTATGGGCGGTTCTACCAGAAGATATGCACAGATCGGCGATGTGATTGTTGCTTCCGTTAAAGATGCAACACCAGGCGGCGTTGTAAAAAAAGGTGATGTAGTAAAGGCAGTTGTAGTTCGTTCCGTAAAGGGCGCTCGTCGTAAAGACGGTTCTTACATCAAGTTTGATGAGAATGCTGCAGTTATCATCAAAGATGACAAGACTCCCAGAGGAACCCGTATCTTTGGGCCGGTTGCAAGAGAGCTTCGTGAGAAACAGTTCATGAAAATTGTTTCCCTGGCTCCCGAAGTATTATAAGGAGGTTGCCACATGTCTACAATGAAAATTAAGAAGGGCGACACCGTTAAGGTTATCGCCGGTAAAGACTTAGGTACAGAGGGCAAGGTTCTCTCTGTAGACGTAAAGAATCATAAAGTCCTGGTTGAGGGCGTTAACAAGATCACAAAGCATGCAAAGCCTTCTCAGGCAAACCCCAATGGCGGTATTGTTGAGAAAGAAGCTCCTATTGATATTTCAAACGTTATGCTTGTTGTAAAAGGCAAGACCACAAGAGTTGGCTTCAAGGTTGAAGACGGCAAGAAAGTACGTTTCGCAAAGTCAACAGGCGAAGTGATTGACTAATCAATAGGAAGGAGGAAATATAAGTGAGCAGACTGAAAGATTTATATAACAATGAGATCGTCGATGCTATGGTTAAAAAGTTCGGTTACGCTAATGTAATGGAAGTTCCCAAGCTCGACAAGATCGTTATCAACATGGGTGTTGGTGAAGCAAAAGAAAACGCTAAGATCCTTGAAAATGCAGTTGCTGATATGGAAGCTATCACCGGACAGAAGGCAGTTCTGACCAAGGCTAAGAATTCCGTAGCTAACTTCAAGATCCGTGAGGGTATGCCTATCGGATGTAAGACCACTCTGCGTGGCGAGAAGATGTATGAGTTCCTGGATCGTCTGGTTAACCTCGCTCTTCCTCGTGTCCGTGACTTCAGAGGCGTTAACCCTAACGCATTCGACGGCAGAGGTAACTATGCACTCGGTATCAAAGAGCAGTTCATCTTCCCTGAGATCGAGTACGACAAGATCGACAAGACCAGAGGTATGGATATCATTTTCGTAACAACTGCTAAGACCGACGAAGAGGCACGTGAGCTGCTGAGACTGTTCAACATGCCTTTCGCAAAGTAATCAAGGAGGTAAATTCTGATGGCAAAGACATCAATGAAGATTAAACAGCAGCGCAAACCTAAGTTCTCTACTCAGGCTTATACTCGTTGCAAGATTTGTGGTCGTCCCCACTCTGTACTGAGAAAATACGGAATTTGCCGTGTTTGCTTCCGTGAACTGGCATACAAGGGCGAGATTCCCGGAGTTAAGAAGGCTTCTTGGTAAGAGCGAAAAGATTTTCTAAGCCAGCTAAATACGCTGGCTAACAAAATCTAAGTTTCGCTCCTAAGAGAATTTTGCCATGCAAAATTCTCCGAGACGAAAAGAAATCCCTATGAAATTCTTCGGAGCGAAAAGTTTTAACTTAGTTTATAAGAGTAATCTTATAATATAGATGGTATATACAAAATGTATGTACTTAGCATGATTCAAGTCAAAGAATAAGGAGGAAACTAAATCATGACAATGAGCGATCCTATCGCAGATATGCTTACAAGAATCCGTAATGCAAATACTGCAAAGCACGACACCGTAGACGTACCTTCTTCCAAGATGAAGCTGGCTATTGCACAGATTCTGTTGGATGAGGGATATATTAAGAAGTACGACATCGTTGAAGACGGTGGTTTCAAGACCATCCACATCACTCTGAAGTACGGCGCAGACAAGAACGAGAAGATCATCTCCGGTATCAAGAGAGAGCCCAAGGTTTTGATCGGACGTGCCGGTATCAAGATCCCCTTCCTGGAGAAAAAGGATGAACTGATCCTGAAACAGATCAGTATCGACATCAAGACCAACGGCTATATCCCCACCAAGGATTTCATCGGTGTAGATATTGACGCCGTGGCTAAGGTCAGAGTCCTGACCCAGAGAGATGTCACCGTGAATGCCAAAGGGGAAGTAGTGGCAGGTGCCGATTCTAATAAGAGGATCACCACCGAGATGGCTAACGCAGCCATGAAGAACTTCCTGAACATGAACGAAGATCAGATCCGCGATGCGCTGACCGATTCCTTGCAGGGTAACATGCGTGAGATCATCGGTACCCAGTGCCTGAAGGAACTGTGTAATGATCGTAAGACCTTCGGTGACGAGGTTCAGGCGAAGGCACAGAAGGATATGAATGCCCTGGGTATCTGGATCGAGTCCTGTAATATCCAGAAGATCGAGGATGAGAACAACCTGATCACTGCTTTGGGACAGGATAACATGTCCCAGATCCAGAAGGACGCTTCCGTAGCAAAGGCACAGGCAGACAGAGATGTGGCCATCGCCAGAGCACAGGCGCAGAAGGATGCCAATGATGCACAGGTCATCGCAGAGACCGAGATCGCCCAGAAGCAGACTGAACTGGCGATCAAGAAGGCTGAACTGAAGAAAGAGTCCGATATCAAGAAGGCAGAAGCCGACGCAGCATATAAGATCCAGGAAGAGGAACAGCGTAAGACCGTGGAGATCACCACAGCGAACGCGAACCTGGCCCGTCAGGAGAAGGAACTGGAATTAAAGGAGAGAGAAGTATCCATCAAGGAGAAAGCTCTGGAAGCTGAGGTCAAGAAGACCGCAGAAGCGAATAAATACGCAGCACAGCAGAAGGCAGATGCCGAGCAGTACGAGAGACAGAAGAGAGCGGAGGCAGAACTCTTCGAGATCCAGAGACAGGCAGAAGCTGAGAAAGCAAAATCCGAGGCAGAGAGATTCGCCAAGGAGCAGGCGGCAGAGGCAGTCAAGGCAGCCGGACTGGCAGAGGCAGCCGCTGTGGCAGCCAAAGGTAAAGCAGAAGCAGAAGCCATCCAGGCGAAGGCAGAGGCAGAGGCAGCAGGTATCCTGAAAAAAGCAGAAGCTATGAAACAGTACGGCGACGCAGCAAGACAGCAGATGGAGTTGGATACTCTGAAGGTATACTTCGAGCAGCTGCCTAAGATCGCCGAGGCTGTGGCTAAGGGCTACATGAACGTAGATTCCATCAAGATGTTCGGCGGCGATTCCAGCAAGCTGGCAGGTGATATCATGACCACCGTGACCCAGGTCACCGACGGTATCAAAGAGTCCACCGGACTCGATATCAACGAGATGCTGGCAAAGGGATTTGCAAAGGAAAAGGCAGAAGATGCAAAGCCTGTAGAGAAGAACGACACCGGTAACGATTATCAGGAAGTATAAAGCCGGAATAGAGCTTGCGGTTCGGAATAGTACTTGCCATACGGAATAGTGCTTGTCATAAATGATATATTGTCATAAACTGAGGGTATAGAGACGGAAATTTAGTCTCTGTACCCTTAGTTTTTATGCTTTGCGGGAAAGCATGCTTTATTCCTGCACAATTTTGAAGAGAAGGGCACAGACACCGCCGTAAGCTCAATCTGTGCCCACGAAAAAGATCGGGAAGGGCACAGACACCGCCGTAAGCTTAAGCTGTGCCTACAAAAAAGAGCGAGAAGGGCACAGCAGCCGCCGTAAGCTCAATCTGTGCCCATGGAAAGGAAAAATATAATATATGACAACAGCGGATGCAAAAGCTACACAAGAAGCAAAAGAATTATTGGAATACCTCAAAAATACAGCGGGACAGCAGATCGTCACCGGTCAGCACACCCAGACCATCCCCTGTGAGGAGATTGCCTATATCCGGCAGACCACTGGAAAAGAGCCAAAGCTGCGCGGTTTTGAACTGCTGGCGTATTCTCCGAATATCAATTATGCAGACGCTTCCCCAGAATGCCTGAAGGAAGTGGAAGAGAATAAAGGCACGGTAGAGACCGCCCTGCAGTGGGCTAGAGCGAACCGCCCGGATAAAGTGAACGACACGGGTACAGAGAACAGCACAGATTATACCACCGGCGGTATTCTCACCTTCAGTTTCCACTGGTTCTCGCCCTTAGGCGGCAGAGACAAAAGCTTCTACACCGAGCATACCGATTTCGATGCGACGAAAGTATTACAGGAAGGCACCCCGGAGCGCGCAGCGTTCTACGCAGACATGGATGTGATCGCAGACATCCTGCGACGTTTCCAGGACGAGAACATCCCCATCCTCTGGCGCCCCTTCCACGAATCCTACGGCACCTGGTTCTGGTGGGGAGCAAAGGGCGCGAAAGTCGCAAGAGACTTATACCGATTGATGTTCGATTATTATACCGGAGAAAAGAACCTGCATAACCTGCTCTGGGTCTGGAACAGCGATATAGAGGAAGCCTATCCTGGAGACGAATACGTGGATGTAGTATCCATGGATGTCTACCTCCCGGAGTATCAGTCCACAGACTATGCAGATGTCTATGAGAAACTGGTGGCAGCCACCTCCCGTGACAAAGTGGCTGCCCTGGCAGAAGTGGGCTACCTTCCCGATGTGGATCTCCTACAAAAAAGCAGAATCCCCTGGGCCTACTACATGACCTGGTCCAAGGAATTCTGCATTGGTGAAAAATATAACAGCGTAGAAAATCTGAAGAAAATGTACGACAGTGAATACGCGGTGACACTGTTGTAAGATTACATTTGTACTTGCTGCAATTTAGCAATTAAGGCGTCTTTGAGAACCTTAGAATAATTGATGCCGTAGTTTTCACAGGCAGTATTTAACCACGCTGGAATAGTTAAGGTCTTTTTAACGGCCCTATCATCATAGGCGCGGGCATAATTATCTAAATTTACACAGATAAGATTTATGAATGCAGTGGGATCATCCGATTTCACTGCATTAATTGTTGTAGGGTTGGGAAGTGATTCACCGTCTTTTAGAGAGGTGAATAAGTATTGACCACAGGCTTCCTGCGCCATGACAAATGCATCGGCAAGATTGTTGCCGTAAGTAGCAAGATCATTAAGATCCGGAAAAATAACGGAGTATTTGCCATCGGTTTCCGGATAAAATATAGCAGGATATACATAATTCATAAACATTCTCCTTTCAAGGGTTACCTTTTACTATTTTAACCCTGCTTGCTTTAAAATAGAATTCACAACTCGCAGAGGAATATCACCTCTGTGATTGGGAATCGTTACTTTTCCTGATTTTGTGGGATGCTTATACTGGTGATGAGATCCTCTGACATCATTCAGAAACCATCCATCGTCAAGAACGATTCGCTCTAATTCGCGAAAACGCATAGATTACTTCTCCTTTCTAAAATAACACGTATAGTACGTAATGTCAATAAATGGTGGGAATTTTGCCTTAGAATCGGCATGTGAAAAAACTATAAATAAGACAAACCTATTGTACGATGAAATATAAAAGAAAACAATAGAAAAAATTATTTTACTGAAATTGCTTCATAATTTAAAAACAGATTGTTTTTTCCTCAGAAAATGTATATACTAACTAATGAGAACAGAGATGTTCTTCTTCATCTATCTAATGAGTCCTGTGACGGTTCCGACAGGACGGTAAAATAAAAATTGACCGAGCGATGAGTCCTGTGACGGTTCTGACAGGACGGTAAAATAAAAATTGACCGAGTGATGAAGGATTTTGCGAGAGGCGTGATAGCCTCTCGTTTTTTTAAATTAGAAAAATTGCAACAAAAGTACTAAAAACAATTTACATAAATCTAAAATATGCTATAATATTTTAGTGTTGAGCCAAAAAAATTGTAAGTTATAACGAAAAATGCTACAATTATGCAGATATCCCAAATATGTAAAAGTAACAGGTGAATGATCATGGAATTAGGCAGAAAAAAGGTCCGTTTAGGTGAATTACTGGTAAACAGCGGTGTTCTCTCGAATGAACAGCTGCAGCAGGCGTTGGACAATCCCGCCCGTCAGGGTAAGAAGCTGGGAGAATTCCTCGTAGACGAAGGCATCGTATCGGAGGATGACCTGGCGAAGGCACTGAGCAAACAGCTGGATCTGGATATGATCGATCTCCAGAGCATCAATGTGGACAAGGAAGTGCTGAATCTGGTACCGGTCAACGTCCTGAAGAAGAACAAGATCTTCCCCTTCGCTTACAAAGAAAATAACTTCAACGTTCTCATGGTCGCCATGGCGGATCCCCTGGATTACAACGCCATCGATGACATCAATATCATCACCAACTTCCAGGTAGAGCCCGTAGTAGCCACCACCCGCAGCATCATGCTGGCGATCGATAAATATTTCGGTCAGGAAGAAGTAACCGAGGCACTGGCAGCCTACGCCAAAGAGAAAAAGCTGGATGTGGTGGAAGATATCGCCACGGAGGAGAACATCAACAGCTCCCCCATCGTAATGCTGGTCAAGGACATGATCGAAAAGGCCGTCCGCCAGCGTGCATCCGATATCCATATCGAACCTATGGAAAATATCATCCGTGTCCGTTACCGTATCGACGGTGCCCTCTATGAGAGAGCGAGATACGGTGTCAACGTACTGTCCGCCATCATCGCTCGTATCAAGATCATCGGCGGCATGGATATCTCCGAGAAGAGAAAACCCCAGGACGGACGTATCACCCAGATCGTAGACCGCGTGGAATACGATATCCGTGTATCCGTCCTGCCTACCGTATACGGGGAAAAAGTCGTAATGCGTCTTGCAGCGAAGAGTGCCCTGAACCGCGACAAGAGCCAGTTAGGCTTCAAACCCTACGAATTAGAACAGTTTGACTACATCCTGAAAAATCCTCACGGTATCATCCTGGTAACCGGACCTACCGGAAGTGGTAAGTCCACCACTCTGTATACCGCACTGAGCGAGCTGAACAAAGAAGACGTGAACATCATCACTGTCGAAGATCCTGTCGAGGCGAACATCGATGGTATCAACCAGGTACAGGTCAACACCAAGGCAGACTTAACCTTCGCAACGGCACTGCGTTCCATCCTGCGACAGGACCCGGATATCATCATGATCGGTGAGATCCGTGACCAGGAGACCGCCAGCATCGCGGTACAGGCATCCATCACCGGACACCTGGTGGTAAGTACCCTGCATACCAACTCCTCCGCCAGCACCATCACCCGACTGGAGGATATGGGAATCGAATCCTACCTGATCGCAGATTCCGTCATCGGCGTTATCGCACAGCGACTGGTCCGCAGACTCTGCCCCTTCTGTAAAAAGCCGAAGCAGGCCACCAGGGATGAAAAAGAATTCATGGGATTGAAGGAAGAGGAAAACGTAACCATCTACGAGCCCTGCGGCTGCAGCAAATGCGACAATACCGGCTTCAAGGGGCGTATCGGTGTCTACGAGATCATGCAGATCACTCCGAAGCTGAAGACGATCATCAGCAAGCGGGAGGGTGCCGATATCTTAAAGGAAGAAGCATTAAAAGAAGGAATGCATACCCTGCGTATGAGTGCCACGGACTACGTACTGGACGGCACCACCTCCTTCTCCGAGATGGTAAAGGTATCATTTGACGTATAATTCTATAAAAACCGCAATATTTTATAGAAATTTATCAAAATTTATAAAAATTTTTCAAAAACCTGGACCTTTTCAGGACAGGGGCCCGTCTTGCATAGTTGGGGAGATAGTTAAAGATAGAGACGTAATTGGAGGGAAGGCACATGGCGACCTATGGTTACAAGGCCATCACAAAGGCTGGAAAAGAAGTAAAGGGAAGTTTGGAAGCGGATAACAAAGATCTCGCAATGGCAGAACTGAGAAGGCAGGAGCTGACCGTTATCGATCTGGGAGAACAGAGCTTCCTGACGAAAGACATCGACATCCAGATCGGCGGATGGCCCAAGGCCAGGGATCTAAGCGTCATGTGCCGCCAGTTCGTCAGCATGACCAAAGCGGGCGTCAGCATCCTCGAATCCTTGAAAATGCTCTGCGAACAGACAGAGAACAAGAGATTACAGGATGCACTGAAGGAAGTCCGCATCAGCGTGGAAAAGGGTGAGACCCTGGCAGACTCCATGGCAGAGCACCCGAAGGTATTCCCGGCGATCATGGTAAATATGGTGGCTGCCGGTGAAGCATCCGGTAGCCTGGAGATAGCACTCGATCGAGTGGCGGTGCAGTTGGAGAAATCGCATAAGACACAGGCAATGGTGAAGAAAGCGATGATTTATCCTATTGCGGTGTGTATAGTTGCAATCATAGTTACCATTGTAATGCTGGTAAAGGTTATTCCTTCTTACGAGGATATGTTCTCACAGATAGGTGGAGAACTTCCCTGGATTACGCAATTTTATGTGAATCTAAGTCATGGCATTATCAATTACTGGTTCATTATTATTCCTGTAATCGTTGTAATTGTTCTGGGAATAAAATATTTTGCGAAAACCGATGTGGGGAAACATATATTTGGTAAAATAGCAATAAAAATTCCTGTTTTCGGAAAGCTTACCGTAAAAACGGCATCTTCCATGATGGCGCGTACCATGAGCACGCTGCTTGGAGCCGGTGTGCCGTTGATTGAAGCAGTAGATATCGTAGCTGGTGTTATGAGTAATATTTATTTCAAGGAAGCGCTGCAAGATGCCAAAGAGGAGATTACCATTGGTATGCCACTATCCAGACCATTACAAGAGAGTGGATTATTTCCTCCGATGGTATACCAGATGATCCGTATTGGTGAGGAATCCGGTAATACGGAAGAAATGTTGGACAAACTTGCCGATTATTATGAAGAAGAGGTTGAAATGGCGGTACAGTCAGTAATGGCTGCTCTGGAACCGATGATCATAATTTTGCTGGCGGTTGTGGTCGGTGGACTGGTTGCTGCATGTATGCTGCCTATGATGAACATGTATGAGGCACTGGATGCAATGTAAAATTGGATTATCCGTTCTGTGTAGGGACAGGACGATAATTAATAAATGGGGCGGAAAACTTAACTACCCTGAAATTAAAAAACACATAAAAAGGAGAATGTTATTATGAACAAGAAACAGAAGAGCTTAACAAACAAAGGTTTCTCCCTGGTAGAGCTGATCATCGTTATTGCTATTATGGCAGTATTGGTTGGTGTATTAGCACCTCAGTATATCAAGTACGTTGAGAAATCCAGAGTATCCGCTGATGCTCAGCAGGTAGAAGAATTTACCGGTGCGATGACAGTTTTGGCATCTGATGTTGATGTTACTTTGACGTCAGGAGAGACCTATACGGTAACATCCGATACCACTGGAAAAATCACTATTTCTGATGACTTAAAGACAATTCTTAATGCTCAGGGTACTGTTGATACCACTAAGAATTATTCTTATAAGTCTACATCATACAAGGCACAGGCTATTACAATTGCCCTTACTTATGATGGTACTGGTAAGGTTTGGAAGGTTACTGTTACCGGACAGCCCAAATAATTTTTTGAAAGGCACCTGACATGCTCCCTACAATCTTACTCTACATAGTGATTTTCCTTTATGGAATCGTGATCGGTAGCTTCCTCAATGTGTTGATATACCGTATTCCGAAAAAAGAGAATATTGTAACGACCAGGTCTCACTGCATGAACTGCGGTTACCAGCTGAAATGGTACGACCTTGTACCGCTGTTCAGCTACCTGGCGCTGGGAGGCAGATGTCGGAAATGCAAGGCACATATCTCCGCTCAGTACCCCATCATCGAGGCACTGAACGGAGTGCTGTACCTGCTCGTATTCTGGAAATTTGGGATGAGCGTGGATTCCCTAGTCTACTGCTTGTTGTTTAGTGCACTTCTTGCTTTAAGTGTGATTGATTTCAGAACATATGAGATCCCTGTGGGATTTAACTTATTTATACTGACACTGGGGCTGATCCATGGAGCCTTCCACTATACACAGTGGCTGGATTTCCTGATCGGCTTCCTGTGTGTCAGTGTATTTTTACTTATTCTGTACTACGCTACCGGTGGCAGAGCCATTGGCGGCGGTGATGTGAAGCTGATGGCGGTCTGCGGATTGTTGCTCGGCTGGAAATTGATCATTTTTGCATTTTTACTGGGATGTATCATTGGTTCCGTGATCCATCTGATCCGTATGAAAGTAAGCGGCGAAGGACATGTCCTCGCTATGGGACCGTATCTCTCCGCAGGGGTGGCAGTCGCTGTCCTGTGGGGCAATGAATTCTTGCAGTGGTATCTGGGGCTATATCATTGAGACCGGGTACTTGCATCTGATATGAGATTAGAAAGTTCTTGGGACACTTTTTCTGTCCCAAATACGATAAAAAACCGATAAGAGGAAGGGCAGAAGCATGGCAATGAACAATCGCGTATTGAGTATTGAGATCAGCAACTCCTTTACGAAGATCTGCGAGATCGACTATAAGGTGAAGAAACCGAAGGTTTATAAGGTATTGACCGTCGAGACTCCGGAGGGCGTCGTGGTGGACGGTATGCTGCAGCCGACGCAGGAGTATGCGGATCACCTGGTGAACGCACTGGGCACGAACGGCATCCGCACGAAGAGAGTGATCTTCACCATTTCTTCTACCAGAGTGGCGAGTCGTGAGGTACAGATCCCGAACGTGAAGGCGAACAAGATCGAGGCACTGGTGAAGACGAACGCGAACGATTATTTTCCCGTGGATCTGACCCAGTATGAGATCGGACATTATCTGGCAGGCGGACTGACTGAGGATGGAAAACTGCGTGTCATGGCACTGGCAGTGCCCAAGGCGCTGTTAAACAGCTATTACCAGTTGGCGCAGATGTGCGGTTGGGAGGTTGAGTGCTTCGACTACAGCAGCAACAGCTTATACCAGATCCTTCGTGACGAGAAGACCGAAACCGTTACCATGATGATCAAGATCGATGAGAACAGCACCATCGTGACCGTGCTTTCCGCCGGCAAGGTGCTGTTGCAGAGAACTGTGGCTTACGGCGTGCAGGATGCCATCGAGACCATGATCGCTTCCGGAGCATATGCTGTGAACGATCCCATGAGCGCGGTAGAGCGTTTCCAGAAGAAGACCTGCCTGAACAGAGTACTCCATCAGGGAGATAAGCTCTGGGAGGAAAATGCCGGACGCTGGGAAGACGAAGATGCCGGCAATGTGGAGGTCACAGCAGCCAGACAGAAGATCACCTCTTCCCTGGAGACCCTGATCGTCGGCGTCAGCCGTGTCATTGATTTCTATGATTCCAGGAACGGTGACAATCCGATCCAGAAGACCTTCGTCACCGGTCTCGGCGGCAGCTTCAGCGGCATGAGCAAGCTGTTCACTAACTGCCTGGAGCGTAAGGTACATACCTTGTCCGATATGGAAGACAAGATCGGCATGAGCAAGGCCATCCGTTCCACCAGACCCGCAGCCTATATTTCCTGCCTGGGCGCAGTACTCGCCCCCGTAGGACTGATCGATAAGAGCCAGCAGAAGGCCAAGGGCATGACCGTAGTCAGCGGTACGAACTACACCTTCGTCAGTGTGGCGGTACTGGTATTGGGCGTGATCCTTTCCATCGCCATGGCAGTCACTTCCCTGACCAGATACTTCGGCACCGTGGCGGAGAATGTGGCATTGCAGGCGAGAGTCGAGGAATTACAGCCCGCGCAGGCAGTGTACAACGATTACCTGGCAACAGCGGCACAGTATGATAAATATCAGTATTTGTATGAATATACGGAGAACCCCAATGAGAATCTGGTAGAGTTCATTAATGAGCTGGAGCAGATATTACCCAGTAGCTTCTGGACCAATAGCTTCAGTTCGGATATGGAAGGAATCAGTATGTCTGTAACTGTGGAAGGTAAGGCTGCAGCAGCGAGAACGATTCTGAATATCCGCAATATGGAGAGCATCGAGGATGTGCAGATCAGCAATATTACAGACAGCAAGGACGAAGCTGGCAAATCAACCGTTACCTTTTCTATTACAGGCACTTATAAAGCGTTGACAGACGAGAGTGCGGAACAGACTGACACTCTGACAGTACAGTAGGAGGTAGAGGAAGATGAAAGTTAAGAAAAGCGAAATCCAACTTTTGATTGCTGTACTGGGAGTCCTTCTGGCCGTGGTGACTTATTTCCTGGTATATGCGAAGTTTAATGATATGTCGGAGACGATAGAGACGCAGAATGCATCCTTGAGATCCCAGGTATCTACGCTTGAGGTATTGGAGCAGCGTAAGGCAGATTATCTGGCTGCTACCGAGAAGATGCAGTCATATATTACCGGATTCGAGAATCGTTTCCCGGCAGATATTTTACCGGAAGACAGTATCATGATGGTGAAGACGTTAGAGGATTATACTCGCACGGACGTAGCGAATATCGCATTTGGAACAGAGGCAGAGGTACCGTATGCAGCAGAAACTCCGGCTGCAACAGATGGAACAGCGGCAGCAACAGACGGAACAGCGGCTGCATCAGATGCGACTGCCACAGCTGATACGACAGTAACCGATAGCCCTGTTACGACAGAACATTCGTCTACATATTCTGCCATTGTAGACGACGGAGTGATGGGGTAGATAGCGGCTACTTCGCTGAACATATATGCGATCACTTTCTCTTTCGTCGCCTTGCCTTGTGAGACGCCAAAATCGGTAAAACCACTGACAGTAAGCAGGGCGTTT
>ENA-UPWK01001533-UPWK01001533.1-human-gut-metagenome-genome-assembly--contig:-NODE-1533-length-15337-cov-145.240891_pt1 | contig 15337 bp, 9 predicted proteins | sample MGYA00250048_ERZ773373 | MGnify/ENA primary metagenome ERZ773373 (study PRJEB29103, sample SAMN06112059) | human gut metagenome | biome: human gut; feature: ankylosing spondylitis patient; material... | reverse complement strand
CACGCTGACTTGTAAATGGTTAAATCCAGTGAAAGGTGCTGATATTTGGGTGAGAGAAGTGGTGACTTATACGAAGTAAGAACATATTATATTAACCATTAAATAAGTCAATATTATGGTCGATTTTAAACAGTTAGCAGAACAGTATAAGGAAGAACTGCTGGATCGGGTACTTCCTTTTTGGTTGGAACATTCACAAGATGCCGAGTTCGGCGGATACTTCACTTGCTTGAACCGCGATGGATCTGTGTTCGATACAGATAAGTTCATTTGGTTGCAAGGTCGTGAAGTGTGGCTTTTCTCCATGCTTTATAATAAAGTAGAGAAACGTCAGGAGTGGCTTGATTGTGCTATTCATGGAGGAGAATTCCTGAAAAAGTACGGTCACGATGGTAATTATAATTGGTATTTTTCTCTTGACCGTCAAGGCAACCCGCTGGTTGAGCCTTATAACATATTCTCTTACACTTTTGCCACCATGGCTTTCGGTCAGTTAAGCTTGGCTACTGACAATCAGGAATATGCTGATATAGCCAAAAAGACTTTTGATATTATTTTGTCAAAGGTAGATAATCCGAAAGGCAAGTGGAACAAACTGCATCCCGGAACCCGTAATCTGAAGAGTTTTGCCTTGCCCATGATTCTTTGTAATTTGGCATTGGAAATAGAACATCTGCTTGATGAAGATTTCTTGGTGAAAACCATGAATGTATGTATACATGAGGTGATGGAAGTCTTCTTGCATCCGGAATTAGGCGGTATTATTGTAGAAAATCTGAACGGTGACAATTCGTTGGTAGATTGTTTTGAAGGTCGTCAGGTAACTCCCGGTCATGCCATCGAAGCCATGTGGTTTATCATGGATTTAGGCAAGCGTTTGAACCGTCCGGAATTGATAACAAAGGCTAAAGATACAGCTTTGAAAATGTTGGAGTATGGTTGGGACAAGGAATTCGGTGGTATTTATTACTTCATGGATCGCAAAGGTTGTCCTCCCCAGCAGTTGGAATGGGATCAGAAATTATGGTGGGTACACATTGAAACCTTGATTTCCATGTTGAAAGGTTATCTGTTTACAGGTGATGAAAGATGTCTGGAATGGTTTGAAAAAGTACACGATTACACATGGACGCATTTTAAGGATGCCGAACATCCTGAATGGTATGGTTATCTGAACCGTCGTGGGGAAGTGCTCTTACCGTTGAAGGGTGGAAAGTGGAAAGGTTGTTTCCATGTGCCAAGAGGGCTCTATCAATGTTGGAAGACACTGGAAGACATTTATTTGGATAAGAAATGATACAGGTTAACCAATTTGTTAATTATTTATAAATCATGATGTAAAATGAAAAACAAGTATTTTTGTTGGCTATTCTTGTTATTTGCCTTGATTGGTGCTAGTGCTAATGCTCAGGTGAAGGTAGAGGGTAGTGTATTCGACGAGATGGATAATCCGTTGATTGGTGTGTCTGTGTTTACAGAGAATCGTAAGGCAGGTACAGTGACTGGTGTGGATGGTCATTTCTCTATTACCGTGCCGAACACAAAGGAAATCTTAACCTTTTCTTATGTGGGTTATACTACCCAAAAAGTGACTTTGAAAGGTCGAAAACTTTTGAAGGTGGTTTTGAAAGAAGACTCAGAACTATTGGATGAGGTAGTAGTGGTAGGTTACGGTACACAGAAGAAAGGTAGTGTTACCGGTGCTATCTCTCAAGTAGGTAACAAAGAATTGAAGATGGCTCCTAGTGGTTCTCTTTCTAATATGTTGGCCGGTCGTTTACCGGGTTTGATTACAAAGCAGAGCAGTGGTCAGCCGGGGCAAGATGGATCTAGTTTGTATATCCGTGGTAATGGTGCTGGTGACGGTGACCCTTTGATTGTTGTCGATGGTGTTGTAACGGACTATTTCCCCTCATTCTCACAAGATGAAGTAGAATCAATTACTATCTTGAAGGATGCTACTGCAGCTGCTGTATATGGTGTGCGCGCTGCTGCCGGTGTTATTTTGGTGACTACGAAACGTGGTACAGTACAGAAGCCTACGGTTACCGTGAATTCTTCAGTTACTTTAAGTCAGAATACAAATTTTCCAGAATTCTTAAATGGTCCCGATTTTGCGTATTGGTACAATACAGCACAGCGTATGGATGGAGTAGCAGAAGAAAGTTTGCGTTTTTCTGCTGATGAAATAGCTCGTATTGAAAATCCTGGCTCTGACGAACAGGTATATGGTAATACCGATTGGTTTGATTTGCTTTTCAAAGATGTTGCTCCTACTTATACTAATAATGTATCTGTATCAGGTGGTACAGATAAATTGAAGTTCTTTGCTTCTGTTGGAGCTTATAATCAAAAGGGCATCATTGATAAAACTTCTTATGATAAGTATAACTTCCGTTCCAATATGGATGCAAAGATTACCGATAATTTTGATTTGTCTTTAGGCTTGTCAGGTTATGTTTCTACAGATAGCGAGCCGGGGGCTGGTGCCGGTCCGGGTACTTATGCTTCTATTTTCCAGCAGGCTATGCTGTCTTACCCTTACTTGCGCTCTGAATACAACGGTCTTCCTGTCGGTAGCTTGAACTTGGATGGTAACGGTAATAACAACCCTATTGCCGCTCGTGACCTTTCTGGTAAGAATACTAATAAGAAAACTTATTTCCAAGGAAATGTCTCTATGAAGTGGCAATTACCAATTAAAGGATTAAGTGTGAAGTTGAATGGTTCATATGTGAAGCATTATGCTATGCGTAAAAAATATTTTTTGCCTTATGATTTGAATTGTTGGAATCAAAGTACTCGTAGCTGGGGAGTTGAAAAAGGTAGAATTGCTAGTACAGCGTCCTTGAACCAGTGGTTTACTGAAACGGAGGAATATACCATTCAGCCAGCGATTGAATATGCTAATAAATTCGGGAAACATGCTGTATCAGGTTTGTTTTTGTATGAATTTACAAATTCTAAATCTTCAAGTTTATCAGCGGGTAGAGAAGATTTTCCCATTACCGATATCATGGATATGTCATGGGGACAAAAAGTTAACGATAATCTGGTGAAGGGTGGTCATGGCATAGATAAACGTGCCGGTTATGTCTTGCGTTTGAATTATTCTTATGATGATAAGTACTTATTGGAAATAACAGGTAGAATCGATGCTTCGACGGCTTTGCCTAAGAAGTACAGATGGGGTGTATTCCCCGGTGTCTCTGTAGGATGGCGTGTTTCTCAAGAAGACTTTTTTAAGGAAGCCGTTCCTTTTATGGAAAATTTGAAGATTCGTGCATCGGTAGGACGTTTGGGTAGTGATAGAGCTATCAGTAATACAATGACTTATTTTTCAACCGCTAGCTTGTCTACAGACCCTATTGTTTTGTTCGGTAATACACCTCAAAAGTATTTGGGCATCAGCCGTCCAGTTAATCCCTTATTGAAATGGGAGTTGACAGATACGTATAATGTGGGTATTGAGTCAAGTATGTGGAATGGCCTGTTGGGGGTAGAATTAGATGTGTTCTACATGAAGACAACCCGTTCATTGGAATCGCAGTCTGCCAGCTTCCCACCTTCTTTGGGAGATTATTATCCTGCTTATACGAATTATGGCTCTCATGATAATCGTGGTTTTGAATTGGTGTTGACGCACCATAATCGTATTAAAGATTTTAGTTACAATGTTCGTGGTAACATTTCATGGGCACGTAATAAGATTTTAAAAATGACAGAAGATCCTAATGTACCTAATTATATGCGTAGTACTGGGCGTCCGATGGGTGAATATTGGGGATTTGTAGCAGAAGGTTTGTTCCAGACGGAAGAAGAAATTGCACACAGCGCAGTTTATGGTCCTACGCTTCCTGGTGATATAAAACTGAAAGATATCAACGGTGATGGTAAGATTACCTATGATCAGGATAGAGTACCCATCGGTCGTAGTAGTACGCCAGAAATGATGTTTGGTTTAAATATCGGAGCTGAGTGGAAAGGTATAGATTTCTCTATGTTGTGGCAAGGTGCGGCTTTGTTTGATGTGAATCTCTGTGGAGTGTATGCGGATGTAGGTTACGATAATACTTTTTATACAAAACCTTTTTATTGTGACGGTAATACTCCTTACTATTTGGTGGAAAACTCTTGGCGTCCTGATAATCCGGATGCAGAATATCCTCGTTTGGGTATTGTTTCACGTGATAATGGTGGTAAAATGTCTTCTTGGTGGGTTGAAAATGGTGCCTACATACGTTTGAAAAGTATGCAGGTTGGTTACACATTACCATCTCAGTGGGTTACACCGGCAGGCATTAAAAAAGTACGTTTTTATGTTTCTGGTGGTAACTTGTTAACATTTTCCCATTTGAAGCATTTGGATCCTGAAATGCCGAGTGTTAATCAAGGATACTATCCACAACAACGTACGTATGAATTTGGGTTAAATGTTACATTCTAAAAATGAATAAAATGAAATCAAAAAATAAAATTCTTGTTGTTGCTGTATTCGCAACGCTGTCATTGACGGGTTGTAATATCGACCCAATTTTGACAGATAGTTATCCAGAGGATGTAGCTTGGTCAAATGTTGACAATTTACGTTTAAATTTAAATGGCTTCTATTCGTTGATTGGAGGTTATTACGGAAGTGAAGTAGAGAATGATGCATGTACGGATATTCTAAAGATGAATGGACCACGTGATTCAGAGAATCTGTTTGTTTTTGGATCAGCTCCGATTACTCCTGCTGCTAATCCTTTTAATAATTGGGATAACCGTCATACATGGCAACTATCTTGCTGTAGATTTTTGCATAACTTGGCAGAACATAGAGGAAATTTTCCAGAGAGCATAGCTAATGAAGCTGAGGCTGAGGCCCGTTTTTTCCGTGCATTGGTGAATTTTGATTTGGCTAAAAGATTTGGTGCCAGCTTTATCTTGCATAAGGAACTTCCGGTAATGGGAGAAAAGAACCATGCTCGTTGTACTCCTGAAGAATGTTGGGATTTCATTTATGAAGACTTGACGTTTGCTGCGAAATATCTGCCCAAGCGTTGGGATGATGCTACCAAAGATCCTTGGGGAGAAGCTACTCATACTGGACGTGTCACTCAAGGTGCAGCTTGGGGAATGTTGGCTCGTGCCATGCTTTATGCGCAACGTTGGAAAGATGCATCCGATGCAGCTTTGGAAGTGAAGAAGTTAGGTTATGCTTTGTATAAGAATCCTAGCCGTCCAGATAAAGGTTACGGTGAATTGTTCATGAATAGAAGAAGTGCTCGTGTAGATAATAATGAAAGTATTATAGAATGTGGTTATTCTTATGATGATGAGATGGACTATTCGTTTGATTATTTTTATTGTCCGCCCAGTGATGGAGGTTATGCAGAAGCCAGTCCTACTGAAGATTTGGTATCTGCTTACGAAATGGCGGATGGACGTGAGTTCAGTTGGTCTGATCCTGCAATGAAAGAGAATCCGTATGTAGGTCGTGAACCGCGTTTCTATGCATCGATTCTTTATAACGGTGCACCTTGGAAGGGGCAAACGCTTTATACCTACGAGGGATGTAACGATGGTTATGCATTAGGAGGTGGTACTACCTGTACTGGTTATTATATGCGCAAATTGTTTGATGAAAATTTACCTAAGAATGGCATGAGAGCAACGGACTTGACGTATTACTATATGCGTTATGCTGAAGTCTTGTTGATTTATGCAGAAGCTATGGCAGAGCAAGGGGATATTCCTGCAGCATTGGAGGCCTTGAACGAAGTGCGTGCCAGAGTTGATTTGCCAGCAAAATCTGCTAAGAACAAGACTGAGTTTATGAAATTGCTTCGTCACGAAAGAATGATTGAGTTGGCTTTTGAAGGACATCGTTTTTGGGATATCCGCCGTTGGGGATTGGGTACAACATTATTGAATGATGTTCATATGAAGGGAATCAAACCCACCAAGACAGGTGAAGGTACTTATGAATATAAAGTAGTGGATTGTGATGCCGGTTCTACGCGTGTATATTTGGAAAAATACAATCGTTTCCCTATTCCGTTGTCGGAATTGCAACAGAACACTGCATGTGAACAATTTGATGAGTGGAAATAATTAAATTTAAGGTTATGAAATTATTGAATAAACTTACGATATTAGCATGTCTGTTTATAGGAGCCTTGGCTTCTTGTGAGTCTCCTGATTTGGCTGAAGGACGAACAGATCAAGTCAATGGTTTGTTGAATGTTACTATTAAGATTCCGGGTAATCCTGCAGAATATTCGGCTACAAAGAAAGGTCCTTATGAGGAGAATGAAGAAATCACAGTAAAGGTGCCTACTACAGATGACACTCCTTTGGATTTGACTCGTTTGATGTGTACAGTGAGTCTGGAACACAACTGTTATATGGAAAATCCATTTAAGGGCGAAACAGATTTCACCAATCCTGTATCTGTTACTGTTATTGATGTAAATGGTAATAAGCATCACAATACGATTCGAATTTTACCCACGCCTCCGAAAACACGCTTCAGTAAGTTGTGGGATAAAAATGCAGTTGAGTTGAATATTGCTAGTCGTAATATCACTGGTTTGGCTATCAATGCTCAGGGATTGAATGTACAAGAGTACGATGGAAAGATTTATCGTTATGATATGAAGACAGGTTCTTTAGTTACTACCATCGAGGCAGCTCGCTCATTTATGATTAAAGCTGATACTGACGATGCCGGTCATTTGGTGACCGCTCGTGATAATACGTATAGTGCTGGATTTATGGTATATTATTATAATGAAACCAAGAAAGAACACATATTGTTGCTGGATTACACAGCAGGGGATGGTTGCCCGGATGATTTGGGTTATGAATTCAGCGTTATAGGAGATGTAACTTCAGGTAAAGCATTTATTTATGGTATGGCTCCAGGAATGATGACTATTTATTATTGGGAATTGCAGGATGGAGAATTGGTAACTCCTGCTAATCAACCAAACACATTGCGTTATGGACCTGCTGGTGGTAACTGGGATCGTGCTCAAGTACAACGTGCTTCATTGGATGATGATTCCGATCATTATTTGTCATTCTATTCTCCTTCTACAGCAGATGAAGATGATGAAACACAAGAAGGTAAGAAGGGTAGTCGTTTTCACATCTTCTCACCGTATATGGAAGTTACCGAGATGAATCCTCAAAATCATGCCTATAAGATTTTGGACTTTAAGGTGTTTACTGTAAACGATGATGTATTTGTAGCATTCATAGAACAGGGTTATACAGCTTGGGCAAATGCCAGAGTTAAGGTGTTTGAAATTACTAAGCGTAGCATGATGGAACTTTCTCCGGAAGATGATGGTTACGATAAATTCTGTTTGTTCAGTGGTGATGAGATTGCACCTACCAACTATAATCGTTGGGGAGATATTGCAGTCTATAAGGAAGTCACTTCTACAGGATATGATATCTATATTGCATCTACTGTCGTTGGCTATGATACAAACGAGTCAAGAATCAGAATGTATAAGATGAATTATTATCCGCAATAGTATTGATTTCTAGCTCCTGAAGCATAGCCAATGTTATGCTTCAGGAATGGTTGAATGCAGCGAGAAGTATTAAACATGTAATTAACAGTTTGAAAATTCAATTATGAAAAGATCATTTTTATTGTCAATATCAGCACTGTTTTTGGCATTTGCATCCTGCAGTGATGACATACATAAAGGATATAGAATCGATGGGTATGATTTGATTCTGGAGAAGCAACAGATTATCAACCATACTAAGGCTGTGAAGTCTATTAACCCTTATGATGAATTAGCTTGTGAGATTTATGATATTTCTAATCCAGATAAAGAAGCTGGCAAAGCTTACTTGGATTATGAATTAGGAGATGACTCCAAAGAAGGGGCAGGCAGTTTTAAGCTGATGTATAATTTTACAGGACAATCCGAAGACGGTACGCCTGAAAAGGTTTACTTTCAGCAGCGTTGGGGTGATTATCGTGTAGACTTGTCCTTCCATCCCCTAGGATTATCCATTTGGGTAAAAGGTAACCGCCATAATCAGAATGCTACTTTCCGTTTTATCATTATGGAAGACGAAAAGCAATTTAGCGCAGAAGCTCCTCACGATTACACTCGCAGACGTTGGTCTTATTTTGCTTATGAAGATACTGAAGTTTTATCGAAAGAGGGTTGGACTCGTTTGATTATGCCTTATAGTGCATTTAAATTGTATAAGAAGGGTGAAGGTACCCAATCTGATACGCTGCTCATGAATCGCAACGAGGGCTTCCGTATTGAAATTGAAAATACTTCCGGCAAGGCTTGGGAAGGAGAATGCCAAATTGATAACTTGGAGCAGCTCACCTCTTATGAATTAAAGGGAGGTACACCTAAGTTCTCAAGTATTTTTATTCAGTTGAATAAAGATGCGTATGAGAATGAAGATTGGGATCAGCAATTTAAAGATAGTAAAGAAGTGGGTATTGATACGTGGATTATTCAGTATTCTCAGCAGTTTACCGGTAATCATGATGAAACCAATGTTTCTTTCTATAAGAATACTAATTTGCCCTGGGTACAAGTGAAGTGTGACATCATCGATAAAATGTTTGAAGCTGCTGAACGTAATGGTATGAAAATCATTTTGGGATTGTATCCGGGTGATTATAGCAAGACCGACCCTACTGATCCCACTAAATACAACATCAATACAGAACGGAATAAGATGTTGTTTGATGAGGTTTATGAACAATTTGGAAACAATCCTTGTCTGGTAGGTTGGTACATCACCGAAGAATTCCATGATGGTTCTTATCCGGTAGGATGGCAACAAGAACCGGCACTTTCTATGCTGGCTAAGTATTTGGAAGGTGTTGCTTCTTATATCAAGACTAAATCCAAGAAGCCAGTATCTATTGCTCCTGCTTTATGGAGAGGTTTGCCGGCTGATCTTTGTGGACAATGGTTCGGACGTATTTTCAAACAGACTCCGAATATTGACCATCTTTATTTACAAGATATTGGTGGCCGTTGTTTGGTTGACTTTGATGTGGATTTGCCTAACTGGTATGCTGAAGTTAAAAAAGCTTGTGATGAGAATGGGGTTATATTTGGTGTGGATATCGAATCTTTCAAAAGCTGTAACTGTCCGAATGTTCCTTATAAGGCGAAAGATTGGGCTGAATTAAAAGAACAATTGTTGGTGGCAGGTCTCTTTACAGAATACATCACCAACTTCAGTTGGGTTACCTTTAAGAAGGGAACCAATAACTATGAAGGATATAAAATTTACTTAAAGGAAAATAATCTGTTACCGTGAGTATTTAGAACTAAAATCTGCCGGATAATGCAGATTGACATAGGGTGAGGCTCATTCTCACCCTATGTATAATTTATGAGGTTTTGCCTTACGTGATTTCTAAAAGATTAATGAATCATACTAATCAAGTTTTGGACAATCCAAAACTTGGGGTTTAATATATAGCAAAAATGAAGATGAATGTAATGTTGTTTTGTTTGTTGGCAATGTTGAATGTATGTTCAGTTTGGGCACAGTCAAAGACATTGAAATTTGGTAAAAATGGAGACTTTAAAATCGTTCAATTTACCGATGTTCATTATAAATACGATGATCAAGCCAATTCTCAGATTGCATTGGATAGAATGAATGAGGTATTGGATGCAGAACATCCTGATTGTGTAGTTTTTACTGGAGATGCAGTTGTGTCTAACGAATCTTTTAAAGGATGGGATATAGTACTGGATGTATGTATTCGTCGTAATATACCTTATGCAGTAGTATTTGGTAATCATGATGATGAATACGATCATACACGTCAGGAATTGTATGATTACATTTCAAAGAAAAAGGGTAATCTGATGCCTGCTCGTATTGGGGATGTGGCTCCAGACTATGTCTTGACTGTGAAGTCTTCTACCGATAAGAATAAGGATGCAGCTCTCCTGTATTGTATTGACTCGCACTCTTATACTCAGGTAAAGTCTGTCCCTGGTTATGATTGGATTAAATTTGATCAGATTGCTTGGTATCGTGAACAAAGCAAGAAGTTTACAGAAAATAATGGCGGTACTCCGCTGCCTGCATTGGCTTTCTTCCACATTGCTATTCCTGAATATAAGGATGCTTTGATGGAAGACAAAAATCGCATGTTTGGTTGCAAGGCTGAAATGGTATGTTGCCCTACTACCAATTCTGGCTTTTTTACTTCGGTTAAAGAGTGTGGAGATGTAATGGGGATGTTTGTCGGTCACGATCATAATAACGATTATGCTGTGGCTTATAAGGAAGTGTTGTTGGCTTATGGTCGTTATACCGGTGGTAATACAGTTTATAACGATTTGGCATCCAATGGCGCACGTGTCATTGTTTTGCGTGAAGGCAAACGTAAGTTTGATACCTATATTCGGATTGCTAATAATGAAATAGAGTCGTTTGTTACTTTCCCAAATAGTTTCTATTAATCAGATTGTTTAATTGCAAATTTTGTTAAACCTGTTTTTGTATTCATGAAAAATATATTATTGTTTTGTTTTACACTGCTGTGTGCTCTAGGCGTGCAAGCTGGTGACCTAATAGATTTGACCTTGATTCCACCTGGAAAGATTACGAATAAAGTCAAGTTGGATATTCGTGGAGGAATTGTAAATAAGAGCTCTGTAGAACAGACTTATCAGGTTGCTTTATATTGGGGGAAGGAAAAAGCATCTGCTCTGCTCTGTGATACCATGTTGAACATTGCTGCCGGTAAATCGGATGTGGTGAAGGTGGTGATTCCTACAACGGATAAGGTTGGAAAGCATAAGGTAATCTTGAAGGTTACCCAAGGCGGTAACGTATATCGGAAAGTAAATTCAATCGAAGTTATTCAGTCGGATATTCGTTCCATACAGCAAATATCTGGGGCATGGGCGGGTATTTATCATTGGAGTGAAACTGAAGGAAAGCATTGGAATCAGGATATTAAGAAGATGACCGATAATCAATGGCGCGAATTGGTTCGTTCAATGAATAAGTTGGATATGAATATGATGGTTATTCAGGAAGTTTTCCGTAATGAACAATATGTGGGTAAGCATTCTACAAATGTAGATAATTACCAAGGGAAGGCTTTTTATCCATCTAAATTATATTCCGGACGCATGGATATTGCGGCTAAAGACCCAATAGAAGCTATTCTATCCGAGGCTGATAAACATGGTATGAACGTGTTGATGGGCGTGGGTATGTTTGCTTGGTTCGATTTTACTCCCGAATCTTTGGAGTGGCATAAACGTGTGGCCAAAGAACTTTGGGACATGTATGGACATCACGAATCTTTTTATGCTTTTTATGTGTCTGAAGAAAGTGGAGGCGGTTTAGATAATTGGGAACAACTGCCCGAAATGCGTAAAAAGAGAAAAGATGATATTGTGAATTTCTTTAAGGAGTTTAAGGCTTATTGTAACAGCTTTGCTCCGGGTAAACCGGTAATGTTGGCAACCAACAGTTTTGAAGTACCTAATGGTATGGATACTTATCCGGAACTTTTAAACTATCTGGATATTTTATGCCCATTTGGCTTTGCTCGTATGCCGGAAGGTGATTTGACAGGTAAGCAGGCTGCTGATATGTTGCAAAAGGCATGTGATGATGCAAACGCTCATTTCTGGTTTGATTTGGAAGTATTCCTCTTTAATCCAGACAATTCTTTGTATCCACGTCCGGTTGAAGAGATAATTCGCGACCTGAATCTGTTTGATAATTTTGAGAAAATTCTTTGCTATCAGTTCCCCGGTGTGTTCAATGACCCCCAAATGTCTATTCGCATAGGCGAGGCTCGTACCATTGATTTATTCAATGGATATATGAAATACTTGAAAGAACTGAAATATAGGAATAAAAAACGTAAATAAAAAGAAAGTGATGAAGCACTGTTATCTATACCTGTTTATCCTAATAGAGATGTGTTGCCTGTCGGAGCTTGCTGCTAAGAGTTGTGGCAAGGTTTTCAAAGGGAATGATCCGGCCGTGAGATATGTTGGCAGAACGCTGGTTTCCTCGGACGGATCGGTATCTTTCGATTGGGTGGGTACCTATTTGGAGACTCGTTTTACGGGCGGAAGACTCTCTTTGATAGTCTCTGAAACCGGAACAAGCTACTACAATGTGTTTGTGGATGATGAACTGCACCGGGTTGTAAAGGTGTGCGGGACAGATACTCTAATTAATGTGGTGTCGGGGATAGATAAGCGTCTTCATAGCTTGAGGATGCAAAAACGTTCTGAGGGAGAGTTTGGAAAGACAACCATCCACCGATTTGTGCTCTCTGCTTCGGGACAGTTGCAGGCAAGTCTTACTGTGCGTACCCGTCATATTGAGTTTATCGGCAACTCGCTTACTTGTGGGTATGGGGTGGATGGTAGGCACCGTGATGAGCCTTTTGGGGTGGAAACGGAAAACTGTAATCATGCCTTTGCAGCCATGGTAGCCCGCTATTATGATGCCGATTATACGTTGGTAGCCCATTCGGGCAGAGGAGTAGTCCGTAACTACGGTGATTCGGTGAGGGTGTCAAAAGTAACGATGAAAGACCGAATGCTAAATACTTTTGATGAAGACCTTACTGTTAAATGGAATTTCACGGGCTATCGACCGGATTTGGTGGTTATAAATTTAGGCTCGAACGATTTTTCTACAGAACCGCATCCTTACAAGAGAGAGTTTGTAAAAGCTTATATGCAGATAATAGCACAGTTGCGCGAGCATTATGGGAATATTCCTATTCTCTGCCTTTATCCGGTTGCTATGCAGGCCCCGGTGTTCGGTTATTATGAAACAATAGTGTCTGAATTGAATGATCCGAAACTCTTTCTGCTGAAGCTGGATGAAGGACTTTATAACAGGACAACAGATTTGGGTGCAGCCTGGCATCCTGGATACAGTGGACATAGGAAAATGGCTATGTGGATAATTCCTTATATCTCGACCCTCATGGGGTGGGAATTGGCTGATAAAATTATTGAGTAAAACAGAAAAAAAGAACAAGAGATGAGAAGACGTGATTTTATAAGATATTTAGGCTTGGGAAGTGTGGCTGTGACCATACCCGAAGCTATGCATGCAGTTCCTGCTGCCGCCACCACATTGTGTTCGGACAAGAAGACCAAGCCTATTTCGGGCTCTTGGTTTGAATTTCAACATTCGGCAGCCGAAGGCGGGTATTGGAATGAAGCATTGGCCCATTTTACTGCCGACCAATGGCGCAGGAAGGTGTTTGAAATCCGTGAGGTCGGTATGGAGTATTTGGTTTTGATGGGAGTGGCTCGTGCCGGCAAACCCTTCTATCCTTCTAAAATTGCTCCTCGGATTCCAATGGGGTGTGATGACCCGCTGGAAGCTGTCCTTTCTGCGGCAGATGAATGTGGTATCAAATTTTTTGTCAGCAATGATTTTTGGGGCGATTTAGATGCTTACAACATGATGTTGGACAAGGGAGTACAGACAGTTCGTTTCCAGGCGATGGAAGAGATAGCTGAGAGGTACAGTCATCATGCGTGTTTTTATGGGTGGTATTTTCCGAATGAAGCCATGCTGCAACCTTATTTTGTGGATGCTTGTGTGAACTATGTCAATGAGACTGCGGCATTTGCCCAACGCCTGACGCCCAATTGTGTGAACCTGATAGCCCCTTATTTTATCAAGGAAGCCCGTTTTGATGATCATTTTGTTCGTCAGTTGGAGAAGATGAATATTGATATCATAGCCTATCAGGACGGGGTGGGAGTGAACCATACTTCATTGGAAGACTCGGCCAAGTTCTATGAAATATTGTATAAGGCGCATGAAAAAGCTTGCAGGGCTCGTTTGTGGGCAGATGTCGAATTGTTTTATTTTGAGGATGGAACCGGTGGTAATTTGCTTCCTGCTGATTTTGGCAAACGCATTATCAGGCAGCTGGAAGCTGTGTCCCCTTATGTGGATAAGGTGCTCTGCTATCAATATTTGGGCATTATGAACAAACCTGATACAGATATTGTGGCAGGGCATCCGGATTCTATAAAATTATATGAGCAATATACAGAATGGTATAATCATTATCAAAAGAAGTGTGAATGAAAAAAGTGTTTCTCTTGACTTTATTGGTTCTGTTTGGTACCTTTGAAGTAAAAGCTGCTTTTAAAAAGAACGAAAAGAGAATTTTGTCAGAGCAAGTGCTGAAGGATAAGGTGAAAGGTGCTTGGGCCGGGCAAACGTTAGGGTGCAGTTATGGTGGTCCCACCGAATTCAAATTCCTGGGAACTATTATTCAGGATTATATTCCCATTCCTTGGAATGAACACATGGTGAAAAAATGGTACGATAGCTTTCCGGGACTTTATGATGATGTCTATGTAGATTTGACATTTGTCGAAGTCTTTGAAAGATGCGGTTTGGATGCTCCGGTGGATTCGTTTGCCGTTGCCTTTAAGCGAACGGAATATCCCTTGTGGCATGCCAATCAGGTAGCGCGCTATAACCTGCTGCAAGGAATGAAAGCTCCTCAGAGCGGGTATTGGAAGAACAACCCTCATGCCCATTGTATCGATTTCCAGATTGAGGCTGATTTTGCCGGAATTATGTCGCCTGGGATGCCCAATCAAGCGGCTGAAATTTGCGATAAGGTAGGTCACATCATGTCTTATGGCGAAGGTTGGTACGGGGGGTGTATGTTGCAGCCATGTATTCTTTGGCCTATGTCAGTGATGATATGGAGTATATTGTGGAAGAAGCCCTTAAAATCATACCGGAGGAAAGCGATTTTCACAAGTGCATGTCCGATGTCATTCGTTGGCACAAGAAATATCCCAATGACTGGAAGCGTACTTGGTTTGAACTGCAGAACAAGTGGAGCGAAGAAATCAGTTGTCCCGAAGGCATCCACAATTCTTTTAATATCGGTACGAAAATCAACGGGGCCTACATCCTTTTAGGATTGCTCTATGGAGAGGGTGATTTTACAAAAACCATTGATATCTCTACCCGTGCTGGGCAGGATTCTGACTGCAACCCGGCATCGGCAGCAGGTATATTGGGAACCATGATAGGTTACAGCAACATTCCCGAATACTGGAAAGGGACTTTGTATGAGGTGGAAGACCGGCCTTTTTCTCATACAGACATAAGTCTGAACAAGGCTTACGAAATGACTTATAAACATGCTTGTGATATGCTCCGGAAGCATGGAAATGCGAAAATAGGGAATGCTTTTGAAATCAAGCGGGAGGATATTCGTCCTGTTGCGTTGGAAGTGGCCTTTGAGGACCTGAAAGTTAGTGGCAAACTTACTGTTGAAAAATCGATAGATGAG
>ENA-UPWK01001532-UPWK01001532.1-human-gut-metagenome-genome-assembly--contig:-NODE-1532-length-15345-cov-5.052594_pt1 | contig 15345 bp, 17 predicted proteins | sample MGYA00250048_ERZ773373 | MGnify/ENA primary metagenome ERZ773373 (study PRJEB29103, sample SAMN06112059) | human gut metagenome | biome: human gut; feature: ankylosing spondylitis patient; material... | reverse complement strand
AGGGATGCTGAAGCCCTTGTTGTTCCGTAATGTCAGAAGGGTATTTCTGATAATGATTGTCAGTGTGCTTTTGGTGCGGTCCCTACATCATCAATGCCGCCTTCCATGGCACGGTCCATAGCCTCGGTGTGATAGTTGTAGTCGTGCTTTGGTCCTGTTGGATGAAGTGCAAGGTAACTTTCCTTGTGGTAGGTTTCCTGAAAGAGGATGTACGTTCCGATTCCGGCTTCTTTGAGCAGGCGGTAGTTGTCCACGGTAGTGGCGGCAATATTTATGTTCACCCGTCTGATGGCGCCGTTTTTATGTTTGATGCTGTAAATCGTTTTGATACTCTCCAGATAGTAGTCCATCGTGTTGCGCACGGGATCTTCCCCGGCCTCCAGTGCAAGCCGTTTATGTCCCATATCCTGCAGTGCGATGACTTCTTTCCGGATCTCTTCCTGAGTCAGTTGTTTTCTGGCGATATGTTTATTTTTCAGGTGATACGGGCAATAGGTACAGCCGTTCACACAGTAGTTGGAAAGGTAGAGAGGCGCAAACATGACGATCCGGTTTCCGTAGAAATCCTTTTTGATCTGTTCCGCCAGCCGGTAGATTTCCTGATTCTTCTCTTCGATCGGACAGGCGAGAAGAACGGATGCTTCCCGGTGGGAAAGTCCTTTTCTTAAACGGGCTTTTTCAAGAATGGAGTCAATGAGGGCTTCGTTGGTCTTGTTCTCATCGGCGTAGGCAAGGGTTTCCAGAATTTCTTCGTGGCTGATAAAATCATCAGCATGTTTTGAGTGTACATCATACATAAGTAATCCCTCCAATTTGTAAAATAAAAAGCAAAAAACAAAGTTGTTACGGGGTGATATTCAGAGAATCTCCCCGGGCGGTCACCACCTGATAGCCGATGGACTGCATGTGTTTGCTTTATGGCAAGTAACGGCATAAGCATACTTCACTTGCAAAGCATTATAATACGGATCAGCCTTCATCTTTTTCATCCGTTCGCGTTTTACAGGAATGTCGGCATAATCTTCGAGCACAGCATAAAACAGCCTGTCATTGTCCGCTTTAGGCAAAGCCGGTGCATCACTATGCAAAGTATCTAACAATAGATTAACTTCCAATTCAAAATCCCCGTAATCAGGAAAAGTGAGCAGAACTTCCGCAAAACGGAAACCATACAACTCACGTGTACGACGCATCCGGTGAAGAACAGCTATCTCACCATTGGCAATGAAATCCATTTCTTTACTTTTTTCTGTCCAGTAGTAATTATTCTTTGCTACCATCAGCAAGTCGCCCGTGTTCAATTCATCTTCCCGCCAAAGGATTTGTGCGCGTATACCATTATTATAGATATTCGCACGCTTATTGGAACGACATACGACGATGGTTTCATCCATCCCGTCACGGTCGTAACAAGTACTCAACGTATCTATCAGTTCATCGCCCGGAACTACCTTTATATCAGCGAACCCCGATACCTTTATCTTTGGCAGACTCTGGCAGGCATCTTCAGCTATAAGTTGGCGCAACCGGGTAGCATTCCATAATATACCGGAGTCCTGCACCTGACGTACTACCTGCGTCAAATCTACCTCTATCACCTCCAACCCATAACCTTTCAGTGCCTCGGCAAACAAAGCAGGACTCTGTTCTTCACCCACCGGAGGAAGCTGCGCCGTATCCCCCATCAGTATCAACCGACATCCTGTACCGGAATAAACAAACTGTATCAAATCGTCCAGCAAACGCCCTGTACCAAACACAGCACCGGATAACCCCTCGTTCGAAATCATCGAAGCTTCATCCACTATATATAAGGTATGAGTAGTCAAATTATCGTTTACAGAGAAGTTACTCACCTCATTGGAGAAAGACTGCTGACGGTAAATCTTTTTGTGAATAGTAAACGCCGGATGCCCCGCATAAGCCGAAAAGACTTTCGCCGCCCGCCCCGTAGGAGCCAACAGAATTGACTTCTGTTGCAACTTATCCAATGTCCGTACCAGCGCTCCGACCAGCGAAGTTTTTCCTGTACCAGCATATCCGCGCAGCACAAAAACCGCATCATTACGGGGAGATAACAAGAAGGCAGCTAATGATTTTAGTACTATTTCTTGCTCAAAAGTTGGTTCATAAGGAAAATTTTCCTTAATTTGCCTTTCTAAATAGTTATTTATCATTTTTGTAATAGAAAAAAGTTACAGGAACTATCGCCATTAGAATTATTTATTTTATTTTTGCGGTGCGAATATAACAACTAAAAAACATATTTATCATGAAAACAGTATTTAATATCGTTTTAGGCTTGTGTGCAGTGGTACTGATCTACATCTGCTATGCTAGCATTATGGGTCCTATTAATTTCGAAAAGGCTAGAAAGCACAGAGAGAAGGCAGTTATTGCCCGCTTAATGGACATCCGTAAAGCACAGCAGGAGTATCGTAACTTGAACCACCAACAGTACACGGCAAGTTTCGACACTTTGATCTACTTTGTTAAAAACCAGAAGTTGCCTTTCATCTACAAAGAAGGTGAATTGAATGACAAGCAGTTGGAAGACGGTATGACAGAAAAGAAAGCTATTGCTATCATCAACAAAGCTAAGAAAACAGGTAAATACGACGAGGTAAAGAAAGCAGGCTTGGAAAACTTCAAGCGTGACACAATGTGGGTTGCAGTATTGGATACTATTTTCCCAAAAGGTTTCAATCCCGATTCTATGAGATATGTTCCTTACGGTGGCGGCGCACAATTCGAAATGGCTATCAAGAACGATACAGCTAAATCCGGTGCTCCTTTCTGTCTGCTCGAAGTTAAGACTCCGTATGAAACTTACCTGGGTGGTCTGGACAAGCAAGAAATTGCTAACATGAAAGACGTACAGACTAAGTTGGGTAAATACTGCGGTCTGATGATCGGTAGCTTGGAAACTGCTAACAATAATGCAGGTAACTGGGAATAATTCCCTATCCGCAACACTGTATGATAGAAACGATTGACTTTAGTAAATCGGAACAATATACGTTATCCATCCGCCTCAGTGCGGATGGATTTTCTTTTTCTGTATTCAACCCTCTGGGTGAAGGCGAGCTCTCTTTCTTTGACCGGAAAGTAGAAGAATCACTCTCCCTCACAGCCAATCTTAAACAGACTTTCCGTGAAATAGAATGGCTTAAACACCCTTATCGCCGGGTAAATATACTCATGGCGGACAAACGCTTTACCCTCGTGCCACTGGAGTTCTTTGAAGACGAACAGACGGAAACACTTTTTTATCATAACCACCCGAAGCGGGAAAACGAAATTGTGCAATACAACATTCTGCGAAAAAATAATGCCGTAGTATTGTTCAGTATGGACAAGAGTGCCCGTTCTTTCCTGTGCGAACAATATCCCGATGTAAGATTTTATTCGCAGGCAAGCTCGTTCATCGAACATTTCTCCAGCAAAAGCCGCCTGGGCAACAGTCGGAAAATGTACGTGCATCTGCGGAAAGATGCCGCCGACCTGTATTGCTACGACCGCAATCACCTGTTGCTTGCCAACTCCTTTGAATGTAAACAGACAGCGGACCGCATCTATTACCTATTATATATATGGAAGCAACTCGGCTTTGAACAGGAACGTGACGAAATGCACCTCACCGGTGAATTGTCCGACAAAGAAGCTTTGCTCAGCGAACTACGAAAATTTATCCGGCAGGTATTCATCATGAACCCTGTCACTAACCTCGACCTACAAGCAATAACCACATGCGAGTAATCAGCGGAATATATAAAAGAAGAAGATTTGACGTGCCCCGTACTTTCAAGGCACGTCCCACAACGGATTTTGCCAAAGAGAATCTGTTCAATGTACTTGCCAATTATCTGGATTTTGAGGACGGAGTATCCGCACTCGATCTCTTTGCAGGAACCGGCAGCATCAGCATCGAACTGGTATCACGGGGTTGCGACCGCGTAATCAGCGTTGAAAAAGACCGGGACCACCATGCTTTCATCTGCAAGATAATGCAAGAGGTAAAGACTGACAAATGTATCCCTATCCGTGGCGATGTATTCAAATTCATCAAAGGAGGACGTGAACAGTTCGATTTTATCTTTGCCGATCCTCCGTACGAATTGCAGGGATTGGAAACCATTCCTAATCTTATCTTCGAAAACAACCTCTTGAAAGAGGAAGGCTTGCTTGTATTGGAACATGGAAAGAAAGATAACTTCGAAGATCATCCGAACTTTGTAGAGAGACGGGTATATGGCAGTGTGAACTTCTCCTTCTTCCGGCTAAAGTAACCTTTACCTCAATTAAAGCAGCGGTGCCATCAGTCGCACCACACTCTCGGCAGCTTTCCGCCACCAGGGACGCTTCACCCAGTTTTTAAGAAAGACCTGCACACACTCGCGTTGATCCTGAAGAAAGATTTCACGCATTTGCAGTGCAGTTTCAGTATCATAAATAAAAGCGTTCACCTCAAAATTATGCTCGAAGCTGCGGAAGTCCACATTGGTAGAGCCAACAGTAGTAAGTTCATCATCCGACACCATCAGTTTGGAGTGCAGAAAACCTATCTTATAAAAATAAACTTTCACACCAGCCTGCAATACATCCGCCAAATAGGAACAAGAACCTAAATTCGTAAGGCGATTATCCGCACGCAAGGGCAGCATCAGTCGAACATCAACTCCTGCCAATGCGGCCGTTTGCATAGCAGCCAGTATCTGTTCTGTAGGCAAGAAGTAAGGGGTCTGTATATAGAAATATTTCTTCGCACCGGAAATTGCCATACTCAATCCTTGCATAATTTCTTTCCAGGGACCGATAGGATCACTCGTCACAATCTGTACTAACGAATTACCCGACGCCTCCATCTTCGGAAAATACCGGGAGGCACTGATCAAAGTACGGTCTACAAAATACCAGTCGAGCAAGAAAGCGGTCTGCAAGCCATGCACGGCTTTGCCTTCCAATAAAAGATGCGTATCGCGCCAAATCCCCCATGAGAACCCACGCATATAGCGTTCTGCCAGATTCATCCCACCCACAAAACCGATTCGTCCGTCAATCACAACAATCTTACGGTGGTTGCGATAGTTCACTTTGCTGGTGAACAGGGGGAAACGTACTTTCAGAAAGCTGCGTACCTCGATACCTGCCGAACGCATTTCATCATAGAAACGGTTGGGCACATGCCAGCATCCTACATCGTCATAGATGACACGTACTTCAACGCCCGCCCGTACTTTCTCTATCAGTACATCCCGCACCATTCGCCCGATGGCATCATCCTCAAAAATATAAAATTCAATATGGATATGTTGCCGGGCTTTAGCCAGTTCCCGCAACAGGGATTGCAACATGGAAGCACCGCTGGTATAAGTCTCTACACGGTTGCCGTCAAAAGGAAACGCCTGGGTTGTATTGCGAAATAAAGAAATGAGCCGGCTATAAGCTATAGGCAAGGTAGTGGCATCCTGCGCCAGGTATTCCACCATCGGTTTATTCAACAGACGGTTATAAATCTTCTGCTCTATTATTCGCTCGCGCCTCCGGCTACGCCCGAAAAAGAAGTAAAAGACCAGTCCCACAACAGGCAGAAACATCAATACCAATATCCATGCCAATGTCTTCACCGGATTACGATTGTCGAGAATGATGACAACAATTGTTCCGATGATAGCGCCAAAGTAAATAATATCAAAGGCGACGGTAGCTACTTGGTTTAGTATATAGTTCCAGTCAATCACAAAAGCAAATATAGAGAAAATAAAAGAATTCCTGTTTTTTTATAAGAAAAAAGAGATTGTCTTTAAAGTATTTACATATATTTGCGTAATTACACACTAATACTATGAAATATGAAAAAACATCTTTTAATCGCCCTCGTGCTGGGCTTGTCAACTACTATCTGTCATTCGCAAGTAAAAATCAGTGTACAAGGTGGAACCGGATTGACCGGCATTACCCAAAATAAAAATTACAATGCTAACTTTGGGTACCGTTTCGGAGTCGGCGTAGAATTCCCTATTGACAAAACTTGGTCCATGCAGACCGGACTACAATTCCTTAACAGAAGCTATTCTGTTGACGAAGGAATAACAGCCCTTGGCACTAATGAGGAAGGCAAACAAATCTACATGGTATTGGGAATTGATTCTAAAATAAACGGAATCTATTTACAAGTTCCCATCAAAGTTGCCGCATATCTGCCTTTGAATAACAACTGCGGATTTCAATTCAGCGGAGGTCCATACATCGCTTATGGAATTGGCGGAAAAAGCAAAGTAAACTGGGTGCTTGTCACCCAGGAAAGGTTTGACGATGATGGACTTATTGCACCCGGTGAAGGCAGTAGCAACGCATCGGTGAATGTTAGTAAAGCAACGCATAAGACCTTTGAAAAAAACGATGGGCTGAAACGTCTGGACATCGGTTTAAGCCTCGGAGTAGATTTCAAATACAAAAATCTTTTTGCCGGTATCGGTGCCGAGTACGGCCTTCTTCCCATTGATAAGGAGTTTCCCAAAGATCTCTTCAAATATTCCTTCCAAGAAGACCAAACACTTGTTTCCCCCCACAACATAGGAATAGAATTTCATGTAGGCTTTTGCTTCAACGCAGGGAAACGCTAAAAAACAGAATCCCCTTCCATCTCTTTTCAGCGAAAGCGAATGGAAGGGGAAACTTATAATAATAACTGGTCAGTTTACTTTAAAAACGGCGTCCGCCAAATCCACCGGGACGTCCACCAGGTCCGCCATGACCGCCAGGACCACCAGGGCCACCAAATCCACCTCTACCCATCTTCTCACGGGCAGCCTTGTTACCAAAGATATTCAGGCGATAGATAAAGTGCACCATACAGTAGCTGTTAACACCATTGTACTCCGAAACCGAACGACCATCTGCCGTCAATGAACGGCTAATGTTACTTTGTTGTTTCAGGATATCGTACATTTCAAAACTTATCGTTGCCGCACCTTTCAGGAAAGTCTGCGAGAGTTGTGCATTCCAGATCAGCTCATTACGGTTCATACTTGAATCCGTATAACCACGACGGCTCTGATTGGCGATATTGGTAGTGAAAGTCATGTTCCAGGGAGCCATCAACTGGGTATTGGCACCATAAGAGAAAGTATAAGGTTCCTGGTTATTGTCCGGACGCAGTTTGTTACGCTCGGCAGTGTAAGAGATAGAGCCATTCAACCCGAATTCGAACCAATCATTGCGGTAGGCACCGTTCAAACGTTCACTCAGCGTCAAGCCCGTTGTCGTATTCTTATCATCAACTTTAGTTTCCTGATTGTACAGATACGCCACATTATTCTGATAATTAATATTAGAGAATGAATTGATGGTATACTTCTTATTCTTCAGTGCCGTATTGAATCCAAACATACCGAAAGCACTCCAATTACCATTAATATTTTTCGGCGTCGTGGTTCTTCCACCGGTCTGTTCATTGTATTCGGTACTGTTACTGATGCTGTTCTGCGTAGCCGAGAAGCTGGCATGCGTCATGATACCCCGTTGAAGTTCCGCATTATACGTATTGTAGAACAAACGCATAGAGTGCGTGAAAGAAGGCTTCAAGCCCGGGTTACCGACACGGATATTCAACGGATTGGAGTTATCCACAATCGGCAACAGGTTTTCCATACTCGGCTGACCGGTACGTCCGCGATAGTTAAAGCGCAACTGGCTTACCTTGGAGAAGCGATAACGGAAATCGACATTCGGAGCAAAATTGAACACGGAACGCGTCGTATCGATCATATAATTTCCTTTCTTATAAGAAAGCTTGGAACTCTGTGGTTGGAAAGACATACCTGCACTCAACTGATACTTTTCACGAATGAAACGCAGCGATACGGATGCATCATGATTATAGTATCTATATTCGGCATATTTACCTAAGCTATCCACTGCATGGTTCTCGTAACCGGTAGGCAACGGCTCGCCAATTCCCCACTCCGGATTGATCTGATACAAATCATAAGTCGTCTTGTCACTCTCGCTGTATTTATACTGGAACTGATAGCTGAATTGCAAGAAAGTGGCCCGTGCAATAGGTTCGCTATACGTAATTTGTGCACTATAATTATAGTTATTGGTCGGAGTAGTGATATACTGATTACGAACCAAAGTAGAGTCCGGGTTCGTAGGAATCTGATAATAACGTGTCGTAGATTCCGTATACTGATTATTGTCATTATCACCGTAACCGAAGCGTCCGCGGAATGTAATGTTACGTCCTTTATCATTCAGCTTACGGTTAATTTGTAAAGTCGCATCTGTCGAAATGCTCTTGCTGTCGGAAAGTGTCCCGCTGTTCGTAGCATTTACACGAATATCCTTCAACGGGTCCCCGGCAATTATTTTATCAAAATCAAGATAATCGTTCGGATTGGCAACCAGACTGAATGGGTCTGCATCAAAGGTTCCCGACAATGAGCTCGAAGCATTATCCGTCTTACCATAAGAGAAGTTCGGGCGGAAAATGATATTCGTCATTGAATCCGGCTTCCACTCCATACGGAAATCGGCTCTGAATGTAGAATTCTTGTTCCGGTTGACTGAGTTGGAATTGGAATATGAATTACCATTCTGCAAGAAGCGCTCGGACGAGTTGATATTAGAGATATCAGCGTCATTATAATTATATTGGGCACTTCCTCCCAGTTCTATCTTCTTATTCTCTGTGGCAAAACTGATACCCAATTCTTTAGGTGCGTTCAAACCATTGTTACGACGCCAGCGGGGTCCACCTCCACCACCTGAAAAGCCCTGGTTGTTCACGTTATTGGTAGAACCAATAACGGTTACCTGTGTCTTATCCACAAAATGATTTACATTTAAACGGGCTGCGTAGCGGTCTTCAGTACCCACGGCTGCATCCGCATTACCAAACCATCCACGGTTCATACCTTTCTTCACCGTCAAGTCAAGTACGGTTTCTTCCTCACCGTCATCAATACCCGTGATACGTGCCAGGTCCGACTGCTTGTCATACGTCTTCAGCTTATCGATCATCTCCACCGGCAAGTTCTTCAAGCCCGTTTTCACGTCTCCACCAAAGAATTCCTTTCCATCTACCATGATCTTTTTCAACTCCTTACCATTGATTTTCACGTTACCGTCATCATCAATTTCGGCACCGGGGAGTTTCTTCACCAGCTCTTCCAGCATGGCCCCTTCCGGTGTGCGGTAAGCACTGGAATTGTACATTAACGTATCTTCCACTACCTGTACCTGCGGAGCTTCTGCGGTAATCACCGCTTCTGCCAGCATCACGGCATCCGTCTTCAGAGCCAGCGTACCTACATTCTTATTGGGATTTTGAGCCGACAGTTGCAAAGGAAGCACTGTAGGTTGGAAGCCGATATAGGAAACTTTCAATACATATTTCCCGGCCTGCACTTTGGGCAGGGTGAAATATCCCTGCGCTGTAGTGGCGATACCCGCCGCAAATGCACTGTCCGGTAACGAAAGTAACTGTACTGTGGCTTGTACTGCGGGCTCTTTCGTATCATCCTCGATGACACGCCCCGCTACGGTAATGTTCTTAGTCTGTGAGAAAGCGGAAAGTGTGGTTGTCAGCAATAACACTGTTCCGATGATTACTTTTTTCATGCGCCTGTTTTTTATGAAACAAAATGTCTGTTTTTATACTGTTTCATTTGACAAGCTTTCAATGGAAAAGTTTAATGAGGTTTAAATAAAATGTTCTAATTATCGACGATCTCGCTTAAACAACCTATCAACTGCCGCTTTCTTTATACCAAATTCCAGGCAAAGAACATTCAGTATCAGAAAGATCAAAAAAGAGGAAGTATCCACGCTCATGATGTCTCCCTTCGCCAAGCGATAGAGCATACCGCCAAAGATGAATAATACGGTCAGGAACATAGCATTACGTGTAGCCGTATTACGGACCTGCTCAGTTTCCTTATTCTCGTTCTTGGTATAGGCAAACAGAATCATCAATGCGCCAAGCATCATCAGCAGCTTAGAGCATTCTTTATAAAACAAGAGGTTGGAATCCGTCATTTTCCCTAGCATCAGCATCAGGAACGGAAGAAACAGTGCCAAAGCTATCACAAAATATCCTAATAGACGACAATAAACCGGTAGTAATGCTCTCATTTCAAAATTACTAATTACTAATTACTAATTATTAAATTATAGATTGTGGGGGAGGCAGATGGCAGAAGCATCATGCCAGCCCATCAAAAATCGATGGGCAAAGATAACGTTTTATTGCCAAAAGAGCTATCTTTGTACCACAATTAACAAAGAAGGTATCCATCTCTTTCATAATTTAGAATCCACAATCAGTAATTTATAATTTGTAATTAATCAGATGAGTAAACAAGAAGTAATCCTTTGCGAGAAACTGGAAAGCAGTCTGACAAACGCCATCGGGAATTGTCCCCATGACAAGCTCTTCATATTGACCGACGAGCATACCCACCGCCTCTGTCTGCCGCAACTCAATGACATTCCGGCACTGAAAGAGGCTACCGAAATCGTTATCGGTGCCGAAGATGTACACAAGAATCTGGAAACCCTGGCTTCCGTTTGGCAAGCTCTGAGCGAACAGGGAGCTACACGCCATTCATTACTGATTAACCTGGGTGGCGGCATGGTGACCGACCTGGGTGGTTTCGCCGCTTCTACCTTCAAGCGGGGCATTGCCTATATCAATATCCCCACCACCCTGCTGGCCATGGTGGATGCTTCCGTAGGAGGCAAAACGGGTATCAACTTCAACGGGTTGAAGAACGAAATCGGTGTTTTCGCACCCGCCGCCAGTGTACTTCTTGAAACGGAGTTCCTGCGCAGCCTCGATGCCCACAACTTCTTCTCCGGGTACGCCGAGATGTTGAAGCACGGTCTTATCAGTACCCCGGAGCACCTTGCCGAGTTATTGGCTTTCGATACGGACAAGATAGATTACGTTGCACTGAAATCAATGGTGGGCCGTTCCGTACAAGTAAAAGAGGATATCGTGGAACAAGATCCGCTGGAACACGGCATCCGCAAGGCGCTGAACCTGGGACATACCGTAGGTCATGCCTTCGAAAGTCTGGCTCTTGCCGAAGGTCGCCCCGTATTACACGGTTATGCTGTTGCTTGGGGAATTGTTTGCGAGCTATACCTTTCTTATATAAAGGTAGGTTTTCCGAAAGAGAAAATGCGCCAGACCATTCAGTTCATCAAAGAGCACTACGGTGACTTTGCCTTCAATTGCAAACAGTACGACCAACTTTATGAGTTGATGAAGCATGACAAGAAGAACACTGCCGGCGCCATCAACTTCACTCTATTGAAAGAAGTCGGAGACATCTGCCTTAACCAGACTGCCGACAAAGATACCATTTACGAAATGTTCGATTTTTATCGGGAATGTATGGGGGTATAACCTCACTGTGCACCTGTACTATTTCCCCTTCCACACTTCTGCAACCCTTTATTCATAGGGAATAGAGTGTGGAAGGGGTATTCTTTAGGGGTTCTCAGTAATCTCTTCTTCCGGAAATTCTCCTTGCAGTTCCGCCTTCTTTTCCGCTTCCACAACTTTCTTGCTCAACATACTTGCCGGGAAGTATTTGCTCAGCGGATAGCGGAAAAATCTCATTTCCCTGCTTAATTCCCTGGTCAAGCCGCGGTCAGCGGTGAAGTAAACGCGCGAAATGCGCACGGTTCCCGGCATCACGTCTTCGGGGTGTTCAAAGCCCTCGCTGGTTATCGCAATATGGAAAGAACCCAGTCCTTTGATGGATACCGACTCCCCATTCTTCAAGGCCTCTTCTATGAAGTGAGGCAGGTCGGCCAATATTCCTTTTACATCACCTTCGCTCCTGCCCGTCCGGTGAGCGATTCGTTTTGCCAGTATGTCTTCGGTCACCCCACCTCTGGGTTGCAGTGTACGTTGCACGGCATAATACAGTTGTTTTGCACCTTCCTTAGTCTGGAAGAGTTTCTTTCTTACCAAGTAAATCATTCCCATAGTCTTTACGTGTTTTTAATTACTACCTTTGATATCTTTCCCTTATTCCTTCCATGCAAAAGATGGCATCTTTTGTAGCAAAAGGTGGCATCTTATAACACAAAAGATGGCATCTTTTACAGCAAAAGATGCCACCTTTTGTAAGAGAGACAGCAAAGATACGGAAAGTATCTTTAAATGAAGTATCCGAAAGGACTTAATGCGCTAGCTATTTAGCAAAAAGTCTTTTATTCCCATTCGATAGTAGCGTTAGGCTTCGGAGACATATCGTAGCAAACACGATTCACATGTTTTACTTCTTTCAGGATACGATCCGTAATTTTCATCAGGACAGGCCATTCTACCTGTTCGATGGTAGCGGTCATCGCGTCAATCGTATTGACAGCACGGATGATAACCGGCCATTCGAAAGAACGGGCATTGTCGCGCACACCCACTGACTTGAAGTCGGGTACCACGGTGAAATATTGCCACACTTTCTTATCCAGTCCGGCAAGTTGAAATTCTTCACGCAGGATAGCATCGGACTCGCGCACAGCTTCCAAACGATCGCGTGTGATAGCACCCAGACAACGCACGCCCAGACCGGGACCGGGGAAGGGTTGACGATAAACCATTTCATAAGGCAAGCCCAGTTCAAGACCACATGCACGTACTTCGTCTTTGAAAAGCTGACGCAACGGTTCCACAAGTTCGAACTGAAGATCTTCCGGCAGACCGCCTACGTTGTGGTGAGACTTCACCATCTTGGCCGTTTTCGTTCCGCTTTCCACAATATCAGGGTAGATAGTTCCCTGGCCTAAGAAGTCGATACCGTCCAGTTTACGCGCTTCTTCTTCGAATACGCGGATAAACTCTCCGCCGATAATCTTGCGTTTCTGTTCGGGATCTTCCACACCTTCCAGTTTAGTAAGGAAGCGGTCGGTAACATCTACATAGATCAAATTCGCCTTCAGCTGATTACCGAACATTTCTACTACATCTTCGGATTCGCCTTTACGCATCAGACCGTGATTTACATGCACGCATACCAGATTGTTGCCAATTGCTTTCAGCAACAGAGCTGCCACTACGGAACTGTCAACACCACCGGAAAGGGCCAGCAATACTTTTCTGTCACCCACCTGGCGACGTACCAATTCAATCTGGTCATTCACGAAGTTGGTCATGTTCCAATTAGCTTCGGCCTTGCAAGTTTCGAAAACGAAAGGCTTAACAGCTGCTTTGATAGCTTCAATATCATCAGTAAACTGTGGCAGTTTCACCGCACAAGTCGCTTTGTCATGACCGGCAGCCATCACTGGGATTCCCGCCTCGTAGATAGAAGGATTCACATCGATGGCAACACCATCTACTATGTTACACGGTCCACCATTGATAATAATGCCCTTTACATTGGACAACTTTTTCAGTTCTTCAACGGTTATATCATGAGGATAGATCTCACTATATACACCTAACGCACGGATGGCGCGAGCCAATACCGTATTCTCATGACTACCCAAGTCAAGGATAACAATCATATCCTGCTTCATTTGATTCTGGTTGTTTTAAGTTATTGTATCAATTATTATTCACTTCTATTTTCAAACTGTCCGCAAAGATAAAGATTTTCAGAGAGACTATAATACATTGATTCTCTAAAGTTTCAGAACAGAGCAGCGTTTTTTTCGCAGTCATACCTTTCCGAAGATCAGTTTTATTCATCGATCCTTTATTTCGGTATTGTTCATGTGAATTTCAACTTCTGATTCGCATCATTAATAAAGTTAATCGGAGAACAGATGTATTTTCCTCCCCGATTTACATTGCTACTTTATTTTTTATTGTACCTTTGTGATGTCGAACCATTATAAACTCACAGCAGGGAAACCTGCCAAGAATCCGTGGCGGGCATTTTTATGCCCGTCCACGCCACTCCTATATGGCGGTCCCTGTACCCCCATGGGGAGTGTTAATGCACCTCCAAATACTAGCTGTGAGTTTAGTGTTCGACAATGGGACAGGCAGGGATTGCTTTTTCAATTCCTTCTCCTCTCCCATGAATCGAATTATTCACCTTTTAAAACTTAACGATTTATGGAAAACAACACTCAGCCGGTAACCGCTCAGGAATTATCCAACGTAGCAATGCACCCACGCACGGGCTTCCCTTCAGAAGAAGCCATGAAAGCGTACTATTTACAACTGATTGACATCATGAACATCGCGTATGTCAAAGAATCTTCGGAATATATAAGCCTGCAATGTCTGAAACGCAAATTAAGACAATTCATCCATCGAGAAAAAATGCGCTTGATGCGCAGCAGACGTAAAAGAAAAGACACAGTATACAGAAAGGGACAAGCCGGCAGCCGCATACAGCGGTTCTGCCGGCTTGTCCGTATTATGTGTGAATCCGTGGTTTAGAACTCCGGCTCAATCAGTCCGTAAGTTCCGTTCTTACGCTTATAGACCACGTTCACCTGGTCTGTATCCGCGTTCAGGAACACGTAGAAATTGTGTCCCAGCATCTCCATCTGGAGGCATGCTTCCTCGGGAATGGTTGGCTTGATGGCAAATTTCTTTGTCTTGACAATCTGAATCTCGTCATCCTGTACTTCGTCCTCTTCCTCTATGAAGGCCTGGGAGAAAGAGATGGCAGCCTGTTTCTTATCAATGAGTTTCTTTCTATATCTGCGGATCTGGCGCTCAATGATTTCCTCTACCAGATCAATGGATACATACATATCAGTGCTGGATTCCTCCGCGCGGATGGTATTGCCTTTGACTGGGATAGTCACCTCGATTTTTTGTCGGTCTTTCTGTGCGCTAAGCGCTACGATTACTTCGGTGTCCGGCGTGAAGAAATGTTCCAGCTTGCCAATCTTCTTTTCAACGGCAGCCTTCAAACCTGGAGTTACCTCAATATTTCGTCCTGTTATGGTATAACGCATAAACATCAACTCCTTTTCTTGGGATAGTGACATTATATCATATTTATTGCAAAATTACAATTAGAACCTAAGAATTGTTTAACAATTTATCTTAATTTTTTATAAAAATTTGTTTCAAATGCAGTTAAAGACTATTGCATTCCTAATAGAAGACTCCCTGAAATGTCAAGAGAAAACCTTGTTTTTTCTTCCGTACTTATCAAGTTTATCAGAAGTGTACAAAAATAAAATAATTATAAAGTCTGAACGGGAGGCGCAGACTTTATAATTATTTTATTTTAGATCGGAAGAGCACACGTCTGAACTCCAGTCACACAGAGAGATCGTATGCCGTCTTCTGCTTGAAAAAAAAAAAAAAAAGCAATAGACAAAAAAGGGACACCAATAAACAACAACACCTGT
>ENA-UPWK01001514-UPWK01001514.1-human-gut-metagenome-genome-assembly--contig:-NODE-1514-length-15545-cov-5.194725_pt1 | contig 15545 bp, 10 predicted proteins | sample MGYA00250048_ERZ773373 | MGnify/ENA primary metagenome ERZ773373 (study PRJEB29103, sample SAMN06112059) | human gut metagenome | biome: human gut; feature: ankylosing spondylitis patient; material... | reverse complement strand
CGGGGATGCGGCGCGTCCCAGCCGTGAGCTCCGGCGGCTCCACCTCCTTCTGCACCAGCAGATGGTTGTACTGCTGTACCAGTGTGCGGCCGGTACGGAGCTGGCAGCAGGCCTCCATCTCCCCGCGCAGGACGTCCCGCTCTTCCCTGTTGAGCAGATACGTGAATGGGTGCTCCTCCTCTCCAAAATTCCGGCAGAGGGTTATATCTATGTGGTCCGCCACATCCTGAAGCGCAAAATCATAGGCAGTATGGAGGTTCAGCCAATCACACAGTGAACTGGTATCCAGCTCCTGGCCAAACATCTCCTGCTGAACTTCTTTGCTGACACAGCCGAGCTGAAAATCCAGCGTGCGGCCGATGCGCAGGATCTCCTCCGGGAATATAAGATCCCCCGGCCGCAGATCCCTGCGGTGGGTCAGTACGGGAACACTCACAGGCTCATCCCTCCCATCGTCATTCCGCGCTCCATACCCTTCGCCTCGCCCTGTGGGCAGGGCCCACTCATTTCGCCGGAACTCCTCTCCCCGCCGAACCCGCTGTGCTGGGCTTCGGTGGGGGCCTCGCCATCGTTCTGCTGCTGTATCTGGCCGTGTTGGAGCTTCAATACCTCCAGAATCTCCTGGGCCTGCGCGTCCAGAAGGATGTTCCGTTTTGCCGCCCACTCCGCATAGCCGTCCAGCTCCACGCCATTCTCCAGCAGGGTTTCCGCCGCTGACGACGCGTGCTCCCGCAGGCACACATCCAGGGCTTCATAGTCATCCTGGCGCACCTGGAGCACAGACCGCAGCAGCTCCACCGCCATCCACTCGCTGCCCCTGGCGATCAGAGGCCGCAGGGCGGGCGCGGCGCTGCCCTGCGGCTGGAGCCCCTTCCGGATCAGGTTGGTGAGGGCGTGCAGGTCACAGGCCCTGGCGGTGTCATAGAGCAGACCGATGGGGGCAGCGGCAGTCTGCTCTGGTGGAGCCCAGCGGATGAGATCCCTGCCCATGGCGGGGTTTTGCAGGTAGGCATACCGCAACACCTCACCGGGCAGGGCGGGGGACGGATTGGCCACCTTGTCCATTGTCTGATCCAGCATCATCTGCACCCGCTGGAGATCCCCGGTGTCCACCGCCCGTTTGCAGGCATCCAACCAGACGTCCTCCGGGTAGGGTGACTTTGTCCCAAGCATCAGTCTGGCCATCCGTTTGCCCACTGGGCCTGGCCTGCCTGCCGCTGCGGCCAGCAGGCTGCCCCGCTCTTCCGGCTTCGTGATCTGAACTGCCAGGGAAGAAAACGCATAGAGCTCCCCATCCCGGACGGCCAGCAGGGCCCGGTCCGCCGTGCTCATGCGCAGGGGGCGGGCGCCCACCTCGTCCATGTAGGCGGTGATGCTGCCCGCCATGCGGCGCAGGAGCTGCTCCGTACCCGTCATTTGTTTCTCCTGCCGCATCCGCTGTTCCAAAAGCGCGTCCATGAGCACCCGTCTCTCCTTCGGCGTGAAGTGGAGCACCGCCCCCTCCGCTTTCGTGCCGTCTTCCATCTGCCGGTATCTGGCATAGGCACCTTGCTCACCGTGAAACGCCTTGGTAATGGCGGAGGAGATGAGGAACATCCGGTCCATGTCGGAGCCGCTCTCGCCCAGGGTCTTGCCCGTGGCGAAGCTTTTGATCACAGGCTTGCCGTCCCCCCCGTACCACTTCAGGTACACATCCAGGTAAATCCCCTCGCTGTCCCCGTAGTCCGTGGTGCAGAAGAGATCCGCATTCCTGGGGATCACCCTTCCGTCCTCCCAGTCGGCGTCCAGCAGAAAATACTCGTCCGGCAGATAGCCCATGCCCTCCAACCGGTGCTTCAGCTCCTCATAGACCTCCTGTCCAGTGCGGCCGCTCAGTTCAATGGTCTCCATATGTCGCTTCCTCCTTCTGCATCTGTGTAGCCTTGGATGCCGCCGGCCGCCGACGCCTGTCCCGGTCCGGCCGGCACCGGGCGTCTAGGTAGGCCCGGGTCTCCGCCGGTACATAGGCCTCGTACAGCTCCTCCAGCGCCCGCTGGAGCTCCTTCTGGGGTGTGCGCTTGTTCTTAGCGGCAAGAAAATACCGGAGCGCGTCCAGCCGCTCCGGTTCCATGCTCACCGTCAGTTCTGTTTTTTCCATAGTCAGCTCATGCCTCCCATCGCCTGCATTGTGTTTTTCGGAACCTCGGATGAAACTGCAGGCTGCCCGCATAGGGTGTTCCACCGGGCCTCTGCTTCACGCAGATACCGCTCCGCCAGCTCAGGGTGTTCCCCCAGCAGAGGGCGGATGTGTGGGAAGCCGTAGTGTTCCTCTGAAACGCTGCGGTCATAGCTCCCCAGCACATAGTGGAGAGGGACGTCGTCCATGGGGAAGAAATCCCCCCGAATGGTGCAGGTTCCACGCTCCGGGTCAATGGACTGGATGACGCCGCCACGGAGAGCAAAGTCTCCAGGACCGCCATAGGGTTCTGTAGCGGCAAAGAGCACCGTGTCTCCTACGGACAGCTCCCTGGACAGCAAAGCGTCCCGCATCTGGTCGATCAGCGCCTCGCGGCTTGTGGAGAGCAGCTTGGTCTCCGGAGCTAGCAGGGCCTGTGCCTGCCGGTAAAGTGACGCCGCCTGCTGCTCCGTCACCACCGGCCTCCATGTACCATCTGTCCGGGTGATCCGTTCGTTGTCCGGCAGCCCCGCCGCCGTTTCATAGGCGGCAATAAGGCAAGCCGTATTCTGGATTGAGTTCATATTCTCTCACTCCTCGTTATGTAGTTGGCAGGTAATATCTTGGATCTGTCCTCTGGCCGTTGACGCGCACCTCGAAGTGGAGGTGGGGGCCGGTAGACCGGCCGGTGCTGCCGGACAGAGATACGATGTCGCCGGCCTCCACCGTTTGGCCCACCCGCACCAGCAGTTGAGAGTTGTGGGCGTAGAGAGTGGACAGGCCGTTACCATGGTCGATCATCACATAGTAGCCGTAGCTGCTGTGGTACTGGGCGGCGGTGACGGTGCCGGGCAGGGCGGCCCGGACGGGGGTGCCGGTGGGTACCGCCAAATCCATGCCGGTATGACCCCGGGTCTCCCCGGTGAAGGGGTCCCTCCGGTAGCCAAACTCCGAGGTGACCCGGCTCTCCCAGCCCGCCCCAATGGGGGAGCAGAAGCCGTCCGCCCCGATGAAGGGCACGTCGGTGCCGGGGATCCAGCCCTCCGTTCCAGTAGATGCACCGTACTTCACGACATTGTAAACGCTGTCCGCGTTGGCCTGCTGTTCCGGTGTGGCTTCCGCTCCGGTAAGATGCCGGATGTTTTGCCAGACCTGCTGGAAATCTGAGATTGGGACGGCCACGGTATAGGTCTCCTGGGTCTCCACCTCATTCCCCGCCTCATCCACGGTGGTCACCGTGCGGGTGCGCTCCTCATAGGTGACAAAGCAATCCACAAAGGCCTGCCCGGCGTGGGCCGCCGGGTCATCCGCGCCGAAGTACAGAGCGAAGAACACCGCCTTGACTCGGACATCATCCAAGCCGTCCCCGTCCTCCATCTGCCCCTCTACGGTCTGCATGGCGGCATCCAGCAGGACAAAGCTGTCCCGCATCTCCTGGATGTATGCCTGATACTCCTCCGGGGTGCCCTCCGGGACGGCCCCGCCGTGAAAGCACAGATCCACCACAGTGCGGTTGTGCTCCGCCCCTCCTGAGAAGGTGGTGCAGAAGAAGGCCAGAAGGAGAATGATGGGAGAGAGTGCGGCTGTCAGCACCCACCCCACGGCCTTCCGGCTCTTTTCGTTGGTAAGGATGGACGCGGCAGCCTTGACTAAGATGGCGGGGCTCATGTGGCGCACCTCCCGCAGGAGCAGGGCAGGTTGTCCTCCGGGAACACCTGAGAGAGTGCCAGCTGCTCCTCGTCGTGCTCCAGGAAGTCCCGCCAGGCCCAGTTCCGGCCCAAACCTTTGATAGAGGTTAAATGAGGCCGTGCCCTGTCCTCCATGGCCAGGGCACGGCCTAACAGCTCCGGATATTTATGGTAGAGGGTGCGGATCTCCCGCCGCTTCATGCTGGGGCAGAAGAAGCAGGAGGACTTCCCCGGCAGGGGAAGCCCTGCCTCTTGGATGGCCTGGATACACCTGTCCCGATCCCACCCCCACTCCATGAGGGGGTATTCCTTCTGGTATTTCCGGTCCGCTTTGTCCCGCTCCCGCACCCGCTCCCGGCGCTCCGGTTCCCCGGCATCATAGCCGATGAACTTGACCACCCGGCCGCCGCCGGCCCATACCGCCCGGCAGCGGGGGTCGTGCCGGCAGAACTTCTCCTGGGGGAACACCTTGTGCTTGAGGGAACACTTTTTGTAGCCATAGGCAATGGAGGGGAGGGAACCGGAGCGGAGGCATTCCTGCTCCAGGGTGAGCCGCTGGCCGTCCTGGGTGGTGTACCATACCCGGGTGATGGGCGGCATCCTGTGCTCCGCCAGCCAGCGGTCCATGATTTCCAGATAGGCATAGGTGTGGGGCTGTTCCCCGCCGGGGTCCGCGAAGAGGATGAGGTCTACCGGAATGCGCCTCTGCCAAAGCCCTAGCAGCATGGCGGTGCTGTTCATTCCGCCGCCATAGCCCACCACGTTCATCCTTCTCCTCCTGTGATCAGCGCGTGCTTGTGGGGCGGGGCATGGACGTCCAGCAGGTTGCGGTCCGCGCCGGACTTGAACAGGCAGACGCCGTTATTGGGGGAACTGATCAGATCGTACTCGGCGCTCTCCAGCTGGAGGTTATCCATGTAGAACTTCTTGTCCACCTTTCCCCCGTGGAAGAGGAACTGGTGGGTGGGGATGGCAAACAAGGGGCGGGTCAGCTCCCGCACGCCCTGGATATCGAAATCCTCCAGATTTTGACTGGCCAGGATCAGGGCGGAATCGCGCTTTCGCACCCGCTTGAGGCAGTTGCGGATGTACTCAATGGTGGTCAGGTTGGACAGCCAGAGGTAGAGCTCATCCAGAGCGGCCACGGTGTTCCCCTTGGTGAGGAGCTGGTCGCTGAGGTAGGACAGCAGGTTGAACAGCAGGGCGTCCTTGACCGAGGAGTTGGCACGGATCAGGTCCTTGACGCCAAACACCAGGAAGCGGCATTGGGGTCCCCGCAAGTCCGTTGGACTTGTGGGGAGAGGAGGAGTAGCGGAGCGAGCGAGCTTTTCGGCTTTAGCCGGAAACGAGCGCGGCGCAGCTTGTGACGACGAGATATTGGTGCGGCCGTTGAAGTAGACGCTCTCCGCGCCACAGCACATGGAGTGGAGCCCCAGCAGGAGCTCCTGCAGCAGCTCCCTGGGATAGAGGGGGCTGTCCTCCCGGTCATAGTGCTCATAGGCGTCCTCCAGGACGGCGTACAGATCCTCCGCAATGGGCCAGTCCTCCGGCCCTATGGCAGAGAAGTCCGTCTTGTCCGAAACACCCCACTTCCGGTACAGCCGTTCCAGCATCAGCTCCAGGGTATCTACCTGTTGGTGGGTGAAGGGCTTGTAGGCCAGGAAAAAGTCCTTGAGGAAGGAAATGTGCTGGGACAAGGGGGATTTCTGCCGGAATGCCGCTGGCGCGTCCGGATTGTCCTCTCCATCCACATCCCACCGCTTGGCCTCCAAAAAGTTGATACGGAACTGCCCGCCCATGAGGTCCGCGTAACAGCCGCCTAACCTGCCGCAGAGATAGAGCAACTCATTTTCCGGGTCTAAGCAGATCACCGTCTTGCCGCTCTCCAGCAGGTTGCAGATGAGCAGCTTGAGCAGGTAGCTCTTGCCCTCACCGGAGTTGCCCAGGATGAGCACGCTGGAGTTGGTCTTGTCCGGTGTGCGGCGGTCCAGGTCCAGCAGGATGTCCGCACCATAGTGGTCATTGCCGATGTAGAACCCATGGGGATCGCTGCGGCCGGAGTAGTTGATGGGATACAGGTTGGCGGTGGAGCTGGCGGGCAGCACCCGCTCAAACTGGGCGCCCAGGGCGTTCCGGCCCGCCGGGTTGGCGGAGAGGAAGCCCTCCCGCTGACGGCGGCGGCTTCCTCCGGGATGCAGCCCTCCTGCTCCGCGTGCCCCTCATTGGCAGCGTCCTCTCGCTCCTCTTGAGCGTCTGCCAGAGCCCTGTGGATGCAGTCCAGGAAGAAGGCGTTCTGCTTGATGCCCTTCTCCTGCAGGTAGTCCTTGAATTTCTCGAACAGCTCGCCGGGTACCTGGAATGCCACCGTTCTCTTGTCTCCGCTCATCGTAGTTTCCTCCTTCTGATTGTCGTAGAATGTCTGGATCAGCCAGGTCATATACTGTCCCAGGGTCTGGCCGGACGCCTCCTGAGCCTCCCGCACCCGGGCGTGGAGCCCGGCGGGGATGGGAGCACAGAGGTTCTTCACTTTTTCTTCCATATCGCAACTCCCTCTTATGGTAACGCAAGTATACCGATCTCACCGGCAAATAGCTATGACCAACACCAACAAAGATCCCGCCGGAAACCAAGCATAAGCAACAGTGCTAATCCCCCTCCGCCGCCCGGGCAATTCCGGCCATGATGAACTCCACACAGGGGATAGCCACGCTGTTGCCCGGGGCTGTGTATCGGGCGGAGTCCGAGGCGCCGGGCAGGTCTGTCCACCTATCTGGGAACCCCTGAAGCCGCTCACACTCCAGTGGAGTGAGGCGCCGGATCAGGAAAACCGCTAGTGTATCACGACTTGGCTGGCAGACCAGATCGGTGGCGTCCTTCCACTGGCGGGCGCTCTGGGTGGAAGCGCTCTTCCCCTCCCTGAACTTGTCCACCCACTGTCGGCGGAAAACAGCGTGCCGGTCTGCATCAGTCAAGGTATAGGCCACATCCGTCTGAATCCCGATGCCGTTGCCTCCATTGCGGGCTGCCGGTCAATGACGTTGCCGCAAATACACATGATTGGCTCCGGCTGGAGGGCCAGAGGCAGGTTGTTGCCGCCGGTACCAGCCCTGGCGGATAGTGTGGGCGCGACCGGGTGCGGCCCAGTGTACCGGCTGTCAATGCCGTGGTTCTCAAAAACCAGAGGCTGGTGTCCCTGTTCCTTCGTCCTCACAAGCTCCATTTGGGTACCGGATATATTTTCGGAACAGTCCATCACGCTGCCGCCCTGGTCATTGAGGCAGAGGACGGAGGGAACCATATTGCTGCCGCTTTCCGCGGCTTTCAATGTTGGGGAACACTCCGGCTGGTAACCGATCCCTCCGGCTGCGGAGCCTTGTCCGGCCAAGAAACCAGCGGCAAAAAGAAGCCCAGCTGGATTGCGCCCACCGCCGCCGTCCGCCCCGGCGACCGTTGGGGCGACGCTGTCTGGAGTAAAAATACGTGCCTGCTGCGTGTCCCACGGCGTCAGGCAATTTCCAAGAAGAGAAGGCAGACCAGATGCTTCTTTGCCTGGTGATATATTATCCTGACTGATCAGCCCCGCCTGCACCAGGAGGGCCGCATGGAGCTGGGACGGGAGAGGCTTGACCCGCTCCGTCGCCCTGCGCAGGATGCCCAGGCAGGCTCTCCTGGTCAAATAGTATTTTCGGGGCGGATTGTCCTGCAAAATCCGCGACAAGGAACACCCTGCGTCTCCGCTGGGGGGTGCCGGACCAGTATTGAGCGTCGAAGACCCCCCACGCCAGGGAGAACGCAGCTCCCACTCGTAATTTCCCAGCAGGTTGCCAGCCCCAGGGGTGAGGTCGAGTGAAAGGTATGGAATTGCCTGCAATTCCGGCGATCTGTTCCAGGACGAACCAGAAGTCCTCCCCTTTGGGGAAGCCGCTGCTGAACACGCCGGGGACATTCTCCCAGCAGAACCATCTGGGGCGAACAGACTTGCCTGTCCGCCCTCGTCGTATATCCGCATCCCGCATCTCCTTTGTCACCCGGATCTGCTCCAGGAACAGCCCGGACCGTACGCCGGCCAGTCCGGCGCGGGTACAGGATGCCACGGATAAGTCCTGACAGGGTGAGCCGCCGCAGATAATGTCCACCGGCGGCAGCTTCGCCCCGTCCAGCCTGGTGATATCCCCCACATGGAGCATCTCCGGGAAATGATGTTTCGTGACTTGAATGGGGAAGGGCTCAATCTCGCTGGCCCACAGCGGGGTGATCCCCTGCCGTATGGCGGCCAGCGGAAAGCCGCCGATCCCGTCAAACAAACTTCCTAGGGTAAGGGTCATTTTACCGCCTGGACAATGGTGCGGGTGGTGTTGACGGCAGCCTGAGCGGTGTAGACGGCGCTCATGATGTTGGCGCGGGTGGTGGTGTCCAGGCCGAAGGCCCCGGCAGTGCGGGGCACCTCTCCGGCGGCCAGCATGAGGCCAAGCCCCAGGAGGGCTTTGTCGCTGAACACCATGAGCCCTGCCACCAGAATGGTGGCCTGGAGGAAGGCGGTGAGGCACAGGCCAATGACCTGCTTGCACCACTGGGTGAAGCCGTCCGTATAGCCCCGGGGGATGGAGAACATATATAGCGAACCCACGGCAATCTGGATGAGCAGGATGCCGCCCCGTTTCAGGTTGGAGAAGAACACCTTGATCACCGCATAGGCCATGAGGATCATGGCGAAGAGGAGCATGATGGGGTTTGTGCCCAGGCCCCATTTGGCCTGGGCCGCGATATCCATCAGGCTAGCCCCCTCAAGGCCTGTGAGGATCTCATTGCCCAGCTCCCCGATGCTCTTTCCCGCCCCTGTGATTTCCATGGCGAAGGTACCCTGGAGGGAGACGGAGAGGGCGTACAGCCGGACGGGTACGGTAGTGAACAGGCTGACAGCGAAGAAGCCTTTGAGTGCGTTGAGGGCAGGCTGCTGGAGATTGCCCCGGCCGGAGGCATATTCAATGCCGCACTCAAAGGCGGACACCACCACGCTGACGGCAAAGAGGGCCCAGCCCAACTGGGAGAAGAAGCGCACCACCGAACGCACCCAGGAGAGGTCAAACAGCTCCACCCCCATGTTCCCCATCTGGGCGAAGAAGGCGCCCAGGAAGCCCACCATCCGGCTGTAAAACCAGTCCAGGATGGACTCCATCACCGGGTTGGCCACAAAGTCCCAAATAAACACTCGCCTTCACCGCCTCAGATGCCTACGATATTCCAGATGTAATTGGGGGCCAGCAGCACGAAGATCAGGCAGACGAACAGGATGGCCGCCCCCGTCCACTCAAACTGGCCGTGCTTGCGATAGTCGAAGAAGCACAGTGCCACCTTGACAAAGAATGCAATCCCCAGCACCATGGTGAGGGCGGGGAAGACCACAGTATCCACCACAGTCTTGATCTGGCCGGCGGCGTCTGTCCAGGTCTGCTCCACGGCGTCCGCCACATTGCCGGCGGAGGAGGCGAAGGCCGGGACCATGCACAGGGCGGCCACCACCAGGGCTAGGAGCAGGATTCTGATGCTCTTTTTTCTCAAAGTCACTTTCGTAGCACCTCCATAAAATTGAAGGGCCGCCCGGGTTGGGCGGCCCTCCTGAAGATGGGTTGCTGGAATCAATAGCCGGTGCGGGGCAGGGGCTCAGAGGGCTTGTAGACCCTGGTCACCCACCGGGAGGTGGCCATAATCCACTGGCCGTTGTACACACCGCCCACGTCCGCCTGGTTGACGAATTGGCTGCCGCCGGTAAGCCAGGCGTAAACGGTGGCATAGACCTGGGGCGCCTCCACCTGCCGGAAGTTGGCGGGCACCACTCCGAAAGACATCATAAATTCGGTGATGTACTCGTTGGAGGCCAGGCCTAGGGCGGCCCCGGAGACGTCCAATACATAGTTCTGCTGGGTGCTCAGGTTGTCCGCCAAGGTGCGCCAAGTGCCGCCACTCAGGTTGGTCTTGTAGACCACCTTATAATTGCCCGGCACGTTGTAGGTGCCAGTGACAATCTTGTCCAGCCGCACCGCCTGGCCGGGCAGGGTATCCCTCCAGAAAAATGAGGTAAGGCTGGTGGTGGAGTTGTTGCCGATGCCGCTGAAATCGTAGCGGATCTGTTGGCCGGGCATAACCTCCACATAGCCGGTCTTTTGGATGCTTACATTGGTGTAGAGGCTCTTGTTGGTCATGGCTGCCTTTACGATCTGCCCTTCAAACTCAATCTCCACCTCGATGGGGGTCTTGTCCAGGCCGTAAAAGTCTGCGGCCTTGGATTCCACGATTTTGTAGCGGCCCAGGGGGAGAGGCCGGGAGGATGCAACACCGTTCTTGTCCGTCTGGATGGTGTCCACCAAGTTGCCCGTCCGAGCATTGTAGATCTCAAACTCCGTGCCGGGGATGGGGGTTCCGGCGGGCCAGCCGTTGACACTGTTGTAGTCCGCGGAGGTCTTTGTTATCTGGATCTGTCCAGTGATAGGGGTGTTCTCCCACTCCACCTCGGTGGTTTCCCCAGACTCCACATAGACGGTCTTTTTCTCCGTGTCGGGAACGTACCCCTCGTTCTCTAACTCTCTGAGATAATACCGTCCGGCCTCCAGACCCTCGATCAGTACATACCCCTCGTTATCCGAAGTGTACTGGCCGATGGGGGTATTGGCGCTGTCATAGAGCAGGAAGCTCACCCCATAGATCCCCTCGCCGGTGGTGCTGTCCGTCTTGTGGATGAGGATGCCGCTGACCGGCGTGTTCTCCACCTGTATGACTGTGGTTTCTCCGTTTTTGACCTCAAAATAATGGGGAGTGTCGTCCAACTTGAAGCCCTCCGCGCTCTCGGTTTCCACGGCATAGTACGATCCATTCTCCAGGGACAGGAACACCCGGCCATTTTTGTCGGTGGTCACGGTATCCACCAGGGCGTCGTCCATGCGGCGGATCTCAAAGGTAACGTTAGGGATGCGCTCCTTGGTGTTGTCCGCGTTGACCTTGATCAGCTCCAAGCCGCCCACAGGTTCGTTATACACCGTGATGGTCTGGGTGTCGTTGGGGTTGATGACCACCGTTTGGGTACGGGTCTCCTCATGGATGGTATAACCCTCGATGGTCTTGGTTTCCGTGATGATGAATGTCCCCACCAAACCGTCAATGATGATCTGGCCGTTTTCATCGGTGCGGTAGAGGCCCATGCTGGAGGTCATGCCGCCGTTGTCGTCCACCACCGTGCCGTCCGCCTCGGTGATGGTAAACTCTACCCCCTCCAGGGGCTCATGGGTGACGGAATCCAGCTTGTTGATGACAAGGCCGCCCTTGGGGGTGTTGGTGATGACCACCGTTTGGGTGTCTCCACCCTCCCCGATGACTACATTGGTGGAGGGGGCGTCCATGACGTACCCATGGGGCGCCTTGATCTCCGTGAGCACGTATGCGCCGGGGGCCAGGTTGGTGATGCGGATCTCACCGCTGCTATCAGTGGTAAACACCCCGTTCTGGGTCAGGGTGCTGTCACCGATCACCCCGTCCAGGCCCACTTCGCACCCCGACGCGGTCGTGACGCGGAACTGGGCGCCGGCCAAGGGCTGACCGGTCACGCTGTCCCGTTTCTGGATAATTAGGGCCCCATGGGGTTCATTTTTGAAGGTAAGGGAAACGGTGCGGCCCGCCTGGATTTGGATGGTCTGGGATTGGGTGTCGATCTCGTATCCGGCCGGGGCTCTCGTCTCCGTGACAATGACGCTTTTGCCCGGCTCCAGGCCGTCAATACGGATTTCGCCATTTTCGTCGGTGACAAAAATCCCGTTGCTATCTCCGATCATGGTGCCGTCCGCATAGGTGATTTTGAACTCAGCATCAGGCAGGGTCACGCTGGGGTTGGCCGAGCACACCTTACGGATGAGCAGATTCCCGTCCGGCATGTTTTCAAAGCGGACAGTGATGACACTCTGCTCCCCGTTGTCTGCCAGGTAGACGGTCTCGGAGGACTGGATGATGCTGTACCCCTCCGCCGGATCCACCTCCTCCACGATGTACGATCCTGGCTTCAGGCCCGTCCAGATGGCCATGCCGTTGGAGCCGGTCACCTTCTGGCCGATCACCGTGCCGCCGGTACCGGAGGCGCCGCCCAGGTAGCGGAGCTGGAAGGTGGCCCCACCCAGGGCTTCACCGGTGACACTGTCATATTTCTCCACCACAATGGCGTTGAGGGGCACATTTTGGAAGGTCACCGTCCTGTCCCTGCCGCCGGTGATGTAGAACTCCTGGGTGGCGGGTTCTTTGATGGTGAAGCCAGGGGCGGGTTCCAGCTCCGTCACCTTGTACCAGCCGTCCCGCAGGCCCTCCAGCACGATCTGGCCGCTGGCGTCGGTGAAGTAGGTCCCCAGGTCGTTGAGCTCGCCGGTGTCGGTGCCATTGCTGCCGTACCAGACCTGAAATTTGGCCCCCTGGATGGGGCTGCCGGTGATGCTGTCTACCTTCTGGATAGTCAGGGTGGGCTTTTTGTGGTTCTCGAAGTAGACGGTGTGGTTCCGGTTGGGATAGAGGGTGACCATCTGGCTGGGGGCATCCAGCAGATAGGGGGCGGGTACAGATTTCTCCGTGACCTCATAAACTCCGGGCAGCAAATTTTCCAGGGTGGCCGTGCCGTCTGCCCTGGTCTTGATTTCATCCACGCTGTGGCCGTCCGCCGCCTTGACGGTGAACACGGCCCCCGCCACGGGTGCGCCGGTGTCGGCATCCCGCTTCACCACCGTCAGGTTGGGGCGGATGTCGTTCTCTAGGATGATCGTGGAGGTCTTGCCGGGGAAGAGCTCCACATGGTACTCCACCGAGTCGATGATGTGGTCTGAAACCGTATCCAGCTCCTTGACCGAATACACCCCTGGCTCCAGGCCGGAAATCAGGATTTCGCCATTTTCATCAGTGGTGCGATCCAAGTAGTGCGAACCATCCTCAATCCTGGCGATGCGGAAGGTCACCCCAGCCAGCCGGGAACCGTCCGCACTCAGCTTGATGAGGTGCAGGGAGGGCTGGACGGAGTTGGTGAACACAAACCGGGCTGTCTGGTTGGCCTCCAGATGGATAATGCGCTGGGCCTCATCGATGATGTAGCCGGGGCACTCCAGCTCGGTGACCACATAAGCCCCGGTGGGCAGCTCAGACAGGTCGATTTCGCCGTTTTGGTCGGTGGTGAACTCCGCCGGGCCCCACGAACCGTCTACCGCCTCAATGCGGAACTTGGCGTTGGGGATCACCTTGGAGGGGTTGGCGCTGTCCACCTTGACCAGCCAGATGCCGGGCTTCTGATCGTTGAAAAAGTATAGCTCTTTGATGCCGTCCCCGGCGGAGAGTTCGATCTCCTGGGGCGTGGAATCCACCAGATGTCCACTATCCCCAGTGTCCACCTCCTGGACGCGGTAGGTGCCCGGCCGGCAGTCCGTCAGCAGGATTTCTCCCAAAGCGTCTGTCTCATAGTCCCCCAGCAGCTCCCCATCCCGCCAGATGCGGAAGGTGACGCCGGACATGGTCTCATGGCTCTCTCGGTCGTACTTGATAATCTTCAGGCCGGGCAGGGCCTCGTTCTTCAGGGTGTAGGTGACGCAGTCCCCTGCCACCACAGTGGTGGTATAGGTCTGGGGATCCCGCTCCCACCCCTCCGGGGCGGACAGTTCCCGGATTTCGTATGCCCCCGGCTTCAGCTTCGTGAAGGTATAGGAACCTCCGGTGCCGGTGGTACCGGTATAGGTCGCGCCGCTCTCAATGTGCTTGATCTGAATCCGTGCCCCGGCCAGGCTGGCCCCGGTGGCCCCGTCAATCTTCTCAATCCGCAGATCGCCGTAAGGTTCGTTTTCAAAGGCGACTTCGGCCACCTCGCCATACTTCACAGTGACCTGCTTGACCGGCTCCTCGTCCAGCAGATGATACTCCGGGGGTACCCGCTCATAGATGGTGTAATTGCCCACTTCGGTGAGAGGGATAGTGATGGAACCGGATTCCGGCGTGGTGTAGACGCCGATGGTGTCCCCGTCCGGGCCCACCACCTCGAAGGTGGCGCCTGATAGGGTGACAGTGGTGCCCGCCTCATACTTGGTGATCTTGAGGGCGGTTTCGCTGGGAGGGGGTGTAGGCTTGTCCGGGTCATCCGGCTCGTCGGTATCCGAATAGTTAGAGATGGCGTTTCGCAGCAGGCTGACCTTGGGATCCGTGTCGCAGAGGTAGCTCTGGAGGTTGCCGTACTGGTCAACCTCCTGGCAGAGCGCGTAAAACACGACGTACTGGTACACATCGGCTGAGAGGGAGAGCTGGACGCTGCCGCTCTGGCCCGCTACACTGTCCTCTGGGTAGAGCACCTTGAAGATCCCCTTGTAGCCGTCTCCGGTATTGGAGACCTTGACCTGGGTAATGTCCTGGTTGTTCTCATCCACAATACGGGCGCCCTCCGGCACGTCCGTCCCATCCTGGAACGATACATTGACAGCCTGTCCGTCCACCCAGGTAGGGGAAGTGACGGTAAATACCTGCTGGCGATAGGCGGCCCCATCAATGGTGACGGGGTAGGCTGCCTCCTGATCTGGGGAGGTGGTGAGCTGGGGCTCTGCCACGCTGGTCCATGTGGTACCCTGAGTATAGATTTTGACCGCAGCATTGAGAATGCTTTCCCCAATCTCCCTCTCCGGGCCGGTAAGGCCGGGGGCTACGGTGACGTCGCTGATATCCCACTCGGGGATCAGGTAGCACCACAGGGCAATCTTGCCGGCGTAAAACGCCTGGTACTTGTTACTCAGGCCCAACTCCGCCAGGGAGCGGTGGGGGTACATGTTGGCCACCAGGCCCACTACTTTAGGGTCTGACGCCTTTTCCTCTGCCAGATAGCGGATGCTCTCCCCTTCAGGAACCGTCTGTGGTACGCCGTACTGGTCTGGCGTTACACAATAGGCTGGGATTTCCTGCGTCTCCCCGGCGCTGTTGCGGTAGAGAAAGTAGGTATACGACTGGGTCTGCACCCTGCCGTTGACGGCCAGATAATTCATGGAATAGCCGCCGCTGTAAATGTTGACCTCACCCAGGGCCTCTTCCGGGGTGGAGGCGGCACCCGCCGGTAGGACCAGCAGGGACAGGGCCACCGCCAGGGTGAGCATCAGGCTGATGATCCGTTTCATAGTCAAAAATTCCTCCTAAGCGAAAAGCGGGAGGCTTGCCGCCTCCCGCTGGTTTGTTTGGGACACTGTTGGGTCACGTCCCTCTGATATTATATTCGGTATAGAGATATTTTCCGTCGTGGTACACATCCCAGGCTTCCACCTCGAACCGGGCCCCCGGCGCGGAGCAGAACACCTTGGTGAGCTGATCCTCCTGCCAGGGCCAGAACATCTGCACCGCGTTCTGCACGGAGATCCCCAGGTGCAGGTTGAGGGTGGGGGTGCCATCCGCCCACAGCTCTGGGTAGTTCATCGCGGCGTTGTAGATGGTGTACTCCATCCGCCGCGTCTCATAGAGGTTTCGGATAAACAGGTCATCCCCATATTCAACCTGGAACCTCCGCACCTCGGCCTTCGGCAACTCCAGCTCCAGGAAGCGCGTCTGGTCATAGGCGGGCAGGGGTTCCGGCTCCTCCCACAGACGCAGGCCATTGCATACATTCTCTAATATAACAGCATACTCATCCAACGGATGGGCAGAAAGATAGATACCTACCAAATCAC
>ENA-UPWK01001486-UPWK01001486.1-human-gut-metagenome-genome-assembly--contig:-NODE-1486-length-15921-cov-3.744825_pt1 | contig 15921 bp, 15 predicted proteins | sample MGYA00250048_ERZ773373 | MGnify/ENA primary metagenome ERZ773373 (study PRJEB29103, sample SAMN06112059) | human gut metagenome | biome: human gut; feature: ankylosing spondylitis patient; material... | reverse complement strand
GGTTCCAGCCATATTCTCCCTGTGCGATGTATCCACGCCACACCGTTTCAGAGTGTGGGGAACCATCATCCCATGCTTTCTCCAAAGCATGTCTGCGCACGGCCAATATTTCGAAAAAAAATCAAATCCGCTTTTCGGATCTCGAAGAGGCGTTCAGGTCGGGCTATGCGCCGGCAAGGCCATGCGGCATCTGGCCGTCCGCAGAGTAAGGGGCTTTCCTGCACTCCACCAAAAGGATACTCTGTTCCCATGAATACAGAACGTGGAGGCAAAGATGTGGAACGCCGAAACAGCCCAATTCCTGCATAACTGGTATGCAACGCCTGAGGGAACCTATGCCATCACTCAGGAAAACCGCCTTTTTCAACACTTGATCTCTCAGTGGCCCCGGCGCGGGCATACGCTTCTGGACATAGGGTGTGGAGCGGGTATCTTTTTGGAGATGCTCTGGCACTATGGATTTGATGTCACGGGGCTTGATACCGGTACTGACCTGCTCGACATGGCGAGGGAACGGCTGGGGAACCGGGCTGAATTCCAGCTGGGCCGCCCGGAACATCTCCCTTTCGACGATGAAGAATTCGATTACGCAGCTCTGCTCACCGTGTTGGAATACGTGGACAACCCGGAAGACGTACTGCGCGAAGCCATCAGAGTTTCCCATCGCGGCGTCATCATCGGTTTTATGAACAGTTTTTCGCTCTATCAGATACAAAGGCGCCTGCACCGTCCCACCCTTGAGTACAGGCACAGACGCCATAACCTGAATTTCTGGTCGCTGGCCCGTATGGTCAGGCGAATCCGTCCCAAGGCCACCCTCTCTTTCCGATCCGTATTGCTTGGCCCGCCAAACACATGGAAGAAAGAAGGACTTTGGGGGAAGATCAACAGCCTGCAAACGCCGCTGCCCATCGGGGCATATCTCGGCCTCTGCATCGACACCATGCCGCGTGTCCCCCTGACGCCTTTACTCCTTCGCGCCAAAGAGAAAGCGTTCAAAGTCTATACGGGGCTCCAGCCCGAGGCCAACCGGGAGGGGGCTCCTTCCCGTCCCTGATGGATGTCCCTCCTCTTGGGGTGCCCCCTTCAAAGAACGACAGTATTCTCAGCCGAAACACCTTCGGGAGAGATATGGCTCAGGCAAAGGGCACTCTCCAGCCCTTTGCCCCATCACGGCAGCGGCGCTCCTGCGACTGAAAACGGCCATAACCGCCCCCTCTCGGCCTAGCTCATCATCAAAGGCTTCATCAGCGTATTTCCTTAGAATGTCGCAGCCCCGGCATCCGAACCCTACCCTTGAGAGAAGCGCACACGAAAACGGTTTCCGCCTTCCCAATGCTCGTGCGCCACTTTCCAGCCCAAGCGTTCACAGCCGCGCAGCACAAGAGAGAGCCCTAGCCCGCTTCCGGGGCTTTTGCTGGTCCCGCGCACGCCCCGTTCAAACATGCGTGTGCGCACATCAGGATCGATGACGGGAGCGGTATCCGTCAGAAGCATTTCATCCGCACGGAACTCCAACAGAATGCGGCCCTGTTCGGTATAGCGACATGCGTTGTCGAGCAGATTGTGCAAAACCATGGCGGCCAACTCAGGGCTTCCCAAAACCGTCAGCCGGTCGGGCAACAGACTGGAAAAGGTGACAGGCCTCCCTCGCAAGCGTTCCCGGATCTCCACCTCCTCCTGCCTCGCCAGCACACACAGATCGAAAGGCCGGAATTCCAACTGCTCCGGCTTACGCGCAAGAAGCAACATTGTACCGACCATCGCCGTCATGGACGCAACAGTCCGCTGCATTCTGACCACAATCGGAAGCAGTTTGTCATCTCCGCCCAAGCGGCTTTCCAAAATCTCCACCCCGCCCTGCAATACGGTCAGCGGAGTGCGCAACTCATGGCTGACGTCCCCAGTGAACAGCTGTTCCCGGTTCAAAAACTCTCGCAAGGCCTGCTCCCTCCCTGCGAAAGCCCGCGCCAGATCACCGACCTCGTCATCCCGAGAACACAATAGGGTGTCATCCAGTGCTTCGCCCCGGTTGACCTTGCCGGTCAGCTCGACAAGCGGCGAAACCAGCCGGCGGCTCAACCAATAAGCCAACAATCCCGCCCCGATCAGGCTCCCCACGACACATGCCAGCGCAATATCGGCCATCACCTCTTCCAAGTCGTCAAGATCCTTGATCTTGCCGACAATGGCGTACTCTTGCCCCTCCTTGTCCCGGTATGTCATGGCATAGCGATCCCGTTTGATGCGCACGAGCTCACGCACCTTGGAACGCTCCGGACGCAAATCATCAGGAATGGCTTCCCCGACGTACCATTTTACCTTCAGTTCCTTTGCAAGCAGCTCGCTGTCCACGGAAAGCCTTTCTCCCTTACGGAGAGTGCGCCCTTCCTCAGCGGCTATGAGCAAACGCATGATCGGTTCCATGTGCCACCGGATGACATGCGTAATCGCATAGTCATACGAAAGGTAGGCGCTCAGGCTGAATATCCCTCCGGTGACCAACGTCAAGACGAGGAACGCCTCCGCGATGCGCCTGCTGAGCGAACGTGTCCTGACTCGCCGCGCCACCCGATTGCGCAATGCCGCCAGCGGACGGAAAAGGAATATTGCCCGCCACAAGGCGCTGCAACCGGCACAAAGTCCATTGAGAAACGACGATGTTTTATTCATGCCGAACCAACGTATAGCCTACATGCGGGATCGTCTTGAGGAGCGGACAGGTAAACGGTTTGTCCAGCTTCTGGCGCAATTCATGGATATGGGTACGCAAGGCATCGCTGTCCGGCGGAAAATCCCCCCAGATGGCTTGTTCAAGTTCCGTTCTGGGGACGACGGCCGGAGCGGCCCGCAGCAATGTCTCCAAAATGACGAACCCTGTTGGGCTCAAACGCAGGGGAACCCCGCTCCGGGTTGCGCTGTGGGCCGCGGGATCAAGCTCAATGTCTTCCCAACGTAAGACGCTACGGGTCTGCCGCCCCCGCGCACGGCGCACCAGCGCACGCAACCGGGCGTCCAGCTCCTTCATCGAAAACGGCTTGACCAGATAGTCGTCAGCTCCGCAATCAAGCCCCGTCACACGATCCGCAACCGTATCACGGGCCGTCAACATGAGAATCGGCGTCGGATCGACATGTTCTTCCCGTAAAGCCCGGCACACCGCCAACCCGTCCATCCCCGGAAGCATGATGTCCAGCACGATGACGTCAAAGGTACCCGCCACCGCCATCTCCAATCCGATATGGCCGTTGGCGGAACAGTCGAGCTCATAGCCGAGAGGTTCGAGGAACGCGTACAGATTTGCGGTAATATCTTGGTTGTCTTCAATAATCAGTGCACGTATCCGGCCTGCTTCCATGCGCTCCTCCGCTTCCCTCAAACGGTCTTCCGGCAATGCCATAAACAAAAGGCGGGCACAGAGAATCTCCGCGCCCGCCTTCCCGAACGAACTACTTCACGATTTCAAGATACCGCACGTCCACTTCATTGGCGCGCCCTTGCTTCTTGTGATCCACTTCGCCCGTCAGCCTCACCCGCGTCTCCGGCGTTACCCTATTGGAACCAAAGATCCGCTGGCCGATTTCTACCGTTATCTTTCCGGAATCATCCTGAAATACATACTTGTTTTTGCTGAGGCGTTCCAGAATATTCCCTTCCAGCGTGCAGGGGGTATCATCAAGGGCATTTTGTACCTGCGCCGCTTTCGTAATGGTCTGAGGGCCGGGGCCAGCGAATCCGCCGGTACTGGCATTAGGTCCCTCAAACCCCGCGAAAGCGGGAACTGCCAAAGCCAAAGAAAGCAGCAAAGCCATGATGTAACGCATACGGATACTCCTTTATGGGGGTTCTCATTCATTGGTGAAGCTATCATGCTACACAGGGCGTGAAGAGAATGTTAAGAGCAAAAAAAGATTCTCTCAAGCGCCCTCCCGCACTCTTCGCATCTTCATCACCATGCGATGTCCTTTTTTCTCACTGAATTTGCAGTAAAAAAACGGAGCGGCCGGAATGCGTTTTTTTGCGGCCTCCGGCGCGCTCCACAACCACCGACTGCATCCGCCCCGAGGGAACTCCCGCTCCGTTGAGGCGGGCCCTTGTTTTCCACCCGGGACTATTGCACACTTTATACTCTGGAGGTGCAATCATGGCCAAGCACGACAGTATCCCCGTTTCACCCAGCAAGCTGCCCCTGTTCGCCCCATTTGCCGTTCCAAAGATCGGAAACATGGCTACGGCATGGCACGAGATACTGCATCTTGGCACCAAGCAGCGCCACTCCGCCGGAAGCATCGTCAAGGTTGAGGGCGAAACCTGTTTCGATCTCTTTTATATTGATGAAGGAAAAGTCCATGTGGTTTTCGACACGATCGACGGCAGGATGCGTTCGGTCGTTTCCTTTGAACCGGGAAGCATCTTCAACCTCGCTCCTGCGGCCACCCGGTGTGAGGCATCCGGGCAGTATCAGTGCATGACCGACGCCGTGATCTGGCAAATTCCGGGAAAGGTACTGCATGATCCCGTTTTCGCCGCCCGGTATCCCAACCTCATGCTTTCCGTTATCGAGTTGCTCGGCACGCTGGTCCTCACCTACCATACGTATCTCACTGACATGCTCATGGATGATTTCGTCACCCGTTTCAGCCGCTTTCTCATTTCCCTCAGCCTTGAACGGGGTTCCGATGAGTTCCCTCTCGGCATGACGCAGGAACAGCTCGCTTCCGTGTTCGGCGTCCATCGCGCTACACTGGCGCGGGCAATCCAGCACCTCAAACAGGAAGCCATCATTGCCTGCTTTACCTGCCGCCGCGTGGAAATCATTGATATGGAACGGCTGCGCCATATGGCGCACCTGTAAAGCCCGCCTTTTCGTGAAAAAATATCCATGTAGTTTGTTTTTATTTTAATTAAATTATTTCATCATAATATAAAAAGCCCGTCATTCTCCATGACGGGCTTTTTTGCGTTTTGTCGCATATGCGATAGTCGCACTCACCCATGTTGTGAAAGAAAGAACGCATAACGGCATCTCATGATGCCCCAACTTCGGAAAACACCGTTTTGCTCAGGAGGAAACGAATATGCCCCCAGTCATCGACAGGACCAAATGCATTGGTTGCGGCATGTGCGCGGACGTGTGCCCGCTCCAAGTCTTTCGCCACGATCCCAAGAAAGACAAAATTCCTGAAGTACGTCGCCCCTATGAATGCTGGCATTGCAACGCCTGCGTTCTTGATTGCCGGGCCAAGGCGATCGAGCTTCGGCTTCCTCTGACGCACATGTTGCTCTATGTGGACTCCGATTCCCTCAAACCCAAAGAATAACCCCGCAGCATCAGCATCCTTTTATCACTCGGAGGCAATCATCATGATCCCCATTAAAGAAAGGCTGGAATCGGACGTTCTCATCGTCGGCGGCGGTATTGCCGGACTTATGGCCGCTATTGCGGCGGCGGACAAAGGCGCGAGCGTAACCCTGCTGGATAAGGCCAACACGAAGCGCAGCGGGGCGGGAGCCACGGGCAACGATCATTTTCTCTGCTATATCCCGGAGAAGCACGGCACCATCGATGTGGTGTATGAAGAATTTATGGACAGCCAGAACGCCACCAGCAACGACACGCCGCTTGTCATGCGTTTTCTGGAAACCAGCCCCACGATCGTCAACATGTGGAATGACTGGGGCATCAACATGAAGCCCACAGGGGACTTCCACTTCGAAGGCCATGCCTATCCGGGGCGCCCGAAAATTTTCCTCAAGTATGACGGCCACAATCAAAAAAAGGTGCTCACGGAACAGGCCAAGAAACGAGGCGTCCGTATCGTCAACCACTCGCCCGTGCTGGAACTGCTCCGCGACGATAACGGCATCACCGGCGCCCTGGCCCTCGATATTTCCTCCGACGAGCCGGCCTATCGCATCGTGAAGGCAAAAGCCGTAGTGGTCGCCACGGGATACGTCAGCCGCCTGTTCACGACCGATCCCACGCCGAGCCAGATGTTCAACACGAACATGTGCCCTTCCGGAACCGGTGACTCCATCGCACAAGCGTGGCGCTTGGGAGCCCATCTCGTCAATATGGAAAAGACCTACCGCCATGCCGGGCCCCGTTTCCTCGCCCGCTGCGGCAAGGCCACATGGATCGGCGTCTACCGGTATCCCAACGGCAAGCCCATCGGCCCGTTCATCACCAAGCCCAACGTGGAAACCGGCGACATGACCAGCGACATCTGGGCGTCCGCCTTTACCGATCTGAAGCTCAACGGCACGGGCCCCGCCTATATGGACTGTTCCGGCGCGAGCCCGGAAGACCTTGAACACATGCGCTGGGCCATGCGGTGCGAAGGGCTCACCGCGCTGCTCGACTATATGGACAAGGAAGGCATCGATCCCGGCAGACATGCCGTGGAATTCGGGCAGTACGAAGCCAACCTCTGTACCAACGGCATCGAAATCGACATCAACGGCGAAAGCAATATCCGCGGCCTGTTCGCGGCGGGCGACATGATGGGCAACATCAGCGGCGACATCGGCGCTGCGGCGGTCTACGGCTGGATCGCGGGGCATCACGCGGGGGACTACAAAACGCTCGGTCAGCCCGCCGATGTGGACGGTGCGCCTTTCTGCCAGGAGCGCATGGCATTCTTCAGCGGCCTGTATGAACGCAGCGGCGGCGCGTCATGGCAGGAAGCGAACTTCGCTCTCCAGCAGATCATGACCGAATACGCGGACTGCGGCCCGCACCGCCTGCGCTCCGATACGCTGCTGACGGCAGGTATCAAATATATCGGCGACCTGCGAAAAAAAATCAATAAGGAAATGTCGGTATCCGATGCCCACGAACTGATGCGCGCTGCGGAAGTGCTCAACCTGCTCGATCTCGGCGAAGCGCTCATGATTGCGGCACGCGAACGCAAAGAAAGCCGGGGACGTCATTTACGGGCCGACTTCACCTTCACGAACCCTTTGCTCCGCGACAAGTTCCTTCGCGTTTGGCAGGAAGGCGGCACGCCCCGCACGGCATGGCGCGACCGCCTGAAATAGGCTGCACGCCGGGGAGAGAACCTCCCCGGCCCCGCCACAGGGCCCTTTCCCCCCAATTGTTTTCCAGAGTTCCGCCAACCATTCCAAAGCATATCCCCGGTAAACGCCTGTACATTCCCTGTCCGGTCAAGCCGTTTTTCCCTCATACCAACAGAGGTCGTTATGAATCCCGTTCAGGCTCTCAAATGGACTATGACCCTGCTTATCCCTTGCGGCGTCTACTTCCTTTCCCCGCAAGACGTCTCGCCGCATTTCCCGCTGTACATGGGGCTTACCAGCGCCGCCATCATAGCATGGGCGCTCAATGTATTCCCCGCCATCGGCGTGGCGGCCATGCTCACGTTCGCCTATATCCTTTGCGGCGTGGCGGATGCCGAAGTCGTATTCGGGCCGTGGGCCACCGTGCTCCCGTGGCTGAGCTTCGCTGCGGTCATCATTGGTGAAGGCATGGAAAAGACGGGGCTGGCCAAGCGGCTGGCCTTGCGATGTCTCAAGCTGACGGGCGGCTCCTTCAACGGCCTTGTGGCGGGATTCTTCCTCGCCGGGCTTGTGCTCGTCGTCATCCTTCCTTCCATCCTCGCCCGCGTCGTCATCTTCTGCGCCATCGCCGTAGGCATTATCCAAGCGCTCCAGCTCGACGCCAAGTCCCGCATGTCGTCCACCATCGTCATGATGGCTTTCTTTGCGGCGGCGGCCCCGCAGTTCATGTTCCTGCACTCCTCGGAATCCTTCATCTGGGCTTTCGGGATGATGCTCAAGGGGACGGACAAGACCGTCAACTTCTGGGACTATGCCTATCAGGCAACATTCATCAATTTGATATACTACGCATTGTCGATGGCGACGGTCTATATCGTAAAGGGACGCGAAACGCTCGTCTCCGGAGCGCACTTCTCCACGTTCATCGAGCAAAGCTGCCGCGAAATGGGCCCCATCCAGCCGCGTGAAATCAAGCTGCTGGTCCTCGTCTTCGGCATCATCCTCGGCTTCATGCTGGAACCCCTGACCCATATCGATCCCGTATACGTCTGTTGCGTGCTGGCGCTCCTGAGCTACCTGCCCGGCATCAATGTCCTTGACCGCGAAAGCTTCAGCAACCTGAATATCGTATTCCTCGTGTTCATCACGGGCTGTATGGCTATCGGCTTTGTGGGCGACAGCGTCGGCGCGAACAAGTGGGCCGTGGCGAGCATCGTGCCTCTGCTTCAGGGATGGGGCGAAACCATGTCCGTCGTATGCGCCTATGCCGCCGGGGTCGTCATCAACTTCCTGCTCACCCCGCTTGCGGCGACGGCCGCGTTTACGCCCGCCTTCGGAGAGCTGGGGACAGCCATGAACGTAAACCCGCTCCCGCTGTTCTACGCATTCAACTTTGGCCTGGACCAGTACATCTTCCCGTATGAAGCCGTTTACTTCCTCTACATTTTCATCACTGAACGGGTCCTGCTCCGCCACATCGTAACCGCCTTGGCGATCCGTATGCTCATCGTAGGGATCTTTGTCGTTGTGCTTGCCGTACCCTATTGGAACGGTATCGGCCTGATGTAGTGCACTCGGAAATAGAGGGAGCCCTCTGTTGGTTCTCCGGTTCACCTTTCCATTGCCGTCGGCCTGCCGTGTTGCCCCGGATAGATTTCCGGGGCAACATTTTTGTTTATGCTTTACAATAGGCTTCCACCGTCCTCATTCTTTTCGCTTTTGGCTGATCGTTCTTACAACGCATTATTGACACACCTGTTTTCGTCTCGTACCCTTTATGAGAAAAGGTCATGAGAACCTATTCTCAAAGCGGCTTCAAACGTCCTAGGCCATATGAACATTATACACTCTCTTTATTGACTTTTACCTATATACCCCATGAATACTCAGCCTTTTACCTGACGACTCTCCGCAAGGTGCATGGAATGCGCTTTCCTGCCTGTGTCGGGTCTGGCAAAGCCTCGGCCTCTTCGCGGGAATGGAAAGCACCGCCTTTGATCTGAACGGTATTGTTCCTACAAACAGGCGCAACCGACACGACGCGGAACTATCGGAAAACCGTCATGAAGTTTCCAAACAGTTGCCCTAGAAAAGGACAATGCGGCTCTTGAAGATGAGATACATGCCGTGTGGCTCTTCGCCAACGGTACATTATAAAATGAGGCGAATATGATCACGTTATCCGAAGCGGTACTTGACGAATTGAAGCGCCTAAGAGGACGTACCGAACGTACGTTCCGCATTGAACCCGGATGTAGCTGCTGCCACAGCCCGACATTGGAATTGATTCTGGATGAACCGGAAGACGACGATGTGACCACGGAAGTTTCCGGTTTTACGTTCTGCATCAGGAAGCGTATGCTGGATCAGCTCGGCAACGTCCGCATTGAAGCCGATCATGCGGAGGGATACCGTATATTCTCGGAACGGTCCCTCTCTTCCTTTGTCAAAAACGGACGCCTTTGCGCTTCATAGCACTGTCCATACCGAAAGGGCCGGAAACGTTTCCGGCCCTTTCGTTTTACCCGCCAAAACGGGTTTTGCTTGTACTCGCGCCGGTTCATCCATGAAGATCCAGCTTCCACATATTCTCCCCCCTGAGCCGATTCCGAGAGTCACTCCAGCTCAGAGGCGAATCCTTTTGCTTCCCCGATAATCCACTGGAAACGCGATGAAGAAAATGCGGTCATACCTGTGAGCTTGCCCTCTTCCCGGCTCTCCGGTATCCTGAGTTGGATACGGTATCGGCCCGCTTTCCTTTCGATACCGCCAACGAGGAGATAGACAGATGCCCTTGCCCATGCCCGAAGAGGAAGAACTACACCGTTGCCCCCACGGAGAGCGATGCCAAGCCCTGATGTTGTGCTCTCTGGACTGTGCAACGAGTGGTGCCCACCCAGACAGGAAAACAAAGGCCGATGGCCGGTTCATCGTGACTCCGTGGTGGTGCATCCATAAGTGCAAATGGTTTTCGGAACACAAGAACGAAGCGTCCAAAAAGTCCTGATCCGTCGAATAGAAAAAATCCCCCAAACAAACGTTTGGGGGATTTTTTATCAAACAGTCGCTTCAGAACTTACTTCTTCAGCCAAGGCATAAGGGCACGCAGTTTGCCGCCCACCTGTTCGATCTGGTGGTCGTTTTCGATACGGCGCTTCGCCTTAAAGCTCGGGTAGCCGCAGCCGCATTCAAGGATGAAGTCACGAGCGAACGTGCCGTCCTGGATTTCGCTCAGGACCTGCTTCATGGCCTTGCGGGTTTCGTCGGTGATGATGCGGCGGCCGGTGCGGTAATCGCCGAATTCGGCGGTGTCGCTGATGGAATGACGCATCTTGCCGAAGCCGCCTTCATAGATGAGGTCAACGATGAGCTTCATCTCGTGGCAGCATTCAAAATAGGCGATTTCGGGCTGATAGCCGGCAGCGACCAGCGTTTCGAAACCGGCCTTGATCAGTTCGGTCACACCGCCGCACAGGACGGCCTGTTCGCCGAAGAGGTCGGTTTCAGTTTCTTCCTTGAAGGTGGTTTCGATCACGCCGGAACGCGTCCCGACGATGCCCTTGGCATAGGCCAGCGCCTTCTGGGTGGCTTCGCCGGTGGCGTCCTGATGGACGGCGAACACGCAGGGAACCCCGCCGCCTTCCGTGAAGGTGCGGCGAACCAGATGGCCGGGACCCTTGGGGGCCACCATGAACACATCCACGTCCTTCGGGGGTTCGATCTGACAGAAATGGATGTTGAAGCCGTGAGCGAACACCAGAGACTTGCCGGGCTTCAGGTTCGGAGCGATGTCTTCGCGGTACACGCGGGCCTGATGCTGGTCGGGCAGCAGGATCATGATCACATCGGCGGCAGCGGCAGCTTCCGCAGCGGACATGGGGGCAAAGCCGTGTTCCTTGGCAAGAGCGTAGTTGGCACCACCGGAACGCTGACCAACAATCACGTTTAGGCCGGAATCACGCAGATTCTGGGCATGCGCATGGCCCTGGCTGCCGTAACCGATAACGGCAATGGTCTTGTTTTTGAGAAAATCCAGGTTCGCGTCCTGTTCATAGAAGGCTTTCATGTTCTCTCCTTAACTGGTAACTCCAAACATTCCGAAAACACGGCCCAACGCGGACCGTCCCAGAATCACCTGCGGGCATGCGCCTAAAAGCGGATTGCTCGAAAGCTCAAAATACACAAGAGCACAGAGACTGGCAATATCCCCCTCTCCATAAAAACATAACGGATATACGGAAAAAGGGGGAAATCCAGTCTGCTGCGGCTGTTTTCGAACCCAGAAACAACATTTCGAAAGATAAACGCCAAAAAAGAAGCGGCCCGCGAAAATTTCTGCGGGCCACTTTCAAAATCGTTTAGATGTCGTCGCTCTGCATAGTACGCCGGACAGCGAGCGTCCCCGTGCGAGCAAGCTCCTTAATGCCGAATTTCTGCAGCAACTGGATAATCGCCTGCAACTTGGAGTGATCGCCCGTCGCTTCCAACGTCAGGTCGGTAAGGCTCACGTCCACGACCTTGCAGCGGAAAATGTCCGCTATGCGGAGCACCTCGCCGCGCTTGGATTCTTCCGCGTGGACCTTGATGACCATCATTTCCCTTTCAACATAGGCCATCCCGTAAAAGTCGACGACCTTGACGACCGTCACCAGCTTGCGCAACTGCTTGACGATCTGTTCGATGATCTGTTCGTCGCCGCTGGTGGTGATGGTCATGAGAGAAACCCCATCCTCAAGGGTGGGGGCCACATTGAGCGACTCGATGTTGAAACCGCGACCGCTGAACAATCCCGCCACACGAGAGAGGACACCCGGTTCATTCTCAACAAGTACAGACAAAACGCGCCGCATTCTTCCTCCAAGAGCTGTTAAAGTTCACCCAAGAGGGCAACACCTATACGATCAACATCTCGTCCAGCGAGGCCCCGGCCGGCACAATGGGAGAAACATTCTCTTCCCTGTCCACCAGCACGTCAATAACAGCGGTCCTCGGTGAAGCCAGAGCCTTGGGCAACAGCTCCTCAAGCTCTTCTTCCGTCGTAATGCGATAGCCTTCCGCACCATACGCGTCCGCCAGCTTCACGAAATCGGGCTGCCCCTTCATGTCCGTGGCGACGTAGTTGGCATCATAAAAAAGTTCCTGCCACTGGCGAACCATGCCGAGATGGCGGTTGTTCAGAATGAGGATCTTGACGGGAAGCCCATTTTCGACAGCCGTCATCAGCTCCTGGATGTTCATCTGGATGGAACCGTCTCCCGCGACATCGACCACAAGGCGATCCGGGAAAGCCATCTGGGCTCCGATTGCGGCGGGAAGCCCATATCCCATCGTACCGAGGCCACCTGAAGTCAAGTACGTCCGCGGCTTATGATATTTATAGAACTGGGCCGCCCACATCTGGTTCTGCCCCACTTCCGTGGTAATGATGGCTTCGCCCTTCGTGATTTCATACATGCGCTCGACGACCTGCTGCGGCTTCAGCACATCGCCCTTGGCCCAGGAAAGCGGATGCTCCTTCTGCCATTCCAGCACCTGCCCCATCCAGTCCGCATGATCGCCCGCCCAGTCCTTCTGGGCATGACCGGACTCCAAAATGGAACGCAACCCCTGCAAGGCACTGAGTGCATCGCTCACAACCGGCACTTCCACCCGGACATTCTTTCTCAAAGTCGTCGGGTCGATATCAATGTGCACGATTCGCGCGTTGGGAGCGAACTGGGACAATTTTCCCGTGACGCGGTCATCAAAACGGGCTCCAACAGCCAGAATGACGTCAGCCTGAGTCACGGCGCGGTTTGCCGCGAAGGTCCCATGCATACCGAGCATACCTATCCACAACGGATCATCACCGGGGAAAGCCCCCAGCCCCATCAGTGTGGAACAGACCGGAGCGTGCATGAGGTGGGCCAGTGTGCAGAGTTCCTCTGCGGCATTGGCCATGATCACGCCACCACCAGCCACGATAAGCGGTTTTCTGGAGGTAACGAGGACGTCCATCGCCCGCCGAAGCTGGTTCAGATTGGCCCGGAACGTGGGGCAGTATGACCGCATCACCACATCTTCCGGCCAAACGAATTCGCAGCTTGCCTGCTGAATGTTCTTAGGAATGTCGACAAGCACAGGCCCGGGGCGTCCAGAACGCGCCAGATAGAAGGCCTTCCTGACAGTCTCGGCCAAATCTTTGACATCTTTGACCAAAAAGTTGTGTTTCGTACAGGGGCGGGTGATCCCTATGATATCCACTTCCTGAAACGCATCATTCCCGATGAGCGGCGTGGACACCTGCCCCGTAAAAATAACCATGGGGATGGAATCGCTGTAGGCCGTAGCAATCCCCGTCACAGTATTGGTCGCACCGGGGCCGGACGTAGCGAGACAAACCCCAACCTTTCCGCAAGCCCGCGCATAGCCGTCGGCGGCATGGACAGCACCCTGCTCATGCCGCACGAGAATATGGCGTAGATCCGGATGGTTGGACAGCTCATCATAGATATCAATGACAGCCCCGCCGGGATAGCCGAAGAAAAGGTCAACGCCTTCACGCTTCAGACTTTCCAAAAGGATCCTAGCCCCGGTGCACAACATTAGTTGCCTTCCTGTTCGTTATAGCCGTCGAGGATGGCGTGCAGACGCGTCTTCCCTTCAAGCTTCTGTTTCTTCAGCTGTTTTAACGTCTGTTCTTCCGTAGGAGTGCGATAGGCCTTGGCTTCGAGCTTTTCTACCTGCTTTTCATAAAGAATATGGTCTTCCCAGAGTTCTTTCAGTTCAGGATTGACGGCGGCGTACTTTTCCAGAAGAAGAAGCTCACGCTGTTCCATAAGACTTTCTCCAATACATAGAGGTTTGAAAACGACACTGGAACGCGACGCTGTGCGTTACCGTTCCTTAAGTGCATAGCCCAAAAAACAAGGAAAGGGAATGGCAATTCCTGGCTGACTCCCGGAAAGGCGCTTTCTTCCTTTCCTGACGGCCAGCCCCTCTTTCCGCTTTTCACGGTTTACTACAACATGGCCGCATACTGGAACAGGGAACGGACCACGATGGACTGCACCAGTTGGATGGCGACGAGCACCACGATGGGGGACAAGTCCAACCCACTGATATAGGTGAAAGGAAGCCATTTGCGGATCCTGTACAGGACGGGCTCGGTTAAGGCATTCAACGTGCGGACCACTGGATTATATGGATCAGGCCGGACCCAAGTCAGCAGGGCGGAAATGATAACAACCCAGAAGTACAAAGTTAAGAGCGTATCCAGAACCCGCGCTACGGCGAAGAGGATATTGCCAAGCACAAACATGCTACCTCCTAGAAAATAAGTGTAAAGGGCGTTCTTCTTAAGTACGGCCCAGCCGGGGAAGCCGCTCCAACGCACTGCGCAGATGCGCAAAATTGTCGACATGCACAGCCGCGGGCAAATCCGGGCTGTTGTATGCCAGCAAGGGAACTCCGCCGCCTTGTGCCGCGGCGGCATCCGTAGCGCTATCGCCGATGAACCCTACCGACTCGGGACCAAACTTCCATGTTTCAAGAATACGGTGAACTCCGGCGGGATCGGGCTTTGACGGAACAATCTCGGCCGTCATGACAGGATCAAACATTTCGCCCAGGTTGAAGCGGGCCAACAAATCCCACATGCCGCTTCCGCGATTCGTATGGATCCCGAGCCGGACGCCACGCTCACGCAACCAATGCAGCATATCCGCCAGCCCCGGTTCAAGCTCCAACTGCGGCAACGCGACATCCCGATACGGGTAACGCTCCGCAATGGCCGGCAACAGCTTCAGCTCCTCCGGCGAAAAAATATACTCAAGAGCCTCCTTCGCCGTGGACATCTGCACATATCCGGCCTGTTCCGGCGTAATCGGAGGTTTGCCGACTTCCCTCAGCAGCAGGTTATAATAACCGATATTCACATCCCGGGAATCGACCATGACCCCGTCACAGTCGAAAATGAGGCCGGAAAGCCCTGCGGGAAATGTCCTCTCAAGAAGAGAAGCCAATGTCGTCACCGAGGATTGCATCATGCCCGCTCCAACACATCGTCTGCTGTACAAAGAATCACGAGTTGCCGTCTGTCAAGCCATGGCCTGGCCGATTGCGGCGCTTTTTTCCCGATCAGCTTCCACATCGGCTCTTCGCCATAGGTCACGGCATAGCCTTCAGGCACATGCCAGCCTTCAGGCAATCGTGCCAGAAGCGCCGGAGACAGTGATTCCTGACATATGCCAGCTTCCGCAAACGCTTTTGCCATCCGCTGATCCGCCGTGCAGGCAATAGTTCCTTCCGGCAATAAAACTGCTAACAAATCCAAGATAAAGCACCATGATGGCAACAGCGTGGCCGGATCCTCAGGAACCAAGTCCCGCATCATGCCAAGCAAGCCGGAAAGCATCTCCGCATCTTCATCGGCAGGTTCCCTCTCGGTATCCCGCGTGCCCAGGTGGGCCGCCAGTTTCTCCGCCCCCGCGCGATAACGCGCCGAGAGCTGCTCCATCTCCAAAACCCGTTCTTCCTGAAGCCAGCCCAGCAAAAGAAAACGCTGCGCCCAGCGCCGCATATCTTCTGTTGAAACCGTATCTTTTCCGACCTCTCGGCATTCTCCCATTTTGGCGAAGCACTTCAAATCATCCCGTTCCTGTGAAACTTTCTGAGCCGTGGACCGGGAAGACGCCGCCGTATCCGAAAGGGCCGCAATGCCCGCCTCATCAAGCTGCGTCAGCTCCGCAAGACAAGCCGCTGCCTCCGTAGGGGTATAGGGCAAAGAAATTTTGTGCCATGCATCAGGATTTCGTTGTCCCCAATAGCGACTCGAGAGCCCCGGCCAGAGCGGCTTAACGCATCCCGAAAACCCCTCAGGGAAGAATTCCCGGTGCATCGTTGGAACATATACAATAGAAT
>ENA-UPWK01001482-UPWK01001482.1-human-gut-metagenome-genome-assembly--contig:-NODE-1482-length-15975-cov-3.746069_pt1 | contig 15975 bp, 14 predicted proteins | sample MGYA00250048_ERZ773373 | MGnify/ENA primary metagenome ERZ773373 (study PRJEB29103, sample SAMN06112059) | human gut metagenome | biome: human gut; feature: ankylosing spondylitis patient; material... | reverse complement strand
GTGGGGGTTCTTGCCGCCGAAGACGGTATGGATCTGGACGACGTCTTTCTGGAAGTCGAGAGCCTCAATATAGTGGGCCACCAGCATGAGGTTGGCCTCGGGCGGGAACTTGTAGCCGGGATGCCCCCAATAGCCGTTCTTGAAGATGCCGAGCTGACCGGTGGAGATGATGCGGACCAGCTTTTCCTTTACGGAGGCGAAATAGCCAGGAGAGGATTGCGGCCACGGGGAAAGGCTTTGGGCAAGCCTGGACGTTTCCTTGGGATCGGCCTTGGAAGCGGAAACTCCGTCGATCCAGTCCAGCCCGCCGAGCTGGTAGAAGTGCACCAGGTGGTCATGATACCATAAGGCCAGCTGCATCAGGTTGCGGATGATGTTCGCGTTGTCGGGGATGTCGATTTTGAGCGCGTCCTCGATGGCATGGACGGAGGCGAGTGCGTGCGTGCCCGTACAGACGCCGCAGATGCGTTCCACAAAGGCCCAGATGTCTCGGGGGTCACGATCCTTGACGATGATTTCCAGTCCCCGGAACATGGTCCCGCATGAGACGGCATTGGTGATCACGTTGTCGTCGTTGATGTTCACCTCGCACCTGAGATGTCCCTCGATGCGCGTAACCGGGTCGACGACAAGACGCCGCCCCGAGTCGTTAACGGTGTATCCCTGCGTTGTGTATTCGTAGGCCATGATCAGTTCCTTTCAGAAGGGGTGGAATCGTTGGAAGCGGTTTTTTCAGCCTGTGCGGTCTTGGTTTCCTTGGAGCAGTCGCCGTCCTTGCCGTAGCGGTGCTTGAGGTGCACGGCGGTACTGATGGCCGCGTGCGTCACCACGCCGGCACCGATGCCGGCGACGGCGGCCACGCCCACGGTTTCGGCAGTCGTGTTGGTTCCGAATTGGGGAATGTTGGTGATGCGGCTGTAGAAGGAACCGTGATCCCAGAAGTTCTGTTCGGCACAGCCGATGCAGCCGTGGCCGGACTGGATGGGATAGGAAACCCCGTTGTTCCACCGGGTGACGGGGCACGCATTGTAGGTCGTCGGCCCCTTGCACCCCATTTTATAGAGGCAGTAGCCGAGGCTCGCCGCGGCGTCGTCCCAAGATTCCACAAACTGGCCCGCGTCGAAGTGGGCGCGGCGTACGCATTGGTCGTGCACGCGTTTGCCGTAAAAGACCTCTGGGCGTCCCTGAGAGTCGAGTTTGGGGATTTGATCATAGGTCAGGATGTAGGCGACGATGTTGCTCATAACGTCCGGGATGGCGGGGCAGCCCGGGACCTTGATGATCGGCTTGTCGTGAATGACTTTGTGGATAGGGGTCGCCTGAGTCGGATTGGGGCGGGCAGCCTGCACGCATCCCCATGAGGCGCAGGTCCCCCATGCTACGATGGCCTTGGCTCCGGCGGCTCCGCGCTGGAGTTTGTCCATGAAGGGACGCCCTCCGTCGATGCAGTACATGCCTTCTTCGCCAAGAGGCGGATTGCCTTCCACCGCGAGGATATAGCGTCCCTTGTAGGTGCTGATGGCTTCTTCGAAACATTCCATAGCCTGATCGCCCGCAGCCGCCATGATGGTGTCCTGATAGTCCAGCGCGATCATGGAAAGGATGATGTCGGAAGCCAAAGGATGCGCCGAACGGATAAAGGATTCCGTGCAGCAGGAGCACGAAAGGCCGTTGATCCAGAGAACGGGCAGATAGGGTTTGGTTTCCATAGCGTGGGCGATTTCGAGGTGGCCCATTGGGCCAAGACCCAAGGCAACCGCCGCCATAGAGCAGAATTTCAGGAAATCACGTCGACAGATGCCTCTGCGGCGCAGCACTTCGTACTGGGTTTCCTCTGGGTTGAACATGGATACATCCTTCTTTTGGTCAGCGTTGTGTTCAAGACGGGTCCTTGGCAAAAGACACATCCGCACGGACGGCTTCTTTTTCTGCCGTACCTGTTTCACACTGAAGCCTTTTCGGGGATGTCCGTCAACCGCATGATAGCTGTATCCCTATGATAAATGCGGGATTGGAGGCATTGAGGCGTTAGAATGTGCCGAGAAAACAAAAAAGGCATACCGTTTTTCCGGTATGCCTTTTCCCTGACGAGAGAAGGGGAAGGGTTAGCGCGCGCCCTTGGGGAAGAGCACCACGCCGATGGTCTTGAGGATGATCCGGACGTCCAGCAGGATGGACATGTTTTTGGCGTAGTACAGGTCATACTCCAGCTTGCGGCGGGAATCCTCGACGGAGGAGCCGTAAGGGTAACACACCTGAGCCCAGCCGGTGACGCCGGGCTTGACCGCGTGGCGCAGGCTGTAGAAGGGGATTTCCTTCTCCAGTTCCTTGACGAATTCAGGGCGTTCCGGGCGAGGTCCGATGAGGCTCATTTCCCCTTTGAGCACGTTCCACAACTGGGGCAATTCGTCGATGCGGGTCTTGCGGATGATTTTCCCCACCTTGGTGACGCGCGGGTCGGATTTCATGGCCCAGACAGCACCGTTTTTCTCGGCGTCGGTACGCATGGAGCGGAATTTGTAGACGGTGAAATCCTGCCCGAACAGGCCCACGCGACGCTGCCGGTAAATGACGGGGCCGGGAGATTCCACACGGATGGCAATGGCGGTGAGAAGCATGATGGGCGATGTGCAGATCAGCAGGCCGAGCGTGGCGAACAGGTCGAAAGCCCGTTTGAGGCGGCGCAGGGAACCTCGGGTATTGAGCGAAAAGCCTTCTTCCGTGAGCAACCATTCGGAGCTGATCTGTGAGACGGGGAGCCGGTGCACCATATGTTCGCAGAAGGAGCGGACATCGACGATCATCTGCCCGTGCAGTTTGGCATGTAGCAGTTCGGTAGCGATGTCTTCGTCGATGGGGGCGTCGGGCAGCAAGACAATCATGGTGACGTTCTGCTGTTTGGCGATTTCCTCAACTTGCATGGGGGTGCCAAGATAGGGGATTTCCCTATCGTTATCGCAGTCGCCCACATAACCGACGATGTCGGCGTCGGTCAGGGATTCGGAAATGGTCTGGCGTACCTTCCCGGCACGGTCGGTCCCGATGAGCAGGATTCTGGCTTTATGCACAAACCGGCCGATGTGCTTGTAATAGAGCGCACGCCAGCCAAGGCAGAACAAAAGGCACAAGCTGAAGAGCAGCAGCAGTGTCCTGCGATCGAAACGCCAGTGCTGGAACGCATAAAATGCGGAGGCGGAAGCGATGGCGCCAAGGAAGAAGGCTATGAGGACCCGGCCTGTGGTGTCCTTGAAATCTTCAGCCCCGACGTTATAGGCATCCAGCACGTAAAAGAAGAAAAGATAGGAGACGACGGTGAACAGCGACGCCCCTGTGTAGTCGTCCAGAACGGAAAGATCCGCAGGCAGCATAAACCACCCGGTAATGCTGAGCGCCGCAAGGATGCAGACGGCATCCAGAACTTTAAACAGCCCTTTGCGATAACCGCTGATAAGCAAGGGAAACCTCCAGTGAATCCTCGTTACGAAACCAACTTCATGACGCTGAGGATAAGATCGGCAGCCTTGCGGGCATCCAGTTCTGTTTCCGCAATGAACCTTCCTTCCTTCCCCATACGGGCCGTCAGAGCGCTATCCTCCAAAAACGACTCCAACGCCTTTGCCAAGGCCTCGGGGGTCCGTACAGGCACGAGAAAACCATTCTTCCCGTCGACGACCACGTCCCGGCATCCGGGAACATCGGTTGCCACGATGGGACGTCCCATGCTCATGGCTTCCATGAGCGAACACGGCAAGCCCTCCCGCCAGGAGGGGAGAACGACAACATTCGCCTGCCCGACATAGGGGCGCACATCACGCGTGACGCCGAGGTATTCGATAATACCTTCCCGTTCCCATCCCTTGACCGTTTCAAGAGGGACTCCGCCCCTGGAGCTTTCGGGAGCACCCAGAAGCTGGAAACGGGCATTGGGATACCGTTTCTTTACCAGACGGGCCGCTTCCGCATATTCATACAATCCCTTGGCTTCAAGAAGCCTTCCCACAAGAAGGAATGTAAGGGGGGCTTCGGGAAGAGGTGCCACGGCAAACTTGTCCGTGTCCACTCCCGTACCTTTGGTCATGACGACATGGGCACCGCGCGGCAGGCAATGCCAATCCCGAAACGTCTGGACATCGTCCGTATTCTGAAAGAACACGGCATCGCTAAAAGAAAGCGAAATACGATAGAGGGAGGAGGCCAGATACGTGAGCATCTTTTTTACTGGGGTGTTGGCCTCAAACATATACCCGAGCCCCGTAATCATGGCGTAGCGGGATCGGATGCCCGCCAAAGCTGCCATCGGAATACCGTAAATGACCGACTTGATGGTGGACGCATACAGGATATCGGCGCGTTCCTCACGGAAGATCCTGTACAGGGCAAGGCAAGTTTTTAAATCATGGACTGGATTCAGCCCCTTGTTGTCCAAAGGATAGTTGCGGATACTCGCCCCAAACCCCTTGAGGGTGGCTTCGGCTTCGGAATCGCCCGCAGGGACGAGGCACGTTACCTGATGCCCTTCTTCCTGTAGGCGGGAGATGAGCACACTCCAAAAGCTGACCAGAAAACTGGCCCTATTATTCATAATAATGATGTTCATGGCGGAAGAGTATAGCAGTGCGCCGAAGAGAAAGGAAGAGGGATAGGGGGCTTTCCCGCAGGAGGGAAAGGATCAGGTCCGTTTTTTGGGCTGTGCCGCCTGCTGGAAGAGGCGCCCGCGTACGACTGATGTTTGGCCGAACTTGTCTTGAAGCTCGTCCATGACCTTGTCCAGCTTGGTGCGGCGTTCTTCGTTGGATTGACTGTCCTTTCCGATGGTAGGGAGCCGCAATTGGTGCGGCGGGCTGTCGAAACCGGAGACGCCTACACCGATGAGCCGGATTTTCTCCTCAAGACGCATGTGATCGAGCAGATCACACGCTGTTTCATAAATGGTTTCCGTAGCGCTGGTCGGGGCATCAAGCGTGACCCTGCGGGTCATGATCCGAAAATCTGCATATTTGATTTTGAGCGTGATCACGCGGCCCTGAAGCTTTTGTTTCCGTAAGGTGTGCCCTATCCGATCCGCATGGCGGAAAAGCCAGCTCTTGAGGAAGCCTATATCGCGGGTGTCGATGTCAAACGTCGTTTCGGCGCTTTCTGATTTGGGAGGCGTATAGGGTTCCACTTCGCGAGGGTCAATGCCTTGTGCCCGTTCGTAGAGGGTTATGCCGGCTTTTCCAAAACGGCGCTCCCAAAACACTTTGGGATAACGGGGGACATCGCCTGCAGTGCGGATGGCAAGACTTTGGAGCTCTCTGACCATTGTTTTTCCCACACCCGGTATTTGTTCCACTGGAAGCGACTGAAGGAAGGCGGGCAGTTTATCTGGGTAAAGGATGCTGAGCCCATCAGGTTTGTTCAGATCGGAAGCTATCTTGGCAAGAAATTTGACGGGGGCCAGCCCGATGGAACAGGTCAATCCTCCGGTTACTTCTTTCACTTCGCGTTTGATGCGCCGGGCCATGTCTTGCACAGGGCCAAAGAGCCGTTCCAGCCCCGTCGCGTCAAGATAGGCTTCATCGACGGACGCTTTTTCGACTCGGGGGGAATACGAGCGCAAGACATCAATGACGGTTCGGGAAACCTCGGCATAGCGTGCCATACGCACGGGAACGAGGATAGCATGAGGGCAGAGCTGCAATGCCTGTGCTATGGGCATTGCGGAATGGACGCCGAACTTCCGGATTTCGTAGGAAGCCGCACTGACGACCCCCCTGGGACCGCCTCCGCCAACGATGACCGGTTTGCCGCGCAGTTCAGGATGGTCTTTCTGCTCAATGGAAGCGTAAAATGCGTCCATGTCCACATGCATAAACCACTTCTGCATATATCAAGTTGTCCTTATTGTATCTATTTTCAAGATTCATTTTGCGTCGTTTCTTTTTGCTAACCTATTTCTAACCAGAGTTTTTTTTCAAGCAAGGTTAGCTCTCTCCCCTCATCCCCTCTCACAAAAAAAGCACGCCCACAAGAGTCCTTTGGGCGAAGTCTACAGCCGTGTCTTTTGCGGGTCCTTCCGGGCTGGCGAAGAAAACAACGGCGGTTCGACCCCATACTGTGGCTACGACTTGCGAAATGGAACCCCCGAAATAATGAGATGTTTTCTGGGGATGTTAGCTGCTGCCTAAAAAGTTGGCATATTTATTTCAAATAAAATTAAGGTGCTATGATGAAAAAGAACAAATATGCCGGGCAGGTCAAAAAGCGGTGTGAGGCCGAAACGCTCAACGCCTCAGAGAAAAATATGCTTGCAAAGGTAGAGCAGGATCGGACGCTCCGCCAGTCGCTCTACCATCCCATAAGGGTGAAGGCCCCCGACATTCCCGAGGATGAGCTGATCGCATACCTGCAAGAGAACGGCATCGGTGACGCCAAGCTCTACAACAGATTGCACCGTGGTCTGATCGTTTACGTCAAGCATTGGGAGCGCTTCCTCGTCTGGAATGGACACCACTGGCGTGAGGATGACTGGAATGAAGCTCACCAAGCGATTGAGAATGTGTGTGAAAATTACTTGAAGGCCGCTGACGAAAAGCAACGGGAGGCCGATTCGTTTTCCGATGAAGAAAAGGACTTGAGGAAAAAGGTACAGGGCATAGCCGACAAGGGATACCGTCGGGTGGATCGGCTCCGAAGCAAGACAGGACAGGATGATCTGCTGGTCATGACGCGGAGGACACGCCAGCCCCTGTTGATCATGCCGGACTTCATCGACAAGCAGTATTACTCCCTGCCTTGTCCGAACGGCGTTGTTGATCTTCGCACGGGAGATCTTCGGGATGGGCGCCCGGAGGATTACCTGCTGAATGCCTGCCTGACCGAGTACGCGCCGGACATGCTGGAGCTTGAAGACCCCTGCCCGGAGACAAACGCTTTTCTGCTCCGGAGCATGGACGGCAACCAGCGGCTTGTCGATTTCATCTGGCGGCTCCTCGGCTACGGCCTGATCCGCGACCGCAAGGAACATGTGTTCATCATTTTTTGGGGCGAGCATGGGCGAAACGGCAAGGATACCCTGATCAAGCTGGTGACGCACGTCCTCGGCATGGCGCTGTCCGGCGACGTGCAGGTTGAAATGTTCCTCCAGCAGCAACAGGCGAAGAACAGTTCTTCTCCTACCCCGGACGTGCTGGCCCTGCGAGGTATGAGCATAGCGTGGATCAACGAGGCCGAGGACGGGCAGAAATTCGCCCTGGCGAAGCTCAAGAAGCTCACGGGCGGCGGCTTCATCACGGCCCGCGGCCTGATGGACAAGCAGATGACCTCGTGGCTCCAGACGCACCTCCCGATCATGACCACCAACGAACTGCCGAAGGCAAAGGCGGACGATGCCGCCTTCTGGAGCCGTGCCCACATCGTCAAATGGGGGTTGTCCTTCGTGGACGATCCGCAACAGCCGTGGGAGCGTCAGGCGGACAAGAACCTTGACGAGAAGATTCAGGCCGAGGCCAAGGGGGTGCTCGTCCGCATGGTGCAGGGGGCGATGGAGTACCTACGCGACGGCTTGAAGGTTCCGCAGGAGGTCAAGGATTGGACGAAGGCCCAGCGGGAGACATGGGACGACATCGGCCAGTTCTTTACCGAGTGCTGCCAGCAGGAGACACATCAGAACAACCCCGCCAAATACGCTCTGCGGGTGGCGGCAAGTGATCTGCATGAGGCTTTCTGCATCTGGTATGCCGAAAACAAAGACAAACGGTACAGCATTTCCGCCAAGTCGTTCGCGCAACTCCTGAATAAAAAAGACATTGACGTGGTCCGCAGCAACGGCACGTGGCGTCTCGGCATCGATCTGAAACCGGAGTGGAAGGACAGGATTGCGCAACGCCGGGCGGAGGAAGAGGCCAAAAAGAAACGGAATCTGTCCGGAAATGTCCGCTGATCTTTGTCTGTAATATGCTGTAAAAGAATGACAAACGTACAAACGGACAGATGGACAGATAGGTATATACTCTTCCATGTGTAGCACGCCCACCTGTGCGCATCACATATATAAATCTACATACATATCTGTCCATCTGTCCATTCTGATAAAAAATAAATAAAATAAGTAGATAACAAAAAAAGACAACGGACAGATACGGACAGATCGCTATGAGCACCATGCTGGAACTGTATCGGCACCGTTTCGGTGCTGGCGTGAAAGCCCGAGGGAATGGCTGGAATGGCCCATGCCCGATTTGTGGTGGTGAAGTCGGCAAGTCCGACCGCTTCATAATCTGGCCCGACCGGGAAAGGGACCTTGGCCATACCTGCACCGAGAACCACATCCCCGGCGTGTTCTCGTGTCGGCGCTGCGGCAGGACCGGCGACAGCATCCGGTACATGATGGACATGGAGGGTATGAGCTTCCGTGAAGCCTGTGCCGAACTGGGCATCTCGGACATGCCTGTGCGCCCCCGCCGCCGTCCCGCTCCGCTGGAACCGCAAGTGCGGGCGGCATGGCAGCCGTCCGTCAAGGAAGGGCCTTCGGAGAGGTGGCAAAACTACGCGGCGAAGCTGCTGGCCGAAGCCGAGGCCGAAATCTGGAATCATCCCGAGGCGCTCAACTGGCTGGCGAAGCGCGGCATCACGGAAGAGGTCATCCGGACGTACCGCCTCGGCTATCTGGCTGGCGAGAACGGCAAGCCCGGACGGTTCCGGGCGCGTTCCGTCCTCGGGCTTCCGCCGAAGCAGAGGAACGGCAAGGACCAGACATGGCTGTTCATCCCTCGCGGCATCGTGATCCCCACGTTCGAGGGTGATGAGCTGATCAACCTGCGGATTCGCCGCCCGAATCAGGACATCAGGGAGAGAGAGGACGGAACGCGCCCGGCGAAGTATCTGGAACTGTCCGGCTCCTGTTCCAAGCCCATGCTGCTGCTTCCCGAAGGCGGCAATCCCAATCTCCGGGCGTTCGTTGTCGTGGAGGGGGAACTGGACGCCATCCTCTGCCACCATGCGGCAGACCGCCGGATAGGGGCCGTGCCCATACGCTCCAACCAGACCAAGCCGGACACCGTGGCCCACGGGCAACTCAGGAATGCCGTCCGCATCCTGCTGGCTATAGGGGGTCAGGGAAGATGAGAATGAAGGGTAAGGCCGATCCTGCTTGACGGATACTTGACTTTCCCTTGACTGATGCGGGCTTGAAGGTTGCCCGGCCTTGGAAAAACCGCGAAAGAATGGTTTGAGAATGGAGGGCTGTTTTGAGGTCCGATAGTCACGCAAGTTGAGAACGAGAGAGCCCCGGTGTGTGTCGAATCTGACACAAAACAGGGCTTGCTACAGCTAACATTCGCACCATCGCAGAGCTTGCCCGGCGACAGCCCTATGAGTTGCTCAAAGTAAAGGGCATTGGCGAAACCGTCCTCCAGGAATATGCGCGCGAACTTGAGCGTCACGGACTCTATTTAGCGTGCGCTGGGCGAAGAAAATATTTGCGGGCCTGTCGAGATGCTACGCGAATGGGCGTGTCAATATAGACACCGTGCGCTGCTGCGTTGCGTCCTTTACGGGCTACATGCGGCATTGCAAGGGATGGAAGAGCACGGAAAATGCCCTGAAAAGTCTAATTTAGTCAAAAACGGCGGAAAAGACAAGGAATAAGAGGCGAAAATCCTTCGCATGGAACGCGCTGTTTCCGGGCGGGTCGCGACTTTTTTCGGCATAGTGGAGGCAGGCAGAGGCGGGGGCGGTCAGGCCCCCACCGGCGGGCTTGACAAACCCACCACGGCCCCACGGATAGAAAGCGTTATCCTCTATCCGCAAGGTATCCGCCTGTCGTGTTGTCTCTGGGCGAGATAAGGGCACGATAGAGGCATTTGCTTAGGGGCGCAACACTTTTAACCACCATGCGGAAAGAAGAACTCGAAGAAATCAGATGTTGCCGTTGCGGCAAGCTCCTGGCCAAAGGCCAGGCCAGCGAAATGGAGTTTAAGTGCCCCCGTTGTGGGGCGTTCACCATCGTGCGGGCCGTGCGCCCCTGCTCCGAGTCGTCCGACGGCCAGAACGGAGCGAACTGTGATAAAGGATTGTCTGAATGACGGCGTTACGCTGTACCATGGGGATGCGCTGGGTATCCTAGTCACCTTGCCGGGTGCCGCCATGGACGCGGTTTTAACCGACCCGCCGTATTCCAGCGGCGGCGTCACCCTGGGAGCGCGGCAGGCCGACCCGGCCCAGAAGTACCAGCAGAGCGGGACAAAACGTCGGTATCCGCCGATGCTGAGCGACGCCAAGGACCAACGAAGCTGGACCATGTGGTGCATGCTGTGGCTTGCCGAGTGCTGGCGCATCGCCCGCGATGGCGCGCCGCTCATGGCGTTTACGGACTGGCGGCAACTTCCCGCATGACAGACGCCGTGCAGGCGGCGGGCTGGGCCTGGCGGGGCATTGTGGCCTGGGACAAACAGAATGCCCGCCCACAAATCGGCAAGTTCCGCCAGCAGTGCGAGTATGTGGTTTTTGTCACCAAGGGGCGCTTTGTCCCGTACACGCGCACCTGTTTACCTGGTGTGTATTCCTATCCGGTGATCTCCGCGCAGAAGGTCCACCTGACCAGCAAGCCCGTTGCGCTGATTGAGAACTTGCTGGACGTGACGGCTCCGCAAGAAACCGTTCTTGACCCCTTCATGGGAGGCGGCAGCGTGGGCGAGGCATGTATCAGGACGGGCCGCAGCTATGTGGGAATGGAACTGTCGCGGGAGTATTACGACATCAGCCGTGACAGGCTGACGGCGGCGCTTACCACGAAAAAGGAATCGAAGGAAGTGGTCCAGAAACAGGGCATGTATCCCCGGTAATGCGTGTACAGCCAAGTAGCCTGCCGTAATAATCCATAAAATGCAGGGGGGAACCTTAAGAGACCCAGCGAATACTCTTGGTGCCGGTGGAATCGCCCCCACTTCCTCAAAAAAAGGTGTGGATTGTGTCAGTTTTGACACGACGCCACGCCCTCCCAAAATGCCGACAAAAAACGTGCCAAAGCAAAAAAATGCCTTGGCACGTTCTCATTTCTCGTGACGGAAATTCTCAAGTTGCGCGACAGCTCACACCCGCCTCCTGTTTTAAAGTTGTTGTCCAACGGCTCAAGGAGCGTGATTCCAGCCGCATTGGTGATGGTGTGGTTCATGTTTGTCTCACTGGGCTATGCAGCCGGTTCCGCTTTGCCCTTTGCGGTGGGCGCAGACTGGGTGGGGGCTTTGTCGGCCGCTTTGTTGGAAGATGCTTTGGTGGATGCCAAGGCCTCGACCGGCGGGAGGGGCTCTTCTTCCGTGGTGATGGCCAGCGATGGATATTGTCGGCGCAGGCGCTCGATAAGGGCTGTGGTCTGGGAAGTTGCGGGGCGGATCGTGGTCACCGTCCCCTGTGCGGGGATATCGATGCACGGGCGCCCGAAGACCTTGATGGGGTTGCAGCCGTTGTTGGTGATGGTCAGCTTGAGTTTTTCCATGTTGTCATTGGCTCCTGTGGATCAGGCTCCCGTTTTGGGGACCATCTTCAGGGTTGTGAGGTATTCGCGGCCGTCGAACGGCTGAAGGTTGCGGTAGGAGAGTTCCCACAGCGTTGAGCGGGACATGAGGTCCGTGAGGACAGGATGGCGGAAGGTGATGGCAGGGACTGCATCGCCCGCGACAAACCCGGTTTGGCCGTGTTCGGGGCCTTTGGCGTAGCACAGGGAGGTGTAGGGTTCCTGGGAAGGGTTGCAGTACAGATCGTACTGGCCGAATATCTTGCCGACATAGTGCGGCTGCGGCGAAGGGCGGTACCCGGGAGCTGGAGTGAAAAAGGGACTGGGCAGATAGCGGAAAATGTTGACGGACTGCGTGTCGCCGACAATCCCGGTGAGGCCTACGACGCCCGTTCGCTGCGTGAGGCGGGTGTCGATTTCCAACAGCGCGGCCTTGAGGGTTTCGTAATGTTCCTGAAGGGTGAGGGATTCCGGCCCTTCGTAGCACCATTCCGTTACACCCTTGGCGTAAAACAGCATCTGCCGAAGGATCTTGCGATCCTTGTCGGCTGCCAGGAGGTTGCGCATCCCGGCGAGGGTCATGTTGTCGATATCAAGGCCGTATTCGCGGCGAAGCCCCCATTGGGCCTGGATGGTGGAGTCCCCGGCAATGGCCGCTTCATGGGGATAGAGGGTCCTGCTGTCCATTTCATGGTCGATTCTGGGGATCAGCGTCGGATCCTTTTCGATGTCCACGTCATAGCCGATATGAACTTCAACTCCGATGGCGGGGGCCTTGGAGAAGGTCACGTCGACTTTTCCAGTGGCATAGTCCACCGTGCCGGTGACGTTTACCATTTCTCCCCCCAGACGGAAGGCTCCCATGACCGTGCCCGCGTCGTCAGATGCGACCACGTTATGATCGTGCAGCACCATGATGCGTTTGCGTTTCAACGAGTAGACCGTCCCGAACGCGGTCTTGGAGTCGAAGGAGAATTCCGTGGTTGTCCCATCGCCGTCGCCAGCCTTGAACATCTGATCCATCACGGCGTATTGGCCGTTGTAGGTATAGTCGATGATGTCGCCTTTCTGGAGATCGCCGAATTTGGAGCCCGCAATTCGTTTGATGCGGAAAAATTCCGACTGGTTGAACTGGCCGGGGATGAGCGTGACCATGTTGGGCGTGATGGAGTTCAGCAGCACGGGCAGGATGAGGGACACCATGCGGTCACGCATGATGATGCCATCGGTTGAGCTCATTTCCTTTCCGGCGTCTTCGAAAACACCGGACAGGGCGGGCTTTCCTCTGCCCAGGGTCATGAAGTTTTCAATGGCTTGGTGGGCGCTGGCCAAAAGTTCATCGGAGGGGAGGGTTCCGCCGTGCTGTTCGATGAAGTTTTTCAGGGCGCGCGCATGGATTCCCATGATCATGGGGGCCTGTTCGCCTGCGGATTCATAGACGGAATTTTGGGATGCGGTTTTGAACGTCGTGTTGAGCTCTTCCCGCGAGATATCGCTTCGGAAGGAGCCATTTGCGTCAAGAATCGGGAGAAGAAGATCTCGGCGCATCTGTGCGGCGCGGGATGTACGATCCTGCGTGCTTTTCTCAAAGGCAGAGAAGTCGGGCATTTGCAATACTCCATAGTCGATTAGGTTTTCCGCAGATGCGGATCTTTGTGCCTAGCTGACTACGGAGTGGAGGATCTGTCACGAAAAAGCCGCCCAGATATGCCGTAGTTACGGAATGTAGGAAAAAAGTTAACTTCTCTTGAAAATGTGAGCAAACAGAAAATTAGAATGAAAATAAAATAACTAGATGGAATAATTATGAATAAAATAAATAATTCTTATGTAGATGAAGAAGGAAAGGAACCTGTTCTTTTAGATCCATTTGATCCTAAGAAAGTTTCTATTGCCACTAGGCCTTTGACTTGGACAAATATAATAACCAGAATGCGAAAGAAAACGATAACTCTTGCACCCCCATATCAGAGAAAAGAAGTTTGGGATATAAATAGGAAGAGCCAATTAATAGAATCATTATTACTAAATATTCCTATCCCCATGTTTTATGTTGCTGCAGATGAATTAGGGAATTTTGAAGTCGTTGATGGCTTACAACGGCTTTCGGCATTACGAGATTTTGTTTTTCCTAATGGTGACACTGATAGCCCTCCTACAGGGGAAGGATTTTTATTACAGGGACTTGAATTTTTAGATTTAAATGAAAAAAGTTTTGCTGAATTAGATGATTTCTATGTACAGCGTCTAGAAGAAACACAATTTACATTTATTGTTATTGGTCCTGGGACACCAGAAGAAGTAAAGTTTCATATATTTAGTAGAATTAACCGAGGAGGGTTGTCATTAAGTGATCAGGAAGTAAGGCACGCTTTGTATAATGGTCCAGCATCTTTTTTATTGCAGGAATTAACAGAGACATCTATATTTCAAAATATTGCTGGTAAAGCATTCAAAAAAGAAATAATGGAAGATCGGGAAGTTGTTTTAAGAATGCTTTCATTTATGATTAGATCTGAAAAGGCATTCCCGGGAAAAGGTACTAGAATGGGAGATTTTTTATCTGAAACAATGTTAATTATTAATGCTATGCCGGACTTTACTCTTCCGCGATTTTTAAAAAAGTTTACTCAAGAAGATTTGAATGGTATAAAATTTAATAGTATAGAAAAGATAAAAGAACATTTTGTTTTGGGACTAAATCGAGCTAAAAAACTTTTTGGGGAACATACATTTCGAAAATCTCTTCCTCCGAATAAAAGAAATAGAATTAATAAAGCCTTGTTGGATACTTGGGGGTCTCTGTTGGCATGTATGGAAGATAATACGTTTAATGATTTATATTCAAATAAGGAGAATATGTTTAAAAAATATATAGAAATTATGAACAATGATAATTTTTCTAGAGCAATCAGTAGTAATGCCTTAGAAAAAGATTCAATAGAATTACGTTTTAAAACAATTCGTGACTTGTGTCTTAATAGAAATTATAACTAAGGTGGATAAAACATGATAAAAAGTATGCATGTTTCTGGTTTAAAATCACTTTTTGATGTCCGGGTAGATTTTAACAAATTGAATATTCTTTCTGGTATCAATAGTTCTGGGAAGAGTACTTTGATTCAGGCTATCCGTATGATGATGGCAGCCATAGATGGTAAATTGGGTACATTAGAACATTATGGTAGTATCGAAGAACTATTGTTCAAAAAACAAAGTCCAAATTCTTATTTAACGTCACCAGAAAACATAAGTATTAGTATTGATTGTATCGATAAAACTTATGTATGGGAAACAGAAGATGTCGATGATGATAATGATGAACCTGTAAAGAGTGCCATATTGTATGATGTTGTGACTGAAAGTAATGCTAATAATTTAGATGATAAGTTGCTAAATAGGTGCTGTTATAATTTCCTAAGTGCTGCACGTTTTGGTCCACAGCCATACCTACCAATTGAATCTGAGAAAGGAATGTTTTTTCTGGGTGAGAATGGAGAATTTGTCTGTGATTGTTTAGATCGTTATAAAGATTTAGAAATTGATAATGTATTACAGCATCCCAACTCTGAAGGAAGAACTTTAGAGTATAATGTTTCTGCTTGGTTATCCGATATTGTTTCAGGTGCAAGCGTGTCTGTTCGAAAAGAAAAACTTTTTGACTTAGCAAATATAACATATAATGGTTATCGACCATATAATGTTGGATTTGGTCTTAGCTATACATTGCCAGTTGTTGTAGGATTACTTGGAATGGCCGCTTTTTCTCAAAAACATAGCTGTGATAATTTATTGATTATTGAAAACCCAGAAGCACATATTCATCCTCAAGGGCAAACAAAACTAGGTTACCTCTTAGGGCTTGCATCCATGGCTGGTTTACAAATTATTGTGGAGACTCATAGCGATTATATTATAGATGGAGTCCGCTTAGCAATTAAAATGGGTATAGAGTTAGTGGATGAAAGGATTTATGTTGATCCTGCGAGTGTTAATTTTTTATTTTTTAGACTGGATGAAGATGGTTGTTCGCAGATAGATACTATTATTGTAAATAAAAATGGTAAGCTAGATAAATGGCCACAAGGTTTTTTTGATCAAAATAGGAAAAATAAATCAAAACTTGCCGGAATATAATATGTGTGAAAATCCTCCTTTTGAAGTATGCTTTAATCATTTAAGTTTGTACGGTGAGGATAAAGAAAAGGCTTTCAACAAAATGTATGATGCTTTTCTTGGTGTGTTGCATATACAAGAAGAACTTTATGCTGATTCAAAGGGATGTATCTATTACGCTGATGAAAAACCTGGTGATTATCCATTGTGTGATGGATATACATTGACTGATTTTAGAGAAGAATTGGATTTAAAAGACCCAGATAGTGCAGAGGCACTTTTAGAATTTTCTGATGAAGCTCTATTTACAGACGGATTAAGTATCGATAAATACCATGCTATCTCTACACATAATTATACTATAAATG
>ENA-UPWK01001449-UPWK01001449.1-human-gut-metagenome-genome-assembly--contig:-NODE-1449-length-16382-cov-4.824962_pt1 | contig 16382 bp, 16 predicted proteins | sample MGYA00250048_ERZ773373 | MGnify/ENA primary metagenome ERZ773373 (study PRJEB29103, sample SAMN06112059) | human gut metagenome | biome: human gut; feature: ankylosing spondylitis patient; material... | reverse complement strand
GACCTTTTTAAAGGTCCCCTTCCCCCTCCCCCGATTTTCACTCCACCAGTTTCCCCTCACGTAACGTGACGAGGCGGTCGGAGAGCGGCGTGATCCATTCGTGGTCGTGCGAAACGACGACGACGGCGGAACCGGAATCCGCCGCATGACGCGCGGCGAGGGCAATGCGCTCTGCGCTCTGCTGATCCACGCTGGCGGTGGGCTCGTCCATCAAAAGAACCCGGGGGCGCAGGGCCAGACGGGCGGCGAGGGCCACACGCTGGCATTCCCCGCCGGAAAGCTCATGGCGGCGGCGATGCAGGAAAACGGCGGGATCGAGGCCCACGGCAAGGAGAGAGGCGGCGATCCGGTTTTGAAGCTCGGAGGCGTTGCGGATGCCCCGGACGCGCAAACCGTAAGCCACGTTTGAGGCTACGGAACGCGAGAGCAGGTACGGCGTCTGGAGCAGGAGGGTAACCTGACGGCGCAGATGCAGATCGTCGGTCCCGGCGGGCCTGCCTTCGAAAAGCACGGTGCCGCTGTCCGGCGGCTCAAGCAGGGCGATGATGCGGAGCAGGGTGGATTTGCCGCTCCCGTTATGGCCTCGGATGCCCAGAATTTCCCCGGCGCGGATGTCCAGTTCGGAAAGGTTCAGGACGGTGCGGACGGCATGGGGATCGCGGCTTGCGGGATCGGGATAGGTCCGGACGATGTTTTCCAGATGGAAGAGCGGGGTCATGGGCCCATCCTCCGGCGCAGGGCGGCAAGGCCCATATTCAGGACAAACGCCAGCGCCACGAGCACGATGCCGAGCGCAATGCTGCGGGCATAGTCGCCTTTGCCCGTTTCGAGCGTGATCGCGGTGGTGATGGTCCGGGTGGCCCATTTGATGTTGCCGCCGACCAGCATGGAGATGCCCACCTCCGAAACCACGCGCCCAAAAGCCGTGATGCAGGCCGTGAGCAGGTGGAAACGCAGTTCGCGGACTGTGGAGAACAGCAATTGCCACGGCCCCGCGCCGAGCGTGCGGAGCGTGGGGGCAAGCAGCCTGTCGGCCTGTTCCACGGCGAGGCAGGTGTGGGCGATGACGATGGGGAGGCCGAGCAGGGCCAGCCCGATGGCGATGCCGGGCACGGTGAACAACAGCTCGAAATCGGCGAACGGACCTTGCCGGGCAAGCAGGAGATAGACCAGCAGGCCAAGTACGACAGTGGGGAAAGAGAGGGCCGTATCCACGAGGATGCGGAGCATGTTGCGGCCCGGGAAGCGTGTGTAGCCAAGCAGAAAGCCCAGCGGCACGCCGGGGATGATGCAGCCGAGCATGGCGAGTCCCGAGGTGGACAGCGTGGCCTGAACCGCGGCGAACGTTTCTTCGTCGCCGCTTGCAAGAAGCTGGAAGGCGTCGCTGAATGCCTGCGTGATGACGCTCATGCCCGGCGTATGCTCCGATTACTGGAACAGGTACCCGTATCGGGTAGCGAGGCTGTCGGTTTCTTCAACAAGCTTGGCGGCCAACCCGTTGATTTCATCCGGCGTGACGACGCCGACTTCGCGGGTCAGATAATGGCGCAGGATGTTCTCCGACTGGGAGAAGACCCAGACCACCGCATAGGCCGAGCCCACGCCCGGACGGTCTTTGAATTCAGGCTGGGTGGCGATGAGGATACGGATTTTGGGCGTGTCCTTATCGGTAAGCGAAAACAGGTTGCTGGAATTGAGGGTTTCCTTGACGCGCGTGGCGAGGCGGGAGCCGATGCTGTCGTTGCCTTCGTATTCCACGGCCACCGGCGTATTGCGTTCGGTGATGCGCGTGGGCTTGTCGGGGATGGCGGCGTCGGTTTTGGCCGGAGCGTCAGCGGCGAAGGCGGGGACGGCGGGCAGCAACAGGGCGAGGCCCAAAGCCAGCGAGCGGAGATAGGCGTGCATACAAGTGCCTCCTGAGGGCTTGAATATGGAGATTCTTTAACGTGTTCCTTGTGATGCATCAAGCCTTGGCGGGCGCGTGCAGCCTTATTTCTCTGTCGATGATCTGCACGAGCAGGAGCGAGCAGCCGGAAAGCGCCGCACCAATGAAGAACGGGATTTGGTAACCGAACTCCACCCACAGCCAGCCGCCGAGCGCGGGCACGAAAATGGCGGCGATATGGTTGATGGTCTGAGCCACGGCCATGGTCGGGGCGATGTCCTGCGGTTCGGCTATCTTCTGGAAGAAAGTACGCAGGGCGATGGAGAAATTGAACACGATGTAGTCGATGACGTAGAGCACGCCCGCGACCCACGCGCTGCCCGTGGTGGCGTAGCCGGTGAACACCAGAATGGCGGTGGAATATTCGATGCTGAGGAGCTTGCGCTCGCCGATACGGTTGATGGTCCGCCCTATGAGCGGGTTGAGGAACCAGTTGATCGCATAGTTGATCATGAAGAGGACGGAAACGGTGTTGACCGAGAACCGGAAATGCTCGACCAGCAGGAACAGGGCGAAAACGATGAATATCTGCCTCCGCGCGCCGAGAAAAAGGGTCAGCAGGTAAAACAGCCAATATTTCCTGCGGAAAACCATTTTTTTGCTCTGAATGGGCAGTTCCTTGTTCGTCGGATCGAGGAACAGGCCCCAGACGCCGGTGAACATGCACAGGGCGCCCACGATGAGGAACATCATCGTATACGGCAGAAAATCGGAGCAGAAAAACACGAAGACCGACGCCGCGAGGCTGCCGCCCGCCGCAAGGCCGCGGAGCTTGCCCATAACCACGGGCGTGGTGCGGACATCGAAATACTGGAGGAGCAGGGATTGGTTGACGGCCTCAAAAAAGTGGAAGCCGAAGGACATCAGCAGCGTCGTCAGGATGACGGGCACGAAAGAGGGGAAAAAGCCGGTCAGCGCCGTGCCGAGGCCGGTCGCCAGCGCGGCTACCGCGGCCACCCTGTGCTCTTTCATGACGAGGAGCAGGGGGATGATCAAAAATCCGAGCAGTCCCGGCACTTCGCGCAGCGACTGCACAAGGCCGTTGTCCGCCGCCGAAAGATGGGCGCTTTCCACCGCAAAGTTCGTGTAGAGGAGTGTCCACCCCTGATAGCCGAGCGTCGTACCCAGCGTCAGGAGGAACAGGAAAAAGTACATGCGCGGGTCCGCGCCCTTCGGTGGTTTCGGCGGAAACATGGCTGCATCCTTAAAGGTTGGTGTGGGAAGAGAAAATATTTGGAGAAAGCCGCGTCGTTCTCAATGCCCGCAAGTCCGAAAGATTCGCCTAACGCCTACGGTCCTTGGAGGGCCGTCCGCCGATTTGTCCCTCTCTTTTTTCAACCCCTTGTCCTTCTAGAATCAAGGGCTGTCACTTCGCGCCCAACTGCTGATTCCGCCGGCTGCACGGGACGGCCGTTTTCAATGGGAAGGAAAAGCTGGCTTTATTCGTCAGGTGCCGTGTTATAACCAGTCGCCGGAGCAGTGTCGACCGTTCTTTTTCGTCCCCTGTGCGTTTTTCAATTCCGGGTATGCCCACGTTCCCCTCTTGGGCTTTCCGGAGCGCTTCATCCCCCCATCCGCCGGGAAGGCTTTGGCCGGCCCGGCCCGCGCTCATCCGGAGTCGGTTTGGAGCCCGCATGGGAAAGCCTTGGGAGCGGGAGGAGCAAGCCGCTCCGGCAGCTTAGGGGGAGAGGGGCCTTTCTTCAGAAAGGCCCCTCTCCCCCTAAGCACCATAAGAATCTTCCTTCCTCTAAAAGCCTTCCTCAAGCGGCGGGCTGACGAGCACGCCGGGAGCGGGAGCGGCGAGAGGGCGGGAGCCGGGCAGGAGATGCAGGGAGCGCCCGTCTTCGTCCATCTTGATCCGGTCCTCGGCAAGCCACTGGAGCGCCTGCGGATAGATGCGGTGTTCCTGCGCGTGGATACGGCTCTGGAGATCGTCGAGCGGCTCGCCCGCGATGGCGGGCACGGCGGCCTGTATGATCACCTCGCCGTGGTCCATGATCTCGTCGACAAGATGCACGGTGCAGCCCGTGATTTTCACGCCCCATGCCTGCGCGTCCGCCGCGCCGTGGATACCGGGGAAGGAGGGCAGCAGGGCGGGATGGACGTTGACCACGCGATGCGGGAACGCGTTCAGGAAGCCCGCCGTCAACATGCGCATGTACCCGGCAAGGGCCACGGTATCCGCCCCCGACTTCAGGATGGCGTCCGCCACCGCCAGATCATAAGCTTCGCGGCTCGGCCACAGCTTGTGATCCATCACGGCGCAGATGATCCCGGCGGCCTTTGCGCGTTCGATAACCTTCGCGCCGGGCCGGTTGCAGATCACAAGGCGTATGTCGGCATCCAGCGCGCCGCGCCGGACGGCGTCGACCATCGCCTGAAAGTTCGTGCCGCTGCCCGAGGCGAGGACGGCGAGTTTCAAGGACATGGTTAGGCTCCCTGTTTTTCGTAATGGGCCGTCAGCGCTTTGACCAGCGCGGGGATGGTGAAGTCCTCGGGCTGGATGTCGCAGGCAAAACCGTACTTGGCGAGCGTTTTGGTGGTCACGGGGCCGATGCTGGCGAACTTCACGCGCTTGCCCTCGGGCTGGTTCCGGATGGTATCGGCGGGGATCTGGGCAAAGAAGTTGTCCACCGTGGACGAGGAGCCGAAGGTCACCGCGTCGAGGGTCCCGGCCTCAAGGCGCTGGAGCACTTCGTCACGGTGAGCGGCGGCGGGCACGGTTTCGTAGACGGGCAGCACGTCGACCTGCGCCCCGGCCTTGCGGAGTTCTTCGGGCAGCACTTCGCGGGCTTCGCGGGCGCGGGGCAGGAGGACTTTCTTGCCGTCCATGCCCAGTCCGATAAGCCCTTCGGCGACGCTTTCCGCAATGTAGGCTTCGGGCACGAAGTCGGGCGCGATGCCGTGGGAGCGCACGGCCTGTGCCGTGGCCGGGCCGATGGCCGCTACCTGCAGGCCGTACAGGGCACGGGCGTCGAGCCCTTGCGCTTCAAGGCGTTCCCAGAAACATTTGACGCCGTTGGCGGAGGTGAAGATGAGCCAGTCGTATGCGCCGAGATTGCGGACGGCGGCGTCGACGCTGGAGTAGTCTTCGAGCGGCTTGATGTCGATGGTGGGGAACTGGATGACCTCGGCGCCGAGATCGGCAAGCTGCGCGGCAAGCCCGCTGGCTTGTTCGCGGGCGCGGGTCACGACCACACTGCGGCCGAGCAGGGGCTTCTGCTCAAACCAGTTCAGGCGGTCGCGCAGGGTGACGACCTTGCCCACGATGATGACGGAAGGATTGGTGAAACCCTGCCTGACGCCTTCCTCGTGGAGCGTCCCGAGGGTGGCGGCGAGGCTGCGATGCTTCGCCGTGGTGCCCCAGTGCACGAGGGCCGCCGGGGTGTCGGGGGAGAGCCCCGCTTCGATGAGGTTCCGGGCGATGTCGGGAAGGTTCTTCATGCCCATGACGAACACGAGTGTGTTCGCGCTGGCGGCGAGGGCCTTCCAGTTGTGGACGGAGCCGGGCTTATCGGGGTTTTCGTGTCCGGTGATGAGCGTTACGGACGAGGAAAAACTGCGGTGCGTCAAGGGGATGCCCGCATAGGCCGGGCCCGCGATGGTGCTGGAGATGCCGGGAACTTCCTCGAACGGCACGCCCGCGTCCAGCAGTTCCTCGGCCTCTTCGCCGCCCCGGCCGAAGATGTAGGGGTCGCCGCCCTTGAGCCGGGCGACGATTTTGCCTTCTTTGGCTTTTTCTATGATGAGCTTGTTGATGCCGTCCTGCGGGAGCGCATGGTTTCCGGCGACCTTGCCGACGTAAATGCGTTCCGCGTCGGGCCGGGCATAGCCGAGCAGGGTGTCGTTGGCGAGGTAGTCATACACGACCACATCGGCCTTTTCAAGAATGTCCTTGCCCTTGATGGTCAGCAGACCGGGGTCGCCGGGTCCGGCACCGATGAGATAGACTTTCATGCGATCCTCGTTGTTTTCCTGTCTCATCCGGGCGTAATTCCGCGTGTCAGGGAGGCAGGATTGATGAATACGTGTTTGGTGAAAGCGGAGCGGCCGTGCTTGGGCAGCCTGTCCGTCCCGCGGCGGGATGATGCCGCAAGAGGAGAATCCGCGCGCCGACAAAGGTATAGGCAAACGCCGCTGATGAAAAGGGGCACGTCAGTGGCCGGAATAGGCCAGCACGTGGTTGAGCCCCACGGTTTTGACCGTTATTTCCGTGCCGGAAAAGGCCGCGCGCGTCAGCGTCCAGGCTTCCATGTCGATCAGGTCGATTTTACCGGAACTTTCCGCGCAAAGCAAAGGGCGCAGGGCGTCCAGCACATCGTCCAAGGGGAAGAAGACGCCCTCGAAGCTGATGCGGAAAATATCGCCTTCCAGTTCGGTGCATTCGGGAATGTTCCAATCGGACAGCACGGCGCCCACGGCGTCCGCAATGTGCTGGTCGGCGGGGAAAAGATGGCCGTAGGTCTTGCAGGGTTCCTCTCGCATGGCGTCACCGTGACGGGCGGCCCCGTCGTCAGAGGGGAAAACGGAAAAGGGAGAGGAAACGGTTTTCCTCTCCCCTTGTCTTTATTGATGGTGCCTCAGGGATCAGTGGATCTGGCTCTGGATCTTCTTGGCGGCCGGAACCAGCAGGTCCTTGAGCGTGTCGGACAGCAGGCTTTCGATGGCGGAAGCGGACGGGATGAACTGGCGCTCCTGTGTGGAACTCAGGTTTTCGGAATAGAGCACACCCTTCTTGTTGGAGAGGGCCACCTTGGCCTTGATGGTGCACTGCACGCGGGTCGCGCTCTGTTCCTGCAGCCATACGTCGGTGATGGTGCCGGTCACGATATACGTGGGGTTGGCGGCGCGGGCCTGTTCCAGCGTGGAGGCGAAGGAAACCTGCACGCCCTGGCGTCCGAGTTCGTCGGCGAGCGAGCGGCTGAACCAGTCGGCGATGGTGGAGCTGGCGGTGAATACCGAGCCGTCCTTGCGTTCCCCGATGTACTGGCGGGTCCTTTCGTCATTGAACATGACTACGGCGACGCTGGGCGAACCGGGCAGGGGGAGGACGGCGCTCGTATTCGTGTTATAAATGAGGCGTACGTTGTTGCTCGGGCCGCAGGCGGCGAGGAGCGTCAGTGTGACCAGCGTCAGTGCAAGCGTGACAACGCGACGGATCAGTATGGACATGATGAACCTCCGAAAGGACTGTCTGAAGAATGGAGAATGATACCCCTTTTGCGGGCGGGATGCAATCCGGAGCCGCTAGCCGGGGGGTATGCTTCCATTCAGTTGACGGCCAGTTGACGGCGCATACCAACTTGTCTAGACTGGAGGATTCAAAACGGCGGAGCGGAAAGCCTTCCGGCGCGGCATATCGCGGCTGAGAAGGGGGCCCGCCGGATTTTTTGATGCGTTTTGTTCCCTATCCCCGGACGCCGTGCGCGGTCCGGCGGTTTTTCCCTCCATACAGGAAGACAAGGAGCGCTGAAGTGCTGGATCTCAAACTGTTGCAGAAAAATCCCGAAGTGGTGGCCGCCGCTCTTGCGAAGCGCCATTCGCCCCTGAACATGCGTACTTTTGAAGAACTCGACAACAAGCGCCGCGAGCTGCTCGCTCAGGTGGAAGCCCTCAAAGCCGAGCGCAACCGCGCCTCCGCCGAAGTGGCCCGCCTGAAGCGCAACGGGGAAGACGCCGAAGCCTTCATCGCCAGCCTTTCCGATCTTTCTTCCCGCATCAGCGCGTTGGACAGTGCCACCGAAGCGGTGAAGGCCGATCTCGCGGACTGGATGCTTACCGTGCCGAATATCCCGGACGCCTCCGTTCCCGACGGCGTGGACGAGAACGACAATGTGGAAGTGCACCGCTGGGGTACGCCGCGCGAGTTTGATTTCGAAGTGAAGAACCACTGGGATCTGAGCAACGACAACGGCGGCCTCGACTTCGAGCGCGGAGCCAAGCTCGCCGGCAGCCGCTTCACCGTGTCGTGGGGCTGGGCCGCCCGCCTTGAGCGCGCGCTCGTGTGCTTCTATCTGGATTTCCATCATGAGCAGGGCCGCACCGAAATCCTGCCTCCGCTCATGGTCAACCGCAAGACCATGCAGGGCACGGGCCAGCTTCCCAAATTCGAGGAAGATCTCTTCAAGGTTGCGGATTGGGAATACTACCTGATCCCCACCGCCGAAGTGCCGGTGACCAACCTCCACGCCGACGAGATCCTTGACGAGGAAGCCCTGCCGAAGCGGTATTGCTCCCAGACGCCCTGCTTCCGTTCGGAAGCGGGTTCGGCGGGCAAGGACACGCGCGGCTATATCCGCCAGCATCAGTTCACCAAGGTCGAAATGGTGTACATCACGCATCCCGACGACTCCTTCAAGTATCTTGAGGAAATGCGCCGCAGCGCCGAAACCCTGCTGGAACGTCTCGAGCTGCCGTACCGCACCATCACGCTCTGCGCCGGGGATATGGGCTTCTCCGCCTGTAAAACCTACGACGTGGAAGTGTGGCTGCCCGGCCAGCGGACCTACCGCGAGATTTCGTCCTGTTCGAACTGTGTCGATTTCCAGGCCCGCCGCGCGAACATCCGTTTCCGCCCCAAAGGCGGCAAGCCGGAATGGGTGCATACCCTGAACGGTTCCGGCCTGCCCACCGGCCGCTCTCTGGTGGCCATCATGGAAAATTATCAGCAGAAGGACGGCTCCATCGTGGTCCCCAAGGTCCTCGTGCCCTACATGGGCGGTCAGGAAGTCATTGAGCCGACGAAATAGTTGCCTTGCACTGAGCGGGGGAGGAGGGCCTTTCTGAAAAAAGGCTTCCCCTCCCCCGTACCCCACCCCTCCTAAGACTTTTGTGTTTGGGGACGGTTCCGTCCCCGAAGTTGTTCTTGCCCGCCGTTGCGGGCGTCACCCGATATCTTTTGATGAGGAAGTCGCATGCTCCCCAAAATCGCTTTGCTTGGCCGTCCCAACGTGGGCAAGTCCACGCTGTTCAATCGGCTTATTCGCAGTAACCGGGCCATCACCCATGACCGTCCGGGCGTCACCCGCGACCGTATGGAAGGCGTGGTGCGTTCTCGGAGCGGGCGTTCCTTCACCCTGATCGACACCGGGGGCGTGACGCTCGACAGCCACCATTCCGTAGCCGACGGCCCCGAAGGGCTGCGCGGGTTCGAGGCGGAAATCCTCCAGCAGACGCAGGCCGCCATGGATGAGGCTTCGGTGTTCTGCCTCGTAGTGGACGGGCGCGACGGCCTGATGCCGTTCGACGAGCACCTTGCCTCGTTCGTGCGCCGGGCCGGGAAGCCGACCCTGCTGGTGGTCAACAAGGTGGACGGCATGGAGCACGAAGACACCATGCTGGCCGAATTCCACGCCCTTGGCTTCCCCATGCTGGCCCTTTCCGCCGAGCACGGTCACAACATCCGGGCGCTCGAAGAGGAAATGGTGGACTTGTTGCCTGTTGAAGACCCCGATGCCGAAGCGAAGCCGGAAAATGTGCTGCGCCTCGCCATGCTCGGGCGTCCCAACGCGGGCAAATCCTCGCTGGTAAACGCCATGATCGGCGAAGATCGCATGATCGTCAGCGATGTGGCCGGGACGACGCGCGACAGCGTGGACATTCCCTTCGTGAGCGACGGGCGGGCCTGCGAGTTCGTGGACACGGCGGGCGTGCGCCGCCGTACGCGCATTACGGATACCGTGGAGCGTTTTTCCGTCAACTCCTCGCTCAAGACCACGACCAAGGCGGACGTGACGCTGTATGTCATCGACGCGCTCGAGGGCGTGACCGCGCAGGACAAGCGGCTCATCGATCTGTTGGACGAGCGCAAGACGCCCTTCATGATTCTGGTGAACAAGATTGACCTTGTGGGCCGCAAGGAACAGGCCGCACTGGAAAAGAACTTTAAGGAAGTGCTCCAGTTCTGCCCGCATGTGCCGGTGCTGATGGTCTCGGCCATGAAGCAGGTGGGCCTTGGGCGCATCGTCCCGCTCGCCGCGCAGATCCGCGAAGAGTGCAACACCCGCATCGGGACCGGCGCGCTCAACCGGGCGATGGAAGAAGTGCTCACGAAACACCAGCCGCCTGTGGTCAAGCGCTCGCGTCCGAAGTTTTTCTATCTCACGCAGGCGGAAGTGGCCCCGCCGACCTTCGTGTTCTTCGTCAGTGACGCCGATCGCGTGTCCGAGACCTATGCCCGCTATCTCGATCGTTCCCTTCGCAAGATTTTCCGCATCGAGCACGCGCCCATCCGTGTCCGCCTGCGTTCTTCGCACAAGAAAAAAAGCGAATAGCTGGCAGGAGATGGGTCCCATAAGGGCACCTTTTTCTCCGCGTTTCTTCTTGGTCCGCGTAGTCAAGCGGAGCGCCGTTTGGAGCGTTTCCATATGTTGACAAAAAGAGCCCTTTCCGCGGAATGGGAAAAGTCCTCCGGAAGTTTTTCCGGGGGACTTTTGTATGCGGGTGGGAAATTTCCCATTTTTCGTTTTCGGAGCCGCTTTTTGGGGAAAGAACGACGTCTTCCGAAGGCTGTATGGGCAAAAAAACTTATGGCTTCAGGATTGCCAGAGCCTCGGCCAAGAGTTCTTTGGGCGTGGCGGCGGCATTGAGGATGTGCGTGGCGGTTTCACGATAGAGAGGTTCGCGGGCGGCGAGCACTTCGGCTACCTCTTCCGCAATGGATTTCCCGGTAAGTGTGGGGCGTTGCGCGGCGTTGGGATTGGCCTGCAGGCGGGATGCAAGGACCTCGGCCGGGGCGGAAAGATAGAGCACGATGCCGTTTTCGCGCATGAAGCGGCGGTTTTCCTCCGCAAGCACCATGCCGCCCCCGGTAGCGATGACGGTGCCGGGGGCGGTAACCGCCCGGAGGACGGCGCTCTCGCGTTTGCGGAAACCGTCCCAGCCTTCGCGGGCTACGATGTCAGCTACGGTTTCACCTGTGGTTTCACGCAAATGGATGTCGGTATCCATATAGTTGCAGCCGAGTTGCCGCGCCAAAGCGCCGCCAAAGGTCGTTTTGCCTGCGGCGCGCGCGCCGACGAGATAAATCGTATGGCCCATCAGTTTATCCTTGGGAAAGAAATGCGAACCGGCTTGGAAACATAGATGAACGGTCCCTGACTTGCAACCGGAGGGGGCGGAATCCGGGGAATTTCGTTTCCCGGGGCGGGGCAAGGGCTCGGTGGGGAACGGACTCTGTGCAAAAAAAGCCTGTTTATGGGGAAGTTTCGTGAAGAACGCCGGGATAGGAGGGGGGACGGTGGATTGTACGGGTTACATCTTTCCCTGAAACATGCTAAATCGGGTCATCCGTTGTAAAGGACGGTCCCGTTCCGCCGGTATTGCGGCGTTGCCGGACTGTAATGGTAACACTTTGGAGGATAAACATGTTTCGTACTTTGGCTGTCTCCCTGCTGTCCCTGTTGTTGTGCGCCTCGGTCGCTTTCGCCGAAAAGCCTCTTGTCGTGGCGTCCGACCCCACGTTCCCGCCGAACGAAATGCTGAATAAGGACAAGGAAATCGTAGGATTCTCCATCGACTACATCAAAGCCGTGGGCAAGGAAGCCGGTTTTGACGTGCAGGTCAAGAACATCGCATGGGACGGCATCTTCGCGGCGCTGGCCTCGAATCAGGTGGACGTGATCGCCGCGTCCGTGAGCATCACCGACAAGCGCAAGAAGGCCATGCTGTTCACCGATCCCTACTATGAACTGCATCAGGCCGTGGTCCTGCCGCTCGGCAAGGAAATCAAGGATCTCGAAGAGCTTGCCGGAAAGCGGGTCGGTGGCCAGATCGGCACGACTGCCATGGTGCAGACCATCCCCGCTTCCAAGATCAAGATGATTGTGAAGACCTACGACGAAGTGGGGCTCGCCTTTGAAGACCTCGCCAAGGGCAACCTTGACGCCGTGATGTGTGATGACCCGGTCGCCAAGTACTACGCCAACACCAAGGACGAATACCGCGACAAGTTCCACATCGGCCTCGTGACCGGCGATCCGGAATTCTACGGTTTCGCGCTCCGCAAGAACGATAAGGAACTGGCCCAGAAGCTGAACGCCGGCATCAAGGCCGTTCAGGAAAAGGGCATCGAAAAGCAGATCCTCGAGAAGTGGTTCGGCACCAACTAACCCGCTGACGCAACAAAACCGAGGAGGCTCCTTCCGTGGAAGGCGCCTCCTTTTTTTATGGCTTCGTCATGGGAAGTTTTTTTATAGCGCGCAAGCGGATTCAAGACCCCTGCGGGACAGCTGGCCCCCCCGCCTCTCAGGCAAGGGAGCAACCCGCTGGGCGGGGCACGGATTCTTCACGAGCAGTGTTCTCAGAACGTTTCGTAGTGGACCTTGGTGAAATCGAGATCCGCATCGGTATACGGTTTCTTCTGCTCGTTCTTGTGTCCGATGGCGACGACGCTGAGGACGCCATAGTGCTCAGGGATGCCAAGTTCCTGCCGGAAAGCCTCTTCGGAAGGCCCGCTGTCGCCTTCGCGCCTCCGAAGCTGGATCCATGTGGAACCGAGCCCGAGTTTCTCCGCCTCAAGCTGGATGAGGATGGATACGATGGAGGCGTCCTCCACCCATACGTCGGATTTCTGGCCGTCGGCGATCACGACAATGGCGAGAGGGGCGGTTCCAAGAGGTGTGGTGCCGTGCTTTTTGTAGGTTTTGAGGCGGGCTATGGTTTCCTTGTTCCGAACGACGATGCATTCGACGGGTTTTTTGCCCATCGACGAAGGAGCGAGCAGGGCGGCCTTGAGCAGACTGTCGATGTTTTCTTGAGAGACGGGTTCGTCGGTGAATGTGCGGATGCTGCGGCGGTGTTTCAACAGTTCAAGCATGACTGCCTCCTTGCGAATGGGGAAAAACTTTTTGTCATCGTAGCGCAGAGGAAACCGTAAGGGAATTGCTTTTGAGCCGGGCGGAAGGCCGGGGCGGGGATGGATACGGCGTATCGGGATGCCTTCCGCCTCCCGTGCGGGGAGACGTGAAAAAAAGATCAAAAATATTGAATAGATTATGCGAGGGAAAGGGAAAACGAACCGTGAAGAGCGTTATTTGTGTTTATTGAAAGAAAAAAGAAAAATTTCTTTGCTAATTGCAAAAATATGAAGAGCAAAACGACCTTTTTATGTAAGAAGCTGCGCTTGGTAATGCAATGAATAAAAAGGGTTGAGCGTTCAATGAATGAAAAAACACGGGCCTTGATCTATACTGTCTGAACTGACTATTCCGTGTTGCCTCAGGGGGAAGGCCGGAACGCAAGCGTGCCTTTCGGCTTTGTTCGCGCCATCGGGTGTCCACGTTTCATGCTGCGGAGAGACTTATGCTAAGCCTTTCGTTCATTAAGGAAATCGAGAAGATCATCGGCCGGGAGAATGTCTTGACGGGCGAGGCGGATCGCCAGAACTACGCGTATGACGCGGCAGTCCTGCCTCCTGTCGTTCCGGGCCTTGTCGTCCGTCCCACACGCACGGACCAGCTTGGGCCGCTGATCCAGAAATGCTATGAGGAAGGCATCCCCATCACTATCCGCGGTTCCGGGACGAACCTGAGCGGCGGGACCATCCCAGACAGTACCGACGCCGTCATTATCCTGACCAACAGCTTGGACAGGATTCTCGAAATCAATGAGGAAGAGATGTACGCGGTGGTTGAGCCCGGCGTGATAACCTGTGACCTTGCGGCCGCAGTGGCGGCCCGCGGGCTGTTTTATCCGCCCGACCCCGGGTCTATGTCCGTCTCCACCATGGGCGGCAACATCGCCGAGAACTCCGGCGGGCTGCGCGGCCTGAAGTACGGCACCACGAAAAAATATGTCATGGGCCTTGAAGTCCTGACCGAAACCGGCGAAATCATGAAGACCGGGGCTTGCGGCCGGGGGTGCGAGTACGGCTACAACCTCACCGAACTGCTCGTCGCCTCGGAAGGCACGCTGGCACTTACCAGCAAGGCCGTCCTCAAACTGGTGACGCCGCCCAAGGCTTCCAAAGCCATGATGGCCATTTTCCCCGAAGTGAAACGCGCCTCGCAGGCCGTCGCCGGGATCATCGCCGCGCATGTTGTCCCCTGTACGCTGGAATTCATGGACAACGCGACCATCAACTATGTTGAGGATTACGTGAATATCGGTCTGCCGCGTGACGCGGCGGCCATCCTGCTCATTGAAGTGGACGGGCACCCGGCGCAGGTCGCCGACGAGGCCGTGAGCGTGGAAAAGGTCCTCAAGGATTCCGGCGCGCTGGAAGTTGTGGTCGCCAAGGATGCCGCGGAAAAGACGCGGATCTGGGAAGCCCGCCGCGTGGCGATCCCCGCTCTGGCCCGCTGCCGTCCCACGCTGATGCTCGAAGACGCGACCGTGCCGCGTTCCAAGATTCCCGCCATGCTCGAGGCGCTCGACAAGATCGCCGCGCGCCATCATGTGACCATCGGTACCTTCGGTCACGCCGGGGACGGCAATCTGCACCCGTCCATCCTCTGCGACAAGCGCGACAAGGAAGAATTCTCCCGAGTGGAGCGGGCCGTTGACGATCTGTTCAATGTGGCGCTGGAGCTTGGGGGCACGCTGTCGGGCGAACACGGCATCGGCACTTCCAAAAAGAAGTGGCTTGAACTGGAAACCTCAAAGGGAACCCTTGAGTACATGCGGCGTATGCGCTCCGCTTTCGATCCGAAGAAGCTGCTCAACGCTTCGAAGATCGTTTCCCTCTAGGGTGTTCCGTGACGGTGGACGGCGGCTCTGCGGCCGACAGGTTTTGACTTTTTATTCGGGAAGGAATGGTCCATGGATGAACTTACCCAACTTGCCAATGCCCTGATGGCTCTGGACGACAAACTGGCGGCCTGCATGAAGTGCGGGTTCTGTCAGGCGTTTTGTCCCATGTATATGACGACGCGTATCGAGGGCGACCTCACCCGCGGGAAGATCGCTCTTGTCGAAAACCTTGCCCATCGTATCATCGAAGACCCCGAGGCCGTGAACGAAAAGCTGTCGCGGTGCCTCCTCTGCGGCTCGTGCCAGGCAAACTGCCCCTCGGGCGTGAAAACGACCGACATTTTCCTTGAGGCGCGGGCCATCGTGGCGACCTATCTGGGGCTCTCGGCCATCAAGAAGGCCGCATTCCGGATGCTGCTCCCCAATCCGCGGCTGTTCGGCACGCTGCTGCGCTTGAGCGCGCCGTTCCAGAACCTCATCCTCAAGGACGAGGCCAAGCCGCAAAACACGGTTTGCGCACCGCTGTTGAAGCCCATGCTCGGCGACCGCCACATGCCCAAGCTGGCGGCAAAGCCTCTGCACAGCACGGTCGGCAACGTGAATACGCCCATGGGCAAAAGCCGCATCAAAGTGGCTTTCTTCCCCGGCTGCCTTGGGGACAAGATCTACACCAACGTCTCCGAAGCCTGCCTTAAGGTCTTTGACTACCATGAGATCGGCGTTTTCCTGTCCGACAACTACGCCTGTTGCGGTATGCCCGCGCTGGCTTCCGGCGATAGGCAGGGATTCGAAAAGATGGTCATGCACAACGTGGATATTCTAAAGGATCAGAACTACGACTACATCGTCACGCCGTGTTCGTCGTGTACGGTTGCCATCCGCGAGTTCTGGGCGCAGTTCTCCGACAACCTCCCGCCGCGTTACCGCGACGCGATCAACGCGTTGGCGCCCAAGGCCATCGACATCAATGCGCTGCTCGTTGACGTGCTGCACGTCAGCCCCAAGACGCAGGCCAAGGGGCAGACGAAGGTGACGTATCACGAATCCTGCCACCTCCAGAAGTCCCTCGGCGTGAGCAAGCAGCCCCGTGATCTCATCCGTATGAATCCGGGCTATAACCTTGTGGAAATGGCCGAAGCCAACCGTTGCTGCGGTTGCGGCGGTTCGTTCACGCTGACCCACTACGACCTGTCTCTCAAGATGGGCCAGAGAAAGCGCGACAACGTGATCGCCAGCGGCGCGGAAGTTGTGGCGACGGGATGCCCGGCCTGCATGATGCAGCTTTCCGACATGCTGGCCCGGAACAACGATCCTGTTCAGGTCAAGCACACTATTGAGATCTATGCGGAGTCCCTGCCGCTTTAAAAAGTTCTGATCCGCCTTCTCAGCGACGGCGGAACGGGAACGCCCTGTGTTGGTTGCACAGACGGCAACGGGAACGGTTCATCATGGACCGTTCCCGTTTTCGTTATAAAATGTCCTTCGGTCCTGTAGGCAGGGAAATACCATGTAAACTTTGACGGCTGTTTGGGGCTACAGTGTTTTCCTAGAGGTTTCCCACGTTTTTGCCAGAGGGGGAAAGCAGGTTGAAATCACGCATCTTTTTGTACAGCTTGTTTCGGGAAATACCAAGAACGCGGGCGGTCAGCGTCTTGTTGTATTTTGTGCTGGACAACGCGAGGAGAAGCGCCTTGCGTTCGGCCTGAGCGCCGACTTCGTCCAGATTCAGGTTGTCGGGACACAGTTC
>ENA-UPWK01001429-UPWK01001429.1-human-gut-metagenome-genome-assembly--contig:-NODE-1429-length-16784-cov-5.283773_pt1 | contig 16784 bp, 14 predicted proteins | sample MGYA00250048_ERZ773373 | MGnify/ENA primary metagenome ERZ773373 (study PRJEB29103, sample SAMN06112059) | human gut metagenome | biome: human gut; feature: ankylosing spondylitis patient; material... | reverse complement strand
GGGTGCTCCCCCTCGTCGTGGTAGGCGGCGTACCAGCGGAAGTGGTTAGGCGGGATGTTCATCGCGGCGGCGATGTCGTTGCAGTTTGCCCGGAGCAAATTCATCCACGCCCTGGCATTGTCGTAGCCAAGACGGGCGGCATCCTCCCGCTTCAGGGAGATGATGTGGGTCCACACGTTGCCGGTGTACTGATCCAACTCCCGCATTGCTTTCTCCAGATCCACGCCGTCCTCGTCCCCAAAGAGGCCGTGATCTCCCAGTCGCTCCGCCCTGGGCCGGGTGGCGATGTACTCCATGTAGCCGTCCGACTGCGATACCGCAGACCAGTTTTCCTCCAGCGCCTTGGTGATGAACGCAGATGCGTTTGCCTTAGTGGGCTTGGCTTCGTAGTCAGAATACTCGTCCAGCTTCTGTGCATCCGGAAAATCCTTCACCAGTTTTCTGATGAGTTGCTCCTGCTTTCTGGTAGGCGGACGGTCATCAGGGACCAGTTCCACGCGCTCCCTTGTGCCGATGTACCGCAGGTAGCCGCTGACAGAATTGCTTCCACCGCACTTGAGATAGGGACTTTTCAGGATCAATCTTGCCACTCATCGTCCTCCTCCACCCAGGCCCCCGCACCCGCTGTTCCAGGGAGATGCGGCCGTTGGTCTTTCTCACATTTTGTACACTCTCCGACCGCCGACGGCGCAGATCCTCGTCGCTGAACTGATAGGCATCGGCCAAGATACCAGCCACCATGTCCTGTTCCACCGTCTGCCGGAAAGCGATTGAGGACAGCCGTTCCTCCAGCTGTCCCAGCCGTCCGTCCAGGTAGGATTTGATGGAGGTGGGGAGGAACAGACCGGCGTCGTTGGCGCTGAGGTAGTCCAGATAGAAGTCCACAGCTTTCTCGATAAAAGCAGTGAGACTTTGGCTGCCGTCCTCCTGATACCGACGCTCCAGGATCGCTTTCTTTTCCGGTGACAGGTAAAAGGGAAATTTCTTTTTTCCGCCCATAAACGGCTCCTTTCCGGGGATTGACCCCCTGTTTTTTTGTTGTGGCAGTAGGTGTTTCGGGATAGTGACCGCAGGAGAGATAGCACAGGCCGGATCATGACCCCATTTTCGGTCACCTGAAAAACTCCCGTAACTGCCCGCACTGCGGGCAGTTGTGACTGGCTGAAGGAGCCGTCGGCGACCCCGGCCTTTATCCTGCTTGTCGTCGTCGCAAGCTCCACATCCCTCGTTTCCGCCCCGGAGGGGCGAAAACTCGCTCATTCCGCTGCTCCTCCTCTCCCCAGCGAACCCGCTCCGCTGGGCTTCGCCGGGGGCCCCATGTTGTCCTCCGTAAAGAGGCCAAGATGGTGAGAGTACTCTTTCCAAAGAGGGGGGGAACAGCAGCCCAAATCCGGCCCCTCCCGTGATCGGGCCACACGGCGGCTCACAGGCGGTCACGCGGGGCTTTCCTGCTTGCGCAGGAGTTTCGCTACACGCTGCCGCTCCACAGCCAATTCCACGTTCTCTAACTGACGGGCATAGTATTCGTCGACCACCTCCTGGATCGGCCGGAGGGTGAACAGCAGATTGCCGTTGCGTTTTCCCTTGGCCTTGGTGATGACTTCCGTCGGTTCAGTAGCGATGAGCTCCCGCTCTTCCAGCTGCCGGATGTACTTGCGCACCGTGTTCTCGCTCATGCCAACTGCTTTTCCAATCGTCTTGATGCTGGGCCAGCACTGATGTGTCTTTCGGTTTTCACACCGCTGCAGGAAACTGTACACCGCCAGTTCGCCGGGACTTAGCCACAGGAGGAATACTTCATTGGGCAGTGAGAAAAAATTTCCTCCGCTGCTGTTCTTCATTTCCCACCTCCCACACGCTCGTTCACCTATTGAATGAACTGCTCCTTGGGCACCACCATGCGGTTGCCGATACGCAGCACCGGGAAGCCCGGCTCGTGCATCAACTCGTAACCGCTGGACGGTGACACGCCAAGCACTTTTGCCACCGTTTCTGAATTGAGAAACAGCGGCAGGTCATCGTAGGACTTGTATTCGGATTTTTTCAATCAGTATCCTCCTTTAGAATATCGCGGACATCATCTGGGTGGACCAGCTGCAAAAACTCCTCTACGGAGTTGACCACCCCGGCCTCCTTCAGCTGTTGGTAGCGGATCAGGTCACAGAGCATTCGGAGATTGACCTCCGCACACTCCAGCAGTTTGTCCACCGCTACGATTTGCTGCGCTGTGCTGAGCTTTGTAGGCTTATCCGGATCTTGCAGATAGGTCCGCACTGCATCCGCTTCCGGCATCTCTTCTCCCAGGACTGCCTGCATCTCCCGAAGGACGTAGTCCATAGTTTCCTTTTCCGCGTTGGCGGTCAGTGCTTGTAGGAGCTGTTTTGAGTTGCTTCCAAATATGTTCATGATCTTGTACTCCTCTGTAGGTTTCATTTAGAGCGGCCCGGCCACGGCCAGAGCCAGGGTTTCCGAGGTCCGGAAATTTTGCCCTCTACTTATCAGGACACTCACAGGCAGTTTGTAAACCAGAAAATAAAAAAAGTTGAGGGGCTCTGTCATTTGACAGAGCCCCTCAACTGTTCGTGGAACTTTTTCAGCCGCTTTGATACCGCCGCTTTGGACACGCCGTAGATCGTCCCAATCTCTTCCATGGTCAATCCCCTGCCATATCGGAGTTCTACAAGATCCCGGCCCTGATCTCCCAGACCATCGACGGCTTTCCGCAGAGTTTCAAGCTGGAGGTTCCAGAGCACCTCATCCTCCATGGGACGCCTGACACAATCCGAACCGGACAGCACCGTTTCAAACTCACTTTTACTCAGATGCCTTTTGTCCTGCTTTTCCTGCGCCTGTTCCCGTTTCCGATCCTGCTCCAGGAAGTCTGCGACCTCCTTTGGCACTGATACTTGCTGGACACTATAGATGATAACGACAGAGTCGTTCATTTGCACACTTTCCGCTTTCCACGGAAAGGCGCACACCCGCGCTGCCGGCACAGCGCCAAATACTGAAGACCTTCATAGAAGTTCCCTTCGTACAGGGTGGTTGTGGTGCCCTACGAGGCCCATGAATGTCTGAGGTCCCACCGGGGTGTGGACCTCACCGGAAAGCTGCGAGTTTTCGGCTTTCGCCTGATTTTAATATAGAACAAACGTTCTGCTATGTAGAGCACGTAGGGACATTCAACAGACAATTTCTGATCCGCTACATAGACCTCTTTGCAGCCCTACCGCCAGCAAGGTTTATCATAGCTCCCTACGCCGCCGCGTTGGCGTTGATTCGGTCAATGACATCTTTGATGCCAGCCCAGAGGGTCAGGTCGGTAAACACCTCCACAATACTTCCCTGATCTGTAAAGGGTGGCTCCTGGAGGACAGACAGGTCCTTCATCATGCCGTTGTGGACGATGTACTCCACAATCTGGTTGACGAAGTAGATCTGCCGGCTGTCCAGGTTGGTATCATCGAGATATTGGGAAAAGGCCTCCTTGGCGGCGTTCATGTCCAGGCCCACGATCTCCCGAACGAATTCGCCCAGGGGTTTGGCTCCCAGCTCCGCCTCGTAGTCCTGGCGGCTGCCCACCTGGCTCCACAGAATATTCTCCAGCTCTTTTACATCATCGTCTGTCAAAGGAATGTTGGAGCGCAACTTTGCGATAGCCGGGTTGTCCTGGTGTTGGCGGACATAGAACTCCGCCTTGGCCTTGTAGTTCTTCAGATCATCGTTCTCCAGCTCCGACTCCTTCCACTCCACGGAGAGGATATCATCTGTAAAGTTGGTATTGTAAATGGCACCGTCATGAGGCAGGTACTTCATCAGGTTCCGCAAGCATTCCCGGATGTGCTCCAACTCGTTGATCCCGGCGTTGTCCAGGTAGTCGGTATGCAGGATTTTCTCGATGAGTTCCGATTGCGCCCGGATTTCCGGGATGTTAGCCACACCGGCGATAGCGCTGACCTTTTTCACCAAATCTTTCCGGGCCCTGGAGTAGGTTTTGCCCACCAGGTAGGCCAGCTCGATCCCGTACATCAACGCGTCAAAGCGAACCGTGCTGGCCTCGTCCCCGTCGGGCTGGAGCAGCGGGGCAACTTCCTCCTTTAGGTTCAGAGTATCCTCATAGGTGAGGGCCTGATAACTCTCCGGGTCGGAGAACTTCTCCACATACCGAAGGTGTTGCTTCACCGCGAAGTTTCCCCGGTCCAGTTCCTGGACTTTTGCAATCATCTCCTCCACCAGCCGCTGGCGGAGGGGGATCAGCTCCCCGGTCTGATAGGCCAGATCCTGGAGCTTGAAAATAATCTGGGATTTTAGATAAAAGATCGCGCTTTGCAGGGCCATCTGCCCCACGGTGGCCTTGCCTTTGCTCATGCGGAAAAATTCAAAATTGCCGCACAGGTCGAAAATATAGAACTTGTCCTTGTCCTTCCCATCCATCAGCCCCAGACACAGCCGGGTGCCCCGGCCGATCATCTGCCAGAATTTCGCCTTGCTCATCACTTTCTTGAAGAACACCAGATTCAGCACATCCGGCACGTCGATGCCGGTGTCCAGCATATCCACGGAGATGGCGATTTGCGGCAGCTTGTTCGGTTCCGAGAACTCGTCGATAGCGCTCTGGGCGTAGGTCATGTAGTTGTCGATGACCTTGGCGTAACCGGGCAGGTGGGGGTACTCCTTCCCGAATACCTCTAAAATCTTTTCCGCGTGGTGGTGGTTCTTGGCGAAAATGATAGTCTTGCCCAGCTTTTCCCCGTAGTCGATTTTCAGGCCGTTGGTCATGAGCAGGTCCAGGGCCTTGCGGATGGTATCCTCGTTGAATACCCATTCGTTGAGCCCGGCGGGCTCGATCTTCTCCGGCAGGTCACCGTTCTCATCAGTGAAGGTGGCCTCATATTCCTCCTTTTCGTCCTCTGGCAGGCCGTCATAGGTGATTCCCTCCTTGAGAAACTTCAACTCGCTCTCCACTGTGAGGAAGTCCACCAGAAAGCCGTCCTTCACCGCCTGGGCCAGGTCGTACGCATAGGTAGGTACGCCTGGTTCCAGTTCAAAAACTTCATAAGTGTTTTTTTCAACTTCGTCCTTTGGGGTGGCGGTGAGGCCCACCAGGGGCGCATCAAAGTGGGTGAAGATGTCCCGGTACTTGTTGTAGATGGAGCGGTGGGCCTCGTCGCAGATGATGAGATCGAAGTGGCCCACGGTGAACAGTTTCCCCTCCTCATCCTCCACCGTGTCGATGCAGTTCATCATGGTCTGGTAAGTGGAGAACACGCACCGGGCAGCATAGTTGTCCTTCTCCTCACACAGATTGGTGACGGACAGGTCTGGCAGCAGGTTCACAAAGCTGCGCTTGGCCTGGGTAACCAGAGAGTTGCGGTCCGCCAGGAAGAGGACGTTTTTGATCCAGCCATGCTCCAGCAGCACTTTGACCAGGGCAATGACTGTTCTCGTCTTGCCGGAGCCGGTGGCCATGACCAGCAGAGCCTTCCGGCGATTCCTCTCTCCAAAAGCTTGGCACACTGCCTTGATGGCTCCCTCCTGGTAGTACCGCCCGGCGATCTGCTTGTCCACCTGGATGTACTTCAGGCTGGTGCGCATGGAACGCAGGTTAAAGAGCTTTTCCAGGTCCTGCTTGGAGTAGAGGGCGGCCACCTTCCGCTCCGGGTAGGCCCCGTCGTCTATGCGGGTGTCAAAGCCATTGGTGAGGAAGATCACCGGCCTGCGGCCGTATTTCTGTTCCAGCAGGTCGGCGTACAGCTTGGCCTGCTGGCGGCCCTTGGCCGGGTCCACACAGGTTTTCTTGGCCTCGATCACCGCCAGGGGACGGTGGGTGTCGTCATAGAGCACATAGTCAGCATAGCCCACCTGGCTCTTGTTGGGCATGCCGGGCAGCTCTACCTCATTGACCCAGTCCTTTCCCTCTGTCCAGCCGGCGTCGGTGAGCATGGCGTCAATGTACAGCTTGCGGGTCTCGTACTCGGACAGGTCCAGGGGCTTGGGCACATAGCTCTCCCGCTGTTCCTCCCGGCGGGCGGTGAGTTCTGCTTTCAGCGCCCGGTTTTCCTCCATCAGGGCGGACAGATCCACCTCCTGGGGCGCGGGCTGAGGCGCAGGGGCCGCCTCGGGTTTGGCCTCCAGCAGAGCCGGGTCAAACTGCCCCTCGGCGTAGTCCGTGCCGTAGCAGTAGGCGATAAAGTCCAGGAAGATGTAGAGGTTCTCCAGGCACAGCCGGGCCTGCTCCGGGGTGATCTTCTTCCCCGTGTGGGCGGCGGCGTTTCCCGCCTGCCGGATGTACTTCAGCCGCCGCCACAGATCCTCCCCCACGATGTCCCGAAAGTCCTCGGCGTCCATCAGGCTCACCAGCCGGTTGTCGTAGGGCATGACCAACCCGCCGTCCACGGAGTACATCCACTTGACGGCAAACTCCATGGACCGGCGGCAGTTCAGCACGCAGGCCGCAGGGTCGATGGGGTAGATTTTTTCCGCCGACACGGCCACCTCCGTGAAGGGGGTAAACTGCGGGTCGGAGAGGAAACGGGTGAAGTTGGTCATGGAATCACCTCCCCACGGGATGCTAATACCAGATTTGTTGCCCGTTATTAGTAACATAGAATTTAGGTAGATACGGATTTTTAACTTTATCCCAGGATATAGACGTATTAAACTTGAGGTTAATTGCAACTAATTCTACAATTTTCACATATGCATCATCCAGCAAATTTGATTTTTGTGCAAGTACAGCGGCATTCGTAATATTATCTGTTACACCTTGTTGTGCATCTTTATACTTATCAAAAGCATCACAGATTACATTATCTTTATGAAATATGACTGGAATACAGTTTAGGGCCGCTACTCGTTCTGGGTTTGCTGGATTCCATCGGTATGTAATTAGTGTTTTCAATATTTTAACTTTTTCTTTCCGTTCTTCGTAATATCGGTTAAGCCAAGTCCCAATTAAAACACCTACTAATCCAGATACCAAAGAAGACAAAAGCGTAATTACGGTATTATCCATCTTATACCCCACCCATTATCCAAAATATTGCTGCATCAACGCTTTCTTCAGTACTTCCAGTTTATCAAGACTCTGCTGAATCGTCAATTTTGATTTATTGATTTGCTCAACTGTATTGGTAAAATCCTTTTGCAATGCTCTTGGTGGCACCAATGTCGGAAGCTCTTTTAATTGAGTCATATTAATGCTTGCGATTCCAGTTGTCTGCTTAGCACACCGCAAAAAATACTGCTTTGCTTTTTGATGTTGCAAAAACTCCGCAAAATATACCGGAAGTATGATATTCTCATTCAAACGAACACGGAAAATGTGATTTTGATGAATACAATTTTCCAACGGGTTTTGAATAATCGCTCCTCGCCCCAATTTATCAGGGTCGCCGCCTTCGGTCATCAAAACGTCATCAGGTAGTAGCCGGTATTGGTCTATTTCTGACTGTGTTGCCCAAATTGTTTTTATTGTTGTCCAATCAATATAACCATCTTTTACATTGGATACCGCCATGTATGGGACTTCTATCAAATCCTGCTCTTTTGTTTTCCGTCCTTTTGTAATTCCGGAAACGATATCAGCCATATCAGCAAGCTGATAAGTAGGCCAATCCATAGGATTCAATACCGGGTCCCCAAACATCTCTACAAACCGGGCCTTTACCAGTTCGTCCAGCTTGTCCAACTGTTCCCGGCGCTTGGCGATCAGATCGCTGACCTTGTCCAGAACCGCGGCAATGCGGCGCTGTTCGTCCAGCGGCGGGAGAGGTATTTCTATTTCCGCAATGCGTGTTTTACGCACAGATGGAACAGTTGTAGATTCACAATAATTTTGTAAGTCTACATTGCACATAAAGTAATAAAAATATAGACTATCAATAATAGAGTCATCCGATTTGATGCCCATTGCGTTATTATCGACAAGGCAATCACGGGAAGTTATTGCTCTTCGGTTCAGTCTTAATGCCTCCCCGATTTTAGCAAAAACAACCGTTTGCGGTGGGAGAAGTGTCCCTTTAATCTTTGTTACAGTATCATCATCAATGTAGTTTTCGCATATTTTTAACTCTCGGTTCCCAGATAGAACATTTCTTGAAATATCCCCCACTTTATAAAACGGATACTTGCCATCTGCTTTTCCTTGGTAAATGTTTGGAAATCCAGTTCCTGAATAAAAAGTGCATACATCCCCCAGTCTTACCATTACATCATCCCCTCCAGCTCATCAAGCCCCCTGCTAATCTCTGCCTCCAGGTCCCGGAGCTCCTTCAAAATCTCGCTGGTGGGCGGGTACTCCACGGGGGTATACTCCACCTGCTTGTACTTGTTGATGGACAGGTCATAGCTGTTGTCCACGATTTCCTGCTTTGGCACCAGGAAGGACTGTTCGGTGCGCTTACGCTCCCGCTCTCCCTCCCGGTCATGGAACCGGGCCACGATGTCGGGGATGTCGTTGTCGGCAATCTCCGTGCGCTTGTCATCCAGGGAGAAGCCGTCGGCTCTCATGTCGTAGAACCACACCTGGTCCGTGCCGCCGTGGCCGGTCTTGGTGAACACCAGCACCGCCGTGGACACCCCGGCGTAGGGCTTGAACACCCCGGAGGGCATGGAGATCACCGCCTCCAGCCGGTGGTTCTCCACCAGCTCCCGCCGGATGTCCCTGTGGGCCTTGGAGGAACCGAACAGCACCCCGTCCGGGACGATGACCGCACCCCGGCCGCCCACCTTCAGCATCCGCAGAAAGAGGGCCAGAAACAGCAGCTCGGTCTTCTTGGTCTTGCACAGCTTCAGCAGGTCGGCGGACACGATGTCCGCGTCCAGGCTCCCCTTGAAGGGGGGATTGGCCAGGATCAGGGTGTACTTCTCCCGGTCCGGGTTCTGGTCGCTGAGGCTGTCCCGGTACTCGATGAAGGGGTTGTCGATGCCGTGGGTCATCATGTTCATGGCCCCGATGCGCAGCATGGTGCGGTCCATGTCGAAGCCGTGGAACATGTGGTTCATGTAGTGGCCTTTCTTCTCCCGGTTGAAGAAGATCTCCTCCCGGCGGCGCTCCTTCAGGTACTCCCCGGCCGCCACCAGGAAGCCGGCGGTGCCGCAGGCCGGGTCGCAGATCACGTCGTCCGCCTTGGGGGCGGTGAGCTCCACCATCATGCGGATGATGTGCCGGGGGGTGCGGAACTGGCCGTTCACCCCGGCGGTGGCGATTTTGGACAGGAGGTACTCGTAGATATCGCCCCGCACATCGGTGTCGTGGAGCTGCTCCGCCTGGGCGTAGATCTCGTCCATGGCGGTGACGATCTTCTCCAGCATCAGGGGCGTGGGGATCTTAAAAATGGCGTCCCCCATGTACTTGGCGTAGGCGCTGTCCTTGTCGGTATGGAGCCCCTTAATGAAAGGGAACACCAGCTCCTGCACCACCGCGTACATCTGCCCGGCGGGGAAGTCGTGGAACCGGGACCATTTAAGCTGCTCCCCAGCCACGGCGCGGTCTCCTATCTGCACCTCGCCGGCGAAAATGCTCTTGTGGGGCAGGCCCAGCATGGCGCTCTCCTTGGCCCGCAGGTTGTCCGTCTCGTCCAGGTCGTGGATGAACATGAGGTAGGTCATCTGCTCCACCACGTCCAGGGGGTTGGTGATGCCGCCGGTCCAGAAGGTCTCCCAGAGGCGGTCGATTTTGTTTTTCAGTTCGCCAGTAAGCATATTCTCTTACTCCTTTTCCCGGTTCCAAATATAGGCGGTATAGCGCCCGCCGCTGAGTTTCAGAATTTCCCCGCTCTTCTGCAGGTCGGCCAGGGTTCGCTGTATCGTGATTTTACTAATATCGGGGCACTGCTGAATGATCTCCGCCTTGGTAACCTTCCCAAGGGTACCCTTGATGATCTCCCGGATACGGTCCGGCTTGCTCATGCCACTGACGGCCAGGACCTGCACACGGGCAGAAAAGTCCCGGTAGGCCGCCGCCACTACGCCCAGGGTATAGCGCACAAAGGGGGTGTAGTCGCTGGTTCCCTCGTGCCATCCCTGGGAGCTCTGCTGGAGGGCCTCATAATAGGTTTCCTTGCTCTCCTCAATGAGTTTTTCAATACTGATATATTTGCCTACGATATAGCCTGCCCGGTAGAGCAACAGTAGGGTCAGCAGGCGGCTCATACGGCCGTTACCATCGTTAAAGGGATGAATACAGAGGAAGTCCAGAATGAACATGGGAATCAGTAGCAGCGGATCCATGTCACCCTTCCCCACAGCCTCCTCGTAGGCCCGACAGAGGCTGTCCACCGCCTCCGGCGTTTCCCAGGCCGGAAGGGGTTGAAAACGAATGCTTTTATTTCCCTGGGCATCCGTCTCGGCGATCACATTGTCCGCTGTTTTATAGTGCCCGCCGTAGGACGCGCCGCTGAATTTATAGAGATCGCGGTGGAGCTGCAGGATCATGGAGGCTTTGGGCGGGATATAGTCAAAGCTCTCATGGATGGTGGCCAGCACATCCCGGTAGCCGGCGATCTCCTGCTCGTTCCGGGTGCGAGGGGTGGTCTTGTCCTGCACCAGCTTTTTCAGGCGCTCGTCCGAGGTATAAATGCCCTCGATTTTATTGGAGGACTCGGTACTCTGAATCTTGGCGATCTCCACCAGTTTGGTCAGGGTATCGGCCTTGGCCTCGATAAACAGGGCCTGTTCTCCTTTATATTCATGAATCTGAGTCAGCAGGGCCACGATATCAGGCGTGAGCAGCTTCTCATAGTTTTGGGTAAAATCGTAGGTGCGCATCCTGTACCTCGCTTTAAGTCAATTTCATCATTTTTCTTGTAATGATACAATTAAACTATATCAAGCAAACTTGATTGTGTCAAGGATGAATGAACCCCGCTTTTCGAACATTTTTCTCTAAAACCGGGGTTCTCCATCGTAAAAAGCCTTGATATATCAAGGCTTTTGTTTTTATATAGATTTCTGATATGAATCAAAACATGTCAAATGCAAATACAAAACGTTTACGGTTCACTGTCAGTTGAACATGACTTTTTGATATAAGACAAGTAATAAGCCTCCTCAAAGGCTTGCGGTGTCTGGTATCTCAGCGTTAGGTGGGGACGCACCTCATTATAGAACGTAATGTATTCTGCAACACATCTGCAAAAATGTTTTTCTGATGTGTATTCTCGGCGATAGGCTTCTTCACGCTTAAAGGAAGAAAATCAGCACAACAAATCTTACGCAGACGAAAAACATATCCATATTACAGAGGCATCTTTCCAATTATTATGCCGACTTCTAAAAAGAACGAAGCGCACAACGGAACTTCAATTGGCGTCTACTGAAATGGCACAATATTATGCGATGCGCGGCAAACAACTGGCAAACGGAGATCCTTCCAGAATACACCACGCAATAGATTTGCTCCAAAAAGCCTGTAGGCTATACAACAAATCCACAGACAGACAAACAGTTTTGGATTTAAGGGCCTGTATTAGTGAGTATCAGCATAGAGCTTTGTCAAATATGGCATCAATTCCCTTTGAATTTGATGCAAAACCAATTTATACCCGTATTTCTCAATTATTTGAGGGGCTGTCATTAAGGGAAACAATTGTTCAATTTGGTTTGGTATCCATGATCCATAGAAAAGAGGATGTGAAAAAGCAGATCTTGGATAATCAACATAAGTTTTTATCAACATCCCTCTTTACAAGTAAGAAACTAAATGATGAAGGGCATACCATCGAAGTGATTCCGCCGCTTGATTTACAAAACCCAGAAGGTGATCCAGAGACACTATTCAAACACATGGTAAAATATGTGTCAGAGAGCAGAAACTTGGATGAAACTATTTGCCTTCAATTTGCATATGGTTTCGTCAAAAATGCAGGGCAAGTATCTCTTGATGATCTCTCCTTTTTAACAGAAAAGAATGCAGTAATACCCAGCGGAAGAAATGAGATCATAAAATTCGGACTTTATTTGGGGTTGAGCGGAAAACTTTATGCGGCAATGCATATTTTGCTTCCGAAAATGGAACATATTATCGGCAATCTGGTTGCATTATGTGGCGATACTGTTTCGTTTATAAAAGATGGCTGTGAGGAATATAAGCCTCTTTCACAATTATTTAAGTCAGATAAATTGCATGAATGCTATGATGAAGATATAATTTTTACTTTTCAGTCCATTATGGACGAACGTGCTGGTGCAAATCTTCGAAATATAAATGCACATGGGCTTATGGGGCCAAGCATTGGTAATGGTGGTGCTGCCTTGTGCTTCTTGAGCCTTATAATAAAATTTCTCTCACTGTATTCAGTCGAGGCTAACAGAATAATGAAAAAACTTAGCAGTAAGCGAAAAGAAATAGAAACTCAAGAGCAATAAAACCCTTGATTCTTCTCATTCTTTATTCCGTTCTTTAGAGTTTGAATGCTCAGGATTGGCAGGGCTGTCCATGTGTAACCTTTCGCCGCAACACAGCAGGAAAAATCATGGCGCATAAGTGACACCAACCAGCAAGTCAGTTGTATGTGGTCACGGAAGAGCTAAAATGCTTGAGAGGTTTGGAATTGTTACCCCTTGCCAAAACTAGAAATCGCCGCAGTTTTTACTGCGGCGATTTCTCATTGGATCGCCCCATCAGCTCTGCCGGTGGGGCGGCCCGTAAAAAGAGCTTTAATATCAAACATCGAGTGAAGTGAGCCGCTAACATGAACCTTCCACTAATAGAAATCTGCTATTAGAACGGTGATTGCCCGTTTACGGGCTGTATGGCAAGTGATGCAAGCGGAATAAATTTCCATGTGTCTTGAGACGCTTGCCGGTAATAGGCCCTTATAGGGCCTACGCAAGCCTCCGGCTTAACCGGCGGTTATGGCTTGCCCACAGACGGATTTTGCTTTGATTATCGGAAGGATTCCCCGTACGGGGAATCCTTCTTTTGTTTATTGCAGCGCAGATCATGGGGCCGCACTCTTCAGCATCCTGTCCAGTCCCCAATGGCTGGAATCTGCTCACAGACATGTGCCGGGGCGGCGGACTGTTCCAGCTTGACCTGGAAGGGACGTCAAGCCAGAGAAGAAGCTTTTTATAATTCCGGCAGTGCCCCGCGGCGGTTGGTGGAAGAGTGGCCTGCTGCTTTGGGATTCGGATCGCTGATAACGAATTTTCCGCTCACCGATGCGCAGTTTTCATGCCGCAAAGTCCGGACCCTCCCGCCGGAAGAACAACCGTCTGCCCTGGCGGCTGGCTCTTATAAGAAATACCATACGCTTCTTCCGCCGTGCGTATTGAGCCGTTTAGGGCGGCAGAGCGGTTTCTTCCCACGAAAAGCGGCTTGCCTTGCGGGACATACTGCGCTGCAAGGCGGCGGAAAGGGGTTCCCTTTGTCGGGACGCGAGACAACAAAACAGCCCTCCTTCGGAATGCCCGAAGGGGGGCTGCGGATCTATCAGAGCTGCTTGACCGTGTAATACACCGCCAGGGCAAAGACCACTATGGCCAGGGCCCACATGGCGTAATAGGCGATGGTGCTGCTGAACAGGGCGATGGCCAGCGCCACGACGGACAGGCCGCAGGCCGCATAGATGGGCATGGGATCCGCGCCGGCAGTCAACACCTGAAGATTGCCCAGCTTGCCGCCATTTTTGTCCGCCTTGTTGGTGAGGAAAGCCGCTACGATCAGTACCACGATATAGACTACCGCAGCGATCCGGACATAGGTACCCAGGAAGATGCTGTCCAGCACCCGCCGGCAGACCCACAGGGCGATCAGGGAGGCACCCAGGATGGTCAGGGACCAGGAGCACTCCCGATCGTACAGATTCCACAGAATGCCCAGCAGCATGACCACCGGAACCACCACGCACAGGAAGGTGAGAGCGGAGTCGTAGAAGGTGCGGATCATCCAGGCGGAACCGCCCAGGAAAACGCCGGCGGCAAACACCGACCAGCCGATCCAGCGGCGCTTGATTTGCTGGCGCCAGACGATGCCCAGGACCAGACCGATCACAGCCACTGCCGCACCCGCGGCCATCAGATAGGGCAGTGCGGCGTCGCATGCGAGAAGCTCATTGGCGGTGCCGTTCACATAGAAGCGGCGGATGACCAACAGATAGATCTCCGCCACGCAGCCGGCCAGAAAAAACTTGAGCGCGTTGTGCATGGGCTCGTTCCGCTTTACCGGCTTGGATTTACTGACAGGATTTTTGGACATATAGGACAACCTCCAGGGTGTTTGTTCCGAAAATAGCCGCGGGAAAACATGCGCTTCCGCTGGCATACTATGATAGTATAGCAGATATTTCGTGCCTTTGCAAGGGGAAGGAGCCAGACTTTTCCCTTTTTTCCAACAGGAGTCAGGATTGCCGGTTGAGATTTGCCCAGGGGCGTGGTATACTCCTCTATTATGAGATTTTTTGCGAAAAATACTGATGACAAGAGGAATTTGCTTATGAAACGTTTGGGCGCACTGCTGGCGTCACTGCTGCTGGCGGGGAGCCTGACCGCCTGCGGCGGCACTGCGGCGCAGGAGATGCAGAGCATACAGGTCTTCGCCATGGACACGGTGATGGGCCTGCGGGCCTGCGGCGGGGAGACGGAGGCGGCGCTTGCGGCGGCGGAAGACGAGATCTACCGCCTGGATGAGGCGCTCTCCCGCACCCGGGAGGACAGCGCAGTGTCCCGGTTGAACAGCGCGGCGGGGGGGACGCCGGTGGATGTGGGGGAGGAACTCCGCGACCTGATTGCCCGGGCCCTGGATTTCAGCGCTGCCACAGACGGGGCCTTTGACATCACCCTGGCGCCGGTGTCCTCTGCCTGGGGCTTTACGGAGGACACCTACCGGGTGCCGGAGGACGCTGAACTGGCGTTGCTGCTGCCCTGCGTGGGGGCGGAGCATGTCCACCTGGAGGAGGGGACCGTTGTCTCGCTGGACCAGGGCACCCGGATTGACCTGGGAGCCATTGCCAAGGGGTATGCCAGCGACCGGATGGCTGCGATTTACCAGGAGCACGGCATCACCCACGGCATCGTGGACCTGGGTGGGAACACCTGGGTCTGCGGCGGGAACTTGGAGGGGGAGCCCTGGCAGATCGGCATTCAGGACCCGGCCCGGCCCGCGGGGGCTTTGGCGGGGATCCTGGAGGCGTCGGACGCCTTTGCCGTCACCTCCGGCGGCTATCAGCGGTATTTTGAGGAAAATGGACAGCTCTATCACCATATCATTGATCCTGCCACCGGCCGCCCGGCGGAGAGCGGACTTACCTCCGTCACCGTGGTGGCGGATGGGGCCGCGGGCAACGGCACGATGTGCGACGCCCTCTCCACGGCCCTGTTCGTCATGGGGGAGGACCGGGCGCTGGAGCTCTGGCGCAGCGGCGTCTATGACTTTGACCTGATCTTGGTGACAGAGGACGGCCGGCTGCTGGCGACTGCGGGCATCGCGGACCGGTTCCGGCCGGACGATTCGGCGGGGTATGCGTATGAAATCGTCTCCTAAGCTGCGGCCAAACGGCTGGGATGCGTTGGCGGCGGCCGCTGTGCTGGCGCTGGCGGTGGCCTGCGCGGCTCTGTTCTGGACTGGGGGAGAGGAAATAGGCCCGCTGACGGCGGTAGTGTCTGCGAACGGCGAGCCGGTGGATCGGGTGGTGCTGGCGGACCTGTCGGGACCGGAGGAGCGGACCTATACGTCCAACGGCTACACCCTCCGGGTGGCCTTTGGGCCAGAGTCTGCCCAGGTGACGGTGTCCGACTGCCCCACCCAGGACTGCGTCCACATGGGGGAGATCACCCGCGGGGGACAGAGCATCGTGTGCCTGCCCGCCCGGATCGTCGTGCAGCTGGAGGGCGGCGCGGCGGCGGATGACGGCGTGGATCTGGTGATCGGATAAGGAGGCTCCATGAAACTGACGACGAGACAGTTGACGCTGTGCGCGGTGCTGACGGCCATGGCGCTGGCGCTCAGCTATCTGGAGAACTTCTTCCCCTTGTCCCTGGCCATCCCCATTCCGGGGATCAAGCTGGGACTGGCCAACATCGTGACGCTGTTCGCCCTGTACGCCCTGGGACCGGGGCAGGCGCTGCTGATCCTGCTGGCCCGGTGCCTGCTGGGGGCGGTCTTTGCAGGAAACATGAACGCGCTGATTTTTTCCCTGCTGGGGGGCGTGACGGCCTTGGGGGTGATGATCGCCCTCTCCCGGCTGAAGCGCCTCTCCGTCTACGGAGTGTCTGTGGGCGGAGCAGCGGCCCACAACTGCGGCCAGGTGGCCGCAGCTGTGCTGACGCTGGGCAACACGGCGCCGCTGTACTACCTGCCGGTGCTGCTGGGGGTGTCCCTCTTTACCGGGGCATTGACGGGGCTGATCGCCGCCTGCCTGTTCCGGGCGCTGGCACATACAAGACTGTGGGGGGTGTGAGCGGATGGACAAGCGGGATCAGAGCAAAAAGGACGAGATCATCCTGCGGCAGCTGGAGGTGATCCGCTCTATGACGGAGCACAACCTTAGCCGCATGGGCGCGGACTTTTGGGGCACTCCGACACCGGAGAAGCATGTGCCTGTGGCTCCGCTGCCGGAGAAAGAAAAAAGGATCCCGCCGGCAGACGGCGGGGAGAAAAAGGCGCCAGAGGCGGCAGAACAGAAACAGGAAGACACCGCCAAAGCTCCCCCCAAAGAGAACATCGAGGACCTGCAGAAGGAGCTGGACAGCTATGTGGGCCTCAGTGCGGTGAAGCGGGAGGTGAAAGACCTCATCAATCTGGCGGCGGTGGAGCGTCTGCGCCGGCAGCACGGCCTGCCCAC
>ENA-UPWK01001415-UPWK01001415.1-human-gut-metagenome-genome-assembly--contig:-NODE-1415-length-17012-cov-5.639386_pt1 | contig 17012 bp, 12 predicted proteins | sample MGYA00250048_ERZ773373 | MGnify/ENA primary metagenome ERZ773373 (study PRJEB29103, sample SAMN06112059) | human gut metagenome | biome: human gut; feature: ankylosing spondylitis patient; material... | reverse complement strand
TACTTCATCCGAAAAATCGGACTGATCTTCTTATAGATTAAAAATACGATCAATGACACCAGCACGCCTTTCAGAAGATTAAACGGTGTCACTGCAAACAGGATCAATGTTGAGACGCTTGTAATCTTTGCATTGATTGCTGTTCCCATCTCTACCAGGGCATTCAGCGGCATTCCAAATGCTTTGGCATACACCGGAAGCAATACATATGCATTCATCAGTCCTCCTATCACCGTCATCAATACCGTACCTGATGCCATGCCGATCAACGCACCTGTTCTTGTATGCTTTTTATGGTAGATCAATCCTGCCGGCACAATAAATGCACATCCGATCAGAAAGTTGGCTACCTCTCCAACTCCCGCTGTCTGAGTTCCGCTGATAACAATATGCAGCAGATTTTTGATCAGCTCAATTCCCACACCCGCAAGCGGTCCCATTGTAAAACATCCAATCAGAACCGGTACTTCACTGAAATCAATCTTATAAAATGTGGGTGCAAACGGAAGCGGAATGTCAAATGTCATCAACACCACTGCAACTGCGGAAAACATTCCGACAAGCGCCAGTGTTCTTGCACCTATTTTCTGTGTACTCTTCTCTGCTGTGTTTGTTTGTGTACTCATGTTTTTTCTCTCCTTCAAAATACATCAAAATTTTGATAAAGAAAGAAAACCTTCCGGATTGTGTGCCAAGACAAAAACAGACCCCGGATCAAAAAATCCAGGGTCTCTCTCTCTTGCCTTTTTGCACATACATCTTCTTTCATCCAGACTTTACTGTTGGTACCGGAATTTCTGATCTGCAGATCACCGGTTCAGCCATCCTCCACTCTTAGCAGAAGACAGGTCGCGGACTTTACCGCCAGTTGGGACTTACACCCGACCCTGAAGATTTATTTCTTATCTGCACCCCATTATAGTGCTTTCTGGCATGCAATTCAAGTAATTTCTGTAAATTTGATTATTTTCTGTTCGTACTCACGTTTTTATCGTATATGATCGCCAGCCCTTTTAACAGAAGGTCATCATCCAATGTAATTTCCCGTTTACAATGAGGTACTATTTTTTTCGCAAGTCCACCGGTTGCCACTACAGTTGCTTTTTCTCCGAGAGCTTCTTCCATACGATCAATAATGCCATCCATTGCCGATGCACTACTGTAGATCACGCCGCTCTTCATACAGTCTACCGTATTTTTTCCGATGATCTGTTTCGGTGCTTCCAGACTGATCCCGCTCAACTGAGATGCATTTGCAGTCAGAGAATCCACGGACACCTGAATTCCCGGATAGATCATCCCGCCGATATAGTCTTTGTTTTTATCGATCACACAAACTGTATTGGCCGTACCCAGATCAAAAATGATCAACGGTACCGGATACTGTGCCACACCTGCAACAGCTCCCACAATCAGATCGCTTCCCACTGAAGAAGGGTTGTCCATCCGGATATTCAGTCCGGTCTTTACTCCGGCTCCCACGACCATTACATTTTTTTTCAAAATTTTTTCCAGCGCCAGTTTCGCTGCATTGGTCACCTGTGGTACAACCGAGGAAATAATTCCCCCCTCGATCTGCTCCACATCAATATGATAAATATCCAGAACTGTCTTAATGTCGATCGCATACTCGATTTCTGTTTTCTGATGAACGGTTGAGAGCCTTTCTACAAACAGACACTCCTTGTTCTGAATACATCCGATCACTATATTTGTATTTCCGATATCAATCGCTAAAACCATGTGTAAATCCCAGTCTTTCTTTCATATTTTTCTTCATCAGCGTTCTTCCGATCAATGCCGTGAGCACTCCTGCAACAATCGCCTCCGGAACTCCGTTGATTCCGATGATCGACAGAATAAATCCATAAACCGCTTTCACCGCAACTCCGTTTGCCGCCGCATACGCATCCTTAAAAAACAGATAAATCAAATTCATAACCAACAATGTATTTGTCAGTGAACCGCCTACTCCCGCCAAAATCAGTCCGATTTTGGAAACACCTGTTGATTTGCTGCATTTTTTCACCAATTTGTAAATATAATGCGGAACGACTCCTGTCAGAATACGCGGAACAAAACAAATAATCACGCTGCCGATTCCTCCGCTGAATTCTCCCATACTGTAAAATGGGGTAAATACAAAAGAAGTCACGGTCGGATTCACTGTATTATTAATAAAGCTGGTCAGTCCAAACAGCAGTCCCAGCAGAGCTCCCGTTTTTGGTCCCATCAAAAGGGATGCCAGAATCACCGGAATATGGATAATCGTTGCTCTTGTAAATCCCAGCGGGATATATCCGAGAAAAGGGGTGAACGCCATGATTACAATAATAACTCCAAAAATTGCCGTCTGTACCATATGCCGTGTGCGCACACTGCTGCCTGTTGTCTGTGTTTTGTTTGTTGTCTGATTCATAAATTGCCTCCTTGTTATCATTCTCTTTCGAGATACAATACTGATTGGCACAGAATTTTTATTCTGTCTCCATATTAATTTGTTGCTTTTAAAATTTCATCCAGGATCCTTAAGGCTGTCTCCTCTTTCGTCATTTTTCCGAGTGAAACTTCCTCCTGCCCGGTAATGATCGTCACCACATTGGTATCTCCGGCAAATCCTGCACCTTCTATCTTCAGATTGTTTGCCACGATCATGTCAAGATGCTTCTTTTCCAGTTTTTTTCTGGAATTCTCCAGCATATTCTCCGTCTCCATGGAAAAACCGCATAAAAACTGATGCTCTTTTTTATGCTCTCCCAGAAACTTCAGGATATCATCTGTACGCTCCATTGAAATCGCCAGATCATCGTCCTTCTTTTTCATCTTTTCACTGCTCACTGATTTTGGCCGGTAATCTGCCACTGCAGCTGCTTTGATGATAATGTCCTGATCTTTGGCCCTCTTTGTGACCTCTTCGTACATCTCTTTTGCTGTTACCACGTCCACCACGTGAACAAATTCCGGTTTTGCAATGGATGTCGGACCACTTACCAGCGTCACCTCTGCTCCGCGCAGCATACACATTTTTGCAATCGCATATCCCATCTTTCCGGTGGAATGATTGGTAATAAATCTTACCGGATCGATCGATTCCTGTGTCGGACCTGCCGTCACCAGCACCCGTTTACCCTGCATATCTTTTTCATATGCGATTTCTCTTAAAATGTACTGTAACAGCAGCTCCGGCTCGGGCATCTTCCCGGCTCCGGTATCCCCGCATGCGAGGTATCCCACTGCCGGACTGATCACCTCATATCCATAGTGTTCCAGAATTTTAAGATTGTCCTGCAGGATCGGATTATCGAACATGTTTGTGTTCATTGCCGGTGCGATGATCTTTTTACACTTACATGCCATAACTGTCGTCGTCAGCATATCATCTGCGATCCCGTGCGCGATCTTTCCGATCACATTGGCACTGGCCGGTGCCACTAAAACCACATCCGCCTGCTTGGCAAGTGCCACGTGCTCTACACTGTACTGAAAATTCCGGTCAAACATATCCACCAGACATTTGTTCCCTGTCAAAGACTCAAATGTGATCGGATTGATAAAATTAACCGCGTTTTTGGTCATCAGTACCTGCACATTGGCATGCAGCTTTTTCAGTGCACTGGCAAGCGATGCGATCTTGTACGCAGCAATACTTCCGGACACCGCAAGTACTACTGTTTTGCCTTTCAGCATAAAAATCCCCCTTTTCCTGTTTTGTAGCATCCCGAGATTCGGGTATACTCAGTTTCTGTTCCATTATATGGGATTATTCTGCAAATTGCAATTCTTAAACGTCAACTTCCGCCTTTTTAAGAAATTCCACGCATGGTCAGCTGAATTCGTTTCTTCTTCAGATCCACACTCATCACTTTCACATCAACGATATCTCCCACACTGACAGCCTCCAGCGGATGCTTGATATACTTGTCTGTAATCTGGGAAATGTGTACCAGTCCATCCTGATGTACCCCGATGTCCACAAAGACTCCAAAATCAATGACATTTCGAACAGTTCCTTTTAGGATCATCCCTTCTTTCAGATCTTTCATATCCAGCACATCCGTACGAAGGATCGGTTTTGGCATCTCATCTCTCGGATCTCTTGCAGGTTTTTCCAGCTCTTTTACAATATCACGGAGTGTGATTTCTCCGATTTCCAGCTCTTGAGACAGCTTTTTGTAATCTTTAACTGTTTTGGACAGGCCGGACAGATTCCCTCCTGCCACATCCTCCAGCGTAAATCCCTGTCTCTCCAGTAGTTTTTCTGTCGCTCCATAAGACTCCGGATGAACCCCTGTGGCATCCAGCGGATTTTTCCCGCCCTGAATGCGCATGAATCCGGCGCATTGTTCAAATGCTTTCGGCCCTAGCTTTGCGACCTTCAACAGATCTTTACGATCCTGGAACTTTCCGTTTTCCTCCCGATATGCCACAATGTTTTTGGCGATTGCACCGGAAATCCCGGAAATATAGGAAAGCAGAGGCGCTGATGCGGTATTCAGATCAACACCTACCTTATTTACACAGTCTTCCACAACTCCGCTCAGTGATTCACCCAGCTTTTTCTGATTCATATCATGCTGATACTGTCCCACGCCGATGGACTGTGGCTCGATCTTCACCAGTTCCGCAAGCGGATCCTGCAGCCTTCTTGCAATGGATGCCGCACTTCTCTGTCCCACATCAAACTTCGGAAATTCTTCGCTTGCCAGTTTACTGGCTGAATACACGGATGCTCCAGCCTCATTGACGATCACATACTGCACTTTCTCCGGAATCTCTTTTAACAGCTCCACAATAAACTGCTCGGACTCCCTGGATGCTGTTCCGTTTCCAAGCGAAATCAACGTAATATGATATTTCGGAATGATCTTTTTCAATAAATCTTTCGATGCTTTGATCTTCGCAGGAGTCGTCGGGGCAGTCGGATAAATGACAGTCGTTCCCAATACTTTTCCGGTCGGATCTACCACAGCAAGCTTACATCCTGTACGGAATGCCGGGTCCCATCCCAGCACGACCTGACCGGTGATTGGAGGCTGCATCAGAAGCTGGTGCAGATTTTTACCGAAGACTTCAATGGCTCCGTCTTCTGCTTTTTCTGTCAGATCACTGCGGATCTCCCGCTCGATCGCCGGACCGATCAGACGCTTATAGCTGTCTTCCACTGCTTCTTTCAGCGCCTGCTCCGTAGAAATATTTTTTCCATGAATAGTCTGCTTTTCCAGATATCCGAGAATCTCCTCCTCGGGTGCTTCAATCTTGACCGTCAGGATCTTCTCTTTCTCCCCACGGTTCAATGCAAGAATACGGTGTCCTGCAAGTTTTGATAATGGCTCCTCAAACTCATAATACATTTCATAGACAGATTCTGCCTCCGGATCCTTTGCAGTGGAAATCAATTTTCCCTTTTTCATCGTAATCTTACGGATCCAGCTTCTGTAATCTGCCTCATCAGAAATCGCTTCTGCAATAATATCTTTCGCTCCTGAGATCGCATCCTCCACGGATGTCACACCCTTTTCTTCTGACAGATACTGCTCTGCCTCTTCTCTAAGCGGTCGCTTCAGCTGCTGCAGTGTGATAACCGCTGCCAGAGGCTCCAGACCTTTTTCTTTGGCGATCGTAGCTCTTGTTCTTCGCTTTGGACGATACGGGCGGTACAGATCCTCTACTACTACGAGCGTCTCTGCTGCCAGAATCTGACTTCGAAGCTCCTCTGTCAGCTTGCCCTGCTCTTCAATACTGGAAAGAACCTGCTCTTTTTTCTCCTCCAGATTTCTCAGATAGACCAGACGCTCATGCAGCTTTCGAAGCTGCTCATCGTTTAATGAGCCTGTCACTTCTTTTCGATATCTTGAAATAAACGGAATCGTGTTCCCTTCATCGATCAATTTTACCGCTGCATCCACCTGCCAGCGCTTTACTTCCAGTTCTTCTGTCAATTTCTGATTGATATCCATATTATTTTCCTCACTTCTGTTATTATTTTTTCCCTTGCCCTCATGAAAAATCGAATAACTGGTGCTATTATAACACAGGTCTGTATTTGGAAACCATAAAAAATATTTACGCTTCTTCTGTTCTCTGCTATCATAAAAGAAAAAACAAAAGAATGTGAGAATCTTTATGAACCGAACGATCACATATTTGATTTCCGACAAAGATGCCGGATTTACCATTGAGCAAAACTTAAGACACCGCGGATATTCCGCCAAAAACATTACCCATTTAAAAAAGACACCAGAAAGTGTCCTGTTAAATGGTATATGGGTTCACATGACACACCGCCTGACATCCGGAGATGAGCTGGTGATCCGGATTGTAGAAGAGCAATCTTCAGAACGGGTTCCTCCGGTAGAACATCCCATCCATATTGTCTATGAGGATGAAGATATTCTCGTCATCGACAAGCAGGCCGGGATGCCGATCCACCCCTCTTTGAACAACTACTACAATTCTCTGGCAAATGCACTCGCCTGGTATTTTGAGCAGCAGAAGAAACCCTTTATCTTCCGCTGTGTGAACCGGCTGGACCGTGATACTTCAGGACTGACCATCATTGCCAAACATGTAGTCAGCGCCGCGATCCTGTCCTCCATGAATGCAAGACGGGAAATTCACCGGGAGTACCGTGCCATCGTGCGCGGACATCTCACTCCGGAATCCGGTGTCATTACCGCTCGGCTTGGCAGAAAAGACAGTTCCATCATTGAGCGTACCGTAGATTTTGACCACGGAGAAAAAGCAGTCACCTACTATCAGTTTCTGGAAGAAAAAAACGGCCACAGCCTTGTCTCACTCCGGCTGGGAACCGGACGCACCCATCAGATCCGGATTCATATGAAATACATCGGTTTTCCTCTGGTCGGAGACTATCTGTACAACCCTGATATGGAATACATCACCCGACAGGCTCTGCACTCCTATCGTCTGACATTTCTCCATCCTATCACCGGGCAGAAAATGGATTTTACTGCTCCTCTTCCCGATGATATGAAAAAGATCCTGAACTGACTGCAGGATCTTTCTTTATATCTGTTGTTCTGTTATGCTTCCTCTGTAAATGCAATTAAAAGCTGATGTAAAATCCGGTGCAGATGCGGCAGATATTCCTGCATCGTGACCGGCTGCTTATAAAGAATACAGTTATAACTTGTAGAACCAAGCAGCTCTATAATCGTAAACAACAACAACTCCGGCTCTTCACATTTCACATTAAATTTGTTTAATGCCTCCAGATAATGTTCGTAAAATCCCTGTGCCTCCGGAAACTCTGTGCTGGAAAACGCGTTTTTAAAAATGCCCCAGGACAGGTTCTTTGCAATAAACTGCATCAGCGAATGCTGTTTTTCAAATCTTCCAATAATGTAATCTGTCAAAAACAGAACCTCTTCCTCAAAGCTGTTGATTTCCTTCTTGTCCAGTTCTTTATGTGCATCTTCAAACAGCTTTCCTGCCTGATATGCAATCAACCTGTCCCGCAGATCGTACTTGTCCTTGAAATATAAATAGAATGTTCCCTTTGCAAGACCTGCCTTATTTACAATATCGGATATGGTTGTCTTTGCAAAACCTTTATCCGTAAACAATTCATACGCCGTCTGAAACAGTGCATTCTTCTTTCGTTTCTTATTGGTTTCTACCTTTCCCATTTTCATTCCCCCTGGTATTTCCTGACTTTTGCAGTATCCCTGCAACTGCATCCTTAATTATCAGGCAAATTTTTTAGAAAGTCAATAAAAAATGACTTTTTTTCATTTTTTGTTGTCATATTATTGACTATTAGTCATTTTGTACTATAATGTGAAGTATAGAAAAAAAGATAGGGGATGATATCATTGGTCAAAACTGGCAAATGGATTGCCAGGCACAGGATTTTGATTCTGCTGATCGGAATTCTGCTGCTGATTCCATCATTTTTTGGAATGGCAAAAACAAAAATCAATTATGATTTACTAAGTTATCTTCCGGAACATCTGGAGACTGTCAAAGGACAGGATATTCTGGTAGACGAATACGGCATGGGAGCATTTTCCATGGTTGTTGTGGAAGATATGGAACTCAAAGATGTACAGAAATTGGAAGAACAATTCAGCAAAGTACCACACGTCAAAGATGTTCTCTGGTACGATGATGCTGCTGACATTACTCTCCCTGTAGAAATGCTTCCTTCTGATTTAAGAAAAGCTTTTTTTAACGGAGATGCCACAATGATGCTGGCACTTTTCGATAACACCACTTCTTCCGATGAAGCGATGAATGCAGTCTCCCAGATGCGTGAAATTACAGATAAACAATGCTTTATCAGTGGAATGACCGGTGTTGTCACAGACATAAAAAACATCAGTCTTCAGGAACTTCCGATTTACATTGTGATTGCTGTTATGATGTGCTTTTTGGTTCTGGAGCTGACTTCACAATCGTTCCTGGTTCCGATTCTGTTTTTGTTCAGCATCGGAGTCGCTATACTCTACAATCTGGGAAGCAACATTTTCCTCGGTGAAATTTCGTATATTACAAAAGCACTGACCGCAATTCTCCAGCTCGGGGTTACGATGGACTATTCCATCTTCCTGCTGAACAGCTATGAAGAAAATAAACTCCGTTTCCCGGGGGAAAAGGAACGCGCCATGGGGCACGCCATTGCGAACACATTCAAATCCGTTGTAGGAAGCTCTGTCACTACGGTAGCCGGATTCTCTGCGCTTTGTATCATGACCTTTGCGCTTGGCCGGGATCTTGGAATCGTTATGGGAAAAGGCGTCATCATCGGTGTGATCTGCTGTGTCACCATTTTACCTGCTCTGATTCTTGTTTTTGATAAACCGATCGAAAAAACAAAGCACAAACCACTTTTCAAAAACGTGGAGAAGCCTTCAAACTTCATTACAAAACACTATAAAGTATGGCTGGCAGCATTTTTAATCCTGCTCCTCCCTGCAATTTACGGAAATAATCACACGGAAATCTACTACAATATCGCAGAATCGCTTCCGGACTCTCTGCCGAGCAATGTGGCAAACCAAAAACTGGAAGAAGATTTTGACATGAGCAATATGCATATGATCCTGATGGATAAAAACATGGATGGCCTTGAAAAACAGAATATGTTAAGTGAAGTAGACAAGATCGACGGCGTAAAATGGAGTCTGAATATGAATTCTCTGATCGGGCCTTCCATTCCAGATTCCATGATTCCGGATGACATCAAAAAAATGCTGCAAAGTGACAACTATGAGCTTGCGTTTGTCTGTTCTGAATACGGTTCCGCAACTCCAAAAGTTAATAAACAGATTGCTGCAATCGATAAAATCGTAAAATCCTATGACAAAGATGCCATGGTCATCGGAGAAGCCCCTTTAATGAAAGATCTTCAAGATGTTACTGATATTGACCTTCTCAATGTAAATCTGATTTCCGTTGCGGCAATTTTTTTGATCATTATGCTCATTTTCAAATCTATCTCGCTTCCGGTCATTCTGGTTGCTGTGATTGAATTTGCAATTGCCGTCAATATGGCGATCCCGTTTTATCAGGGCATCAGCCTTCCATTTGTGGCAAGTATCGTAATCGGTACCATTCAGCTTGGAGCAACGGTAGACTATGCGATCTTAATGACCAGCCGTTATCAAAAAGAGCGCAGCCGCGGACATAACAAAAAAGAAGCAATTTCTATTGCACACAAAACGAGCATGCTTTCTATCATCAGCAGTGGACTTAGCTTCTTTGCCGCAACCTTCGGTGTTGCCTGGTACTCACAGGTCGATATGATCAGTTCTATCTGTACGCTGCTCGCAAGAGGGGCTCTGATCAGTATGGCAGTCGTAATTCTGGTGCTGCCTGCAGCATTTATGATTTTTGATAAGCTGATCTGCAAGACCTCGATTGGTTTTCTTCATAAAAAATAAAGAAAGGATGTTATTGAAATGAATAAAAATCGCAAAATAAAACGTGGAGTCACAGCCGGAATCGCTGCCGGAATGTCATTTCTTTTAGGTGCACTTCCTGTCTGTGCCGCTGATACTTCTGTTTCCAAGGATGAAACTGTCTATGTCAATGCCGATGCCACCGGAAGCCAGAAACAGGTCACTGTCTCCAACTGGCTGAAAAATGCAGGTCTTGAAGATACCGTAGCGGATGAAAGCACTCTGGAGGGAATCAAGAATATCAAAGGAACAGAAACGTTCACAGAAACCGGGGATACACTGACATGGGATACCGATGGAAAAGATATTTACTACCAGGGAACAACGGATAAAGATCTCCCTGTGTCTGTCAAACTGACCTATATTCTGGATGGAAAAGAAATCTTCCCTCAGGATCTGAAAGGAAAGAGCGGACATTTACAGATTAAAATTGATTATACCAATCATGAAAAAAAGACAGTCAGCATTGATGGCAAATCAGAAGAAGTATTCTCCCCTTTTGTCATGCTCACCGGACTGATTCTTCCTACCGAAACATTTTCCAATGTAATGATCGATAACGGAAAGGTCATCTCCGACGGAAATCGGAATATCGTACTTGGATTTACAACTCCTGGACTCAAAGAAAGTCTTGGAATCAACGAAGACACTTCCATCACACTTCCGGAAAGTCTGGAAATTTCTGCTGACGTAACAGATTTCCGTATGTCCTCTACCTTCACAGTGGGACTCTCTGACCTGTTCGATCAGCTCAATCTCAAGGACATCTCCGATATGGATTCTTTGAAATCCTCTCTTGATGAACTGGAAGATGCTGCTATGCAGCTCGTTGATGGTTCCTCACAGCTTTCAGAAGGTGCAGATACCCTTGGAAGCAGCTACGGTGAATTTGATGCCGGTATCCAGACTTTAAAGACCGGTATCGACGCACTGCAGGAAGGAGCTGGCGCTCTGTCCGATGGAATCAACAGCTATACCACCGGGGCTGATCAGCTCAATGATGGGATTCAGACTTATCTCGGCTCTAATGGAGTCCTGACCGGAAAAGTAACAGAATATGTAAATGGTGTCAACACTTTTGTTCTCGGTGCAAAATCCTATACGGAAGGTACAGACCAGCTCTGTGGCGGGATCACTTCCTATATTAAAGGCGAACAACAGCTCTCCGAAGGTGCCGCACAATTATCTGAACTTGGAGATGGACTGACTCAAGTAAAATCTGCCATCACACAATTAAATTCTGTACTCGACGGAAAAGGTTCCAGCGAAGAAGATATCAAAGCTGCATCTACAAAACTCTCCGAAGCTACCGGGCAGCTTGCTGACGCACTAAATAATATGCAGCCTCTTTTAAACCAGGTAGATTCTATGATTTCCTCAGGTCAAACGCTGCTTACAGAGGTCACCACACTTTCTTCCGAGCTAAAACAAGAAATCCAGCAGCCTGCACAGCAGCTGATAACCGGAATGCAGCAGCTCATCACGCAGTTACAGGAAATCAATCAGGCAGTTTCCACATTCAAAGGCAGCTGCACTGCCATTGTCACTAATATCAACACACAGATTAGTGAAAGAAATGCACAGATTGAATCTGTAAGCTCCACTGCCGCAAATGCAAGTGCTCAGCTTCAAACTTCGATTGACGCTCTCAACGCACAACTTGCTCAGGCAAATGCTTCCGGTAACACAGAACTTGCCTCTCAGCTTCAAGCTTCCATCGCAACACTGACAGAAGCGCAAACTCAGACAGGAAATTTGAGCAGCTCTCTGCAACCTCTTGCCTCTGTTACAAACGAAGGCAGCGCCCAGCTCCCAACACTGGATACCAATGCACTGACGCAGACAATAACACAGATTTCCACTGCTTATCAAGGCATTGAATCCTCTTTCACTAAGCTGTCTGCAAAACTTCCGGAGATCCAAAAGCAACTAGATCAGCTCTCTAACATCACACTTCCGGAAAATGCAATGTCTCAGTTAAAAGACAATGTAGACAAAATCAATGCTGGTATGAAAGCTCTGGATCAAGGACTGACCACCGTATCCAAAAACATGGGACTTCTGGACAAATCCACTGATTCTCTTCCATCTGCAGTAAACGGCATCAACGCTCTCCTCGGTGGATTTCAACAACTGGACGGATACAATCAGACATTACTCAACGGAGCATCTAAATTAAAAGCAAACAGTCCTTCTCTGGTTGCCGGTATCAATACTCTGGTTGGCGGTACGGACGAACTTGCCTCCGGACTCAACACACTTGCTACCCAACTTTCTGACGGTTCCGGAGCGCTGGCGGCAAACAGCGCTGCACTTCGAGACGGTGCTTCCACACTCCTTTCCGGAACAACAGAGCTTTCCAAAGGCGGAACCACATTGCTAAATGGAAGTAATCAGGTAAAAGACGGAATCACACAACTTCAGGATGGCGCCCACACATTGAAAGATGGAATGCAGGAATTTGATGAGCAAGGTACCCGTAAACTGAAAGATACTGTTGAAAAGGAATTAGGCAATATTCTAGACCGATTAGAAGCCCTGACCTCTGCTCAGTGCAGCTATGACACCTTCAGTGGAAAGGCAAAAGATATGGAAGGAAATGTAAAATTCGTCATTGAAACAGATGCGATTGAATAAGAGGAATAATACACATTGATAAGAGAATCCCTGTCAAGATACTGGATCTTCATAACTCCGAAATCTTGACGGGGATTTATTGTTGCAAAATAAGTTATCTTGCCATATAAAAGATCATTTCTTATAAATAAAAATATCGCAGAACTGTTTACCTCAACAATTCTGCGATATCTTTCTTCTCATAAAGTCAGTAATGCCGGCGACCGGAATCGAACCGGTACGGGAGTATAAGTCCCGCAGGATTTTAAGTCCTGTGCGTCTGCCAGTTCCGCCACGCCGGCATTACTGGCTTTATGAAAATGGGACCTACAGGGCTCGAACCTGTGACCCTCTGCTTGTAAGGCAGATGCTCTCCCAGCTGAGCTAAGATCCCAGAATATACAATCTTCTTTTCTTTAAAAACGACCCAGAAGAGACTCGAACTCTCGACCTCCGCCGTGACAGGGCGGCGCTCTAACCAACTGAGCCACTGGGCCTTATTCATTATTTTTTTAGTGGACCTTCAGGGACTCGAACCCGGGACCGATCGGTTATGAGCCGATTGCTCTAACCAGCTGAGCTAAAGGTCCACACTCTATAATGTCCCGCTAAAGGAACAAAGCCGATGATCGGACTCGAACCGATAACCTGCTGATTACAAATCAGCTGCTCTGCCAATTGAGCCACATCGGCATGTACTGTCTAAAAATGGGGCCTATAGGGCTCGAACCTATGACCCTCTGCTTGTAAGGCAGATGCTCTCCCAGCTGAGCTAAAACCCCAAATTTTAAATAATACTTACATACATACTGGAAACCTAAATGTATGCGCGACCCGGATGGGATTCGAACCCACGGTATACGGGTTAAAAGCCCGTTGCCATACCACTTGGCTACCGACGCATACATAATCGTTTATTATTGTGCTTCTGTTTTCGTTTCATGATCATTTCTCCTTTTCAATTATTAATCCCAGAGATGAGATTTGAACTCACATTTTCCGGGCATGAACCGAATGTACTCGCCGTTATACTACCCTGGAGTAGCGGATACGGGGGTCGAACCTGCTATCACTAAGGTTATGAGCCTTGCATGGTAATTCCGTTCCACTCATCCGCAAGTGCTGACAGCAGGGATCGAACCTGTGAACCTTCTGCTTGTAAGGCAGACGCTCTCCCGGTTGAGCTATGTCAGCATAGTTGTGGCTGGCAGAGTCGGACTGCCATTAACCGCTCATCAGACGGTCTTCCTACCATTGAAAGAAGCCACAATATCTTATAAAAGCCTGTGACAGGATTTGAACCTGCAGCCTGCTGGTTACGAGGCAGCTGCTCTGCCAGTTGGAACTATACAGACATTTTAAGTATCCCCGAAGCGATTTGAACGCTCATTACCCGGTTCGTAGCCGGGCGGTTTATCCGTTAGCCTACGGGGACATATAACAGGCAGTAGCTGGATCGAACAGCTATCTCATGGTTCAGAGCCACGTGGTTTACCGTTAATCTAACTGCCTATGTAAAAGCCCCGGACGAGATTCGAACTCGTAACCTACCGCTTACAAGGCGGTTGCACAGCCGTCGTGCTCCAAGGGCATATCAGGGTGAAGGATGAGATTTGAACTCACATGGGATTTCTCCCGGCGGAACCACAATCCGCTGCGTCTACCAATTTCGCCACCGACACCATATTTTTTTCAGTAGGGCGAATGGGAATCGGACCCACGACACACGGCTTATAAGACCGCTTCTCTAACCCCTGAGCTACCGCCCCTTAATCCAGGATGCGGTATATATATTCGTTTCATAATCTTTTCTCCTTATTTTTTATTCAATACATCCGGAGGGATTTGAACCCTCAAATAAATCGGGTTTGAGCCGACCCCGTCTGCCAGTTGCGGCACGGATGTATACAGTCGGAATGACGGGACTCGAACCCACAACTTCTTGATCCCAAATCAAGCGCGCTACCAATTGCGCCACATCCCGATATAGTGTCCATGAGTGGATTCGAACCATCAACATCTGCCATCTGAAGACAGCGCGTCTGCCAGTTGCGCCATATGGACATCACAGTGCCTCGAATGGGAGTCGAACCCATAAACAATCACAGAGTCCTTAGCTCTGCCGCTTTGCCAATTTGCGTACCGAGGTATATTTATTCTAAGTGGGCGAAGAAGGACTTGAACCTTCAGAAGCCGAAGCCAACTGTTTTACAGACAGTACCGCTGCCAATTACGGGATACTCGCCCAAAAGTCGGCAGGGTGAGAGTCGAACTCACAGTGTTCACCACGAGGGTCACAGTTTTACAGACTGCTTGCTTCAGCCTTTTGCATACCTGCCGTTAATAATATTCAGTTCCCATATAATAATAGTCTGGCATATCAGTCATCTCCTTTACATTTCTTAAGCTCTCACAGCAGGACTTGAACCTGCAACATTCCGGTTAACAGCCGGACGCTCTACCGATTGAGCTATGCGAGAATAAAGTCCGTAACGGGAATCGAACCCGTATCAACTGCTTGGAAGGCAGCCATGTTAGCCGTTACACCACACGAACAGGTTGCGTGTTGTATCGCACACCCACACGCCCAGCTGAAGTGTTTCGCCGTTTAGCCTCACCACTGCAAGACATATAAGCCAGGTAACTTCGATGACCTTCGTTCTTGCCAACCCTCTGTTTTTACATCTTGCGACATTACTGGCAGATGATTTTCAAGATGCTCGACTGATTGACAGACAATCAAGCAGCGACTCCAACGGGATTTGAACCCGTGTTATTCCTGCGTGACAGGCAGGTGCCATAAACCAGCTAGGCGATGGAGCCATAATGCCTCGTTTCGGTTACGATCCGATCCTCAGGAGTTTCAATCCAGCGCTTCTACCAAGTTAGCTTACGAGGCTCGGTAAAGTCAGTATCGTCTTTACCGCCACAAAATCGTTTATCCATATTTTAAATGTCCTTTCATACTATTTTATAAATCCTGAGTGCCTGGTTCAGAATTTAAGAGCAGATGACGGAACTCGAATCCGCATTTCTGACATGGCGAGCCAGTGTATTAGCCAGCTATACGACATCTGCATGCGGGACGAACGGAGTGCCTGGTTCCATAAGTCCCTATTTTATTATGTTGTTTTGCGGATATTCCGCAATGACCGATGCGGGATTTAAACCCACGTTTCAGGAGTGAAGTTCCTGTGACCTAGTCCTCTAGTCGAATCGGCCAAATCAGTGGAGCGTATGGGAATTGAACCCATCTGTTTTCCTGTTTGCGAAACAGGTGACCGCACCTTGCAGCCCCATGCCCCATATAACTAAAAAGACCACCAAACTAAGACGATTGCTTAATTCAGTGGTCATATTTTCATATTACTAATCTATGAGCAGTTCTTTCTGTTACCGAGTGCCTGATTCGATACCCGCCGCCCATGCAAAAAGACTATGAAAAGAACCACTGATCGCTTTATGTAATTTTCTCAACTCTGCAAAAAGTCTATATTCCAGTTTACTATCGACTGCAGATTCCCATCCGTAATGATAATTTGAGCGTACAAAACCAAGCCCTGTTTCCAGCGCACATAACTGTTCTGATTTGTTTCTCATAATCATTGCTATCATGGTCTTTTCTTTCCTTTCTAAAAATTTTTACATAAAAATACGGAGTCTAACAGCTAATCTCAGATATAAAAATCTAAGACTCGCGGCAGGCACTCCGTTCATCTATTGATACTATAACACCTACCGAAGGTATTGTCAACATATTTTTATTTCTTTTTCACTATTATTATGATAGATTTTTATAAAAACAAAACCTCCCGAGAAATTCCCGGGAGGTCTCAAGTTAAAATAAAGGACCGACGCTTCCGTGCATAACATTCACTCCTTTCTTCACGTCTATACAAGACTGAAATTTTCTCTATCTTTCAGCAGTCTTTCACGCAGATCAGCAAGCGTATAGATCTTATTTTCGTTCAAAAAAGCATAACCGTACCGATGTCCATACATAATAACTTCGATAACGGGACAAGAATCAAGCGCAATTCCTTCCTGCGTACCCATGAACTGAAGAAAACAACCAATGTTCGCAAAAGGTCTTTCTCCTCCAATTTCACTGAGCTGAATGCGAATTTTTTCAACTTCTTTGATATAATTTTCAATCTCGTAGTCATCAATTATCTCGCCCTGCCATAAACCGAGTTCGTGCATTATATCCTTTGTTGTCTCGGACAGAGAATAAGTAAAATCACCGTCTACGATATAATTTATCTTCTTTTCCAGGTCCAGTTTAGACCATAATTCGCGGTAGTCTAGAAACGAAGATCTACCAATCAGTTCCTTCATTTTTTCGTTAATTTTATTTGTCATGAATTTTTACCTCCGATTTTCTTTGATGATATTAATATGAAAGAAAAAGAGTTGGAAAAACCGATTTTGATTTTCTTGTATTAATCAAATTCCCTTATTTTATTTGTTTTA
>ENA-UPWK01001401-UPWK01001401.1-human-gut-metagenome-genome-assembly--contig:-NODE-1401-length-17181-cov-144.449369_pt1 | contig 17181 bp, 9 predicted proteins | sample MGYA00250048_ERZ773373 | MGnify/ENA primary metagenome ERZ773373 (study PRJEB29103, sample SAMN06112059) | human gut metagenome | biome: human gut; feature: ankylosing spondylitis patient; material... | reverse complement strand
CGCCACGCTCCGGCGGGGGTCACTCCGTCTCCTGCTTCGTGATAGTCTTGGGCTATGGTAAACTTATCTCGTTTGACATTGTCTATCTCAATAAGTTTCAATGTCGTACCTGTCCATGTTACCTTACTGGGAGTATCTTTATCAAATCTCAGGTGACTCGGGTCAGTGCACTCAAATTCCGCAATCGTATCCATCAGCATGGGTTCTTGTGCCAGCTGGAATTTCTTGTACAGACGGTTCTGCGTATCGCGTTCGTTATGGGGCTGAAGCTCCCGGTAACTGAACGAGCGCATGGCTTCGTCCGCCAAAAAGACTTCCAGCGTACGGCTTGCTTCATCGTATTTGTAATAAGGAGACGAAACTTCCCTGTCCATCCTGCCACTCACGACTCCGCTTCCCAAGCTCCTCACACTAATCATGTGTCTCAGATACGTATGACTTATGTATCCTCCCAGTTCCGACCATATTGTGGAATAAGAACCGTGTGTACTGGCCGTATATCCCTGTACGGGATTGTCGGTTATCTCTTTCCCTTCCGCTCCTATATATATATCGAAAGACGCTTTCCACAAGGCGGCTTCTTTTGCCATGGCAGGCTCTCCCAGCCACATACCCACCAATTGCCCTATGGCAGGTACATACCAGCGCAGTTCTTCCTCGTCCAGATAGCCGTTGCCGTTCAAATCACGGTTACGTATCAGCATGATAACCGGATCGTCGGCCTGTCCGCTAATCGGTCGGGATTCCTTCAGACTTCCATCTTTCCTCAGTATAAAACCGGATAGGAAAGGTGATGTTTTAAGCCCCCATTCCATACCATGTATATTACAATTTCCAACCTGACCATCCAGCTTTTGCCAAGTATTCTTTCTGCCGTCCCAAACTTCCCTCTGGTCCGATTCTGGCTCATACAGGATGGCCGTCTGCTCTTCCACCGACTCCAAGCCGAATTTATTGAGAGTCTCATCGTTCATATCATAGAAGCAGGCAATGGAACGTTGTTTCAGCGTATAAACCGACTGCGACACCGCGCTCTTACCATCTTGGCTGAACTTGAGGTCCGTAGCAAGCGAGAAGATACGGTCCTTGCAGTTGATAAAATCTTTCAGATGCACCGATGCCGTAATACGCGGGTCGGGATGTTTCTCATAAAAGTTCTCATCCACAAAGCAGGTGTAGTACGCCGAATCCTCCTTGCTTGCATAAAACTCATCGAGCGCATCGAACACACTTTTCACCTTGTCAGGATGATAGTATTCCAGGAGATAGGGGCTTTCTTTATCCGGTTTTGTTCCATTATAGAAATAGTTATCCGGTGTCTTCTCTCTCGCAAACTCCAGCCACGCCAGATAGCCTTGTGCCACATCTTTGGTAATACCGAAACTGCTCACGGATACACATTTGCCTTCCGCACCTCCGTCGGGGGTACCTTTAGGATAATACATCACCCCCATGACCCCGAAAGGTGTGTCGGTATACAGATAGACACCATTCTCAATGTCTTTCCGCATGAATTTCATCTCCACCTGGTCAAAATGGGCATCGATATGTGCGAAAGCCTCATGCTTGAACACCACTCCTTCCGCTCCCGGAGTCTTTTCGTTCTCATCTTCCACTTCCACCACTATATCATCCACTCCGTTGATGGTTACATTATACGTATAGTGATGGTCGCGCTCCACGCTGAAGTGATTGAGGTCTTTCCCGAAATTACCCAAATGGATATAATAACGGACATCGGCAGCAACCGTCTTGTCTGCATTTTCAAACCATCCGGTCAGTTCAATATAAGTAGAAGCTTTCGGAGCAAACTCAAACTTGTAGTGCCCTTTGTGATTATCGGCATTATCAGCATGAAAATCATCGGGAGCGGTCTCTTCCGTATTTTTATTGTCGGCAGTCTTCACCACCTTATCCCGCTGCCTGTATTCGGTAATCTCCACGCCGGATCTTACCTTGCGTATGTTCTCCGGCAGGTATATAGTAAAAGTGAGAGAATCCAGTAAACCGAAATTCACCGGCTTGGCATCTTCCACCAGGATACGGTCCCGCTCTTCTTCCGTCCACGCCTGTGCGGTGGGCGACACATAATGAGGTATATGGCGAACCGTGTAATCTCGCGCCGTAAACTTCACTCCTTTACCTTCCCTGATATTCATTGTAATCTTGCTCATCAGGCGTTTCAGCACAAACGAGTTGTCTTCATCGTGTTTACCGTCCGGCAACAGTATATGAGTTTTTCCCTCTTCATCCGTATAACTGATTTGTCCCTGTTCGTTCACATGACATAATCCTGTATTGTTGTTCACCATACCCGTAAGCGGCAGATAACCGTCTACGCTGTGTATATTTCCGTTCCACTTCGGGGTTGCTTTTTCAAAAAACTCCGCCTGAGTGCCCAGCGCATCCCCACCCGATACTCCCGGAAAGAAATTAAGGAACGAACTTTGCGCATTGCCCAACAGATAGATGTATACATCACCCACCGGAACATAGAACTTGATTTCACCGCATGTAGGGTCGTCATTATCGGCGATCCATCCGCCGGTAGCACCTTCCAGCGGCTTATTGGACGGATTGGAGAACAGATGATAGGCCAACAACTCATTTTCTTCCGGATTGTCGCTCTTCGCTTCATATACAAAAGCCATCACGCCCGAAAGCTGGGAGTCATAATCAATCTCTCCACCTGCCGCACGGGTTGTAATCGTGGTAGTGATGCCACGTCCCACACCGAACGGAAGCCTCACCTCCACCCGCTTGTCACGGTCTACTCCCTGCAAGTCGTTTCCTTCGATGAACTCATCGGTGCAAGATGCAAGCGACAGGAGCGCCAACAGTCCCGCCACTAGAATATGATTCACTGTTTTTTTCATCATGCTGTATATTTTTGTCTGTTATTCGTCTGCCTAATTAAATTCCACATCTCCGCCTCCGGTTTCCCACGGAACAATCATCCAATGTGCTGTCATAGCCACGTGTCCGTGCATGGAAATAACGGAAAACAGCCGCAGGTTCATGTTGGCTTCCACTTCGGGCAAAGCTACATATTGCATATCAGCCTCATGTCCTTCCGTACCGTCACTTCCCACTTTATGTTCATGCGACAGTATTTTCAGATAATATCCCCTTGAACTCTCAGCTGGCGGATTCTCAGGATAACGGTCTGCAATTTCATTGGAGTTGGCAAACAGATAAATCGGTTTGGCTGGCATCCACTGAAAGTTTTTCGTGTCTGTATTCCCGGCATGTGCCAAAGCCTTAATCTCGTTGATATGGGTCTTCTCCTGCAAGTTCTTTTCATACTCCTCATATTCCGGTGTCCCTTCTTGCGGAGCGATTTCCGGTTCCTCCGGCCATCCCGCACTCAGAATTACCTTGCCGTTCTTCTGATTCTTCGAGTCGGAATTTTCACCGGCTCCCTCCAGAAAATTGAAATCTCCCGTATATTCGTACTTTTCTTTCGGAAACAGATACCCGTATTCCGGCATATTGTAGAGATACAACCCGCGCCCCATATAGAACTGCCCCTCTCCGGCGTCTGCCACATCCGCCTTGGCAAAGTAAAGCTGTAGCTTCGCTATGCTGCGTTTCAGTTCCAGGTTTATCTCCTGATTATCGTGCGTAACTGTTCCACGATACTTACAGGTCATTGGCACAATGGCAGAGCGGTATTTTTTTCCCGTTTCATCCTTGTCTGTTTCCGTTCCGCCCGACACATATTCCGCTTCCGGCAGCCGGCTGAAAGTCAAAGACTCCAGTCTGTCCGGCACTACTTCCAAGCCTTCGACCGGATGTACTCCCCCGACAGTCTCACCGGGCAGTACAAAAATGTCTCCCTTGTTTTCGCAAAGCAGTTCTCCGGCCTCCTGCTCGTTGGCCACTGCATAAAACCAGACTTCTCCCTTCGGCAATTTCCATTTAAAAGTATGAGCCGGCACATCCTCCCCGCCATAATAATACCCCACCGGGCTGCCATTCTGGAAAGCATACACCCTGAGCGTCTTCACCTGCGAGTCGAAATCATCCGTTTCTGCCGCCCTTGTATCGATTGAAAATTTCACCTTCACCGGTTCTCCCTTTCCGGGAAACATCCCTTCCTGCCCGTCCGGTGCACAAGCCGTCATTATCCCCGCCGTTGCGGAAAACATACATATATATGAGTATTTCAGGATTTTCATATCTTCTCCTTCCTGTTTATGAGATTACCAATCTGCCGAAATATCCTTGCTGTCCCAATCGCCCACGTTCACTTTGACAGTAATGTCGGCATCGGCAGCAGGCAGCGTTATTTTATAATGGTAAGTGTTCGACTTTATCCATTCCGTTGTCAGGGCCGCATCCAGGTATACCATCGCTTCTTTTGCCTCCGACAGCGGTTTGCCGGCATAGGCATACTTAAAGGTTACCGCCACATCCTCCGTCACCGGCTGCGGCAACAGCAATACGCCATCCAGCACGGTAGCGCTGCTTCCGGCTTCTATCCGCACGCTCCCGCTGCGTACGAAAGGAGTTTTCTCTTCCGTACATTTCACCCGGTTTTGCCATGTCGAGTTTTCCGGCGTCCACAGCAAGTCACCTTTATAGTCCACACCGAAAAGTCTGATGTCCGACACTTCCGCCTGCTTCTCTCCGGTACGGACAGTTAATTTCACCTGTGCCAGTTCATGTTTGAATGCCAGAAGCACGGGCGCCATCGTTCCGCCACCCTCATAAGTCACGTCTGTCTCTGTTGCCGTCATCAAATCCACGGCATCCTTCCCCATTCCGGAAGAATCAAAACCCGTAACCCTGAGTTCGCCCTTGTCGTTGCAGGAAACTTCGGTAGCGACACCAATCTCTTTCATTTCTTCCGGATGCACCGCATAAAAGTCATAAGGCCTGCCTACAGCCCAGAAACGTTTCTCGCCATAGTTTCCCGACGGAGTAACCGAAGCGGCATCGAAAAACAGTTTCGGCCCGTCGCTTTCCCGTACCCATCCCCACAGTGTGAAATTATCCATGCCCTCCTTGTCACTTTCCACCACGGCGCGGGTGGCAACTTGTGTGCCAAAGGCAATCGGCACCTGTTGTTCCGGATTGTTTTCTCCCGTCATGCTATCGGAACAGCCGGCAGCGACCAGCATGGCCGTAACAAGAAGAAAATCCTTTTTAAAATTAAGTCGCATAGGCATTTATTTTTTATTTGAATAAGTAGTGACCGGGAGGGGAACATTCACCCCCGCCCGGTCTGTTATATTTCCGCAACCCGACGGGTGGAAAAGACAGGTTTGCGGTGGTTCAGTTTATTTTCCGGGGTTTGAATCAGGAACGCTTACATCGAGGTCCTGAGGATATTCAACAAAGTTATCCACAGTTACGTCGAATGTGATAGGAACCAATACTGGTTCCGGATCCGGATTTTCAGGATCGGGGTTTTCAGGGTTAAAGCCACCGCCTTCACCAAAGATAAGGGTATAAACATAACGCTTGCCTTGTTTCCAGACTTGTTCGGTTTTTCCGCTTATGTCCTTGGGTTCTCCTACCAGAGAGACACCCACCCATGCGGTTTCCTCTTGTGAGTCCTTGTCTGGCCACAATTGTACATCAGATGCCGTATCTACCAGCTTGCATTTAACAAGCACACGTGCTGTCCCCGTGATTTTGTACTCCGGATTTTCATCTGTTCCACCGGTCTTCGTAATCCAGGGATTCAATGTCTGCGGCAAAAGGAGCAGTCCCTTATAGCCATTGCCTGTTTTAACAGTCAAGTCCCGCACAGATGCATCTTTGGAACCTGTAAAGCCTGGTTCCATAATCGGAGTAATCTCAGCGGCATAGCTGTTCTGCTTTGCGTTCTCTTTGTTATATGCGATATCCCATGTTCCCCATGACTTGTCAGTTTCCGTATCCTTTTCAGTTCCCTGCCATTGGGTAGTAGTGCTCAAAGTCGGCCAGGAGAATGTACCCTGTTTCTCTATTCCCTCCACTTTCACTGCGTCTACGAACACTGTCAGGTTGGAACTGGTGTTCTTGATTCTGAATACAATCTGTGACAGGGCATGGCGGAAGTTGACCGTAACCGGTTGTTTGCCCTCATGTTCGGCTTTCTTTTCAGCCAGGTTCAAGGCATAAAGCAGGTCCTCATCGCCGGGTACCTCATAGCCGGTAATTTTCTTGTCGCCATTTACTGTAATGTCAACATTACCATTCTTCGTATCCGTCGGACTATACGAATAGAAGTCCACATCTGTTTCCGGCCAGAATTTGGTATCGCCATACGACCATACGTTCCCTTGTCTCCGGACATCGTGATTCATGTATTCTGCTTCTTGGGTAAAGGCAAATACATGGAATTTGTCTATGCTGTTGGTTGTGGTGGCTTCGCTTCCCGTACGGATTGCCTTTCCTGCTATCGCACTCAAACTGATGCCTTCACCCTGGTTCATTTCTATTGTTTCATCATTGGTACATGCCGTTACCAATGCCATGGCCAATAGTGCCATTAGAATTGATTTCGTCTGCATAACATTAAAAGATATAAAAAACTACATAATGATATCGTTTTCGACTTCCACCCAATCATCAACCTCCACATCAAATCCCCCCTCGTCCGGAAGCGGTTCCGGAAAGTCCGCATTATCAATGATGATGTGCACATGCTTCCTGTCCGGTGCTTTATGTACTTGGTCAGTCACATCAAAGGTTGTATAGAATTTCTCCTTATTGGAATACCATACATAAAACATCATTTTGTGCGGACGGGCATTCTCTTCATGATGACCGAACGTATAAAACTTACCGGTCATTTTCGAACTCTCGGGGTGGAGTTCTGTTTCGAAGGGGACTGTGACACACTCCCTGTCCAGTTCCTCGTTGGCAAACAGCATGGAGGGAGCCATGCTCGACAATGACCCGCAAGCCTGCGTCATATACTCCATGTTCTTGACATTACGGACCTCATAGGTGTAGGTACATATCAGTTCGGCAGGATAAAGCTTGATGACATGCTCGCTACTTTCTATCCATTCGACCTTGTCTTTGTCTGTAAAGGGAACACATTCATAACTTAGCCCTGATTCGGTGATTTCCACATTTCGGGCGTTACTTCCCCACATCATGTCAGGGCAGATGACGACACGCTCGTCTTCCGAACCTTTGGCCGGAGGCGCATAATGGGCACCGTTACCGTAAATACTCTCAAAAACGTTACCGTTCCGCGTATATCCCTCATGGGTGTCAAATCCTTCCATTCCTCTGAACAGTAAAGACTCCGTGTCATTATTGTAACAGAGTATCCGGTACCTTCCTACTTTAATCTCTACCGGTCCTCCGTCTTTCCCTGCAAAATCGAACCGAACCGGATATCCGCCTTCTTCAGGATAGAAATACACGCACATTCCCTCAGGATTGGCCTGCGGAGCGTTCTTCCAATCAAAATCCACTCTGACCGTAGCCACATGCGGATGATGGAAACAGAGTTCCTTGTGCTCGCATGAGAAAAGAATCATGGTCAGCAGTGTGTAAACAGTCATTCGTATTCCGGTTTTCATCGTCTGCCTCCTTTCCCTTTGTTGAAGTTTCCCCTGCCAATCAGCCATACCAGCGATATTTCCGCCTTAGTAGGGCCGAACCAGTGCCGCTCCTTGGTAGCCTGCCATACGTAGCAGTTGTCTATGGGGGTATATTCATAATAGGTCCCCCCCCAATACCCGACAGCGATAGTGAAGTCAATATTCAGTTTGTATGCCACCGGCAACGAGTAGCCGTATTCCACACCTGTGGAATAGTTCATTTTGTCCCAGAGTGTTCCTCCGGGTTTTCCACCCATATAGCCTTTTCCCCCTGTTTCAAAATCATAAGTAAAAATCTGCCCGTAGAGTCCCACATGATGTCCCGTAAGAGGCTTTTCCTTGGCGGCCTTACCGAACCATTTCCGAATGGCTATGTCACCGCCATAAGTTCTCCAGTACCAGTGCCGCCGGTCTGTTTTCCACCAGGCATACATCCAGTTAGCACTCATACTCCAGTCTTTGCCAAGATAAAATTCCACACCGATATTCGGTACGAGCAATGCGTCGTACAGCATATTTGTCTTTACGGCAAGATACAGCTTACGTGGCTGCGTAGGTATGTATGGGACAAGGGGGAGAGGTTCTGTCGGTTTTGGTTCGGGTATAGGAAGCTTGAAGGGAGGCATTGGCATGGGGGCAATAGGATTCCATACTTTCTCATACCATAGATATAACCGGGAGGCGCGCAACTCCGGAAAATATTTTTTATACATATACCGATAAGGTGCCCCACCATGCAGTTGCTGTATCCGTCGCAGATGGTCACCTTTTGTAAGATTGTCATTTGCCGCATCCTCTGCCAATTCATGCAATAAATGTAGCGTTTCTTTCCGGTAGGGTAGTTCCCAGTCATCACTCACCAAACGGATTAGACCGTTCCAGTCTCTCCCGAGGAACACGTTCGTTTTCAAGGAGTCGGGTAGTTCTCCATAACGTGAAAGATAATCAAACAGCACATTGGCTCGCTTTACAGATAAACGTCTGTTTAGGAGAATGCTGCCTTCCGGTGATGCTCCACCCACTACCTGGATACGTTTCAGTTGGTAAACAGAGTCCGCATAGCTTGTCCGCAGACTGTCTGCTATCCGGTCCAACGCTTCTCTGTTGTTTCTATGGGATGGTTCCAATACAGAATATCCTTGTCTGAAATAGATTTTTACCGAATCCTGTATCTCTTGTGCCTGGATATGGCCTACATAAAATATCAGGAATACAAGTAAGATTTTATTCGCTTTCATATTGATTCCATATTTGTGTACACATTACCAATACACCTCTAGGAGAAAAGCATCACTGTTTATTTTGTGGAGGGCATATACTTTGAAGTGCTTATGACATTTTACCAAAACACCTTCGCTTTTTACAAGCTGTTTTCTCATGACTTAGGCATATTTACTCCACCAATTCTCCATGGTAAATAGACCTCTCTTCATAAGAGAGGTACGTCTTTAGTTATAAAACTTGAAATAGAGTAACCATCGTAACTTTATCTTCATAAGAGAGGTACGTCTTCCGAATACATAAATAGTAATTGACTGATTACTAAAACCATTCAGGAGTGTATATTAGAGTGATTGTTTTTTATTTTACACACTATGTTGAACATTTTGGGAAACAAATCATAAGAAAGCCACAAAAAAAGTTTATTTTTTACTTTATTTTTTAGTTTTTTTGTATCTTTGCAAACGAAATATACATCTCTTATGAAGATATGTATCTTTTTGAATGGCTTTGATATTCTTTTGTCATATTCGTTAATGATTATTATATAAATCACTTTATTCATATAGACATCAAAATGAGACTATTTGCCGTGTCTACAATAGATGCATCTAAAGAGGCAAGATAAATTCGGGTGGTTTGCTCCGAATCATGTCCCAATGCTTCACTGATAACAGATAAAGAGACATTTTTACTTTGAGCAATACTGGCCCATGCATGGCAGGCAACATAAGTAGTAAGTGGAATACCCAAACCCATCTGTTTGCCAATGTGTTTCAAATTTCTGTTGATACGGTGCGCTTCATTTTGGTATTGATGCCATTCGTCCATACCATTATTTCGAATAATCGGTAGTAGGTAGGGAATATCAGAGGTGTCGTATTTATCAATGAGTTCCTGCATGGGTTTTTCCCATTTGATAAACAATTGCTGACCGGTTTTATGTCTCCGGTAAGTAAGGATCCCATTTTGCAGGTCTTTCTTTTTCAAGAATGCCATATCCACAAAGGACATTCCACGTGTATAAAAGCTGAATAAAAAGATATCCCTGGCAAAGACCAGTGATTTTTTCGTCAAATTTAAGTCTCGTATTTCCCTAACCACATCTAAGGATACAGCACGTTTCCTTGTTTTATCAATGCCAGTATATACATGCTTAAAAGGATTTTGTTGGGCAACAAAACCTTGTTCTACCGCACGATTATAGATAGCTCTGAGATTACGCATATAATAGGAACTGGTGTTCGGACAAATGCCATTCCTTTTGAGCCAGCTTTCATAAGCTATCATCTGATTGGAGTCCAGTGCATCCAACGAGACATCACCACGGTTATTCAAGTAACGTTCAAAGCTATTCAAGGCACTCTGATAGGTACCCGCTGTACGTACCTTGCCTATTTTCCTCAATTCAACCAGCAGTTCTTTTCCGTATAAAAGGAAAGTGTAATTTCCTTCAGGAACAGTGTAAAGCTCTATGATGCGTTCCACAGTGAAAGGAGCATCTTCCTGAACCAAACGGTTGATGCATTTCTCTATTTTAACAAGGTCTTTATCAATTTGCTTTTTTAACGCAATAAGATAGTTTTTTCGATCTTCTCCACTTCCTGCCGAGACATCGATTTCACCGGAAGCAGAAATCCACTCACTTGAAAACAGTTTGTAACCGGTACGGATATGTCGTACCTTACGATGATGGATTATTTGATAATGAAGCGTTCCCTCTTTGAGGATAATGGATGAAGGGCTGAATTTTACTTTTACACTAGTCATAAACAATCAATTATTAGTTTAATACAGAATTATAAAAACAAGAAGCAATTCAAAATACTTCAAACTGTTATGTATACTTCCTGCTAAACTATTCTTGACTGATAAAAGATGCTTTATCTAAAAAAACGTCGCTTTAATGGCGTAATTATAAAGTGTATATTCGTGCAAATCAAAAGCTTTCTGTGCTCAAAGATAACGAAAAAACAAGCTTCAAAACATTTTTCCAAAAGATTCTTCATATAAAAATTGCAAGGACAAAGATCAATGGCAATTAAGAATTTGGATTGCATATTCGTGCCGGTTGAAAGAATAGACCGATAATCTGAATATCCTTCGGTGACTATCACTAGACTGTACGTTTAGTGCCAAGTTCGATATCGGGAGCAAAATCAACTGAAGGTAAAGATACCGTCTTGTCTTTTGTTGAGGAAACCAATTTACCGCTTAACAGAGAAATGACAAACTGCACTGTAACCAATATCAATAAAGATAATTTATTAAACATGACTGTCCGCTAAAACTTTTTGCTAATACAAAAATAGAACTGGTATCTCTTTTGAGATATCAGCCCTTTAGTTACGTTTGAGTTGCCACACAAAAAGGAGGGGGAGCAAAGCACATTCTGCCATTCATGCAAATGGATCCTTGATGCTGATAACTATTGCCTCGTACGCATCTATATCTATCTACATACACGTTTTTTTCAACATGCAACGCGTGTTACCCGGGTTCACTGTTCCTTTTATCCTTTCTGTATAGCTACTGCTAGGATTGTGCAGTTAGCTGATGCCTAACATGCTATTCATTTCTACTTCCTACATCGATTACTTACAATGTTTCAGTATGGATATAAACCAGGTGATGTTTCAAGGAAACATTATGACCAGACTATTTTTCCTTGCAGGCACCCTCGTAAATTCCCGGAATGCAGCAATATATACCATATATTGGGGGAGTTATTCCTCTCCTATCTTGTGTACCATTGCTCTAGAAGACCAAAATTGGATGAGCTGAATATGGGCAGTGTATTTCGTTTTACTCTCTGTAGCCTTGTAAATTGTAGGAATTAACTGAGGACTCACTACATTGACTGCACCTTTCGTTCTCTCTGCATGGCTGACAATGGGAATACAAAACCTCTATCTCTTTTTCAAATTAGGCAGAAAGCAAGCCACCAACCCCAACAAAGGCATAAAGGCACATACATTATAAACAGCCTCTATACCATACTTATCTGCCATACCTCCCAATATAGCCGAAGCGATACCGGCAATTCCAAAAGCGAAACCAAAGAACAACCCGGAAATCAAACCCAACTTATTAGGCAGCAATTCCTGTGCATACAGCAATATGGCAGGAAAAGCGGAAGAAAGCATCAGACCGACACAGAAACTCAGCACTACCGTCCATGCAAGCCCTACATGAGGCATCATCATACTGAATGGAGCCGTTCCAAGAATGGAAGCCCAGATAACATACTTACGCCCAGCTCTATCACCTACAGGGCCTCCCACCAATGTTCCGATGGCAGTGGCCACCAGGAAGACAAACAAAAAGAGCTGTGAGTCCTGAACAGTGACACCAAATTTATGGATCAGATAGAATGTATAGTAACTCGTCAGACTTGCCATATAGATATATTTGGAGAAGATAAGTATCAGCAGAATACTTATGGCAAACACCGTCATCCTTGAAGAAAGGGGACGTTCTATCTTTCCTGCCACGAGCATCGGGCTTTTCTTGATGTGGTTCAAGTAGGAACGGAACCAACGGCATATAGGAATCATCACCACGATGGCAATCAAGGCAAAAGCCGTGAAAAAAGCAATATGTCGCCTCCCATAAGGAGCTACCAGTAAAGCCACCAGCAATGGTCCAAGCGAGCCTCCCAAATTCCCACCCACTTGAAACAGAGACTGCGCCAGTCCGCGTTTTCCGCCAGAAGCCAGAAAGGCAATGCGCGACGCCTCTGGATGGAGTACAGATGAACCGATACCCACAATGAATACCGAAGCCAGCAGCCAATACAGATTAGTTGCAAAAGCCAGATTCATAATGCCGACCAAAGTAAAGCACATACCTATTGGCAATGACCAGGCAATGGGGCGCTTATCAAAAAACAATCCCATTAGAGGCTGAAACACGGACGCCGACATCTGATACACCAACGTAATCAGACCAATCTGGGCAAAACTCAAGGATAAATCCTCCTTGAACAAAGGGTATATCGCCGAAATGACCGATTGCAGCATATCGTTCAAGCAATGCGAAATACTCAATGCTATAAGAATTGGAAAAGCAATTCTACGGATAGGAGGTCTCTGATTCTGTATCATCTTATATTGTCTATTACAAAAACGGTGCAAAGGTACGTAAAAAACATATATCCAATCCACATTAAGACAAAACTCCCCGATTCCCTGCGCTGTTCAGCCGAGAATCGGGGAGTTTAATCTTTACCGGTCATCTTTATCAGTTCAGCAATCCCGGATTGGCTTCTATGGCTTCTTTCGGAATGGACAATGTATAACGGGCATCATCTTCTTCGAGTACATAACGCGTACCACCAAGCACTTTCTCCAAACGTGGACGAGTGGAACGACGAAGGTCAAACCAACGATGTCCTTCAAAAGCAAGTTCACGGGCACGCTCATCCAATATTTCCTGTACCAACGCTTCCTTATCCATAGCGTTGACAGCAATAGATTTTGCTTCGTAAGCCTCCGGTACATAACGTTTCCGCATCAATTCCAGCAGGCGGGTACGTGCCTGAGGCAGTTGTCCTAGTTGAGCAGCAGCCTCAGCAGCCGTCAGATATATTTCACCTACACGGAAAGTACACAAATAGTTGTTACTTCCCGCCTTCTTGTTCTTCCTGAAACCTTTTTCATCCGCTTCAGCAAAATATTTATCCAGCCGAAGGTCGTTCTCAGCATAAAGGGAGAGAAAAACCGGAGTAGCCAGAGCAGCCCCATTGACTGTACTACTCAAAGGTGTCTCCAACGGAGTGATATTCTCTACGGAATTATAATTGTTAGGAAGAGTTGCAGCGTCATCATTCAAATCTACCAATACAGACTTCACGGCAAGCACTGCTTCAGCAGCATTCCAAGCTGCTTGCCACTCACCCTTGTAAAGGGATACACGCGACTGAAACGCCTCTACCGAAGCTGTATTGAAACGATATGAATATCTCTGCTCCCATTCTGCCTCCGTAACCAGTTTGCGCGCCTCATCAATATCTTCTTGGATGGAAACATAAACTTCTTTCACTGTATTGCGTTTCAGGACTTTCTCCAAATCAGTATCCAGTTTCAGCGGCACCGATTTGGTATCCAAAGCTCCCTCCTTAGTATAGGGCTGCCCATAAAGATTTACCAATAAGAAATGTACATAAGCACGGAGCATATACGCTTCTCCTACAAGCTGATTTATCTCTTCTTCAGTACCTTCTTTGATATCACTCTTGCTCTCTATAACATGATTGGCAATAAAAAGCACATTATAATACTTGGCCCATTCAAACGATGAGGTATAGGCATTGGGGGCAAGATCGTTCCAGCGCTCTATATCCATATAATAATTTTGATCATATTCATCATCCCGAACCTGCATCTCGTCGGAACGGAAACAAGCCATTCCCCGGTCACTGAATTTACTCACGTCCTTATAAGAACGGGCAAGCAACGCCCTATACTCAGCCAAAGAATTGGGAATGACACTACCGGTAGGCTGTATATCCAGATAGTTGTCGCATGCCGCAAGCAGAAGCATGCAGGCCATTATCATCAGACTTATTGTTTTCTTCATTTTCTTTCTGCTTTTGAAGTTAGAAATTCAAGTTCAAACTGAATGTAACCGACTTGGGTACGGGAGTTGCATAAGGATTGTACATCGACTCCGGATCCATGTAGTTATTATATCCCGAACCAAACACGAAGAGATTGCGTCCTTCAACAGATACCGTTGCCGAGTTCATTCCCAAACGCTTTGTCAGGAGTTCAGGGATACGGTAACCCAGACGCAGATTCTGCAAACGTACGTAGTTCAGCTTCTTCACCCAGATATCCAAATCTCTCCAGATGGTTTTAGAATCATACCAAGAGTACTCTTCCGGGTTGGAAGCACTCAGCATAAATGCCGGAAGCTCCGCATTCGGGTTTTCCGGAGTCCAGCGGTTCAGCACATCAGCATTATAGTTCTTGCCATAATCCGGATTGATGATGTCATAAGAGGGCTGCGTACGTACGTACCCACCAAACGTCAAAGAGAAATTGACATTCAACTCCCAGTTTTTATAGCTGAAGGTATTAATCAAACCTCCCGTATAAGGAGCATCGCTACTCCCGATATACGAATAGAAGGTCCTCTCTTCGGCTGCAGTTACATCGGAAGAGGCAATACCTATCCCCCACTCATCTTTCAGGCGGTAGAGTTCCTTCAAGGTCACTTTCTCTCCCTCCGGATTATAGAACATCATGTTACCTGTTTCCTTATCTACACCCGCAGTCTTCAGTGCGAAAATTGCTCCTACTGGATAGCCTTCACGCCCCGGAGTGGTCTGCTGTTCGGGAATATTTTCTTGCAGCACCTTATTACCGTTATAAGCAAAATTGAAATTTGTATACCAAGAGAAATTCTTCGTCGTTATGTTACGGGTAGACAAGCTGATTTCCACACCTTTGTTCTCCATACTTGCCCAGTTGACGTTCATAGAAGTAAAACCCGTCTCCAAAGGAAGCATGCGCAAAGCTATTAAATCGGTACCCTTACGGTAATAATAGTCCACACTCAGATTGATAGCCTGGTTCAATACAGAAAAATCAAAGCCTGCATTGACTGATTGCGTCTTTTCCCAACGCAACTTCTTATTGGGAGCGGAATTAATAACAATCATATCTTCCGACACACCGGGCAGAATACTTTCCGATCGGTAAGTACCCAGCAGGAACGGAGAGGTATTCTTATCAATATTTCCCTGCAGACCGTAGGATGCACGGAACACCAGGTTGTCCACCCACTTGGCCTGCTGCATAAACGGTTCTTGTGACAGACGCCACAATGCACTGACAGAATAAAGAGGAAGATAACGGTACTTCTTATCCACACCGAAAAGGTCGGAACCGTCAAAACGGATACTTCCTCCCACCGTGTAGCGGTTCAACAAAGAGTAAGAGGCCGTAGAGTAGAAAGATACATAAGCATTCTCCTTATACGTTGTCTGATGGAGCGGGAAAGACGTGGCGTAACTTTCGTTGGGGAAAATCACCGGTTTGGTCGTCAACGTCTTGCGGTCGAAGCCATACCCTGCCGAGAACAAGGTTTCATACCAAGTCTTGCGTAGTTCGGTACCCGCCATCACTTCCAACTCGTGAATATCATTGAAACTGTCACGATATTCTCCCATCGCCTTCCAGGTAATTTGTGAATTGGAATTCTCGTATGACTTCTGCATCCCCCCTTCGGGTAGAAAATGCTTCGTTTCCCCATCCTGAGAGTATTCGCTCAACTTGTAATAATAACGCATGGCATAACTTTCCCAGTCTGCTATCTCTTCTCTGGAAGTCTTTTCCAACTGATAACCGAACTGGGAAGTCAGCTTCCATTTGTCATTAAAACGAAGTTCCGCATCAAATATGGACGAAAAAGAATTCACTACGCTTTCATTGGACGTGTTCCGACGTTCCTCAAAGATATTAAACCCTAAATCCTTATCGGTATTATTCTGAATATCATAATCGTAATTATAGTTTCCATTTTCATCGTAAAGCTCGAAATACGGATTAGCCTTGCGCGAATAGAACACGGGATTGGACATGCCATATGCATCTGTCAGATAATTGGTATTTTTACGACGATTGGCAAACATGGAGGCACCCACCTTTAATATATTGTTTACTTTGTAAGACGTCTTTCCTACCAGGTTAAAACGGTCCATACTCACACCGTCCACATTTCCATCTTCTTTGTAATAGCCGAAAGAGGTATAATAAGTAACTCTTTCCGTACCGCCGGAAAGACTCAGATTATATTCCTGGCTGAAAGCATCACGGAAAAGAACATCTCCCCAGTCTGTATTTATATTCTTCAAACGGTTGATAGCAGCTTGCGTCTCACTGCTCAGAGCATCCCATCCTCCATTCTGAAAGGCAGACAACTCATTGTAATTGGAAAGAATATTATATACACCTCCTTTATGATTGTCCGGAGAATAGTTGTTACGGATCATATCCATTTCCAATCCTACTTTCTCCGCTGAGTTCAGCAAGTTCAACCGGTCAAGGCTCAATGTAGGAGTATAGGTAAATCGGGATGAGAAACTGATAACCGGTTTACCGACCTTCCCTTTCTTTGTCGTAATCACAATGACGCCATTGGCTGCACGCGCACCATAGATGGCTGTGGCTGCCGCATCCTTCAGAATGGTGATATTCTCAATATCCGCCGGATTCAAGCCCGCAATGGAAGATTGTTTCATGTTGGTGATGTCATTCAGTTCATCCGGTTCAGGAACATCCGTTCCCTCCAAAGGAATGCCGTCCAGCACCCATAAAGGGTCTTGTGTACCATTCAACGAAGCGGTACCGCGAATGCGTATCTTTGCCGGAGCACCCGGAGCACCTGAAGTCGGGCTGAC
>ENA-UPWK01001397-UPWK01001397.1-human-gut-metagenome-genome-assembly--contig:-NODE-1397-length-17280-cov-149.633552_pt1 | contig 17280 bp, 14 predicted proteins | sample MGYA00250048_ERZ773373 | MGnify/ENA primary metagenome ERZ773373 (study PRJEB29103, sample SAMN06112059) | human gut metagenome | biome: human gut; feature: ankylosing spondylitis patient; material... | reverse complement strand
GACTCGTTCGGAGTATTGCCTTCGCCCGTGCAGTCTCCGGCGGGAATGGTGATGGGGGATTCTCCCCATTTGGATATGGTTCCTTCGGTATTCTTGATGGCATCAAGGAATTTGGCTTCCCACCAGATGTCCTCAGTGATATCATCGTCAATTTCTTTCACTTCATAATGAATGTTTCCCTGGCTGGAAAAATTCCCTATATCTTCAACTTTATTGATTTTTACCAGTGCATATTCATTGTTTGAGCCCATAAATTGTGCTTGTGACAATTCTGCTTCATCAAGTACGGTTATCATGGAGTTGTCACCCATTGTGATTCTGGTGTTGTAATTGTTGCTATGGTCCCCGAAATCCTCTATCTCTGCAGAAGAGGTGTCTCCCATGTTCAGTGTGCCTACAAATTCTTCCGTATATAGATAGCATCCGTTGTCTATAGTGATGTTGCTGTGGGTTTTCCCGATGTAGGCTTTGCCCTGGTTGATGAATTTGCATCCGCTGTCGAAATTCATTTCATCGACACGTACGGTACCGCAATTATAGAATACTCCTCCCTGGCTGACATGGAAATCATCTATTTCTATGGTGCCGGCATTGTAGTTGTAGCTGCCTCCGGATGCATTGGTCAATTCGATGTCGTTCCCTTTGATGGTTCCACCCGCGTAGACGATAAACCGGCTGGATTGCACTAAAGTGAAGGTGTGCTCGTCCGGTATCACGATTTCCCCTCCGTCAATCACATAGAATTCGAAGCCTCGTTCAACGGTCATGTTGTTTCCATTGGGTTCCCAGCTGCCTTCAATGATGATGATGGCCGGATTGTCACTTCCCATGCCGTCCTTGCTGATTTTATTCCTATATATATTGTCTTTGGAGATTTTGTAGGCTTTTCCGTTTTGAAAATCGGTATTCGGCCTTATTTCTTCGGCGCTTGATAGCATTGCGGTGATTTCCGCCTCAGACTTTTCCGGTGAATAGGTCTCGATGCTGACACTGCGCGTCCATGCGGTACGTGTAGTTGCAAGGGAATTGCCGAAAGCGGCATGGAGCTGACCGTTTTGGATGGATACATATTTTACTATGTTGCGGCTGTGTGTATCGGTGCGGCACACAAAAGCGCTCGTCAGTACAGAAGGGCAGTCCATGACGGTAGTAAATACTGTTGTATTATTGGCGGTGCCTTCTGCCAGCAGTTTGGCAGATGACCGGCTGATTAAGGGGTTCTTGTCGTAAATACGTATGGTATAGTCGATGCCGGTATCTTCGGATACAGAAACATTGACCCGGACCTGCTGAGTCATTTTCCAATCCATAGCCGGGTCTATGTTCTTGACCGGAAACCTGTCTTGATAGGCTGCTTTCACTTTTTCGGGGTTAAAAACATCGTCTTTACAACCTTGCAGCAGTATGCCTACTGTAAGAATAACAAGCGGCAGAAAGCGTTTGTATTGGATATTCTCTCCCATATTTTATATTTGTTTTGCTTGATTGTAAGCAAAAGTACGTTTATTTAAGCTAATATGCTTTATTAATGGGGGATAAAAGCGTATTGATTAACGCTTTTTAACGATTTTGTATGGATAGATAATGCAAGTTTGTCTTGAAAATTATCAATATTACTAAATGCCCTCTGTATTGTCGCTTTACTGAATCTTGGTGATTTCTCCTGCCAGGTCGGAATTCATGCGGTGGCGGATTTCGGCTTGGTCCAGTCCATGCCCCAGGAGGAACATGAGTTTGGTGACGGCACATTCGGGGGTACTGTCATAGCCGCTGATGATACCTGCTTGGAGAAGTTGCAGACCGGTTTCGTAACGTCCCATCTCAACGGCGCCACTTTGGCATTGGGTAATGTTGACGATGACGATGCCACGTTCGCTGGCTTCTTTCAGCTGGCGGATGAACCATTCTTTCTGGGGGGCATTGCCGGAACCGAAGGTCTTGAGGACAACAGCTTTCAGGCCGGGAACATGAAGCACGGAGTTGATGATGCTTTCCTGGATGCCGGGAAAGAGGGTGAGCACTACGACATTGGTGTCGAAAAGGTAGTGCGGCTTCATGGGGCGCGACGGGTCGGGACAGCGGATGAGGTGCTCGTTATAGCGGATATGGATGCCTGCCTTTGCCAGTGCGGGATAGTTGAAGGAGCGGAAAGCGTTGAAATTCTCGGCATTGATTTTGGTGGTACGGTTGCCCCGCATCAGCTCGTTCTCGAAGAAGATGCACACTTCGGGGACGATAGGAGTACCGTCCGGATGCTTGGCGGCGGCTATTTCAATGGCGGTGATGAGGTTCTCTTTCCCGTCGGTGCGCAGGGTGCCGATGGGAAGCTGGGAACCGGTGAGGATGACCGGCTTGGAAAGGTTCTCGAGCATGAAGCTGAGTGCGGAGGCTGTATAGGCCATCGTATCGGTACCGTGCAGGATGACGAAGCCGTCGAAATTGTCGTAGTTGTAGTTGATGATTTTTACAATCTTTGCCCAGAGGGAAGGTTCCATATCGGAAGAGTCGATAGGCGGGTCGAACTGATAGGAAGAGATGCGGTAGTTGAAGCGCTTCAGTTCGGGGACATGCTGCAGCAGTTGGTCGAAGTTGAAGTTCTCAAGCGCACCGGTCTCGGGATTTTCTATCATTCCGATAGTTCCACCAGTGTAAATCAATAGTACGGAAGGGCAATCGACTTTCATAAATTTCGTATTTGGGTTCTTTTTGGGGTACAAAGATAGCGAAAAAAGTCATGAGTGATATCACTCATAACTTTCTTACCTCTTCTTTCAACTGCCTGATAGCTTTTTCCGCATCTCCTTCCTTCTCGTTGAGCAGCGTGACGAAGCGGCTGCCGATGATGGCACCGGATGAATGGGTGCAGGCGGCATCGAATGTCTGCTTGTTGCTGATGCCGAAGCCTACCATGCGTGGATTGCGCAGGTTCATATCTTTTATCTTCTTAAAGTAGGCTTGCTTCCGGGTGTCGAAGTCTTTCTGGGCACCGGTGGTGGTGGCACTGGACACCAGATAGATGAAGCCGTCGGTGTGGGCGTCTATTTCGCGGACGCGGGCTTCGCTGGTTTCGGGGGTGATGAGCATGATGACACGGATGTCATACTTCGAGGCGATGGCTTTGTAACTCTTTTCGTAATCGCGGAAAGGGAGGTCGGGAATGATGACGCCGTCGATGCCGCATTCCACGCACTTCTGGCAGAAGGCTTCGAAGCCGAACTGCATGATGGGATTGAGGTATCCCATAAGGACAAGCGGGATGCGGACATCGCGACGGATGTCGCGCAATTGTTCGAAAAGCAGACGGAGGGACATGCCGTTGTGCAGGGCGCGGGTGGCGGCATTCTGGATGACAATGCCGTCGGCCATGGGGTCACTGAACGGAATTCCGATTTCAATCATGCTGACTCCGTTTCTTTCGAGGGCACGGATAACGTCGGCAGTACCGTCGAGGTTGGGACAGCCTGCACAAAAGTAAATGGACAGCAGATTCTTGGGGCTGTCCTGGAAAAGTTGGTTAATGCGGTTCAACATACTATTTCTATTTACGATTTACAATTTTACAATTTACAATTTACAATTTACTATTTGGCTGCGCAATATATGCTGCATGGTACGATTTACAATTTTACAATTTACTATTTACCATGTACAATGTACAATTTGCCATGTGGCGTATATTGCGCAGCCAAATAGTAAATAGTAAATAGTAAATAGTAAATAGTAAATCGTCAAATCGTACCTCCCTTGAGTTCTTTCAGGAAGTTTGAGATGCGTTCCACATCCTTTATTCCCGGTGCCGTTTCGAAGCGGCTGTTGATGTCGATACCTGCGAAATAGGGATGGCGGAACTCCCGGAGGGCTTTTACGCTGTAGGGGTTGATGCCACCGCTGAGCAGGAACGGGGTGGGACCGTTGTAGCGGTGCAGGAGGTTCCAGTCGAACTGGTTGCCGGAACCGCCGTACTGCGGGGTCTTGGTGTCGAAGAGGTAGTAGTCGCACAGACCGTTGTAGGCAGAGACGGAAAGCAGGTCCTTGGGCAGCAAGATGGAGAAAGCCTTGATGAGGTGCAGGCCTGCATTGTGCAGGGAACGGCAGTACTCGGGAGCCTCATTGCCATGCAGCTGGATGTAGTCCAGGCTGAAACGGTCGGTATACATCAGGATGTTTTCCTTACTTTCGTTGACAAAGACGCCGACACGCTTGGCGCAGGCTGGCAGATACCCGGGCATCTGGCACAGACAACGGGGAGATTTTGGGTAGAAGATGAAACCAATCATATCTACACCTTGCAGTTCTACATTGCGGATGTTTTCTGCTTCGGTCATTCCGCATACTTTGATGAGAGGAGACATTTTATTTACGATTTACAATTTACTATTTACAATTTGGCTGCGCGATGTAACGCTGTATGAGAGACTTTTGTATTTACAATTATCAACTTTCAATTATCAACTTTCAACTTTCAATTATTAATTAAGAGACTGTCTTGGATGAACTTTTTCAGGGTTTCGCCCGGGTTGGCTGTTTTCATGAAGGTTTCGCCGATGAGGAAACTGCGGAAGCCGGCGGCACGCAGGCGGCAGATGGTTTCGGGGTCGGAGATGCCGCTTTCGGAGACAAGGAGCGGGGATGCCGGTCCGTGGGTGGCTTCGCGCAGTTGCCGGGCTATCCGGAAGGAGTTTTCCACATCGGTGACGAAAGAGCTGAGGTTGCGGTTGTTGACACCCACCATGTCGACCTCCTTATTTATATAGGAGAGTTCCGAAGGGCTGTGGATTTCGAGCAATACCTCCAGCCCGAGTTCGTGGGCTTGGGCGGTGAGGGTGCTGCACTGCTCCGGACTGAGGCAGGCGGCAATGAGCAGTACGGCGTCGGCACCTACGATGCAGGCTTGCAGAAGCTGGTACTCGTCGATGATGAAGTCCTTGCGCAGAATGGGGATGCGGACGAGCGGACGGACCGTGCGGATGTCGCGCAGCGTACCGCCGAAGAACTTCTCATCCGTCAGGATGGAGAGGGCGGCGGCGCCGGCGGCTTCGTAGGAGGCGGGTATTTCCTCTGCTTGGGCAGCCTCGTTTATCCAGCCTTTGGAGGGTGAACAGCGTTTGAACTCGGAGATGATTCCTGTAGAAGAAGCGGCAAGGGCCTGCTTCATGCTGCGGCGGTGGACCGCATTCTCCCGGATGATGACTTCGGCTTGCTCCTGCAACTGCTTCGGAGAGACGGTTTGCTTCTGCAGTTCAATCTCTGTTTGCTTATGGGCGATGATTTCGGACAGTATATCTTTCATTGCTTCATTTATTAATCTCGATAAATTTTTTCAGTGTAGCCAGCGCCCGTCCGCTATCCAGTGATTCGCGTGCGATGGCGATGCACTCTTCAATCTCTTTCTGCGGCTCCATCACCTGGATGGCAAAGGCAGCGTTGACAATGACGCATTGCGTTTGTGCAGGTGTGGCATGCCCCGTAAGGATATTGTCGAAGATGCGGGCGGCATCTTCCTTGCATGCGCCACCGAAGAGTTCTTCGGGACGGGCATCTTTGAAGCCGAGGGCCTGCGGACGGTAGATGCGCTCGTAGTTGCGGGTCATCACCTTGAACTCGTCCGTCAGGGAGATTTCGTCGTAGCTGTCGAGGCTGTTGACTACGGCAAAGTCAATGCCGAGCTTATAGAATACGTTGGTGTATAGGCGCATCTGCGAGAGGTCTGCCACACCGAGCAGCTGGTATGCCGGGCAGCATGGATTCACCAGTGGGCCGAGCAGATTGAACAAGGTGCGTACTCCCAGCGTCTTGCGTACGGGACCGACAAACTTCATCGCCGGGTTGAAAAGTTGGGCATGAAGGTAGGCGATGTTGCACTCCTCCATGCTGCGTTTCAGCGTGTCGGGGTTGTTGGTGAAGCGTACGCCGTGTTGCTCGATGACATTGCTGGCTCCGCTCACGGAAGTGGCTCCGTAGTTGCCGTGCTTGGCAACCTTGTAGCCGGCTCCCGCCACTACGAAGCAAGCGCAGGTGGAGATGTTGAAGGTGTTCTTTCCGTCGCCGCCCGTACCTACAATGTCGATGGGGCGATAGGGGGCGAAGTCGATGGGAAGGCGTGTCTCCATCAGTGCTTCGCGGAAACCGATAAGCTCGTCCACAGTGATGCTCCGCATCTGGAAGGCAGTGAGCAAGGCTGCTATCTGCGCCTCAGGATACATTTCCTTGGTGATGTTGAGGAGGATTTGTTTGGTTTCCTCCGACGTGAGCTCTTCGTGATTGAAGAGACGGGTGAGTATTGCTTTCATCTATTTATTTACGATTTGACGATTGAATTTACTCTTTTTCTGAAGTGCCTCATTTGAAAAGCCAGTTTTTTACGATTGTTTTTCCGTCGGGTGTCAGTACAGATTCCGGATGGAACTGGATGCCGTGTATGTCATATTCCCGATGTTTCAGCGCCATGATTTGTCCTTCGGGGCTGATGGCGGTAATGGCAAGTTCGTCGGGAAACTCCTTCGTATCCACTACCCAGGAGTGGTATCGTCCGACGGGAATCCTATTGGGTAAACCGCAGAAGATATAGTCTTCTTCGAGAGAAATACCTTCATAATCCTTTCCCCCTAATCCTTCATCCCTTGTCCCTAGCCTTTCCTCCTTCCTCCTTATCTCCGTCTGTACCCCATGGAACACCTCTTCCAGATTGACCAGCTTTCCACCGAACGCTTGTCCGATGGCTTGTTCGCCCAGGCAGACACCGAGTATGGGTTTCCGTCCGGCATAGGTGCGGATGATATCCAGCAGCAGTCCGGCTTCCTCGGGGACACCGGGGCCGGGTGAGAGGATGATTTTATCGTATGGCTCCAATTCTTCGAGCCGGAATTTATCGTTGCGCAGCACATCCACTTCTGCGCCGAGCTCTTTCACCAGATGGGCAAGGTTGTAGGTGAAGGAGTCGTAATTGTCTATGATAACTGTTTTCATCGATTATATTTAATTTTATTTACAATTTGAAGGTTTACTATTTAGCTGCGCAATGTACGCCGCATGGCAAATTGTACATTGTACATTATACATGGTAAATGAATTTACATTTTTTCCGCCATCTCAATCGCCTTTTTCAGTGCGCCGAGCTTGTTGTTCACCTCTTGCAGTTCGTACTCGTCGTTGCTCTTGGCTACGATGCCGCCGCCTGCCTGGAACCAGAGGACACCATTGCGGCTGACAAAAGTACGAATCGTAATCGCCTGGTTCAGCGAGCCGTTCAGTCCGATGAAACCGATGCAGCCTCCGTAGGCTCCACGGTTGTGCGGTTCCAGCTGGCTGATGAGCTGCATGGCGCGTACTTTCGGGGCGCCGCTCAGGGTACCGGCAGGGAAGGTGTCGATGAAGGCCTTGACGGGGTCGGCCTCTTCGCGGAGCGTTCCGCTGACACGGCTGACGAGGTGGATAACATGGCTGTAATACTGCATCTCCTTATAGAAGTCCACCTTTACATCGTGGCAGTTGCGGGAGAGGTCGTTGCGGGCAAGGTCCACCAGCATCACGTGTTCGGCGTTCTCTTTGGGGTCGTCGTGCAGGTACCGGGCATTGAGGGCGTCCTGCTCTGCATCGCCGGTGCGCTTCGTGGTTCCGGCAATGGGGGCGATATAGGCATGGCGGCCTTCGATGCGGCAATGGGTTTCGGGAGACGAGCCGAAAATGCGGAAGCCCCCGAAGTCGAAATAGAACAGATAGGGAGAAGGGTTGATGCTGCGCAGGGCACGGTAGAGCTTGAAGTCATCGCCCGTGAAACGCTGCTCGAATCGGCGGGAGAGGACTATCTGGAAAACGTCGCCGCGCAGACAGTGGGCGATGCCCCGGCGGATATTCGCCTTGTGTTCCTTGTCCGTAAGCGGAGAGGTGGTGGGACCGATGGCGCGGAAATCGTAGGCGGTGTAGTTGCGGTTATGGATGGCCTTCTGCACCAGGTCCAGTTCGCTGGTCTCGCCGGGCGCCAGCATCTCGAGAAGCAGCATCTCATTCTTGAAATCGTTGAAGACGATGAGGTACTTATATAATATGTACAGCATGTCCGGCGCATCGTTGGTAGCTTCGCGGCTGTCCTTCACAGGGATATTCTCGAAGTAGCGGACCGCATTGAAGGAGGTGTATCCGTAGAGTCCGCAGTAATTGCTGTATTCACCTTCCACGTGGAAGCGGCCGAGGAAGTCGTTCAGTGCATTTTCCACCCGGTATTCTTCGGTTATGGGATGCTCTTCGCGGCTGTCGTCGGGCAGGCGGAAGATAGCCGTGCCGTGGTCTATGCTGACACTTGCCAGCGGACACAGAGCGATGAATGAGCGGTTGTTCTCGCTACCATGATAGTCGGAACTCTCCATAAGTGCGCTCTGCGGAAAGATGTCGCGCACCTTCAGATACGTGCTCACCGGCGTATGCAAGTCACCGAGCATGGTGCGGCTGACTGTTTTATAATCATATTGTTTCATTGTATCTTGTATTTTATTTCATTGTATCTCGTATTTTCAAATAGCTCATCACTTATAACTCATCACTCATCACTCAAATACGTTTCTATATCCTTATCCCCCCGTCCCGACACCGTCAGCACCACCACGTCCGTCGGCTTGAACCTCATCTTCTCCAGCGCACCCAGTGCGTGGGCGCTTTCCAGGGCGGGGATGATGCCTTCGAGCCGGGTCAGTTCGTAGGCGGCGCGGATGGCTTCATCGTCGTTGACGGCGAGGACGATGGCACGTTTCTGCTTGGCAAGGTTGGCGTGCATGGGGCCGATGCCCGGATAGTCCAGTCCGGCAGAGATGGAATAGGGCTCTTCTATCTGTCCGTCCTCGTTCTGGATGACGTAGGTGCGCGAGCCGTGGATGATGCCCATCTTGCCGAGGGCGATGGTGGCGGCTGTCATTCCCGTTTCAATGCCTTTTCCGCCGGCTTCGGCGAGGACGATTTGCACGTGCGGGTCGTTGACGTAGTGATAGATGGTGCCGGCTGCATTGCTTCCTCCACCTACGCAGGCGATGAGGTAATCGGGGCATTCGCGTCCCTCGTGTTCAAGGAGCTGCTTCCTTATTTCTTTGCTGATGACAGACTGCAGGCGTGCCACCATGTTGGGGTAGGGATGCGGGCCGACGGTGGAACCTATCACGTAGTAGGTGTCCGACGGATGGCAGCACCAGTCGCGGATGGCTTCGTTGGTGGCGTCCTTCAACGTCATATTGCCACTGGTGACGGGAACGACGGTGGCGCCGAGCATCTTCATCTTCTCCACATTGACGCGCTGGCGCTCTACGTCGGTCTTACCCATGTAGACGATGCATTCCATATTCATCAGGGCGCAGACGGTGGCTGTGGCAACACCGTGCTGTCCGGCTCCGGTTTCGGCGATGATGCGGCGCTTGCCCATGCGGCGTGCCAGCAACACCTGCCCGATGCTGTTGTTGATTTTGTGGGCACCGGTGTGGTTCAGGTCTTCACGCTTGAGGTAAATCCGGCAACCGTACTTCTCGGACAAGCGGTGTGCCAAGTAGAGTGGGGAAGGGCGTCCCACGTAGTCGCGCAGCAACTGGTCGTATTCACGCTTGAAGTCCTCACTTTGCAGCACCTTGAGGTAGGTGTTCTGCAACTCTTCTACACATTTGTGGAGGATTTCGGGAACGTATGCCCCGCCGAACTCTCCGTAATAACCTTCTTTGTCGACTAAGAAATTCATCATGTTATTTACTATTTGACTATTTACTATTTACTATTTCAGAAATCAAAACGCATTATTGCTTAAACGAAAAAAGCCCCGTCGCTTGGTGCGACAGGGCTCTTTTTGTTTTTTACTATATATTACATATATACATACGAGCGCTGCTCCCTTACGACTGTCGGAGTTGTAACGGGTGCCACCACCAATATGTATTTACGAACATTGTTTTCATTGACTTTTTTTGTTTTATCAGCGGCAAAGACAGTGCAAACCGAATGTATAATAAAATGAACTCGTTCATTTTTTATGCTGAGGTGCAGCCTGTCTTCGTTTTCGCGACAAATATAAGCACTTTGTTTTAACTGCCAAAATAAATATGACTTTTTTCCCGGATTAAAACATTTTTCTTGAAATATTGTTCTTATAGGTGTAGTAAAAACGAATATTCATTCAAAAAAAGAAAGGAACAGACTATGAATAGAAAACATTTAGTTGCCATAGGCGTGGTTATTGCTGTACTATTGTTATTATACTGGCTTTTTGTGGCCGAAGATATGAATGCCTGGCTGAATGTAAACTGATTTTTCGGGATTTTCGTGTGGAGTTATTCGGATAAAGATGTATCTTCGCAAAAAAACATAGACTCATGAAAGGATTAAGTTACTCATTTTTGCGTGCAATATGTGCACTGGTTATCGGTTTGGTGCTGGTGATGTTTCCCGACCAGGCCGGTGATTATTTTGTGATTACAATAGGTGCCATCTTCCTGGTGCCTTCGCTCATCAGCATCATAGGCTACTTTGCACAGAGCACGGAGATGCGCCGCCGCTTCCCTATCGAGGGAGTAGGCAGCCTGCTGTTTGGCTTGTGGCTGATTATTATGCCCGGTTTCTTTGCCGATTTGCTGACATTTGTATTGGGATTTATCTTGGTGATGGGAGGAGTGCAACAGATTGCTTCGCTTTCCGCTGCCCGTCGCTGGATGCCGGTACCGGGAGGTTTTTATGTGGTTCCGGTATTGATTCTGCTTGCCGGCTTGGTTGCGCTGTTTAATCCTACGGGAGTACGTTCCACGGCATTTATCATTATCGGTATCAGCAGTCTGGTCTATGCGGCTTCGGAACTGCTGAACTGGTTCAAGTTTACGCGTCGCCGTCCCAAAGCACCGGGTACAAAGGACTCCTCTTCAAGAGAAATCAATAACATTGAAGATGCTGAAATCGTAGAATAAAAAACAGACCATGCGTTGGTTGTAAACAGATGGTCTGTTTGCCCTGAACGCATGGTCTGTTTGCATTGAATAGATGGCCTGTTTCAATCAAGCGGACCATCTGTTCTTTTTATTCTTGCAGCCACTTGTTTATCAGTGAAATGGCTTCTTGCTTTTGAACGTCGGGCAGTGTGCCGATGCGTGCCCGATGGCTTCCGCCGGGCTCTACGAATACATGGATGTTCTTCTTCCCTTTCAGCCAGGTCACTCCGGCAGCTGTCCACGGGTCGTTCTGTCCGTAGATGAATATCATCTTCGGGTCATTCTCTTTCAGGAACTTCGTGATTTTCTTGCTTAGGGTCTTGTTGAAGGGCATGTCTTTCAGCTCTTCGGGGAGCATGAGGCGGTGCAGGTAATCCTTGCTCGATTGGATGGAAAGATACTTCTTGAAAGGCTTCGTATCGTAGCCGTAATAGCCCAGCTCGCGGGCGGCCTGCACGAAGAACGAGGCTGTGGGACTGTCGGCAATGAAGTAGTCGGGATTACTGATGTCGAGCAGATGGGCAAATATCTCATCGTCCGAGGCCGTGGTTGCGGGAATGCTGTTGACGGGAGTTCCCCACTGCCAAAGGGCAAAAGAATACTCCAGCACGCAATAGTCGTATATCTCTTCAACGGGCGCACGGAACTTGAGTCCTTTTTCATCGCAATATTTCTCAAAGCGGGGGAGCAGTGCGGCTTTCCGTTTCAACACTTCCAACTGGAAGTCCTCAATCCGTTTGCGGTCCTCCGGAGTAGACACTTTCCTGAGGAAAGGCTCGTGGCGCCCATCTTCCACCCCGTAGCAGAGCGGAGCTACATAAGGCACGGAAATATCCACATCGTCCGGATAGAATGTGCGGTAGAGCAGGGTAGTCTGCCCGCCCTTGCTGATGCCGGTCGCAATCCATTTGCCGGGATAGATGCTTTTAAAGGCGTTGCGGACGGCGTGCAGGTCGTCGGCAGAATTCTCGGCGGTGAGGTATTGCCAGTCTTTAGGCTCAGGGGTGGATTCCAGGAAATAACGGTATTCCACAAAAATCATGTTGGCATCGAGCAGCTCTGAAAGTTCCTCGCGATACTTGGGATTGAGGGCATAGGCGGCTCCATAGCCTTCGGTTACAATCACCGTGGGACGGTCGAAGCCGACGTGGGAGACAATCACGCGCTGGCGGAAACTGCCCTTTTCGGGACGACGGTGGTCCAACGGCTGGGTGAAATAGGTTACATACTTCTCGGAGAACCGGGTGGACTCCAACGGACGGGTTTCCGTAATGGCGGAAATCCGACCCAGTTTTTGCTGCAGATCGGTTTGTGCCGGGGCAGCAGCCGAAACGAACAGCAAGGCAAACAGCAGGAACGCTGCATAGCAGTTACGTAAATTCTTCATGATGACAGGATTGTTTTATCTGACGGGCAAAGATAGGTTATTTCCCGCTTACCGCCAACAGTTGGCATGGACGAAAAAAGAGAGAGAACTGCCTCGCGGCACCTCTCCCCCCTGCAAACTTAAAACAACCAACAAAAGAATGAGATAGGGATTAAGGATTCATCCTTCATTTTTCATCTTATAAACAGTAACTCGCGATATTTGGGCAACGTCCACATCTGATTGTCGACGATGAGTTCCAGCTTGTCGATGTGGTAACGGATTTCCTCCATCATCGGTACGATGTTGTCGTGGTAGGCGATGGCTTTTTCACGTTCACTCTCAATTTTGTTGGCCACTTTGCGCGCCTCGATCATGGCATCCACATGCTCCTTGATGAAGGCGGTACGGTCGGCAATCTCTTCGATGAGTTCCAGATTCTTGGCAGACAGTTTTGCAGCCTTCTCTGCGAGGAACAGGTCTTTCATCTTGTAGACGTTGTCAATCAAATCCGACTGATACTGTGTAGCTACGGGGATAATGTGGTTCATGGCCAAATCTCCGAGCACGCGGGCTTCAATCTGTATTTTCTTGGTGTACATTTCCCATTTCACCTCGTTACGGGCTTCCAGTTCCTTCTTCGTCATGACACCGATGGACTCGAACATCCGGATGCTCTCCGGTTTCAGGTAGTTGTCGAAGATGACGGGGACACTTGTCTCGCAGTCCAGACCGCGGCGGGCAGCTTCAGCTTTCCATTCGTCACTGTAACCGTTTCCGTCGAAGTGGATGGGTTTACAAATCTTGATGTACTTGCGGATAACGTCGAGAATGGCGGAGATTTTCGGCTCACCCTTTTCAATCAGTTCGTCCACATCTTTCTTGAATTCCGTCAACTGTTCGGCAAGGGCGGAATTCAGCGCAATCATGGCACTGGCGCAGTTGGCCTCGGAACCCACGGCGCGGAACTCGAAGCGGTTGCCGGTGAAGGCGAACGGGCTGGTGCGGTTGCGGTCGGTATTGTCTATCATCAGTTCCGGAATCTGCGGGATGTCCAGCTTCATGCCTTGCTTGCCGCTGAGGCTGACGAGGTCGTCCTTGGTGCTCTCTTCGATGTGTTCCAGCACCTGGCTCAACTGCTTGCCCAGGAAGGAGGAGATGATGGCGGGAGGAGCTTCGTTGGCACCCAGCCGGTGGGCGTTCGTTGCACTGGAGATGGAGGCTTTCAGCAATCCGTTGTGACGGTATACGGCCATCAGCGTATTCACTACGAAGGTGATGAAACGCAGGTTCTCTTCGGGCAGTTTGCCGGGTGCGTGGAGCAGGATACCGGTATCCGTACCCAGCGACCAGTTATTATGCTTGCCGCTACCGTTGACACCCTTGAAGGGCTTTTCGTGCAGCAGTACGCGGAAACCGTGGTTACGTGCCACTTTACGCATCAAGGCCATGATGAGCATGTTGTGGTCTACCGCCAGGTTGCATTCCTCGAAGACGGGAGCCAGCTCGAACTGGTTGGGAGCCACTTCGTTGTGACGGGTCTTGACGGGGATGCCGAGTTTCAGCGCTTCGATTTCCAGTTCCTTCATGAAAGCGGCCACACGGCTGGGGATGGCCCCGAAGTAATGGTCTTCCAGCTGCTGGTTCTTGGCGCTGTCATGGCCCATCAGCGTGCGTCCGGTCATCAGCAGGTCGGGGCGTGCGGCGTACAACCCTTCGTCAACCAGAAAATATTCCTGCTCCCAGCCCAGATAGGCAACCACTTTCTTTACTTCCGGATTGAAATAGTGGCATACGTCGACGGCAGCCTTGTCTACGGCACGCAGGGCTTTCAGCAACGGTGCCTTGTAGTCCAGAGACTCACCGGTATAGGCGATGAAAATAGTCGGGATGCAGAGCGTGTCGTCTACGATGAATGCCGGGGAGGAGGGGTCCCATGCCGAGTAGCCACGTGCCTCGAACGTATTGCGGATACCGCCGTTCGGGAAACTGGAAGCGTCCGGTTCCTGCTGCACGAGCAGTTTGCCGGTGAATTCCTCCATCACGCCGCCTTTGCCGTCGTGTTCCACAAAAGCATCGTGCTTTTCGGCAGTACCTTCGGTCAGCGGATGAAACCAGTGCGTATAGTGGGTCGCCCCCATTTCAACCGCCCATTTCTTCATACCTGCGGCAACCTCGTCGGCTATGCTGCGGTCCAGCGGAGCTCCGTTGTCAATCACATCCGTCAGTTTGGCATACACCTTGCTCGGCAGATAGCGGAACATCTTCTCCTTGTTGAATACATACTTGGCAAAATACTCTGACGGACGTTCCGCCGGAACTGCCACTGCAACGGGTTTCTTCTTAAACGCCGTTTCTACTACTCTGAATCTCAATTTTGACATAATACCTTAGAGTTGTAATTGTTGGTTTAATAAAACATAAAATCATTAGCGTAGAATACAGTCTGGAATACCAGGAAACCTTCCGTGGGAAGCCCGCCTCCGTCGTAGAACGAGAGGTCGAAGAAATGGGGCATTCCTATGAATCCGCCTGCACCGAACATCAGTCCGAAACCGATGAACCAGTGGAGCAGACAGCCAAACATGAAGTCAACGAAGTTCTTCATCTGGATATTGGCCGTATTTTTTACTCTTGTAAAACCGGCTTCGACCAGTGCAAAGCCCGGCTGCATGAAGAATACCAGCGATATGGCAAGGGCCATACGCAGTCTGTAGAGACTGTATTTACTATTTGCCTTTCGGCGTGTGTAAATCATAGTTCTTTGCTTTTAGAAGCTTAGTCCGACTACAAAGTATGCACCTTCAGACCTTGGATTCCAGGTTGCTTTGGCAAACAACGGGAGGGAGAAGGAATCGGTGATTTTGATGTCTTTTGATACTCCCAGGCTGACGTCGCATACGGCAAATCCGTTGGCTCCATAGAAGTCCGTGGCCCAAGGGGTAGCGCCTATCTCGGCCGTCCAGTCCAGTCCGCCCAGTGTGAAGGGGGCTGCTACGGAGATGTAGGATGAATAAGCACGGTCACCGTCTTTGTCAACACCGTCGTCGCCTGCAAAGTTGGTGTACCAGTTTACGGCTACGGGGCCGAAATCATAGCCGATTTGCGCTTCGAACAGATGTGAGTTGGCAGCATTGTGTGCGCCGTACTGGAAGTATTTGGCTGTCACCCCATCTCCGGTCACATTGTACCAGTAGTCCGTCACTGATACGCTGAAGCCTCCGGTTGAATATCCCAGTATGAGGTCGAACTCTTTCGTGTCCGAACTCTCGATGCCTACGGAGCCCCAAGCTCCCAGAGAGAAACCTTTGTAGGCGATGGATGCGCTCGGCTGGAGGCTTACCCCTCCCAAATCCTGGCCACGCCACACGTAACCGCTTACGAGGTCGACGCCTACCGACGCTTCCACTTTATCCTGAGCCTTTGCCGTGAAAGGCATTGCCATTGATAATAGCGCCATTGCCATTATTACCCATTTTACACTTCTTGTTTTCATACCTTTTTACCTTTAAGTTTAGAAAAATTCCGGATGATCAGTCCGACTCGATTATAGCAAGTACCTCGCTAATTCAATTGTTTTTTTATTTCAGCCACTTCCGGATGCGCTTCATGGCTTCCACGCAATCTTCATGTTTGCCGAAGGCCGTCAGCCGGATATATCCTTCACCGCTGGGGCCGAAACCTACACCCGGTGTGCCCACTACATTGGCTTCGTACAGCATTTGTTCGAAGAACCGCCAGGAGCTTGTTCCGTCGGGTGTTTTCAGCCAGATGTAAGGAGCGTTCACACCACCGTAGACTTTCAGCCCGGCCGTTTCAAGGCCCTGCTTCATGGTCCGGGCATTGTCCATATAATAATCTATCGTTTCCTTTATCTGCCGCTGTCCCTCCGGTGTGTAGATGGCTTCCGCCGCCCGCTGGGTGATGTAGCTGGTACCGTTGAACTTGGTAGATTGGCGGCGGTTCCAGAGCTTGTTCAGTGGGATGCGTTCGCCTTCCAGCGTGGCGGCAGTGAGTTCTTTCGGCACAACGGTGTAGCCACAGCGTACTCCCGTGAATCCGGCAGTCTTCGAGAAGCTGCGGAACTCGATGGCGCATTTCTTCGCTCCCTTTATCTCATAGATGGAGTGGGGCACGTCGTCTTCGCGGATGAAGGCTTCGTAGGCGGCATCGAACAGAATCAGCGTGTCGTTGGCGAGCGCATAGTCCACCCATTTCTTTAGCTCGGGCTTGGTCAGGGTGGTGCCCGTGGGGTTGTTGGGGTAGCAGAGGTAGACGATGTCGATGCGCTTGTCCGGAATCTCCGGGATGAAGTCGTTCTCGGCGGTACAAGGCATGTAGGTGACGTTGCTCCACTGGCCGTTTCCTTCCAGTACTCCGGCACGTCCACACATCACGTTGCTGTCTATATAGACCGGATAAATAGGGTCGGTCACTCCCACGCTGTTGTCGTGGCGGAGAATGTCGCCGATGTTTCCCGTGTCGCTCTTTGCTCCGTCGTTCACGAAGATTTCCGTAGGACCGAAATGGATACCTCGCGGAAGGTAATCGTGCTTGAGGATGGCTTCTATCAGGAAGTCGTATCCCTGCTCGGGACCATATCCACGGAATGTCCGTGCGTCAGCCATCTCCTCCACTGCCTTGTGTATCGCTTCGATGCAGACCGGTGGCAGTGGCCGGGTAACGTCTCCGATACCCAGACGGATGACCTCTTGCTTGGGATGTGTTATCCTGAAAGTATTTACCTTCTTGGCTATGTCTGAAAACAGATAACTGCCCGGTAGCTTTAAAAAATGTTCGTTAACTAATGCCATACTCTTATTTTTAATGGATAGTGGATAATGGATAATTCTTCATTTTCCATTATCAATTCTCAATTAATTCAATTTCTCCGTCGAATACTTTGGTGGCTTCCCCCGTCATCAGGACATGTCTGGTGGCGATGTCCCATCGGATGTTGAGTGAGCCTCC